>Ga0224506_10000025_pt1 | contig 175004 bp, 166 predicted proteins | sample SF_Jan12_sed_USG_2_FD_169108 | JGI IMG/M metagenome (GOLD analysis project Ga0224506, IMG submission 169108) | Sediment microbial communities from San Francisco Bay, California, United States - SF_Jan12_sed_USGS_8_1 | ecosystem: Environmental > Aquatic > Marine > Sediment | place: USA...
AAGGTTATAGACAATACCCGGATGATCCAGTGCGTGCACACTGACTTTGTAGGATAGAGCGGGCTGTAGCGGTCTTGCCTGAGTATATCTGCTATTGAATATGAGGTCTGAAAAGCTCTGTTCAAGTTCCGCTAGCGAGCTAACCAGTTTTTGTAGTGTTGCTTGTTCGCCGCTGATCAATAACATATATGCAAATTCACCACCGAGTACACTCATCCGGCTGTCTTCGATATTCAGTCCCAGTCTGTGAATGTGCTGGCTGATTTTATTAACCAGACCAGGCTGGTCTGAACCGAGTGCCGATAGAACCAGTTTTTTATCCATTTGAGTTCCTTATCAAATTATATGCTTGATTAATCTTCAATGCTTATTCTGTCGCTGGACATGACCAGGCGCACCAGTTCAGACAGAGACTTTGCTTCCATTTTCGACATCAGGTTACCACGATGTACCTCAACCGTTTTAATACTGACGCCAAGTTCTTTAGCGATGCTTTTGTTGGAGTGTCCGCTAACAACCAGACCCATTACTTCGTGCTCTCTGGGCGTTAGTGAGTCAATGCGCTGATTAATTTCATCATTGATGGTTTGTTGTCTTTTAAATCCATCATCTTGCTCGATTGCGCACTGAATACGTTCTAGTAATAACTGATCACTATAGGGTTTTTCAATAAAGTCAAAGGCACCTGATTTCATTGCCTGTATTGCCATCGGTACATCAGCATGCCCGGTAACAATAATAACGGGGGCTTTACAGCTAAGCCTTTGTAAACGTTGCTGCAGATCCAGTCCGCTTATGCCCGGCATACGTACATCTAATACCAGGCAGGAAATATCGGCGCCATCAAGATTGTCCAGCAGCTCCTGTCCATTAGAAAAAGTTTTTACATTCAGGTCGACCGACTCGATAAGCCATCTCAAAGAGTCACGAACTGCCTGATCATCATCTACTACATAAACATTATGTTTACTCATCATTCCCCTCATGCTTGCTAGGTAATGTGAAGCTGAAGATGCTGCCCTCAGGTTCACGTTGCTCGGCATTTAAACTGCCTTTATGAGCTTCTATAATCGAGCGACTGATTGAAAGTCCCATTCCCATGCCTTCATTTTTAGTGCTGAAGAACGGTTCGAACACATCGCTTCTCATATTGTTGGGTAATCCACTACCCCGGTCAAAAACTTTTACTTGTACTGCCTGATTATCATACCTGCTCTGGATAATGATTTCCCGCTTTAATAAAGGAGTGCTTTGCATTGAGTCTATTGCATTATTTAACAGGTTTATCAAGACCTGTTCTATTTGTATGCGGTCAACATATACGCCTGGTATTTTCTTGGCCATGTCCCGAATAACGGCAACATGGTTTTCTTTAATCTTGGGTTTGAGCAGGTTGATCACTACCTCGATGATATTGTTGATATCGTTTGACTCCTGTCTTGGAAGCTCTTTATTAACCAGTTCACGCATACGGCGGATAATTTCTGCTGCTCTTTCAGCCTCGGAACAGGAATGCTCCATGGCTTCAACAATAGCCGGTAGGTTTTCAACAGACTTGGCAGACAGACGACGCACACAGCCACGAGTGTAATTGACGATGGCTGTCAGAGGCTGATTCAGTTCGTGCGCAAGCCCGGATGCCATTTCACCCATGGTGCCTAAGCGTGCTACATGTGCGAGATCGGCCTGATGCTTCTGGGCATTTTCATGTGCTTTCTGTCGCTGAATTTCACCACCGATCCACTGTGAGATTAATTGCAGCATGTCGATTTCTATCAACGAATGCGGTATCGCAGAGGTATTTAGAGAGCCGTATTCGAGTGAGCCAAACAGCGATCCTGAGACGATTACCGGGATACCCACGTATGAGTTGATACCCAGTTCACTGTATTGAAAGTGCTGTTTAAAAAATGCATCCTCTGATGCATTTCTAATAATTAAGGGTTCTGAATCAACAGAAAGGCTGTTAGCAAATAACGCATTCTTTTCAAACTGGCTATCGCGTTTAAAAACGGGCTCTGTGCCGACAAAACGCAGTACCTGCGCGTGATTATTGTTCAGCTTGATAAAGGCACCGTAATCCGTACCGAAACAATTACATCCGGTACGTAATAAAGCATCAACTTTACCTTCAAAACTCATATGCCGCGAAGAGGTTATTTCGTGCATTGTCTGTAATGTGTGACTGCTTTTTTTAAGAGAGGCTTCTGCCGCTTTACGGGCGAAAATATCTTCCTGTAGTTCTTTGTTAAGGTCTGCCAGTTCTCGGGTTCTTTCAATGACACTTTGTTCCAGTGTGTCTCTGTGTTTTGCAAGTTCAGCCTGAGCTTTGCGGCGAGACTCAATTTCTGTGCGCAGATTTGTTTGTGTTAAATTCAGGTTGTGGTTGGTTCTGCTGATATAAACAATAACCAGATTTAGTGTTATTAAGGTAAAGAGAACAAATAGAATGTAACTACTGTACTGCTCGATGACTTTTTCAAAAGTAACATTGTCGATCTGTTCATACGGGCCTATTTTAAGTTGCTTAAATGCTTCGTGAACCGGTGTGTAATCAAGAGGGATTGTCCAGCCTTCCGAACGCGATACAACGGCGGCGTCGCTGTCAGCTGGCATGGTCAGGAGAGCGACAGCAATTTTTTGTGCCAGCTGATCATCGGTTTGCTTTAACTTTGCAAAAGGCCACTCCGGGTATAAGCGGGTACTGTGTAATAATGGAAAGTTATCACTGTGCTGCGGGTTGAGGATTTTATAATCTTTAATCGTGATAGCGCCTTCACTGGCCATGCGTTCAAGTGTGTCGCTGCGGACAGTGCCGGCATCAACTTTGCCACTTTCCACCGCATAAACAATATTGTCCTGCGGAAAACCAGCGAATTGCAGAGAATCCAGATCTTCAAAGGGGTCGATGCCGGCATGTTTTAGTTCCAGCCAGGCCATCTGAAAGCCACCAAAAGCATCAGGATTAACGGCCATAAAAGATTTTCCGCGCAAATCTTTTAAAGAGTTGAGTTGATAATTGTCATTACGTGTAAAAATCACGGCGCTGAATGAAGTATAAGAGCGCTCACGCTGTTTGACTTTTAGTGTCGCGATACGAGTTGCACCAAAATTGGCTTCGATATCAACATAGTTGCCAGGGTTGGTCAGAATAAAATCAACCAGCTGATCCTTAACGGCAAGATTCATACTGCTAAGTGATTTTGGTTTTATAATAAAATCATAACCCGGAATACTTTTGGACAAATAGTCTGCGGTTAATGACCAGCGCTTTAGTGCCTCATCGTGGCCACGGTGGGCGAGTACGGCAATTTTAATCAGCTGGTTATTCGAATTTGCGCTGCTTTGAAGTGCAAGCGAACATATCACCAGTGACAAACAACCCAGAATGCATCTGAACATAATCTTCATCGTTATTATTGTTTAGTATGAATGATAACGTATTTTATTAATTTGTGTATTCAGAACAACGGCAGCGGCATATTGCGAGTGGATCTTCAGGTCTTTTTGATACCAGCTTGCCTCACTATTAAGCGCCGAGGGTTCTGTGGTAATACGCGGAGCAGTTACGTTAAAAGATGATAGTGAAGTTGCAAGGCCGGTTCCTAGGGCTTTTATATACGCTTCTTTTCTGGTCCAAAGCTGGAAAAAAACTTTTTTTTGATCAGCTTTGTTTTGTTTAAAAAGATATTGTACTTCTTCTGCACTGAAAAAGCGTTTTGAAACTTTTTCCCAGTCTGTATTTTTATCAGAAAACTCAATGTCGACGCCAACCTCAGACAAGTTAGAAACAGCAATCACGGCCAGTGTATTGCTGTGGCTCATATTAAACCTGAGCGTGTTAGCTGGGCTGAGAAAAGGTTTGCCATGGGTGCTTTTTTTATACTGAATCTGTGCCGGGGAAATTTTCAGGTAGAGGGATAGAATATTACGGCAGGCTGAGTGAGAAAGCAGGTAGGGCATGCGGACTCTCTCGTGCATTTGTCTGTGTCGTTCGAGTTCTTCTGCAGACAATATTGAGAGTAATGCTGAGATGTCAGACGACGTGGTATTTAACGGTATTTTCCAGATGTCTACTGTGTGTATATCTGGAATACTGAATGGAGAAGAGGGGGTGAAATTTGTCACGCTCAGAATATATCCGGGTAATAATATACCCGGATAATAACGCATTAGGCGTTTAATGCATCGCGTACGCGGTTGAGTTTTTCTTTAACCATCTTAGCCAGATCTTTGACTTCAGGCCGGTCGACCAGTGTCAGCACCGCTTCCGGGTCCATAAAGCCGATGAAGACATCGCCATTGCCTTCGTCGCGAACCAGTACATTACAGGGCAGAAGCAAACCAATGTCGGGTTCAGCTTCAATGGCTTGACGAGCCAAATGCGGATTGCATGCACCTAAAATGCGGTAGCCGGCCATGTCGACATCAATCTTTGCTTTCATGACAGCCTGAACATTAATTTCAGTAAGAATACCGAAGCCTTCCTCTTTAAGCGCATTAGTAACTTTTTCAACGGCTTCATCAACCGTGGCTTTAATTGTAGTACCGAAACCGTACATGATATCTCCAGACTGTCGTTTAACTGAGATCATTATTTTAGCATGCCAGAGCAAAAATGGTGTTAATAATTACGGCTTTGCTTGCTAGTTACCAATGCTGCCAGTAAAATTATCGGTCTAATTTTTAGGGGGTTATATGTTTCAGGGTAGCATGGTGGCACTTGTCACACCGATGCATAACAACGGCGACGTTGATGTATCATCGCTTGAAAAGTTACTTGATTTTCATGTCGAAAATGGAACCAGCGCAATAGTCATTGTGGGTACCACAGGCGAATCAGCGACTCTGGATAGAAAGCAGCACTGTACTGTTATTCGGCAAACGGTTGAATACATTAATAAGCGTATTCCCGTGATAGCCGGTACCGGTGCTAACTCAACCACAGAAGCCATTGAGCTGACGCAGTGTGCTCAGGAAGTGGGTGCGGATGCCTGTTTGCTGGTAACTCCTTATTATAATAAACCCACTCAGCATGGTCTGATTCTTCACCATCAGGCAATTGCAAAAGCGGTGGCGATTCCGCAGATTCTTTATAATGTGCCTGGTCGTACTGCTGTTGATATGTTGCCAGAGACAATTGCAGAGCTGGCGAATGTACCTAATATTGTCGGTGTTAAAGAAGCGACGGGTGATTTAAGCCGTTTATCGCGTATTCTGGAGTTATGCGGTGATAAAATAGATGTCTATTCAGGTGATGATGCTACGGGCACTGATTTTCTGCTGCAAGGTGGCAAGGGTGTTATTTCCGTAACTAATAATGTGGCACCGAAAGCAATGGCTGAAATGTGCAAAGCCGCATTAGCCGGAGATGCCGAAAAAGCACATGAGATTAATAAGTCATTAAAAATGCTGCATGAGCGGTTGTTTCTGGAATCCAACCCCATTCCGGTTAAATGGGCACTGGCTGAAATGGGTATGATGGAGCTGGGGATTCGCCTGCCATTGACTGTCTTATCTGAAAAATACCATGAACCGGTGCGTGAAGCATTACGTGATGCGGGTTTACTGTAGCGATACAATTAAATAGTACTGACTGGGAAAACTTAGAATGATTAAAAGTGTTTTGGTGTTGTTATCTGCATTGTTTGTATTATCGGCCTGCGGTGGCTCGGACACCGTTAAAGATGAAGAATATCAGTATGCTGACGGGGTAAAATTACTGGACTTACCACCGAACTTAACAAGTCCAAATAAAAACCTGATAATGGAGATTCCCAAGCCGTCATTGCTGGCCTGCGAAAAGCTGATGGAAGCTAATCGTAAGTTTGAGAGTGAAAAAGCTGCCAAAGAGAAGAAATAACCAGCCGCTGTAAACCGGGGATGTTTTCTATTGTATTATTCAATCGGCTGAAGTAAGGCCCGGATAGGTAATAAGGCTCGTCTGCTAGTAATGCCAGGGTATAGGTCTATATACCTAAAGCGTCCGTGAGGCGTGCATATGGTCAAATAAACTTAGTTTGCTGTGTTTTATTAGTAAGCACTTGAGACGAAAATGTCTATAAGTCCTGTACTGGTTTCCAGTGTGGATTATTTATGTTTAAGGAAAAAATTTCTGCTGTTTAGGGGCTGACTTTTAATAACAAGTCGGTGTGGCTGAGCTGAAGAGCCTTAAGATTGTTGACTTAAGGCTCTGTGATGAAAGATTATCTGGCTTCTTTATCGTGCTCTATCAATGCATAAGCTGAGTGGTTATGGATTGATTCAAAGTTTTCTGATTCCAGCACGTAAGCTAATACCCGCTCATCTTCATTCAGTTTTGCTGCAATATCACGCACCATATCTTCAACAAATTTCGGGTTGTCGTACGCACGCTCGGTGACCAGTTTCTCATCCGGGCGCTTTAACAGGCCGTACAGTTCGCATGATGCCTGCTTTTCAACGATATCGATGATGTCTTCAATCCAGATAAAGCCATTAGTGCGGACGTTGACTGTTACGTGTGAACGCTGATTGTGTGCACCGTAGCTTGAAATTTTCTTAGAGCATGGACACAGGCTGGTGACCGGTACCACAACTTTTACGTTGATAATGTTTGTGTCTTTAGTGCGCTTGCCAATAAACGTGACTTCATAGTCCAGCAGGCTTTGTACACCGGACGCGGGAGCGGTCTTGTTGACAAAGTAAGGGAAGGTCATTTCGATGTGAGCTTCGGCGGCATCAAGACGTTCGGTGGTCTCGGCCAGCATTTCATTGAATGACTGTACGGTGATTTCACGCTCATGGCTGTTTAAAATCTCCACAAAGCGTGACATGTGAGTGCCTTTAAAATTATGCGGCAGGTTCACGTACATATTAAAGTTGGCAACCGTATGCTGAATCTGGCCTGAGCGGTCTTTAACCTGAGCAGGGTGACGAATATCTTTAATTCCCACTTTATTGATGGCGATCTGACGCTTATCGGCAGAATTCTGTACATCAGGGATATCGTTTGCTGAAATGCTCATGTTTATTACTCTTCGCTGTATCGAACGCATGCACGTTCGGTTTCCCATAACGTAACGGCGCTGACAGTGATGGTCTCACTGTTCAATTGTTTGGAAATTTCCCGGTATAAATACGCAGCGATATTCTCTGCTGTCGGGTTAATTTCAGTAAAAGGTTCAATTTCATTCAGGTAATGATGATCAAGCCTGTCTCCTACTTCACGCGCAATGGTTTTCATTTGCTTGAAGTCCACGCCCATGCCGACTTCGTCAAGTTTTGTGGCAACGGCTTCCAGCTCTACTTTCCAGTTGTGGCCGTGCATACGGCTGCAGGCGCCCGGGTAATCGCGTAAAGTATGTGCCGAGGCGAATTCAGTAATCACTTTTAAAGTATAACGAGCGCTCATTGATGATGAATACCTGAGTAAAACAGTAGGATAATACTTGATTCTGACGCATTATGCCACCCACAGGGGGTGAAAGTTAGGGCGGAGCCAAGAATGAGGCGCAGATTTTACACTATCAATCGCGATAGTGCGATTCTATAGAGTGAATAATACCTGCTTTATTTAGCCCGCATTCTGCCAGCAGGATCGCTGTATCGCCATGATCGATAAACTGATCGGGCAAACCAAGATTCATCATCCGGGGTGTTAGTTTGTGTGCCAGTAAGCATTCATTAACAGCGCTGCCGGCACCACCTTGTGTTGCATTTTCTTCGATGGTGACAATTAATTCATGGCTGGAGGCCATTTCAAGTACCATGTTCTCATCTAATGGTTTTATAAAGCGCATATCGACAACAGTCGCATTTAAGGCTTCTGCGGCTTCTATGGCGGGTGCTAACATGCTGCCAAAAGCAAGAATCGCAATCTCTTTACCTGCTCTGCGCAGCTCAGCTTTACCAATTTCCAATGCCTGCAACTTTGCTTCAATATCAGTATCGGGGCCGGCGCCGCGCGGGTAACGAACCGCTGCCGGCCCTTTGTGTAAAAATCCCGTGTAGAGCATTTGGCGGCACTGGTTGCCATCGCTGGGTGCCATGATCAGCATATTCGGAATGCAGCGCATAAAGCTCAGGTCAAAACTGCCGGCATGGGTGGCACCATCGGCGCCGACTAGCCCGCCACGGTCGATGGCAAATAAAACATCCAGATTTTGTATGGCTACATCGTGAATCAGCTGATCATAGGCGCGCTGCAGGAAGGTAGAGTAAATCGCAACCACCGGCTTCATGCCTTCGCAGGCAAGGCCAGCGGCCAGTGTGACGGCATGTTGTTCTGCAATGCCGACATCGATATAGCGCTCAGGGTATTGTTTTGCAAACTCGACCAGGCCAGAGCCTTCAAGCATGGCAGGGGTAATGCCGATCAGCCGGTTGTCCTGCGCGGCCATATCACACAGCCAGTCACTGAAGATCTGGGTATAGGTTTTAGCCGAAGCGGGTGATGGATTGAGCTTCGTGCCGGTTGCCGGGTCAAAGGCTGTTACCCCGTGGAATTTCCCCGGGTCTTGTTCTGCGGGAGGGAAACCTTTGCCTTTTTGCGTAACGATATGTAATAGCTTGGGCCCATCCATCTTTTTCATGTTATTGAGCATGGTAATCAGGGTCGGGATGTCATGGCCATCGATCGGACCAAAGTACTGGAATCCAAGCTCCTCAAATAAGGTGCCGGGTACGACCATGCCCTTCATGTGCTCTTCTGCGCGCTTGGCAAACTCCCAGACCGGTGGCATGACCTGCATGACTTTTTTGCTGCTTTCGCGCATGCTGGAATAAAACCGCCCGGATAATAACTTGGCTAAGTGCTTTGACAGCGCTCCAACATTCGGTGAAATTGACATTTCATTGTCATTTAAAACCACCAGCATATCGGCTTTACTGTCGCCGGCATGATTTAGTGCCTCAAAGGCCATGCCTGCTGTCATTGCGCCATCACCAATCACCGCCACGGTTTTGCGTTTTTCGCCTTTTAAAGCGGAGGCGATGCTCATGCCGGCTGCGGCGCTGATGGAGGTGCTGGAGTGGCCCACGCCAAAACAGTCGTATTCGCTCTCGCTGCGTTTTGGAAAGCCGGATAAGCCTTGATGCTGGCGCATGGTGGCCATGGCTTCACGTCGTCCGGTTAGCATTTTATGTGGATAGGTCTGATGACCAACATCCCAGATGAGGCGGTCATCCGGCGTATTGTAGACATAATGTAAGGCGATGGTCAGTTCGACCGTACCCAGACCGGCAGAAAGGTGACCGCCGGTGTTGGCGACACTGTGTAATAAATAATCGCGTAGCTGATCAGCCAGTTCGGGTAGCTGTTTTTTATCGAGCTGGCGTAATTCGGCCGGGCTGTTAATGGTTTTTAAGAATGCGTATTTGTCTGATGATTCCGGCATGACTAGTTCCTGCGCTCAACAATATAAGCAGAAAGCTGGCGTAAAGTGTCAGCGCGGTGGTCGAAACCACTGAGACAATCCAGAGCTTGCTGATGTAGTTGCATGGCATATTGTTGTGATGATTCCAGGCCCATTAATTCCGGAAAGGTGGGTTTGTTAAGCCCGATGTCAGAGCCCTGTGGTTTACCCAGTGTTTCGGTGTCGCTGATGACATCCAGAATGTCATCCTGAACCTGAAAAGCCAGACCAACAAATTGTGAATACTGATCGAGTTTTGCCAGGGTCTGCGGTTCACATTCCTTGCCGGTGAGGGCGCCCATGATGACGCTGGCGCGAATCAGCGCACCGGTTTTTAACCGGTGCATTTCTTTAAGCTGTTCTAAATCGAGTTTTTTGCCGACCGATGCCAGATCAACGGCCTGACCGCCGGCCATGCCTAGTGAGCCACTGGCCATTGTCAGTTCTTTGATCAGGCGCAGGCGGGTAGCCGCATCGACATTCATAGTTGCATCATTGCAGATAATTTCAAAAGCCAGTGCCTGCAGTGCATCGCCGGCAAGAATAGCGGTGGCTTCATCAAAGGCTTTGTGGCAGGTAGGCCGTCCGCGGCGTAAGTCATCATCATCCATGGCCGGTAAGTCATCATGGATTAATGAGTAAGCATGGATAATTTCAAGTGCAGAGGCAATACCATCAAGCTGTGCAGGCTCAACCCCGACGGTGTGGCCGGCTGCATACACAAGAATAGGGCGGACCCGTTTACCGCCGCCACCGATCACAGCATATCGCATGGCGCCATGTAAATGTGTGGGCGTTGTCTGTTCTTTAGCCAGCCAGTGGTCTAACGCGATATCAACGCGCTGACGGTAAATAATGGCTGTGGATTTAAAATCGCTGGAGGCAGTGGAGCTAGTGGACATTAGTTATTCGCTATCAAAATCTTTGGTGAGTAGTTCGCCGTTCTTTTCCATGAGTTGTTCAACTTTAAGTTCAGCTTTTTGCAGTGCCTGCTGGCATGATGATGCCAGTGCAATACCTGTTTCAAACTGCTTCAAAGATTCTTCCAGGCTCAGGTCTCCCTGCTCCATTGTTTCGACCAGTTGTTCAAGATCGGATAAAGCCTGTTCAAAATTTGGTGCTGTCTTACGAGCCAATGTCTTACTCCAAAACTGTGTTGGTCAAAAGCCCTGATATGTTACCACAAGCCTGCTGTTTAGGGCGAAGTCTTAAGCCGTCTGTTTATGCCACATTAAATGAGTGACTTCGGTTAATCCTGCTGACAGAAGCTGAGTAATTCATCCACCCGGCTGACACTAATGATCTCCATTTCATTGAGCAGGTCATCTCTTGAGTATTCAGATTTTTTTGGCATATTGGCGGCCGGGATAATGGCGCGCTTGAAGCCGTGCTTTGCGGCTTCGCGTAATCGCTCGATGCCGTTGGGAACCGGGCGGATTTCACCGGCCAGACCGATTTCGCCAAAAGTGATGATGTCATTGCTTAAAGCCTGGTCCCGAAAACTCGACAGGGCGGCCAGAGTCAGCGCGGTATCGGCGGCTGTTTCAGTAACGCGCACACCGCCGACGACATTCACAAACACATCCTGATCGTGCAAAGGAATGCCCGCGTGCCGGTGCAGAACAGCCAGTAACATGGCTAGCCGGTTTTGCTCCATGCCGACAGTGACCCGGCGAGGATTACCTAAATGACTTTCATCAACCAGGGCTTGTACTTCTACTAATAATGGCCGGCTGCCTTCACGGGTGACCATGATAATGCTGCCGGGTACCGGTGTTTCGTGGCGCGACAAAAAAATAGCCGAAGGGTTGCTGACGGGTTTCAGGCCTTCTTCTGTCATCGCGAACACGCCCAGTTCGTTGACTGCACCGAAACGATTTTTAACCGCGCGCACCAGACGGTAACGTTCACCGGGGTCGCCATCGAAATATAAAACGGTATCGACCATGTGTTCCAGCACGCGAGGGCCGGCCAGCGTGCCTTCTTTGGTAACGTGGCCAACAATAAATAAAGCCGTATTGGTTTGTTTGGCAAAACGGACTAATTGGGCGGCGCTTTCGCGTATTTGCGAGACCCCGCCGGGTGCCGACTGTAACTGCTCGGTGTATATCGTCTGGATAGAGTCGATTACCATTAGCTGAGGCTTGGCATTTTGTGCATGAGCCAGAATGCTTTCGACGCAGGTTTCGGTTAATAGCTGAATATTATCGGCTTTAAGGTTTAAACGCTTGGCGCGCATAGCCACCTGTTGCAGGGATTCTTCACCGGTGACATATAATGCCTGCATGTTGGAACTTAATGCCGCAACCGTTTGTAATAAAATAGTGGATTTACCAATACCCGGAGCGCCGCCAATTAAAACCACTGAGCCCGGCACCAGTCCGCCACCCAGTACCCGGTCAAGCTCGCCGATGTGGGTTGGAATGCGCATTTCTGAGCTATCGCCAACCTCGGTTATATTTTTAATAGATGATTGCCCGGCGTAACCTTCAAAACGACTGCTTTTGTTTGTACTGCTGGTTTGTGGGATGCCTTCTTCCAGAGTGTTCCATTGCCCGCAGTCAGCGCACTGGCCCGACCATTTGGAGTGTGAACAACCGCAGCTGGCGCAGACGTATTGGGTTTTTGCTTTGGCCATAATTAGTTGTCGTCGACTGGTTCGATGGGGGCTGGTAATTCCGGCGCCTGAATGCGGGCAGATTTCACCGCATTGTTTGTGGTTTTAGTGATTTCAATGGCAACCCCGGCAACCTTCAGGCTGGTCCCTGCTTCGGGGATGATTTCCAGTTGTTCCAGAATTAAACCGTTCAGTGTTTTGGGGCCATCGACGGGTAAATCCAGATTCAATTTTCTGTTGATTTCGCGAATATGAAGACTGGCATCAATTAAATAACTGCCATCCGCCTGTGTTTGTATTAGCGGGTTGCTGGTGCTGGCATTGGTGGTGAATTCGCCGACTATCTCTTCTAATATATCTTCCAGTGTCACCAGGCCCTGAATATCACCGTATTCATCAACAACCAGGGCGGTGCGGCGCTTGGAAGCCTGAAAGCTTAGTAGCTGATTATTTAAAGAAGTGCTTTCAGGGATGAAATAGGGTTCTGCGATCAGGCTGTTCAGTGATTCATGGGTCAGCTCATCATCTGCAATTAAGGCAATAGCAAGACGCAAGTGCAAGATACCAATGGTGTTGTCTATAGATTCGTTAAAAACCGGCAGTCGTGTGCGGTGGCTTTGCGTCAGTTGCTGTTTGATGTTGTTGATATCATCATTGATATTGATACCGGTAATATCATTTCGTGGCACCATAATATCTTCAACGGTTATGTTTTCTAAGTTGAGGATACCGAGCAGCATGTCCTGATGCGTTTGCGGAACCTGCTGGTCAGCTTCGTTCAGCGCGGCACGCAACTCCTCGGTTGATAGGCTGTGGTCTCTGGCTTCAGCTGGGTCAACGGCGATTAGTCTTAACATGCCATTGGCGAGAATATTTACAAACCAGACAATGGGATAGAAGATGGCCAGTAATACCGTATAGACATAAGCAGCCGGATAGGCGATACGCTCAGGGTGGATGGCGGCTAAGGTTTTAGGTGCAACCTCAGCAAACACCAGAATGACAAAAGTTAATGCACCGGTGGCAATGGCCAGACCAGCTTCACCGTAATAACGCAGTGCCAGAATGGTGGCAATAGCTGAGGCAGCAATGTTAACAAAATTATTGCCTAACAGGATGACGCCCAGTAAACGGTCAGGCCGGCTAAGTAACTCCAGCGTCAGTTTTGCTCCGCGATGACCTTCATTGGCTTTATGTTTAAGGCGGTAACGGTTCAGGCTCATTAAGCCGGTTTCAGAGCTTGAAAACAGGGCTGAAAAAACAATCAGGACAAACAGAATGAACAGCAGTGTGCCGGAGGATATGTCAGTCATTTTTTAGGTTTCTATTTAATAAAAAGGGATTAATGAATAATAAATTCTAAGACGAATTTACTACCAATAAAGGCCAGCATCAGACAGATGAAGCCGCCAATTGTCCAGCGTACTGCAGTGCGGCCTCGCCAGCCAATTAGCCAGTGACCAAGTAGCAGTCCTGCATATAGTAGCCATGCTAAAATAGACAGTATTGTCTTATGGGCAAGGTGTTGTTCAAATAAGTTTTCTAAGAATATAAAGCCGCTGGCAAGCGCTGCGCTTAACAAAATAAAACCAATCAGGATAATTTCAAACAGTAGTTTTTCCATTTCCTGTAGTGGTGGTAGCAGTCGTACTATTCCACCTGTCTGATGGTTGTGCAGGTGGCGGTTCTGGATCGATAAGAAAACAGCATGTAATGTAGCCAGGCCCATCAGGCTGTAGGCGATAATGGATATGAGCACGTGAATGCGCAGACCGGCCGGGCTATTCAGAGGCAATAAATGTGTAGCAGGAAACATCCAGGCCAGTAAAAAGCTGGACGCGCTGATCGGAAGAATCAACATCAGCAGTAGTTCCAGCGGGCGGAATGAAAATGCCGTCAGGCCGAGCAGGCTGATAATTAACATGCTGGTGGATAGCGCATTAAACAAACCGAGGTTAAAGCCTGCAGGCGTGATGATTAAATAGCTGAGGGCAATGCCGTGTAATAGTATGGCAATCGCACCGATCATCACAATGCTATTTTTGGGGTGTTGATGAGCCGCGTCTTTTAAGCGTCTGGCGATGAGTCCTGTCGCTATCAAATAAAGCACAATACTGAGAAAAACAATATAAAAAGATGTCATAGTGGTGAACTGCTCTTATAAAGAGAGTACATTTTCCTTTTTTTTAGACAGAATTCACATATATTCTATGCAAAATGCCGTATTGCTGATTAATTATGGCTATATCATAACGTATGCGAATAAAATGTTACGATAAATATAATAAACATGAGTGAATGGAGCAACAATGCGAATCCGCGTATTAGGCAGTAGTGGTGGCATCGGCAAGGGACACGAAACAACGTCTTTCTTACTGGATGACGATGTGCTGTTTGATGCCGGTACCGGTGTGGGTGAGCTGACGCTGGCTGAAATGCAGAAAATCCGCTGGGTTTTTTTAACTCACTCTCATTTGGATCATATCTCTCACCTGTCATTTTTACTGGATACGCTTTTTAATCACCGGCATCACCCGCTTCAGGTCTTTGCGCAGCAGGATACTATTAATACGATTAAAAATCATGTCTTCAACTGGTCGGTCTGGCCTGACTTTAGTGTTTTGCCGGATCAGGAAAACCCGGTTGTGACATTTCATGCGATGGAAGCCGGTGAGGAAAAAACACTGACTGGTCGTTCAATTAAGATGATAGCCGCCAATCACACTGTATCGGCGGTGGCTTTAACTGCCACTAGCCATGGCAAAAGCTTTGCCTATAGCGGTGATACCACCAGCAATGACACAATCTGGGATGGATTAAATGAGCTGGAGAGTCTTGATTTATTGTTTGTAGAGTCAGCCTTCCCAAATGATCAGATTGAGCTATGCAAAATCGCCAAGCATTATTGTCCTGTGCTGCTGGCTGAAGACCTTAAAAAACTTAAGCATCAGCCGAAAATCTGTATTAGTCATGCCATGCCGAGTGATGAAGAGCTTATTTTGCAGCAGTGCCGCACGGCAGTTCCCGACAGAGAATTGAGTTTGCTCGCTAGCGGTCAGGTTTATGAGATTTAAAGCTTGTAATGCTTAAGGTTTTTGTTTTGCTGCTGCGCTTTCTGTGTCACTAAGCGTTCAAATCCGTTAAAATGCGCCGATACCACCGGCAACTCCATTTAAGGCTTATTCATGTTCGATAATTTAAGTGATCGTCTACTCTCCACGGTAAAAAACCTGCGTGGTCAGGGCCGCTTGACTGAAGACAATATTAAAGAAACATTGCGTGATGTGCGCATGGCGTTACTGGAAGCAGATGTTGCGCTGCCGGTCGTAAAAGAATTTATAGAAAAGGTAAAGCTTACTGCGATTGGGCAGAATGTTTTAACCAGCCTGTCGCCTGGCGATGCATTTGTAAAAGTGGTGCATGATGAGTTAGTTCAGCTGATGGGGGCGGCTAATGAAAGCCTGAATTTAGCGGCTCAGCCACCGGCGGTTATTATGATGGCTGGATTACAGGGGGCTGGTAAAACCACTACCATTGCCAAACTGGCCAAATTATTAAAAGAACGTGAAAACAAAAAAGTCATGGTGGTTTCATGCGATGTCTACCGTCCAGCGGCTATTGATCAGCTACAGACACTGGCGGCGCAAGTTGATGCTGTGTTCTTCCCCAGCACAGGAGAGCAAAAGCCAGTGGATATCGCCAATAATGCGCTATCGGCCGCTAAAAAACAGTTTGTGGATGTATTGATTGTCGATACAGCAGGCCGGCTGCATATTGACGATGAAATGATGGCAGAAATCAAACAGCTAAACGCGGCCATTAATCCGGTAGAAACCTTATTTGTTGTCGACAGTATGACGGGGCAGGATGCGGCGAATACGGCCAGAGCCTTTGATCAGGCATTGCCGCTTACCGGTGTGATCTTAACCAAAACGGATGGTGATGCGCGCGGTGGTGCGGCCTTATCCATTCGTCAAATTACCGGTAAGCCGATCAAGTTTCTGGGTGCAGGTGAAAAAATCGATGCGCTGGAGCCATTTCACCCGGATCGGGTAGCATCCCGTATTCTGGGCATGGGCGATATTCTGAGCCTGGTTGAAGATGCTCAGCGTAACGTCGATGTCAAAAAAGCCGAAAAAATGGCGAAGAAATTCAAAAAGGGTGAAGGTTTTGACTTTAATGACCTTAAAGACCAGCTAGAGCAAATGGAGAATATGGGCGGCATCGGTGGTTTGATGGGTAAATTGCCAGGCATGCCTAATATGGAACAAATGAAAGCGAAAGTAGATGAGAAACAGTTCTCTCGTACGGTGGCTATTATTAATTCGATGACGCCAAAAGAGCGCAGTTTTCCTGCTCTGATTAAAGGCTCGCGTAGAAAACGAATCGCTGACGGTGCTGGTGTGCCGGTGCAGGAAGTGAATAAAGTGCTGAAGCAGCAGCTACAAATGAGCAAAATGATGAAGAAAATGGCCAAAGGCGGCATGGCAAAAATGATGCGTGCCATGGGTGGAAAAATGCCAATGGGTGGCGGTCCGATGGGTGGCATGTGACGCAAATATCATGCTCTAAGTTAGAATTGGCTAATATTTGGTGTTCATAGATAGCATTAAATTGTAAAAATTAGCCACAAAGAGTGAATTAACGTTTCACTTTTTCTCAAAAACGCGTAAAATGCCGCGTTTACTCGATCCCGGACTTTGTGCCTGAGTTAATGCGGCCGGGTCCAATCAATGAATAAGTAGAGAATTTACTAATGGTAACGATCCGTTTATCAAGAGGCGGCGCTAAAAAGCGTCCTTTTTATCAAGTTGTTGTAACTGACTCTCGTAAAGCACGTGATGCAGGTAGCTATATTGAGCGTTTAGGTTTCTTCAATCCACGTGCTCGTGGTGGTGAAGAGCGTTTACGTCTTGATCTGGAGCGAATTGAGCACTGGGTGTCTCAGGGTGCTGCAAAATCAGATCGCGTAATGAGTCTGGTTAAAGAAGCTAAGAAAAACGCTGCGTAATTTAAATTCCTTGGCGTTATTTTTGAGACTTGGCCCAATAGTTTGCAACTATGCAAAATAGTGAACAGGCAACCGGTAATATGCTGGTGCTGGGGAAAGTATCAGGGGTTTATGGTGTAAAAGGCTGGGTAAAACTGTTCTCTGACACCGAACCTCGCGAAGGTATTCTTGACTATAAACACTGCTTTATAAAACTTAAAGGTCAGTGGCAGCCACTGGATGTAACTCAGGGGCGACTACAGGGCAAGGGTGTTATCGCACACATTGCAGGCTGTGATGACCGTGATCAGGCAATGTTGCTGATTGGGTCAGAAATAGCCGTGAGTGATGATCAGTTGGCTGAGCTGGCTGATGATGAATATTACTGGAAAGACCTGATTGGCCTTTCTGTGATTAACCAGGATAATATTGATCTGGGCACAGTGAGTGGCATGATGGAAACCGGTGCTAATGATGTACTGATCGTAACAGGTGAGCGTGAAAGACTGCTGCCATTTACACAGGGGCACACGGTGCTGGAAGTGAATCTTGATGACAAAGTGATCAGGGTTGACTGGGATCCGGAATTTTAGATTCTGGTGACAGATAGCAAGCAAACAGGCATTCGGTTTGATGTCGTGACCTTGTTTCCGGAGCTGGTTAATAGTTTAACGGCTTCAGGGGTGGTCGGTAGAGCCGCCGGTCAGGATTTAATTAATCTGACTTGCTGGAACCCGAGAGATTACACCCGGGACCGTCATCAAACGGTCGATGATCGTTCCTATGGCGGTGGCCCAGGAATGGTGATGAAAGTCGAGCCATTAAGAGATACGGTTCGGGATATCAAACAGCAAACAGCGTTTAACACAAAAACTGCTCGGGTTATTTACTTAAGCCCTCAGGGTAAACGACTGGATCAAAATGCTGTTAAAGAACTGGCGACGTGTTCGCAGTTGATTTTTATTGCAGGTCGGTACGAAGGTATCGATGAGCGTTTCATCGAAACAGAAGTCGATGAAGAATGGTCGTTAGGTGACTATGTATTAAGTGGTGGAGAACTACCCGCTATGGTGATGATGGATGCCATAGCCCGTATGATTCCTGGTGTTCTGGGTGATAATGAATCAGCCGAACAAGATTCATTCATGAATCAGCTGTTGGATCACCCGCACTACACAAGACCTGAATTGATCGATGATTTGAAGGTTCCGGCCGTCCTGACGGGTGGTGATCATCAAAAAATCGAACAGTGGCGACGACAACAGTGTTTAGGTCGGACGTGGTTGCGCAGACCGGACATGTTGAAAGAATTAGAGCTAAGTGATGCAGATCAGAAGTTACTTGATCAGTTTATTGCGGAGCATAATGGGTAAGTTGAAAGACTGACCCGAAAAATTTATTTTTAAATTTAAATTTAACAGGCTGATGAGGCCGCGTTATTCGGAGTTAAGGCAATGGCCAATATTATCGATCAACTCGATGCTGAACAAATGACTAAAGAGATCCCTGCTTTTGCACCGGGTGACACAGTTGTCGTTAGTGTTCGTATCAAAGAAGGCGAGCGTGAACGTATTCAGGCATTTGAAGGTGTTTGTATTTCAATTCGTAACCGTGGTTTGAATTCTGCATTTACAGTTCGCAAAATTTCACATGGCGAAGGCGTTGAACGTGTATTTCAAACTTACAGCCCTATCATTGCTGACATCGAAGTTAAGCGTCGCGGTAAAGTTCGTCAGGCTAAACTGTACTACCTGCGTGGACTGACTGGTAAGGCTGCACGTATTAAAGAAAAACTGGGTTAAGAAGGTTTTTCCGGATATCTTATCGGTATTTGCGATGAGTATCTTGTCAGTGATGACAAAAACTTTAAAAAACGGGTGCCGGTTATCAAACCGCCATCCGTTTTTTTTGTTTCAAATTCTATTATCATTTTCAGTGATTCCTCTGTTCACTGCTCCCGTGGTCCATGCATCAGCACCGGCAAATATAGCGGAATCACCGCTGGCGAAAGCCGATCCGTTTCAAAAACTTAAGTACGCAACACCTGAGCTATCTATCAGACTCATTGATGAATATCAGCCAAAGCCAGAGGCGTTAGGTGATGCCTGGTTTTTGTGGGAGCAAAAGCGTCTGCAGTTACTGGCAGAGCTGGGACAATGGCAAAGCGCACTCGAGCAGATAGCAGGCTATGATGAGGCTGTATTAGTTAAACACAAAGCCTGGCTTTCACTGTTTAAAGCCCGCGCGTTATTAAAAGTCTCGCAACCATTCAAAGTACGACATGACCTACGAGAGTTGCTGTGGTCCGCGGTTGAGTTAACACCGGAGCAGATTGCAACGACCAGAAGACTGCTGATTCGCAGTTATCTGGCTGAAGGTAAGGCCTATGATGCACAGCGTGCAATGCTGAGATACCAGCAAGATTATGGCGTTTCGGGAGTGCAGTGGCGTTTGTTACAGGCACGGGTTTTACTGGCAACAAAACGCTACCCCGAGGCAATGCGTTTACTTGCGACTGAAAAGGCTGATAATTTACAGGCCTTTAAAATACTGACACGTCTGCGGGCGGGAGAGGTAACGGCCAGCCGTGTCTATGAACTTGCCAGAAAAAAAACACGGCTGCGCAGCACAACTATTGATGCTGGAAATCGCCGGCAATACTGGATTCTGGCGTATATTGCCTCGGCAATAAAAAATGACAAAAAAGCGGCAATAGAGGCGCTGGAGCAAGCTTTAGTGACCGGTGTGGCTGATGCGGAGTATGATTTAATTAATATATCTGCAGAGCTTTTATGGCAAAAGTATTTAGAGTATGCAGCTGATTTAGGCAATCAATTGCAGTTGTTAATTGGTGATGACAAAGCCTGGTTTAATACTGCCTCGAACCGCTTTGAACATGATCCTGTGGCAGCGCGTGCAATTTTTGCCATGCTGGGATTGAACAGTGCGACTGAAACTCAGCGTAATGTTTCACTGGAACAGCTAGTCCTGTTAATGAAAAAAACAAAAAAGCAGTCGTTACTAATTGAACGACTATTTACTGACCCGGTATATTTCAAATCGATTGATCGTGTGCCGGTGTTAGTCCGCTATCAGATGCTGGATAACGCATTGTCAATGGGTGATATTAAACAGGCCGCAGCGCTGTTCAAAGATTTGCCTGAACCGCCAGAAGGCAAAAAAAGACTGGCCTGGGATATGCGAAGAGCACGGGTACTTGTGTTTGGTGGTCAGTATCAGCAGGCAAAAGATGTTCTGGATAAAATCTTAAACAGTCAGTCTCTGGACGGGCCGTGGCTTAACCGTTTGATGCAGGTAGTCTTCGATTTGCAGAAAGTCGATCAGCATTTAATTGCCATTGAATTATTTGAACTGATTGAAATGAAAACAACAGAGAAAGTGCTGCACCGTGAGTTAAAGTTCTGGATGGCAGAGTCCTATCAGGCACTAAAAAAATATGAACGTTCAGCGCATTTATATCTTAGTTCAGCAAAAATGATTGCAGATAAATCTTCTGACCCATGGGCGCAGACAGCCTTATACCGGGCGGCCGAGGCAATGATGCAGGCGGGGATTATTAACGATGCACGGAGTCTGTATCAGGAATTACTGAAAGTAACAGACAGTAAAAGTCGGCGGGCGAATATAGAGCAGAAGTTGCAACAGTTATGGCTTCTGGAAGGAAAACAGTCAAATAGTGAGCAATCCTGATTTAAAATTTGATCTGGTTATCGCAACACCATATAGCCGGTTGGGTCTCACTTTTGAAGCTGACCTGTTATCAGGTGTTGAATATTTAATGCCTGATTCTCCTCTGATTATTTCAGCTCGGCCTGAAGTGATAAATGTTAGCCAGCAAATTTCCTGCTACTTTAATGATGCAAGTTACCAGTTTGATGTCGCCATGCAGCTAAAAGGCACTGACTTTCAACATCGCGTCTGGAATGAAATGCGACAAATACCTGCCGGGCAGGTGAAAACATATGGTGAGATTGCCGGTATATTGCATTCGTCTCCGCGAGCCGTGGGTAATGCCTGCCGCGCGAACCCGATTCCTCTGCTGATACCCTGCCATCGCATTGTTTCAGCAAATGGTCTGGGTGGCTTTTCAGGCGCAACATCCGGCTATTACACGGATATAAAACGAAAACTTTTACAGCACGAGGGGCTTGATTTCTGAGCGCTTACCCTCATATTAAGCCTCACATAGAAAAATCAGTCGTTTAAAAGAGTCTAAAATGGCTCACAGTTAGTACGCCCATTCCGTACAGCATTTTTCTAGACTAATACTATTTTGGAGATTTATTACATGAGCGTAGAAGCTAAAAAAGAAACAATGGAATTTCAGGCTGAAGTTCAGCAGCTGTTGAAATTAATGATCCATTCAATGTATTCAAATAAAGAGATATTTGTCCGTGAGCTGGTATCAAATGCCTCAGACGCCTGCGATAAACTTCGCTTTGAAGCGCTGGCAAAAGATGATCTGTACGAAGGAGATGGTGATCTTAAGATCCGTGTTGCCTTTGATAAAGATGCCAATACAGTGACGATATCAGATAACGGTATCGGTATGGATCGTGATGAATTAATTGCTAATATCGGTACGATTGCCAATTCAGGTACCAAGAAGTTTATGGAGGCGTTAAGTACTGAACAAGTTAAAGACGCAGAAATGATTGGTCAGTTTGGCGTTGGTTTTTATTCAAGCTTTATTGTTGCTGACAAAATTACTGTCGAAACTCGTCGTGCAGGTGCTGCTAAAAATGAAGGTTATCGCTGGGAATCTGATGGCGAAGGTTCTTACTCTATAGAGACCATCGAAAAAGAAGGTCGTGGTACAGATATTATTTTACACCTGCGTGAAGAAGATAAAGAATTTGCCGATGGCTATCGTCTGCGTGCAGTTATCCGCAAGTACTCTGATCATATTTCACTGCCAATTGTCATGCAAAAAGATGCTGAGCCGGTTGCAGATGATGCAGACGAAAAAGTAATCAGTGAGCCGGAAGATGAAACAGTCAACAGTGCATCTGCTTTGTGGACACGGGCTAAGTCTGAAATTACAGAAGATGAGTATAAAGAATTTTACAAGCACATTTCGCATGACTTTGAAGAGCCTTTGAAATGGATTCATAACCGGGTCGAAGGTACACAAGACTATACATCGCTTCTTTATATCCCAAAGAAGGCACCGTTTGATTTATGGGATCGCGAACAGCGTAAAGGCATTAAGCTATATGTGAAACGTGTGTTTATTATGGACGACTCTGAACATCTGATGCCAAACTATCTGCGCTTTGTCCGTGGTGTGATTGACTCTGATGACCTGCCGTTAAACGTCTCCCGTGAAATTCTTCAGCAAAATAAAGTTATTGATACGATTCGCGGCGCATCGGTTAAGAAAGTACTGGGTATGCTGGAAAAAATGTCGAAAAATGAAGCGGAAGAATATGCCGGCTTCTGGGCAACATTTGGACAGGTGCTAAAGGAAGGTGTTATTGAAGACTTTATGAATAAAGATAAAGTTGCAGCCTTACTGCGTTTTAGCTCAACAGAAACAGGCTCGCCAGAGCAGACTGTTTCACTGGCGGATTATATCGGTCGCATGAAGGAAGGTCAGGAAAAGATTTATTATATTGTTGCCGAAAGTCATGCTGCAGCAAAAAATAGCCCGCATCTTGAACTCCTTAAAAGCAAGGGAATGGAAGTTCTGTTGTTGTCAGACCGGGTTGATGAATGGCTGGTTGCTCACCTGACAGAATTTGATGGCAAGCAGCTGGTTTCAGTGACACGCGGCGATCTTGATCTGGGTGAAACGGATAGCAAAGAAAAGAAAGAAGCGCTGGAAAAAGCTCAGGGCGACTTTAAAGACGTCATCGAGAAAATGAAAGGAATACTGGCTGATGATGTTAAAGATGTACGCATGAGTTCACGCCTGACAGATTCACCATCCTGTTTGATTGTGGATGACCAGGATATGACAGCGCAAATGCAGCAGATTCTGAAAGCGGCCGGTCAGAATGTTCCCGTTAGTAAACCAATACTTGAACTTAATCCTGAGCATGCACTTATAACTCAGTTAAAGAACAAGTTGGAATCAGACGATTTTTCAGAGTGGACGAATGTTCTGTTTGATCAGGCTGCATTAACCGGTGGTGCTGCAATCAGAGATACGGCGGAGTTCGTTAAGCGCGTAAATAAATTGCTGGTAAACTAATATTGCTTAGCTTGTTACCTCAATAGTTTTGAGGGCTTGAGGCTAATACAGCGGTTTTAAGTGCAGTAAAAGGCAGTCGTAAGGCTGCCTTTTACTTATGGTATAGTATAAAGATGTCTGGGCCGGATTAGTCAGTGTCATGACTCAATTACTTAATCCAGATTTCAACTCTTCTGTTCTTGTCTAGGCGTGTATTATCAGCAACCTGATTAACACTGCCAAATCCTCTGATCCTGTTGATAGTGATACCTTGTTTTTTTAACAGCAGTTCAACATAGTCTGCCCTTGATTCGGAGAGGCTGATATTATGCATTTTGAAATCAGTGTCTTCAGAAAAACCGAAAAGCATAATGCTTTTAGGCTGTGGGTTCAGGCTTTTTATAAACTCCGCAATACGTATCAGGCTTCTTTTGGCCTTATTGTCCGGTGTTAGTGAGCCTTTGATGAAATGGATGTTAACTGACAGGCGTTTCGCGTCGCTGGTGAGTCCCCTGTATTCTTCAGGATAAAATTCAGGTATATCCAGAGCCTCTGTATAAATATTCTGAGAAATAAATCCTTCTTGGTTAACGTTGTTTTGTCCGTCCTCACTGCTGACGTAATCTAAGAAAGCGATGATATCTGCATTGGTTTCATGCTCGGAGACATACAAATAAAGGCGTCTTGCTAAAATATAATCCTCGGTCGCAACAGTCAGGTTGTTAGGCAATCGAGCAGAACCTTCACCTTCAGAAACGGCCAGTGCTTTTGATTTCCTGATATTTGGTAAACTGACAAAACCAATGGCGGCCGGATCAGAAGCGATCTGATCAGATAAATCGGCATTAGATTCATAACGTTTTGCAGTGGCTGTTAGGTTTCTTCCCTTAACAAGAATCAGTTTTTTAAATGTGTCATAAGTGCCGGAGTTATCATCTCTTGAATAGACACGGATAGTTTTATCTTTTAAATCAGTTGTTTGATAAACAGGGTCGACTTCTCCCCATGTTGTGATTTTTCCGGAGAAAATATCAGTCAGTGTTTTACGCGAGACGCTGGCTAACGGGTTGCTTTTATGTATGATAACGGCAATACCATCCAGTCCGATGATGATTTCAGATTGATAGCTTTTTAAGTTTCCCAAATGTGACAGCAATGCAATTTCTTTGTCTTTAATAGGTCTCGATGACATACAAATCTGACTGCTTCCATTTTCAAGTGCAACAAAACCGGTGCTTGATCCGTGAGCTTTTATTTCAATGTCCAGTGGTAGCTTGGTTTTTTTGTGGTAGCCTCTGACTACCATTTCTTCAGCTGATCGGCCCTTTATAAACTGGATGTTGTTTACCTGATAGTTTTTGGATAGATAAGACTTTGCAAGCTGAGGTGCAAGTTTGCTGCCGATGGTATTGGACCCCTGTATTGAGAAAAGGATCTGAGCTTGAGTGTTACTATAGGCCAGTGTGATAGTGATAAGCAGTGTTAGTATTGTATATAGTCGTTTCATAATGTATTTATATCTGTCATATTAATGTCATATATTCTACGGTATGCATATTTCATATTTATGACAGAGCACAAACCTTATGCTACAGCGGGCTGTCCTTTTATTGTTCACGGAAATATGATGAATGTTTAATTTGAGAATGGCGTATTGTAATTAACAGCTGATTGGTTAGACTGGGCGTATACAATACACGGACGTTTTTAATATTCGGGGAAGTCATTTGTTCACACTGTTTAATTTTTCTATGCGCCATATTATGGTGTTTCTAGTAGTGTTAATCGTACTAAATATCTGCTCACTGCCAGTTCTGGCTGATAACACGGTGACGGTTAAACCGGGTCAGTCAATTATGAAAATCATGCGACAGGTTTATCCGGATCAGCGCTCTCGCTGGCCTGCTCTGATGCGAGAGCTTGTGCAGAAAAACCCGGCGGCATTTGAAAATGGAGACCCTCGAAGCTTAAAAGGCGGAGCTGTTCTTGTTCTGCCTGAGCAATCCGTATCAAAAGTTATACAAGAGAAACGCATCCGTGCAGCCAGTGTAAAAGATATTAGCGGTTCGGTGTCATTGTTTAATAATATGAAAGCAGTGCAGGTGATCCGTCAGGGTAGTCAGATTCATGTGGGTGATCAGCTGTCAGCATCCGGTACGGGTACGGTGACTTTGAGCTTTATAGACGGGGCTGTTATTAAGCTGCGTTGTAATAGTGTGCTGACTATTGATCAGTACAAAATGAGAACAAGAGGAAGCGTGAGTGAACTGTCTATCTCAAAAGGCAGTTTACATATTGAGACAGGCAGAATTGGCAAAAGAGACGGTGATACATTAATTTTAAAAACGCCATTAGCAAGTATAAGAGCAAAACAGGCCGAGTACGGTGTTCGTGTGCATCAGGCGCGAGCATGTGCCGAGCAGGCCGATGTGGAAACTGACGGGCTTTATGTGACTGCACTCAGCGGTAAAGTGATTGCTGAAAATACTGGCGGTAAACTGTCACTGTCCTCGGGTGATGCGGCGCTGGTTGCGCAAAAAGATGTCGCCCCTGTTGTCACGCAAACATACGCGGGTATGATTTTCGGAGCCAAACTAGCAGATGAGGCGGTTAAACAAAAGCCTTTGGTCTTAACTAAAGATGACTCAACTACACAGGAAGATGATGGTGTGCCGGTCTGGTGGATGGTCGCAGCTGCAGTTATTTTAGGTATAACCTTTTAAGCTGCTTGAAAGCAATTTAAAAAAGACCAGCGTTGTTCAGTTTTCTGCCGGAAATATTTCTCATATACAGCTCTAAAGACAGCTTCATCAGATAATCGCTATTGAGCTTGGATAAAGAACAGGGCATATTGTGCCATCCACTTTTGTAAGCAATACTACCTGTATGACTGAATTACACAAACTTAGAATTGATAAATGGTTGTGGGCTGCACGCTTTTTTAAAACCCGCTCGTTGGCTTCCGACGCCGTAAATGGCGGCAAGGTCCATTTGAATGGCGATCGTGTTAAAGCCGCCAAAAACGTTACCATCGGTGATGTTCTACGTATAAGGCGTGGGGAGGAAGTCTGGACTATAACTGTGCTTTCTTTATTTGAAAAAAGACGTCAGGCATCAATAGCACAAACCATGTATGAAGAATTGCCGGAAAGTCTCCAACTACGTGAAGAAGTCATGGCAGAGAGAAAAGCGTTGTCATCAAGCCGGATAGTCAGTCACCGGCCTTCAAAAAGAGAGCGCCGGCATATTATCAAGTTTAAAAATATTCATCAGGGAGAGTAGTTTGCCAGTTCCTGTTACGCCATTACTGACCGCCGATATCATAATTGAGCTGAGCCATAATGATAAAACGCAAATAGTTCTGATAGAAAGACTCAATCCGCCGTTTGGCTGGGCAATCCCCGGTGGCTTTGTGGACAGGGGTGAGTCAGTTGAATCGGCAGCGATCAGAGAAGCGAAAGAGGAGACAGGTCTTGATGTGACGCTGCAGTGTTTATTGGGTTGTTATTCTCATCCGCAGCGTGATCCGCGATTCCATACGGCAAGTCTTGTGTATATCTCAAGCGCCGATGGAATACCGGTTGCCGGCGACGACGCAAAAACCGCGGCATTATTTGATATAGACTCGCTTGATCTATCACTTGCTTTTGATCACCGGCAAATTCTGGATGATTATCTGGCTTATAAAAATTCAGGTAAAGTGAAGGAATTGCACCGATAAAGTGCATGAATGAATCATTTTGTTGATCAGCAACAAAACTGCGCACTCAGATAATGCGGTTTCTAATTTCAAGTGATAAGATACGCCGACTTAAATTTTTAATCTTTATTAATCAATTCCTTATAAGAATTCATGCGGTATACAAACTGAATTTTTGATTATGAAGTTTTAATAACCTTATTCACAGGGGGAGGTTATGGCGACATTCCAGGCAGGTTCGGACGTACTTTTTATTTTACTGGGTGCGATTATGGTTTTGGCCATGCATGCCGGTTTTGCATTTTTAGAAGTCGGTACGGTAAGGCAGAAAAATCAGGTTAACGCACTGGTTAAAATCATCGTTGATTTTGCAGTATCGACAATCGCTTATTTTTTCATAGGCTATGCCATCGCCTATGGCGTGGATTTTTATGGCTCAGCGACTGTTCTCACAGAGAAAAATGGCTACGAGCTGGTTAAATTTTTCTTCCTGCTGACATTTGCAGCGGCTATCCCGGCCATTATTTCCGGTGGTATTGCCGAGCGCTCAAAATTTAATCCACAGTTAGCGGCAAGCTTTATTATTGTCGGTTTTATCTACCCGTTTTTTGAAGGCATGATATGGAATGGTAACTATGGTTTTCAGGACTGGCTAAATGCTTCTTTTGGTGCTGAATTTCATGACTTTGCAGGCTCTGTAGTTGTTCATGCGATGGGAGGCTGGATTGCGCTGGGTGCGGTTATCATGCTGGGGCAGCGAAAGGGCCGTTATGGTAAAAATGGTGAGATTTTTGCACACCCGCCATCTAATATTCCATTTCTTGCACTGGGCGCGTGGATTTTAACTGTTGGCTGGTTTGGTTTTAATGTGATGTCAGCACAAACGGTTGAAAGCGTGAGTGGTCTGGTTGCTGTGAACTCATTAATGGCAATGGTTGGCGGTATTCTGGCTGCGCTATTCTTTGGTAAATATGACCCGGGTTTTATTCATAATGGTCCGCTGGCCGGGCTGGTCGCTGTCTGCGCAGGTTCGGATGTTATGCATCCGCTGGGTGCTCTGGTAACGGGCATCATTGCCGGTGGCTTATTTGTATATACCTTTACACTGGCGCAAAACCGCTGGAAGATCGACGATGTACTGGGTGTCTGGCCGCTGCATGGACTGTGCGGTGCATGGGGCGGGCTGGCAGCCGGGATCTTTGGTTTAAAGGCACTGGGTGGTGTCGGTGGCGTGAGCTTTACTTCGCAATTGATAGGCACACTGACGGGCATCGCGATTGCCACTATCGCTGGCTTTGCTGTCTATGGTCTGTTGAAAAAACTCGTCGGCATTCGACTGAGTGACGAAGAAGAATATGATGGTGCTGACCTGAGTATCCATAAAATTGGCTCAACACCCGATTAAGGGCTGAGACTTAATTTGTGTTGCGGTGCTAAGTCTGGGCCGTAACAATACCTTGTCTTTGTTTTGTAATATGTATTAATCTAACATTCTGTTTTTTCAGGTAATATCACGTTCAATCAGCTTCAAATACGATTAATTAGTGACCTATCATGTTAGAATGGTGCTGCTTTTATTTTCCTGATCGGCTGATCGTACAAAAATGACACAACCTACAATTATTTCCCGTGGTGAACACGGAATTTCCCGTGATCAAATTGATAGCAACGCGCTAAAGGTTTTATATCGCCTGCACAATGCCGGGTTTCAGGCTTATCTGGTGGGTGGTGGTGTACGTGACTTGTTACTGGGCTTAGAGCCTAAAGATTTCGACATAGCTACCGATGCCACGCCGGAAGATGTACGTAATTTATTCAGAAACTGCCGCTTAATCGGCCGTCGTTTTCGTCTGGCGCATATACATTTCGGCCGTGAAATAATAGAGGTCGCCACTTTTCGGGGGGAGCATTCTCCCAGAAATAAAAACGGTGTGCTGGATAATAGCGGGCGGATCTTACGCGACAATGTATATGGTACATTAGAAGAAGATGTCTGGCGGCGTGACTTTAAAGTCAACGCCCTGTATTACAATATTGCAGACTTCTCGGTGGTTGATTTTACCGGTGCGATGACGGATATAAACGACCGTACCATGCGAATGATCGGTGATGCAGAAACGCGCTACCGGGAAGACCCTGTGCGGATGCTGCGCGCTGTTCGCTTTGCCGCTAAACTCGATTTTAGTATTCATAAAGACTCTGAAACACCGATTTATGAACTCAGCACGGTATTATCAGAGATTCCAGCCGCGCGATTATTTGACGAATCCATTAAGTTATTTCATTCAGGTACTGCTGTTAAATGTTTTGAATTACTGAGGCATTACGGCTTGTTTCAGGTTCTGTTCCCGCAAACTGAGGCGGCACTGAAGCAGGACCCTGAAAGTGAAGTGTTTATTGTTAAGGTCTTGCAGAGTACCGATGCCCGCATCATGGATGGCAATAATGTAAACCCCGCATTTGTTTTTGCGGCCCTGCTCTGGCAGCCGCTGCTCAATCAGACGCAGCGTTTTTTAAGTGACGGCTTACCGGTCAATCTTGCTATGCAAAAAGCCATTGATAAAGTGCTGCCGGCTCAATTACGCATGACATCCATGCCAAAGCGGCTATCCCTTATCATGAAAGATATCTGGTTTTTACAGGATCGTCTTGCTAATCATTCAGGTAAACGTGCGATTGCGGCTTTTACGCACCAGCGTTTTCGGGCGGCATATGATTTCTTATGCCTGCGCTCTGCAGCCGGTGAAGATGTGGCTAAGCATTGTGTGTTCTGGACTGACCTGCAAAAGCTGTCGCCGCAAAAACAGGAAAAAGCTCTGCAGGGTAAAAAGAGTTTTATGAGTCGTTTTAAAAAAGCTAAAAAAGTCTGAGAATGACTGTTAAGGTGTATATTGGTCTGGGTAGTAATTTGCATAATCCAGAGCAGCAGATCGTATCAGCCTTGCAAAGTCTCCGTGAGATAAAAGCCAGTCGTTTAATTAACAACTCTGGTTTGTTTCGCAGCCCGCCCATGGGGCCACAGGATCAGCCCGACTATTTAAATGCAGCGGCGCTGATAGAAACAGAGCTGACTGCAGAGTTATTACTTGACCAGTTACAAAACATAGAAAATACTCAAGGCCGCGTCAGAAGTCGTCGCTGGGGGGAGAGAACCCTGGATCTGGATATACTTCTGTACGGCGACGAGGTAATTCATAGTGAAAGATTAACCATACCTCATGCTGGTCTGGCGCTGAGAGAATTTGTTTTACACCCATTACAACGACTTAACCCTGCGTTAAATGTACCGGGAAAAGGCAAAATCATCGACCTGGTCGAGGCTTGTCCTGCTTCTGGAATAGAGTATTTAGGACCAATAAATGACTGATCGTCCCGATTTTATTGTAATTGAAGGCCCGATAGGTGTTGGCAAAACAACACTGGCCCGTCGCCTCGCTGAAACTTATGGTTGTGACTTGCTATTAGAAGGTGCTGAAGAAAATCCTTTCTTAAGTAAGTTTTACGACAATCCTAAAAGTGCTGCTTTTCCAACGCAGTTATTTTTTTTACTGCAGCGAGCCAGACAACTGCAGGAATTACGGCAGTCAGACTTGTTTAATCCGGTTCGTATTTCAGATTTTTTAATGGAAAAAGACCGCTTATTTGCTGAGCTAACATTAACGGATGATGAGCTTGGCTTATATGAACAGGTTTATCAGCAATTAACTCTCGATGTGCCGGAGCCGGATCTGGTTATTTATTTACAGGCACCGGTGCATATTTTACGTGACCGGATCAGCCAGCGCGGCATCGGCTATGAGCAGCAAATAGAATCAGCTTATCTGGAAAGACTGACAGAATCTTACGTCAGCTTTTTCCATCATTATACAAATGCTCCTCTGTTAATTGTTAACAGTGAAGACTGTGATTTTGTTAATAATAGTAACGACTACAATCTGTTATTAAATCAGATTAATTCCCGTCCCAGAGGACGAAGTTATTTTAATCCAACGCCGCTGGATATGTCGTAACAGGATTAAGGGAGTAAAATAAAGTATGAGTAGTCATCCGCAACCCTCACAAAGAATAACGGTGAGAAAACTGCTGCAAATGAAAAGCGAAGCAGAAAAAATTGTCTGTCTGACGGCTTATGATGTGAGTTTCGCCAAATTACTGGATGATGCCGGCGTTGACGTGGTATTAGTCGGTGATTCACTGGGTATGGTGATACAGGGGCTGGAAAATACATTGCCGGTGAGCATGAATGATATGGTTTATCACAGTCGTTGCGTAGCAAACGGTTTAAAGCGGGCTTTATTGATGGTGGATATGCCTTTTATGAGTCATATAACGCCTGAGATTGCACTGCAAAATGCCGGCCGCCTGATGAAAGAGTCGGGTGCTCACATTGTTAAGCTGGAAGGTGGCTCTGAGCAGCGCGAAGTGGTCAGCGCACTTACATCCAATGGCATTCCTGTTTGCGCACACTTGGGCTTGCAGCCTCAGCGCGTGCATAAACTGGGTGGTTATCGTGTACAGGGTCGTGAGGAGGAAGCGGCTGAGCACATGCTAGAGGAGGCAAGCATCCTGCAACAGTCCGGTGCTGATGCCTTATTGCTGGAATGTGTGCCGGCAGAGCTGGCAACGAAAATCAGTCAGACAGTATCCATTCCGGTTATTGGTATCGGTGCCGGTGTCGATGTGGACGGGCAGGTGCTGGTATTGCAGGATGTGCTGGGTATAACACCGGGCAGGGCACCAAAGTTTAGTCATAATTTCATGGCAGGAGCTGACAGTATTCAAGCTGCAATAGGGCTTTATGTTGATGCCGTTAAAGCAAAACAATTCCCGCAACAAGAACATATTTTTTAGATTTTCCTATTCGGATAAGCAGTATTGAACGTTATTACAACACTCCAGAGCTTAAGAGAGTACATTGAGCTACAAAAACGTGAATGCAATAAAATTGCCTTCGTGCCAACGATGGGTAATTTGCATCAGGGGCATCTTGATCTGGTTGAGCGTGCGCAATCCTTAGCAGATCTTGTCATCGTTAGTATTTTTGTGAACCCATTGCAGTTTGAAGCAGGGGGCGATCTGGATAACTACCCCAAAACACTCGAAGCGGATATTGAAAAGCTGCAACAGGCAGGTGTGGATATGTTATTCGCGCCTGATATACAGGAAGTTTATGGTGATAATTTAAGCGCAATCACGCAGGTTATTGTGCCGGGTATTTCTGCTTTATGGTGCGGTGCTTCTCGTGCAGGTCACTTTGAAGGGGTGACCACCATCGTGAATAAATTATTCAATCTGGTGCAGCCCGATATCGCCGTTTTCGGCGAAAAAGACTTTCAACAGCTGACTATTATTCGCATCATGGTACGTGATCTGAGTATTCCCGTTGAAATTGTCAGCGTTGCCACCAGCCGCGAAGCCGATGGTTTAGCAATGAGTTCTCGAAATGGTTACTTAACTAAAGATGAGCGAGAAATTGCCGCTAAGTTATATGAAACACTGGTTAACGTGCGGGAAATCCTTATTTCAGAAAGGAATCCTGATTTCCAGAAAATTACCCAACAGGCTGCTAACTCACTCAACCAAAAGGGCTTTAAAACCGATTACTTAGCGGTTTGCCGGCAGTCAGATCTGCAGCTTGCTGGCCCTGAAGACCGCAAGCTGGTTATTCTTGCGGCTGCTCATCTGGGCAAAGCCCGTTTAATTGATAATCTTATTTTAGATAAGCTGCCGGCTGAGCGGCTTGAATAGCACCTTTTAATGCCGGATAATCGGCTATTACATTGTAATACCCTGAAAGGGACAAGAGGTTATCAATGCAGCTGACTTTATTAAAAGCCAAGCTACACCAGGCTCGCGTGACTCATTCGGAGCTGGAATACGAAGGTTCCTGTGCGATAGACAGTAATTTGCTGGATGCGGCGGGTATCCGTGAGAATGAACAAATTCATATTTATAATCTGGCCAATGGTGAGCGTTTTGTAACCTATGCGATTCGTGCAGAAGCGGGTAGTGGTGTGATTTCAGTCAACGGTGCGGCTGCACATAAAGCATCACCAACGGATCGAATTATAATTGCTTGCTATACGCAATTATCAGAACAGGAAGCCGCATCATTTAAACCTACACTGGTTTATCTTGATGAGAAAAATATTATCAAACGAACAGGTGATGCCATTCCCATTCAGGCAGCATGATTTAGTCTGCCTGCTCCGAGTCTGTAATTGTCTTTGGCGGATACTAAAAAGCCTCTCATTACCACTAATGAGAGGCTTTTTTTGTTGGCGTTGCAGGATAAAAATCAGACGGCTATATTTTTTACCGTTAATTTGCTTGCAGATAAAGTAATGCCGGCGACGCGCTCGTCAATAGGTGGTTCACCTGCAGAGCGGGCGACTGTCTCCTCTATGAGAGTACCATTACCATCGGTACCCATACGAGTTATTGAGCCGGTGGCGAAGTCATTATGATCATTTTGGGTTAATACATCAGGGTTGGTGACACCAAACCAGCTGTATATGGTTGAGGCGATGGCCTGTGGTTCAAATTCATAACTCGACGCAGGGTTCGCATAGCCATAGGTCAGCTCATTGATTGAGCCTGTATCAACATTATCTCCAGCTTCCAGTGGTTTAGTGAACAAGCGATTCTGGCCTGGGCTACCAAAAATACTGGTTTCTCCTACGATTTTACCTAAAGCACCGGCAGGGCGGACAGCACTGGGTTCTGTGCGGGAAGCCTGATTGACCGAACTGTGGTCATAATTTCTGACTGGTAAAATTAAGTCAGCCGCTGGTAAAGACAATTCAGCCGGACTCAGCGTGTATTCACCCAGTGCCGGATCGAGTCTTATTAACGGGCGACCACCGAAAGTATAGAAGTTCTGATTATTACCATGATCCCAGCCCTGTGAATTGTTCAGGTTGGCGTTGCGACCAAAGTCGGTAAAAATATTGATAATGATATTAGAGGTGTCATTAGCCGGCCCGGCACCCCGGTCAGCGATGACAGCCGGGTCATCTATCGCGTACTTGATGTGTTTGATGGCAGCACGCACCGCACTCATCAGAGTTTGCATGCGCGCTTCATAAGACATCATGGCTGAGTTATGGTCATCCCAGCCACCAAGGCCCGGTGAGCCAACCATGGCCAGTTTTGTATCCGGGTTGTGAATACACAAGGTCACTGCAGCACGTAATAGTTCGGCAAAACGATTATTGGCCGGGTATTCCAGCCGGTTGCTGCCTGGCCCGCCTTCCAGGCGAGGATCATTATTAGTGTCGCCAAGCGTGACCAGTGGTGAACCATCCGGGTTGGTAATGCGGGCGCCTGTTGCTAAATCTATGAAATAAGTGTCAATGATTGGGTTGCCGAGTGCATCTAATGCGTCAATCAGATTGCCGGTTGCAGGGTCAACAACCTGACGTACTATGCGTGATACATCCAGTCCATTCTGCTCGGAACCATAAGCTACCGGTGGATCCTGATGGTCATAGAAACGGCCAGTGCCGGCAACAGCATTCACAAAAGCAGTATGTAAGTCCAGATCAAAAGCCGCATTCGAACCGTCGGGGTCTTGCTCGGGCAAGAATGGCAGTGATGGCGAGGGATTGCCCAGGCTATCTTGGTCATTAACCAGATTATTAAAGCGGTTGACAATGGTTGCCAGCTTTCTATGGTTTAAGAAGCTTTCAGAGACTTTTTTATAGCGCTGGCCATAGTTAACTGTGAGGTCATCATAATCAGAGTCACCTTGAACGGAGCCGGGATTGGCTTTCATTTTAGAATCAACCAGAGCATCAAGAGTAGCGGCTGACACAGGTTGATTTCCCCTTTGATAAGGATTATCAAAGTTAGCAGACAATCCGACCGGTTTTAAGGCAAGAGGAACAGGCGATGTAGCATTGGGATCAATGGCAAAGGTAGTCGATTCACCTTCAAAAGAAACCATTGGCATAACGAGTTCTTCCAGAGCAGGAACACCAAATTCAGCTGTGTAAGGCTCTGGATTATTCGCGATGATACTGGCAAGAGTGGTGCCAAGTCCCGGAGCCGAATCAATATCTAAAGTGCCTTTCTGACCGGAGAAAATACTTGGGCGATGGGCGCGAGTATTATGTTTCTTACGATTACAGGTTCGGTAGATGGTCATGTCGCCTTCGTGCAGCATGTCCTCCATGATAATGCCGCCAGCATTTGCCCAGAAATTATTAGGGGTTCGTTGGCCGACGTCGGCATTTGGGTTATTAAGCGCTGCGGCTTCATCATAACTTGCAGTAAATACAGGGTTAAGGGCTGTTTGACCGGCATACTTAGACTGTGAGTGTACATTAAGGTCAGCGATATTAGATAAATTGCCGGCAAGTTCCGATGCGCCGCCATAGAGGAAAATATTAATAACCTGAGGTGTGCGGTGAGTGATAGAGACATTGGCGCTTTGAATAGCAGGTGAGGCTTGCACACTGCTTAGAAAGGCCTTATCAGTGAACAGTGAGGGTGCGACTGTTGTCATACCCAGCGCTCCCATGGCTTTCATGAAGTCACGTCTTTTCATTGTACACACTCCCTTAAAATAATATCGCCGTTGCTGTCAGTGGCCATTCCTTTGGTGCAGTTAAAATAATATTGCTCTGGTAAGCGGCTGATATAATCAAGCACGATTCTGGCTGAAGCTACCTTGGTTGTCATTAATGGTGTTAAGGCAGCGATTTCGTCAGTATCTGCTTTTCGTTCTAACATGGACATGAACAGATAATCTAAAAATTCCGGATCAGACATCGTCGAGACAATAGTGCTGGCTGTAACGCCAGAGTTCGTGTCTTTAAGATCAGGTTGAATCGTATTTGGGTTGTCGATTAAACCTTCGTTATAGTTAGCGGTAAAAATAACCATGTTTTCTCTAAAGCCACGATGGTAGTGAGCAAAGCTGAGAGTGTCGAGCGGTACACCGGCCAGGCGCCCCAGTTTATTGGTCATAGACGGCCAGTTCATATTGCCTAAAAAGGTCTGAACATTTGAGCAGTCATTATTGTTATTACTGCAAGATGCGGTATTGATAAAGTGATTGGCGGGTAATTCATATTTCAAACGTGCGGTCATATTGTAAAAATTTTCTTCAAATGACTTGGCTCTTTCGGTATAGAGTAAATATTCTTTTGAAAAAATAATGGCAGAAAAAATATCCTGAAAAGTTTGTGGCCCTGCATCGTTGATGGCTTCAATCATGGCGGCGCGGACATCAGCTGAACGATCTAACATCAGAATTTCTACGATGGTTGATATCATGCGAGGAATGGCGTCAGCGCGCTGAGAAACTAATGTATAAAAATCATTACAGGTGGTGACTTTGGCACCAAGAACAGTAACAGCCTCTGTGTTGTAATTGCCGTTTGAAACCAGCTGATAGATCGGTAAACCATCCTCACCATCCGACAAGTAAAGATCCTGGCAGGCAATCGATGCATTGACAACATCATTTTGTTCATCGCCATCAGGTTCGGGTACAAACTTACCAAGATAAATTTCAATCATCTCGCGGGTGTTGTCCTCCGGTGAACGAAAGCGACGCCAGTTTTGAGCAGATTGTTCATGCGTGAAAATCATCGAGCTGATACTGCTACCGGTCGATAGCTGATCAACCAGTCGGTTATAGACAACCTGAGTATCCAGTGCACTGGTGCTGTCAATTTCTTCCGCAGGAGAGAATAAAATTGAATTCGCCAGAATGTAAGCAATCCAGTTATTGAAAGAGTCCGCACTTAGTGGCAGTTGTGTAGTGTGTGCCAGTGCGACTTCCTGTGGTGCTCCTTCGGCTAGCGGGCTGATTTGAAATAATGAACCGAAGGTACCGAGTCGACCAATCTTATCTTTATATTCATCGATATTAAGTTCATCTAGTGGAATAATATCATCAACAGTTGGAATAGAAGTGATGAGCCTGACGGCGGTCGTATTAAGAAAGTCGTGGTCTTTCACACTTAGGTTATTCATGCCCAGAGATAAGTCAAAAAAATCATGAACTGAAACACCCCTGAACATGGTGCCTAATAATTTGTTTGCAACCCGGTATTGTTGCTCCGGCGTTAGTGCATTGAATTCTGTTTTTGTTAATGGCGCGGCTTTACCAGAAACAGAGTTCTGAAACAGGTCGTTAGGTGGCAGATCACTGGATGGGTCATAGGGTGAACAGCCTGATAAATAAAAAGCCAGTAACAGGGAGAGATATTTCAGGGTATTCATAGCGTCTTCCTTTGTCTTCCTTTGAATAAATATAGTCGTAGCTGTTTTTGTTGTGCGGTTCATGGTGTGGAAAGCGAAATAAAAATATTGCCTGTATCCATGGCGAATTAAGAAAGTTGCTGGCACAGTTCGCCTGAAGCATATCCAGCATGAATGTTATAGGATATTTAGCCATATTGGAATGCTTATCAAATGTGTATTGATTAAAGGTTAGGTGATACAGATCAGTGGCTTAATAGCAGACGAGGAAGCGCTCAATCTATAGCCAGAGCAATACAAGCAGAAAACGATCATCTGTTAGAAATAACCGAACGGAGTTAAATGTTCAATTATTGGATTGAAGTCGTAAAAAAAATCGACGAAAGAGAACACTGATTCAGTTAAGTGATGGTTTCTCGTAAAATTATGCGGGGTATACTATCAGGAGTTTTGTTTATGGTAGTGTAATAACATGCTCAGACCGTCTTTTAATGTGGTATCGGCAATCACTCGAAGTTTTTCATTCATGGTCGCGGGGGACGCAAGTGAATGAATAATATCCCCTTCACGTGGTGGTAAAAAGTCTATTTGGGGTGTGAAGTTAGCCAGCTCAGAGAGTGCTTGGATAAGATCTAATAAAGATGTTTTACTGCCAGTAGCAATGTTGCAGGCACCCTGATGAGTGGCGCGTAATGCAGCTATATTAGCTTTTGCAACATCACTGATATAGATAAAATCGCGAGTGTGTTCACCGTCACCAAATACTGATACTGGCTGTTGGTTACTGATTCTGTCGGCGAATAGCGCTATCACACCCGCATATGGTGACTTGGGATCCTGGCGTGGTCCATAGACATTAAAAAAACGCTGGCCCTGTGAAGATAAGCCGTAAAGGTAGTGAAAGAGTTCAGCGTACTGTTCGTTAACGGCTTTCTCAAGCCCATAGGGTGAAAGCTGTTTCATCGGTGCGCTTTCGGTTAATGGTAGCTCAGATGGTTCTCCGTATATGGCGGCAGATGAAGCATATACCAGCCTGTCGATATTGTGTTTATGTGCGCTGCTAATAACATTGACGAAGCCAAGAATATTTTGTTGAGCAGAAAATGCAGGGTCTGCAAGCGAGTTAACAACGGATACCTGGGCGGCCAGATTTAAACAATGACTCACGTCTTTCATGCACTGGTCGACTATACTGGCATCACAGATATCGCCTTCTATAAATTCAAGCAGGTCATGTTCGACTGGCAAATTGTGGCGGAAACCGGAAGATAAGTTATCGAGAACACGAACCGGGGTGTTTTGTTGTAATAATAAATCCACAGTATGTGAACCTATGAATCCTGCGCCGCCTGTTACCAGTACTTTTTTCATGATATCTGAAGTCCATTATCGATAATTTTTTGTTTATATATTTATTTCAATTAATTATATAGGATAGGATTAACAGAAGATATTTAAAATCCAATAGAAATTTTATTGAGATATACATAAATATAATAATAAATTCGGCATAAATGCCGTGGTGTTGCCTTATATGCGTTTAATTAATACTAAGCAGGTTCTCTTTTTTGGCTTTGGCTCAATCTTTATCTTAATGGTTTTAATTGGCGTTATTGCATCTGATCAAATGCACATGACTTTTAAAAGTATTGAGCATATTGTTAAAGATAATAATATAAAAACGGGTCTAGTGAGTGTCATGCTGGTATCGGCCCGAGAACGGACAATAAGTCTGCAGAAAATGACCAGAATGGACGATCCGTTTGAGCGGGATGATGAATGGATGCGCTTTAATAGCCATGGTGCAAAATTCATGACGGCGAGAATGCAGTTTATAGACCTTGGAACAACTCCCGAAGAAGAAGCTATTTTGACTCAGCAGGGAATGCTGACCAGTAGAGTGGTTCCTGTGCAGATAAAAATTGCCAGAATGGCTGTAGCTGGTCAGTTTTTGGAAGCAGAAGAGATGCTCAGGAATCTTGCTATTCCGGATCAGGATCAGGTATTTGTTCATCTGTATAAATTATTAAACCTGTTGGAATATGAGTCAAATCAGACACTACAGGATATTTCTGAGCAGATTGAAAATACCGAACAGAACTTAATATCTGCTATTTTAATTATAATCCTTGGTTGTGCTGCTATTGCGATAGCTGTTTTTCGGCGGATTCGTGCGGCGGAAATAAAACTGTCACGTGAAAAAGAACGTGCTCAGGTAACCTTGCATTCAATTGGCGACGCGGTTATCACAACGGATGAAAAAGGCCATATAAAATACATGAATGCACTGGCTGAGGAATTAACAGAAAGTCACCTGGCAAAGGTGGTTAATAAGAAAATATCTAAAATTTTTGCAATTGTTTCTGATGCCAGTGAAACATTGCTGAGCAATCCTGTGCTGGACGTTTTACATAATCATACTGCTCATGGTTCAGATGGTCATGCAATAATGATGCTTCCATCCAGTGTGAAATACGCCATAGAATATACGGCCTCACCAATATTTGATAAGGAAAATGTGCTGGTTGGCGTGGTGCTGGTGTTCAGAGATGTTACTGATATGAGAGCAATGGCTTTGCAACTTGGATATCAGGCTAGCCATGATGAACTGACGGGACTGATCAACAGGCGGGAATTCGAAAGCCGGGTTGAAATGGCATTGATGTCTGCGCGAGGTGAAAATATTCAGCATGCAATGTGTTATATCGATCTTGATCAGTTCAAAGTTGTTAATGATACTTGCGGTCATGTTGCCGGCGATGAACTTTTACGGCAGCTATCGACTTTATTAAAAACAGTTGTTCGTTCTGGTGATACGCTGGCCCGGTTAGGTGGAGATGAGTTCGGTGTACTGTATATGAGTTGCTCAGTAGAAAAAGCAAAGCAACTAGCAGAAAAATTACGAACAGTAGTCAATAATTTCCAGTTTCACTGGGAGAACAAATCCTTTTCTGTCGGTGTTAGTATGGGCCTGGTCCCGGTTGATAAGCACAGTAATTTACATGGATTACTGAGTGTGGCTGATTCTGCATGCTATGTAGCTAAGGATGAAGGCAGAAACAGAATACATATTTTCGATGACGATGACGGAATTATTGCAGAGCGAAAGGGGCAGATGCAATGGGTTCATAAGATAACCAGTGCACTGGAAAGTGGTCGCTTCGAAGTCTATGGCCAAAAAATGTTAGCCTTTGATTCAGCACTGGCAACTCATTTTGAAATGCTGATACGCATGCTTGATGAAGACGGTGGCGTTATTTCTCCGCTGGCATTTATCCCAGCGGCAGAGCGTTATAATTTAATGATCTGGGTGGATCGCTGGATGATTCGTCATTCTTTTATCAGCATCAGGCATCTGATAAATACAGGTCAGAAAAGTTCCTTGCTGTTTTCTATTAACGTTTCTGCCCAGTCATTGTGTGATGATGATTTTCTGCCATATGTCCAGGATCAGTTAAGGGAAACCGGGCTTGATCCGTCATTAATCTGTTTTGAAATTACAGAAACCAGCGCGATTGTAAACCTGACGCGCGCTCAGCATTTTATGACGACACTAAAAGAAATGGGGTGTTATTTTTCACTGGATGATTTTGGCAGTGGTCTTAGTTCATTTAGCTATCTCAAAAATTTACAGGTGGATTTTTTGAAAATTGACGGTACATTTATCAGAGACATTATTGATGATCCGATTGACAGGGCAATGGTGGAAGCCATTAATCAGGTTGGACATATTATGGGAATCAAAACAATTGCGGAATATGTTGAGTCGCCTGAAACACTTGAATTGCTAAGAGATATGGGTGTCGATTTTGTGCAAGGGTTTGCGGTGGCCGCTCCAGTTCCAGTTGCAGAAATTGTTTTATAAAGAGTGATTCAGCCGCGATTAACAGTTAAATACTGGGGATTTATGTGGATGTTCATTACCGCCTGTAAAGCGACATAGATCGATAAAGTCCCGCAACCCTAGATACTTCATTCGGTAAAGGGTTAATAAAACAGCAAAATGTGTTGTTTTGCTTCATTCCAGAACTAAAAATGGTTAAAATAGGTTGTTTTTCCAGCGCCAAGCGCGGAGAGACTGAATGTCTGACAAAGAAAATATCAAAGTGGGTCTGGTCATGGGTAGTAACAGTGACTGGCCAACCATGCAAAAAGCAGCAGAACAACTGGATGCCTTTGGCATTGCCTATGAGGCAAAAGTCGTTTCGGCTCATCGCACCCCTGATTTGCTATTTGAATACGCGGCGACAGCACGCGAACGCGGCCTTGCCTGTATTATCGCCGGTGCCGGTGGTGCTGCGCACCTGCCGGGCATGCTGGCGGCGAAAACGACACTGCCTGTGCTGGGTGTGCCGGTTTCATCACGCCATTTAAAAGGCATGGATTCTTTATTATCCATTGTGCAAATGCCAAAAGGCATTCCTGTGGCTACCTTTGCTATCGGTGAAGCCGGTGCGGCGAATGCGGGTTTGTATGCGGTTTCAATTTTATCTGTCACAGATGCTGCTCTTGCCGATAAGCTTGATGCCTTCCGCAAGGAACAGGAACAAATGGTATTTGCGATGGAGCTGGAACCGCTGGCATGAGTAATAACATGATCTTACCCGGTGCAACAATTGGTGTTTTAGGTGGCGGTCAGTTAGGACGTATGTTCGTGGTCGCTGCCCGTACGATGGGTTATAAAACAGTTGTACTGGATCCTGATAAAGACAGTCCTGCCGGTTTGATTGCCGACCAGCACATCTGTAGTGACTATGAAGATGCAGCGGGTTTGGCGCAAATGGCTGTACTTTGCGATGCTGTTACCACAGAGTTTGAAAATGTCCCTGCTGACAGTTTAAGAGCACTGGCAAAATCCTGTTTTGTCTCACCATCGGCCGAAGCGGTTGAAATTGCACAAAACCGTGGCCGTGAAAAAAACTATGCTCGCCAGGCCGGCTTAGAGACTGCACCTTTTAAAACAATTTTATCTGCGGATGATATTGCGGCGGCAGCTGAAATTACCGGTTTTCCTGCTATTTTAAAATTATCATCGCTGGGTTACGACGGTAAAGGTCAGGCGATTGTTAACTCGGTTGACGAGATTACAGAAAAATTCAAAGAGTTTGCTTCAGTTGAATGTGTACTGGAAAAAATGCTGGATTTAAAACAGGAAGTTTCTGTCATCCTCGGGCGTAATTCTGATGGTGATGTTGCCGTTTTTCCTGTTGCTGAAAATGTTCACGTTAATGGTATTCTGCATACCTCAACAGTGCCAGCTAATGTTTCGGCTGAGATCACTGAACAGGCGCGCGCACTGGCGAAAGCACTGGCTGACTCCCTGAACTATGTCGGTATACTGGCGGTGGAGTTTTTCATTACCGGTGATAACCGACTGGTGTTTAATGAGATGGCACCGCGGCCGCATAACAGCGGTCACTATACGTTAGACGCGACCGTCACTTCACAGTATGAACAACAGGTGCGCAGTCTGTGTGGATTACCGGTTGGCGATGCAAGGTTAACTTCAGCGGTTGTTATGGTGAACTTACTGGGTGATTTATGGCCGCTTGACTGGACTAAACTGCTTGCGGAAAAAGGACTGAAGTTACATCTTTATGGTAAAGAAGAAGCACGCCCCGGCAGAAAGATGGGGCACTATAATGTGCTGGCTGAATCCGTGGGACAGGCTAAAGAAATAGCTGACAATGTTTTTAAAATCATTAGCTGATTTTTCAAAGTAAAAAGCCACACCACAGGGAGTACGAAAGGCACAGAGTTTAAAATATATCGTTTTTCTCTGTGACCTCCGTGGTAAAAATATTTTTCAGTTAGTGTAAGTCTTCCATTAAGGTTGTTCTGATTTTTTCATCAGTGATATCAACTTTCACTGTATAAGCCGGGTGATCAATGCCCATGCTTAATCCTTTGCCATTTCTTAGTGCGGCAATCATTTCATCCGTTAATTCAAAGCGCATAAAATGAACCGATGATGTTTTTTCCTCTGTGTTACGTTCCAGGTCTTCATCAGCAATCGCCCAGACCGGATCAAAGCCTTCGACCAGTACATAAACCTTTTCTTCGATGTTGATCATCTTTGCTAAAGCCGCCTTACGATCGTTTTCATCTGAAAACTCGATCATAAACGTGGCCTTCCAGTTTTTACCGTCAGGTATCATCGGGTTATAGGCTGCGAGTTCTTCTTCGATGCCTTCTTTATCAAATATTTTTTCGATCCTCAGCATTTCCTGAACCTGATAACGCATGGTCAGTTCGCTTTCAAAATATAGTGTGGCATTATCACCAAGAAAAATACGGCGCTTCTTTTTATGCTGCATGACTTTCTGCCGGTACTCCGGCCGCATTTCAGCATACTGTTCAAGTGAATAAAGGTTGTCTCTGCTTAATTTACTCATGTTTATATCCTGTTAACATGCGGCTTAAATGCCGTATGCCAGTCGTAATAATGTTAATGGATGTTCCGGTTCTTTATCATCAATGCCATTAGCAATCTGATGACCTGCCATCGGGCAGTCGCTACCGTAGTGATCGGCTTCAGCCTGTTTAACGCGGTTAATCACCGGTTTGGCAATTTTCATTGAAATATCGTGAAATTCTTTTTTCACAGCATAAGTGCCATCATGGCCTGAACATCGCTCGATGGCTGTGATTTCAGTGTCTTGAATTAGCTGCAGAATGTCGCGGGTTTTCATACCAACATTCTGTACGCGTTGATGGCAGGCGACATGATAAGCCACCTTGCCCAGTGAGTTTTTGAATTCGGTGTTTAATTCACCGGCTTTATGCCGCAGCATTAAATATTCAAACGGATCAAAGAAGGCTTTGCCTACCTTTTGCACATCGGCATCGTCAGGAAACAATAAAGGCAGTTCCTGTTTGAACATCAGTGCACAAGAGGGTACCGGTGCAATCAGGTCGTAACCCTCATCCACCATTTTTGCCAGCATCGGGATGTTATGTTTTTTTGCGACTTCAACGGCTTCCAGATCACCGGATTCCATCTTTGGCATGCCGCAACATTTTGCATCGCTGACAAAAGTGACAGGTATTTTATTGTGCTCGAAAACGGCAACTAAATCTTCACCTAAATGCGGCTCATTATATTCACCATAACAAGTACCAAATAAAGCCACTTTACCGGTGGTGCTATCGGTGGCTTTTACTTCGCTGAGCGAGTGATGATTTTTCAGGCGCTTGCTTAAAGTCTTTGAGTGGTACTCTGGTAAGTGCGCTGATTTATGGATACCCAGTGTACTGTCAAGCACGGCACGTGTTGCCGGTATTTTGTTCACAAAGTTAACCATCTGGCTAACCACCGGTGTGCTCATGGTTTTACCAATAGCATCGGTACTGCTGAGTAATTTATTACGGAATGAGGTGCCGTTTTTCTTGTGATCTATGGCTTTGGCACGCAACATTAAATGCGGAAAATCAAGCTGCCATTCGTGAGGTGGAATATAAGGGCACTTGGTTAAGAAACACAGATCACAGAGATAGCAGTGATCAACCACTTTCATATAATCATTTTTATCAACACCATCAACTTCCATGGTGGGTGATTCATCGACCAGATCAAACAGGGTAGGAAATGCGTGGCATAAACTGACGCAGCGGCGGCATCCGTGACAAATATCAAACACCCGTTCAAGCTCATGATTTAATAACTCTTCGTTATAAAAATCAGGGTTTTTCCAGTCAATCGGGTGGCGTGTAGGGGCTTCTAAACTACCTTCGCGGGCCATGTGTCTGTTCCTTGCAGTATTATTCAAATGAGAAATGCGGAGTCAGCATTGACCCCGCATATTCCTGTCGCTAATCGAATGAATTAGGCGTCAAGATTGTCCAGTGCTTTCTGGAAACGGTTAGCGTGTGAACGCTCAGCTTTAGCCAGTGTTTCGAACCAGTCAGCAATTTCGTCAAAGCCTTCTTCGCGAGCATCTTTAGCCATACCAGGGTACATATCAGTGTACTCGTGAGTTTCGCCAGCAATTGATGCTTTCAGGTTGTCTGAAGTTGAACCAATTGGCAGACCTGTTGCCGGATCGCCAGACGCTTCTAAATACTCAAGGTGACCGTGAGCATGACCTGTCTCACCTTCAGCAGTAGAACGGAAAACAGTTGAAACATCGTTATAACCCTCAACGTCCGCTTTTGCTGCGAAGTACAGGTAACGACGGTTGGCTTGTGATTCACCTGCAAAAGCATCTTTCAGGTGTTGTTCTGTTTTACTTCCTTTTAGTTCCATTGGGTTTCTCCCCTTAATGTTGTTAAATTGTATTAGAGCTGTAAAACAATAGTTTAAATCAGGTTGATTGCAAAATTGTTATTCCCTATCAAGACAATAGATAAAAGCTATCAGAACAAGGTTTGTAATAAACATATTATAGTTTTCTAATGAATAGGTTTGAGGTGGTTTATCAAGTTATTTAAAAGTCCTTAAAAACTGACTGTTTGCATAACTGATTGATATTAAAGTAAATTTAAAATATATATTTGTTTTATGACGAACTATGTGGCATGGAGTTTGACTTTTAAGAAACAAACTCCAGAAAGATGGCCGATTTTTCATAAAATAGCCGCTTAATGCTGAAATCAGGCTTTAATTAAGGAAAAGTTTTGCAGCTTAAAAATCAACCTGATTTTATTTTGTCTTCATAAGTTATTGATATATTTATAACTTATTACTGGTGTTCTGTTATTAGCCTGAAAGTATTGACCTTGGTCGGCAAAAGCGACAAGATAGCGAACACTTAAAACCCATACTATTGAGTGGATGGGTCGTATATAAAGAGGTAGCAGTTATGTCTATACCCAGCAATCTGGTCGATATTGATAATATAGAGACACAAGAGTGGATTGATGCGCTTGAATCGGTGATTGAAAATGAAGGTGTTGAGCGTGCTCATTATCTATTAGAGCAGATGATTGATAAGGCACGTCGTTCCGGTGCTAACCTGCCATATTCTGCCAATACTGCCTACGTTAATACGATACCTCCGCATCAGGAACCGGATATGCCGGGTGACCGGGCAATAGAAGCGCGTATTCGTGCCTATATTCGCTGGAATGCTGTGGCAATGGTGGTTAAAGCCAATCGCAAGAGCACTGAACTCGGTGGACATATCGCCTCGTTTGCTTCGGCTGCGACCCTATACGATGTGGGTTTTAATCATTTCTGGCATGCCGCATCTCATGATCATGGTGGTGATCTTGTTTATCAACAGGGACACGCATCCCCCGGTACTTATGCTCGGGCCTTTCTTGAAGGTCGTTTAAGCACTGATCAGCTGGATAAATTCCGCCAGGAAGTGGATGGTGGTGGTTTGTCATCGTATCCGCACCCATGGTTAATGCCTGACTTCTGGCAGTTCCCGACGGTTTCAATGGGCCTGGGTCCGATCATGTCGATTTATCAGGCGCGTTTTATGAAATATCTGCAGGATCGCGGTCTGGCTGATACCAAAAACCGTAATGTCTGGGCTTTCCTTGGTGATGGTGAAACGGATGAGCCGGAATCACTGGGCGCTATCTCTTTAGCCTCACGTGAAAAATTAGGCAATTTGACCTGGGTTGTAAACTGTAATCTACAGCGTCTGGATGGCCCGGTTCGCGGTAACGGTAAGATTGTTCAGGAGCTGGAAGCGAACTTCCGCGGTAATGGCTGGAAAGTTATCAAAGTCATGTGGGGCAGATACTGGGACCCTTTATTAGCCAAAGATACAGACGGCTTATTGCAAAAACGTATGATGGAAGCCGTTGATGGCGATTACCAGAATTACAAATCCAAAGACGGTGCATTTGTGCGTGAACATTTCTTTGGAAAATACCCTGAATTAAAAGAAATGGTATCAAAGATGTCCGACGATGATATCTGGCGTCTGAATCGTGGCGGACATGATCCGCATAAAGTCTATGCGGCATACAAAATGGCGGCCGAGACTACCGACCGGCCTACCGTTATTCTCGCGCATACCGTAAAAGGTTACGGCATGGGGCCGGCAGGTGAAGGCCAGATGCGTACTCATTCGCAGAAGAAACTGGCTGAAGATGAAATGATTTATGTGCGTGATCGTTTTAATATTCCTTTGACGGATGAAGAGGCGGCCGCAGGCACTTATTTCAAACCGGCTGAAGACAGCGATGAAATGAAGTATATGCATGCCCGTCGTAAAGAGCTCGGCGGTTATTTGCCGGCACGTACGAATGTTGCTGCGCCATTAGAAGTACCCGAATTATCAGTGTTTGAACCCTTGCTGAAAGGCAGTGGTGATAAAGAAATGTCGACCACAATGGGTTACGTTCGCCTGCTGACATTATTATGTCGCGACAAGAAAATGGGCAAGAACGTTGTACCGATTGTGCCGGACGAGGCGCGTACCTTTGGTATGGAAGGCATGTTCCGTCAGCTGGGTATTTATTCTTCTGTGGGTCAGTTGTATACACCGCAGGATAAAGCAGAAATCATGTTCTACAAGGAAGATAAAACAGGACAAATTCTGGAAGAAGGCATTAACGAAGCCGGAGCGATGTCATCGTGGATTGCGGCAGCGACTGCCTACAGCAACCACGGTGTGAATATGGTGCCATTCTATATTTATTATTCAATGTTTGGTTTCCAGCGTATCGGTGATCTGGCATGGGCCGCCGGCGACATGCAGGCACGCGGTTTCTTAATCGGTGCAACAGCGGGTCGTACAACGCTGGCGGGTGAAGGTTTGCAGCATCAGGATGGTCATGGCCTGGTAACCGCCGGCACCATACCAAATTGCGTCAGTTATGATCCGACCTTTAATTATGAACTGGCTGTCATCATTCAGGATGGTCTGCGTCGTATGTACGCCGTTCAGGAAAATGTTTTCTATTACGTCACCACGATGAATGAAAACTACACCCACCCTGCCATGCCAAAAGGTGCGGAAGAAGGCATTATCAAAGGCCTGTATTTATTTAAAGCCGGTGGTAAGAAAAAGAAAAAAGTTCAGCTGATGGGCTCAGGCACCATCCTGCGTGAAGTGATTTTCGCAGCTGAATTGCTGGAGCAAGACTGGGGCGTTGATGCCGACATCTGGAGCGCAACCAGTATGAATGAACTGGCACGTCAGGCGCAGGATGCAGAGCGCTGGAATCGTTTGCACCCGCTGGAAGATGCCAGAACAAGCTATGTCGAACAGTGTCTGAAAGGACGTCGTGGCCCGGTTATCTGTGCAACGGATTATGTACGCACTTATGCCGATCAGATTCGCAAGTGGGTGCCGGCGAGCTATTCCGTACTCGGTACTGATGGTTTTGGTCGCAGTGATACCCGAGCGCAATTAAGAAAGCACTTTGAAGTGAATCGTTATTATGTGGTGGTTGCGGCACTGAAAGCACTGGCAGATGAGGGTGAATTCCCAGCCGGTAAAGTGGCCGAAGCAATTGAAAAGTACGCTATCGATACTGAAAAAACCAACCCGCTGTTTGCCTAATAGCCGGGTTAGGAGATAAGAATATGAGCAAAGAAATACTAGTACCAGATATCGGTGACTTTGATTCAGTTGAAGTCATTGAGCTGTTGGTTTCTGTTGGTGACACCGTTGCTGTAGAAGACTCAATTATTACGGTTGAATCAGATAAAGCCTCCATGGAAATTCCATCGCCTGCGGCTGGCGTTATTAAAGAACTTAAAGTCAATATTGGTGACCATGTGGCTGAAGGCAGTTTAATGATGATCATTGAACCTGCCGATACAATAGCAGTGCCTGAGGCACCGGCTGAAGTAAAAGAGCAGCCAGCGGCAGAAGAGATAAAGCCCGTTGTTGCCGAACCGGCAGCACCGAAGCCGGCACCGGTTGTTGCAGAAGCGGCCACACTGCCGTCACCAACGGCAAAAATAGATGAAGTGAGTTTTTCAAAAGCCTATGCCAGCCCGGCGATTCGTAAATTTGCACGCGAGTTAGGTGTTGATTTGGGTTCGGTCGAAGGTTCTGGTCGTAAAGCGCGCATCACTAAAGAAGATGTTAAAGGCTTTGTGAAAAAAGTGATGTCACAGGGCGGTGCTACTAAAGGTGGTTTAGGCGTCGCACCAATGCCGGAAATTGATTTCAGTCAGTGGGGTGAAATTGATACCTTACCGCTGAGTAAAATCAATAAACTCACCGGGCAGTTTCTACATCGTAACTGGGTAACGGTTCCGCATGTCACACAGTTTGATGAAGCAGATATCACTAATCTGGAAGATTTCCGCCAATCAATGGTGGCTGAATACAAAGAGTCCGGTGTCAAAATCACCATGCTGGTGTTCTTGATGAAAGCAGTGGTTTCAGCGTTAAAAGCTTATCCGCGCTTTAACAGTTCACTCGATGCAACGGGTGAAAACCTGATCATGAAAAATTATTTTCATATCGGCATTGCAGTAGCAACAGCAGATGGTCTGGTGGTTCCGGTGGTGCGTGATGTGGACCGTAAATCACTGGTGGAGCTGGCGCAGGAGCTGGGTGAAATCAGTGTCAAAGCGCGTGACAAAAAACTCAAACCCTCTGATATGCAGGGTGGCTGTTTTACCATCTCAAGTTTAGGCGGTATTGGCGGCACCAAGTTTACACCGATTGTTAACGCGCCAGAAGTTGCCATTCTGGGTGCTTCGCGCTCAAAAATACAACCGGTCTGGAATGGTAAAGAATTTGAACCGCGCTTAATTTTACCGCTGTCATTTTCTTATGATCATCGTGTGATTGACGGTGCAGACGGCGCGCGCTTCACTTCATTTTTGAGCCGCGTATTATCTGATACACGTCGTCTGTTACTGTAGCCGGGGAATTAATATGAGCAATATTATAGATGTACATGTTCCTGATATAGGTGACTTTGATTCAGTAGAAGTTATTGAAGTACTGGTAAATGTGGGTGACACGCTTCAAGAAGAAGACTCAATCATCACTGTTGAGTCGGATAAGGCATCAATGGAAATCCCGGCGCCACAAGCGGGTGTGGTGAAAGAAATTTGTGTCGCCGTGGGTGATAAAATCAGTGAAGGTGCGCTGATGATTAAAATGCAAACGGGCGCAGCTGCCAACGAAACTGCAACAGCTGCCTCGGATGAAACAGAGGGTGCTGAAACGAAAGCGGCTGAGTCGAATGAGCCGGCAGTTGTGGCTCCGCCGCCGGCTGCAAGCTTTTCCGGCGAGGTTGATAAGTCGGCACAGGTCGTGGTGCTTGGATCAGGCCCGGGTGGTTACACGGCTGCATTTCGTGCCGCAGACCTTGGTCTGAATGTTATTCTGATTGAAAAGTATGACAGCATCGGTGGTGTGTGTCTGAACGTGGGTTGTATTCCGTCGAAAGCTTTATTACACACGGCACACATTATTAATGAAGCGGCAGAGTTTGCTAAGCATGGCGTTACTTTTGGCCAGCCTGAAATTGATATAGATAAAATTCGTGAAAATAAAAACAATGTTATCGGTAAATTAACTGGCGGTTTAAAACAACTGGCAAAACAACGTAAAGTCGAAATTGTACATGGCTACGGTAAATTTACCTCAGCCAATACGATTGAAGTAGAAAAAGACGGGCAGAAAACTGTTATTGGTTTTAAAAATGCCATCATCGCTGCCGGTTCACGCGTCACCAAATTACCGTTTATTCCGTGGGACGACCCGCGGGTAATGGATTCAACCGGTGCCCTGAATCTGGCAGATGTTCCCAAGCGTTTATTGGTTGTCGGTGGTGGTATCATCGGACTTGAAATGGCGATGGTTTATGATGCGCTTGGCTCAGAAATAACGGTGGTTGAATTAGGCTCTGGTTTAATTCCAGGCGCTGATCGCGATATCGTGCGTCCTCTGGAGCGTCGCGTTACAAAGCGTTATAAGAATATTTTCCTGAACACAATGGTGACAGCGATTGAGTCAACGGACGAGGGTATGCTTTGTACTTTTGAGGGTAAGAAAGCACCGGCAACTGATACCTTTGATAAAGTATTGGTTGCGATTGGCCGTAGTCCAAACGGATTATTAATTGATGCTGACAAGGCCGGTGTAGCGGTTGATGAACGCGGATTTATCAGTGTAGATAAACAGCAAAGAACCAATGTTGATCACATCTTTGCAATCGGTGACGTGGTCGGTCAGCCTATGCTGGCGCATAAAGCGACGCATGAAGCAAAAGTGGCGGCCGAAGTTATCTCAGGCCTGAAATCTTTCTTTGATGCACGTACCATTCCATCGGTATGTTATACCGACCCGGAAGTTTCCTGGATGGGTAAAACAGAAGAGCAGTGTAAAGAAGAAGGTATTAATTACACTAAAGGTGCTTTTCCGTGGGCAGCCAGTGGCCGTTCACTGTCGATCGGTCGTGATGACGGTATGACAAAAGTATTGCTGGATGAGGATCATAGAATTATTGGTGCCGGTATTGTCGGGCCAAATGCAGGTGAGCTTATTGCAGAAGCAACACTGGCACTTGAAATGGGTGCAGATGTGGAGGATCTTGCGTTAACGATTCACCCGCATCCGACACTGTCGGAAACGCTCAACTTTGCAGCAGAAGTCGCAGAAGGAACCTGTACCGACATCTATATGCCAAAGAAAAAATAGTATTTTATTACTTGATATTAAAAGGCCGCTTTAGCGGCCTTTTTTTTAATTTTGCATTCTGCCCAGCGGCGTGGCGTTTTTATTGACTTCAGTGACAAATAAGTTAGCGTGTTTAAAATATTGTGAAGTCTGATACTGGTGTTTATTTAAGCTTTCGCACCGCCGTGACTCTGCGGTGGGTATTGAAAATATTTTGTTGAAATGACTAAGCTCTGGGTTATCATGTCTCAAGCGGAGGCCGGAATGACAGAAATACAAATAGAGAATAAACCACTGCAAATTCGCCTGAGTCAATCGGCAGAAAGAGCTCTGCAGCAGCGAGAATCAGGTTTGTTTGTAGAAATGGAGCTTTATTTTAGTTGCCTGATCAGAAAGCAGGTGTTGTTTCATGAGGTTCAACGCCAGTCTGATAGCGTAGCGGTAAATGATAAACTAAGCGTGAGCTTTCATCCGGTGGTAACCAGTAGCTGTATGGTTAGTGCTGCTGATGCAGAGCCTGCGAAAAGCGATTTTGAAATACAGCGCAGAGAATGTTTTATACCCAAATGGTTGTCGATAGATTTCAGCAAGGGGAACTGGCTGGGCGAGTTTGGATACTAGTCTGAGCAGCGGATAAATAACTTTAATAGAAAGAGCAAAAAATGAAAAAAATATTTGTATTAATGGCGCTATCGGCTTTCATGCAGGGCTGTATGACTAAAGCTGTGGATCTTAAGCAAGATGTGGTCTTTCAGCAGTCCATACCGGTTTGTCAATCAGAAGACGTCTGTAAAAAAATGTGGCAGGCGGCAGGCGACTGGGTTCACAAATACAGCCCGCAAGGCATTGATATCTATACAGACAACCTGATTGTGTCAGAAGATAGAGAAGTCGGTTCCGATAATATGAATCTTGAGGTCAGGAAAGTTAAGCAGGCAGACGGCAGCTTTAAAATTATTATCGATAATTTTTGTACCCGCAACTGTGATGCAGAACGACGAAACATGCTGGCGTTTAATAAAGAACTTATGAATTTTATGACGGTTAAAGAACAGGCACAAAGAGAGGCTGTTTTTGACGAAAACAATGATTTAAAAGAGTGGGTTGTAAAATATGAACGGGTAATGAACAGCTTTGACGCAAACTCAGTTTCTGGTTTGTATTCTTTCCCGGTGACTTATATCAATCAGGAAAGTATTACCGTTCTAAGCCAGGTGGCTGATGTTGTTGCTTATTTAAAAAATTCTAAAGTACAAATGCAGAAACACAATGCTCAATATCTCAGGCTAAATGGATTAAATGTGTATGCGAAAACCGGCAGGAGCTCATACATTGGTGTGACGCTGAGACTTTATGATGCTGATAATAGTACGGTGAGTGAGCAGCGGGTCACTTTGCATTTAGTGCGGGTCGATAATCATTGGAAAATGATTAGCGCAGGTTTTACTGAGTAACTTGTTATCCTGATAAGACGTTCGTAAATAGCTGAAAAACGCGCCCAGCATGACGGCATGGATGCCTTTAGCGCTTGTTTTCCCGTCGTATCAGGCTTGTTGTAGTATAAATAATTAATAAAGTTTTACAAACCCATGCCGCTATCAGCTGTATGGAACTTTGTCTGAAAACTACATTTAATCTCAAGACGTGGTGCTTGATGTTGCTCGTTGTCGCCTCGCCGGCACAGGCGTTGCAGCATTATGAGGTTAATATAGAAGCCGCCAAATGGTCGGTTTCATCTTCTCCGGTTAAATGTGAGCTAAAACAGCAAATACCGGGCTTTGGTAACGCTGTTTTTATGCATTCTGCGGGTGGTGAATTATCATTTTTTGTAAAAGTGAGTCAGCCACCGGTTAAAGACTCAATAGCATTGTTGTATTCCAGTCCGCCATACTGGAAGCCCGATATCGTGGCGCGTGAGATTTCCAGGTCATCTTTAATAAAAAGCAGTACCCCTGTTTACTTTACCCGTGATGTTGCCCTCAGAATGCTTTATGAGCTGGATCAGGGGATGCAGCCCAGTTTGCATTTTCGTGACTTCGCAGACAGCACAGAAGATGTTTCAGTTGCCGTATCAACCGTTCATTTTCGCGACCACTGGCCGGATTTTGTGAATTGCCAGACGCGTTTGCTGCCGTTCGGGTTTGATGATGTAAAAAACACTTCAATGATGTTCGATTCCGGCAGTGCGCGTTTAAATAAGGATGCTAAGGAGCTGCTAGATCGTGTTGCACTATATGTGAAAAATGATAAAACAGTGAAAAAACTCAGAATAACAGGGCACACAGATAGCATCGGATTTCGCTATTTAAACCAGCTGCTCTCACAAAGACGTGCCAGAGCGGTTAGTAAGTACCTGATATCCAAGGGCGTACCGAAGACAAAGCTCAGTCTTATTGGCAAGGGCGAGGCTAGACCGCATGTCAGTAATGTGAGCAAAACAGGCAGAAAATTTAACCGCCGGGTGCAGGTTCAGCTGATTCGATAGATCTAAATAACGCCATAGTGTCACAATTTCTATGAGCTCATTGATATTGATCCAATATATACGTGATAGCGCTATATCACGCTGCCTGAGTTCGGTATAATTAAAACTATTCAAATATTCGATATTTTTCGGGAAAATCACCTATGTCTAAAAAGAAAGTCGTGCTTGCCTATTCGGGCGGTCTGGATACCTCGGTTATTTTAAAGTGGCTGGAAGAAACCTATGATTGCGAAGTGGTAACGTTTACTGCTGATATTGGTCAGGGTGAAGAAGTAGAACCTGCCCGTGCTAAGGCGCAAGCGATGGGTGTGAAAGAAATCTATATCGAAGATTTACGCGAAGAATTTGCCCGTGATTATGTTTACCCGATGTTCCGTGCTAATACCATTTATGAAGGCGAGTACTTACTAGGTACTTCTATTGCCCGGCCGTTAATTGCTAAGCGTCTGGTTGAAATTGCAAAAGAAGTAGGCGCCTATGCCATATCACACGGCGCGACCGGTAAAGGTAATGACCAGGTGCGTTTTGAACTGGGAGCTTATGCCTTATCGCCCGGTATCGAAGTGATTGCACCGTGGCGCGAATGGGATCTGAACTCACGCGAAAAGCTGATGGCTTATTGTGAAGATAATAATATTCCGGTTGAGCAAAAGCGCGGTAAAAAATCACCGTACTCAATGGATGCAAACCTGCTGCACATCTCATATGAAGGTGGTCCGTTAGAAGATCCATGGACAGAAGCTGAAGAAGATATGTGGCGCTGGAGTGTTTCACCGGAAAATGCACCGGATAAACCAACCTATGTTGAGCTGACCTATGTAAAAGGCGATATCACTGCCATCGATGGTGTCGAAATGTCACCTGCCAGCGTACTTGAAACATTAAATAAAGTCGCCGGTGATAACGGTGTTGGGCGTCTGGATATTGTTGAAAATCGTTATGTTGGCATGAAGTCACGCGGCTGTTATGAAACACCGGCCGGTACCGTGATGCTGAAAGCGCATCGTGCGATAGAATCTCTGACACTGGATCGTGAAGTGGCGCATCTGAAAGATTCCTTAATGCCAAAATATGCCGAGCTGGTTTATAACGGCTACTGGTGGAGCCCTGAGCGTGAAATGATGCAGAAAATGATTGATGCGTCACAGGAAAATGTTAACGGTGATGTTCGCGTTAAACTGTATAAAGGCAGTGTCAGCGCAGTGGGTCGTCGTTCAGAAACGGATTCACTGTTTGATGAAAAAATTGCGACTTTTGAGGATGATGCCGGTGCATATGATCAGAAGGATGCGGCAGGTTTTATTAAACTGAATGCCTTACGTCTGAGAATAGCGGCTAATAAAAGAAAATAAAACTTAATCACTGCCAGTAGAAAAGCGTGGTAAATACCGCGCTTTTTTATACTTTATAAAAACAAGCCAGTTTTATGAAATGATTCTGAAATTGTTTATGGAGCTTGAAATACAAGGTTAGTAATGTGGCTAATAAAGAACTCACGCTGGAAAAGTTCAAAGTACTCTTAAACCACTTTAATGATGGTGTATTCCTCATTGAAGATGGCGTGTTCGTCTATGTTAATTCAGTTCTCTCTAGGCTCTTAAATTACCCTGTCGATGAAATCATTGGTCACAAATTCTCACCTTTTGTACATGAAGCAGACAGAGATAAAGTCCTTAGTTATTATACTGCACGTATTCGGGGAGAAGATGCTCCGCAGGAATATGAATTTCGAGTATTAAGCCGCCAGGGTGAAGCAATCGATGTACTGATTAATGTCGGTATTTATCATGATAAGAATGGCTCGCAAACGTCAATCGGTACGCTTAAGGATTTACGAGAATCTAAAAAAACCATGAATGATCTGGCCCGCTCACGTGAAGACATTAAATCAATTCTTAAGAATATGCCGGATGTATTTTACCGGACGGATAGCAAGGGTGTTGTGACCCTGATGTCTCCCTCGGTCAGTAATATACTGGGATATGAGCCGGAAGAGATGATGGGCAGACCACTGTCTGATTTTTATTGCACATCCTCAGAGCGGGAAAAAGTACTGGCCGCTTTAAAAAAAGGTGGAGGAAAAGCCTCTCAAGTGGAGGCTTGCCTAAAGCATAAAGATGGATCAAAGCGCTGGATATTGACGAATGCGTATATGCGGATGGATGATGATAATAATCCGGCAGGTGTTGAAGGTATATCCAGGGATATCAGTGAAAGAAAGGAGATGGAAGACCGGTTATTAAAACTGTCTCGCTATGATGATTTAACCCAGGTCTATAACCGTCGCGTTTTTTACTCAGAAGCCGAAAAGCAACTTGAAATAGCACGACGTTATCTGCGTCAGGTCGCTGTTCTAATGATGGACCTCGATTATTTTAAAAGAGTGAATGATCAGTACGGTCACCATGCCGGTGATCAGGTGTTAAAGCAGTTTGTAGGAATCTGTAAAGACAGCATGCGACACACTGATTTTATTGGTCGTACCGGAGGAGAAGAGTTTGCCGTTTTCTCTCCCGAAACCGATCAGGATGAGGCGATTAAACTGGCAGAAAGAATTTGCAGGCGTACCCGGGAAAGTAAGCTGAACGTTGATGGTGAAGTCATAAAATACACAGTATCTATTGGTGTGGCTATTGTCGGAAAAACAACAGACAAAATAGACAATCTGTTATCGAGCGCCGATAAAGCATTGTATAAAGCAAAAGCGTCCGGCAGAGACTGTGTCAGGTCTTTTGATAGTCCGTAAGAATAAAACTAATACCTGAGTATTAGCTATTATCGCAGTCAGTTTTTAATTTTCGGTTGGCCGCTTTTTTCAGATAAACCAGTTGAAAGCCGCTGTGTTTTTATGCTTTAAACAACCCATAAGGCTGCCGCTGTTGCACTTACTAATCCTTTAGTTACAAGATACTCTCCGTTCCGCAGGTTGATTAATTATCCGATGTAGACAGCAGTGCAGAGTCTAAAATATACGTGACTGTTGCCCTGCTGCTGATGATAAATAAGACGGCTCTTTTTATATGAGTTCGAACGTGGACAGTATAATTGCTACACCCTTACTCAGAACCATGGGACCAACTGGAAGGCTATTGAGAATGGCGTAATAATAAAAAAATTAGTCGGTGATAATACTATTTATTTTTAAGCTGGCTGTTTTTTGAACAAAAAATCAGGCGTTAATCAAAACCGAGGAATGAGCCGTTATCAGTGATGAAGTGCAGTCTGTTGGCTGAATATCAGCTGTATAATCGCAGCTTATTTTTTACGAGGTAAGATAATGAAACGACTTCTAATAGCCTGTCTGCTTAGTCTGTTAGCCGCTCAGGCTAATGCCAAAGAAAGCCCTTTTTATATGGCTATAAAAGCCGGTATGCTGGATGCCGGAAACAGTGCAACCGATAATGCGGTTAATGCTGCGTTTGATATCGGTTATCGCCATAACCGCTACTTGTCTACCGAGATGGAATACAGCACAACGTTTATTAATGGAAATAATAGCAGTGGTAATGACTGGAGTACTGATGTGCTGTCAGTATTTGCGGCATTGCGTTCTAATACGAAAGTAAAACTTAAAGGTAAAATCGGTGTTTCTAATATAGAGGGCGGTAATTCAGGTTTAGAGTTGTCGACGGGTATTGGTATCGGTTTCTGGGCAGCTGGTGGCTTGATGGAAGTAGAATACACAAAACTAGATGATGGGCTTAGTTTCTTTAGTGTTGGTGTTAATTATTTTTATTAGGTTGAAGGTTCAATCTAATAATGTCACATAGATGTCATTTGCTACTTTGATGGTTTATTATCAGAGTGGCAGGCTGTAAGCTGTAAGTCAAAGTCAAAGTTTAAGATTAAAGTCAAAGGCGTCGGTCAAGCACCGACGCCTTTGACTTAGATTTTGAATTTGACTTTAATCTTAGATTTAGATTTTTAAACCTACAACAAAAACAAAGAAGCCAATCCAAGAAAAGATAACAAGCCAACAATATCGGTAACGGTTGTTAAAACAACTGAACCTGCAATCGCCGGATCAATATTCATTCGGCGTAAGATAAGTGGAATCGCTACACCAGAAAATGCGGCGAAGAATAAATTAATTGTAATGGCAGCGGCGATGATGTAACCAATCTGAATGTTTTTGAACCAGAGAACGGCAATCAGCGCGACAATAAATGCCCACAGCAGTCCATTGATCAAGCCAACAAAAATTTCCTTGGTGATCAGATAGCGAATGTTTTGTTGTGATACTTGCCCCAGCGCCATACCACGAATCATAAGAGTTAATGTTTGCGTACCGGCAATGCCGCCCATACTGGCTACGACATTCATCAGTACGGCAACCGTGACGACCTGTGCAATGGTTGCTTCAAACAAATCGACAACCCATGAGGCCATAAATGCCGTGAGTAGGTTGATGCCAAGCCAGATGGCGCGTCTTTTTGCGCTGGGCAGTGCTTTTGCAAACAGGTCAGTTTCTTCTGTTAAACCGGCCAGACCCATCATTGAGTGTTCTGCTTCATCACGGATAACGTCGACCACGTCATCAATGGTTATCCGGCCGATGAGTTTATTGTTTTCATCGACAACGGGTGCACTGATCAGATCCTGTGTTTCAAATATTTTTGCAACGTTAATAGCGGAGGTGGTGGCCGGAATGGCTTTGGCTTGTGTATCCATTACTTCATAGACGCTGACTTCCGGTAAGCTGGTTAACAGTGTTGTCAGTGGTACGATGCCCAGATAATTGTCAAAGCCGTCGACCACAATCAGGTTATCTGTCTGTGCCGGCAGTGATCCGCGTCGCCTTAGATAGCGCAAAACAACATCGAGAGTGACTTGTGAGCGGATGGTGATGGTGTCGGTGTTCATTAAGCCGCCGGCACTGTCTTCCGGGAAGGCTAATACTTTTTCCAGTCGTTTGCGCTGCTGGGCATCGAGTGAATTTAAAACCTGATCGGTTAGCTGACTTGGTAATGACTGTAAAAAATCCGCAAGGTCATCGGTGTCGAGGTTATCGGTAACAGCGGCCAGATCTTCCGGTTTCATATCGCTGATGAGGCGGTGTTGTACTTCCTCACCTACTTCTACGAGCACTTCACCTTCAAGCTCATGGTCGAGCATATCCCAGATAACTTTGCCTTCTTTAGGTGGCAGGGATTCGATCAGGTGAGCAATTTCACCTGCTTTAAGGCTGTTGAGAAGTGTCTGGGCGTAACGCAGCCCGCCGCTTTCTATAGATTGCAGTAAGTCGCTATAGGTTTGTTGTGTGGCGGTTTTGGACATAATTCCAATGTTATTAATAGCTTAGAGAAAAAACTTACAGTAAATAGTTTAGCTGATTTTGACTCGTTAAGGGGCGCTGTGAGGAAATATATTTTTTGAACGGTGTTGAGTGCTTAAAACTTGATCAGCCGTGCAGCTTTAAAGGTGCGGTGTGCTTGTTACGGTTAATGCTGTCCACAGCTCTGCTAATATCGACATGATGGTGCAGTTTTAGTATCTGCCTGACTTCTTCTTCCAGGCTTAAAATATTGGCACCCATTATAATCGACTTAATTTCGAGCAAGGCGGTGGCGGGTACACTGAAATATTTCAGCCCCAGACCCAGTAGCAGGCGAGTGTAGGTCGCATCGCTGGCCATTTCTCCGCATAACGATACCGGTATGCCGGCATTACGCCCTGCCTGCAGCGTCATATCGATCAGCCGTAAAACCGAAGGGTGTAACGGGTCATAGAGATAGCTGACTTCGTCGTCGATGCGATCCAGTGCTAGTGTGTATTGGATTAAGTCATTGGTGCCGATGGAGAGGAAGTCGAGTCGTTCGGCAAAGGTTTCTGCTGAGAGTGCGGCGGCCGGTACTTCTATCATCGCACCGAGCGGTATATTGTCATCATAAGCCTGCTTTTTTATATCCAGTTCTGCTTTGGCTTGCTTGATCATAAGCACTACCTGATCAATTTCAGAGTGATTGGTGATCATTGGGATCATTATTCTGATTGGGCCAAAGGCCGATGCCCGCAGTATGGCTTTTAGTTGTAGCAAAAATGATTCAGGGTGTTTCAGGCAGCGCCGAATAGCGCGTAAGCCCATCGCCGGGTTGTGTACCAGCGGGCCGTGTTGCTGAGTGTCTTTCATTTCCTTGTCGCCACCAAGATCCAGTGTTCTGATGGTGAGTGGATTGCCCTTGAGGGCTTTTACCGCCTTACGGTATTCCAGATATTGCTCTTCTTCATTCGGCGCTGTTTGCGCATTAATGAACATCATTTCTGTGCGATATAAACCAACACCGGTCTGCTCAACTTTTCTCAGCGCTTTGACATCCTCTGGCCGGTCAATATTGCCATGCAGTGTGATGTGCTGGTTATCCCTGGTGATAGCCGGCTGATTAGCCAGCCGTTTGAGGTCAATTTTTCGCTGCTCGTGCTGGCGCTTTAAGGTCTTAAAGTGTTTGAGTGATTTATGATCTGGCGCAATGATGAGCATGCCACGCTGACCATCTAAAATGACCTTGTCGTTAGCGTTGATCAGCTGGCGTGCTTTGTGAACACCCACCAGTGCCGGAATACCAAGGCTTCTGGCCAGTATGGCGGTATGCGACAGAGGGCCACCGTATTCGGTGATAAAGCCAGCTATTTTCTGATGTTTTAGTAAGATGGTATCGGCCGGTGTTAAGTCATCCGCAACGATAACCTTGCCCCTTAACCCGCTGCCATGGTGCTGGTGTTGCGGGTTTTCATCACCGAGGCATAGCTGGATGCTTCTGACCACGTGATAAATATCATCCTGACGTGTTTTTAGGTAGTCATCTTGCATATTATCGAATACAGAGATCAGGCGTTCGCACTGAATCTGCAGTGCCCATTCGGCATTTCTGAGCTTTTTAATGTGGTTCAGTACCCCGGTATTGAGAACAGGGTCGTCGATCATTAGCAGGTGAGTGTCAATAAACGCCAGAATTTCATCCGGGGTGTCGCTGTCAATGCGCTTTTTGATGGAACTGAGTTCGGTCAGTGCGGCATATTTTGCGCGGGTGTAGCGTTGAATTTCATTATCAACATCTTCTTCGGTGATCAGGTATTCCTGAACTTCCGGCTGCTCACGGTACAATACATAGGCATCGCCGATGCCTATGCCGCGTGAAACGCCGATACCGTTAAGCATGATGCTCATAGAAGTCCCGTACATAAATTAAAGTGACGAATCTATCATTATGCCTGACATGATTCATGGGTGAAAGTAGCTTCAAAATATCTGAATATTAGGGGGTAATTATTAAGAAGTTAAGGGTTATTGCTTACTCTTCTTCATCAAAATAGTTATTGATGAGTTGCACCATTTCATCCAGGCTTTCGTTGGCATCATCACCTTCGGCCAGTAAAAGAATCTGGCTGCCCTGACTGGCTGCCAGCATCATAACGCCCATAATGCTTTTACCATTCACACGCTGTCCTTCTTTTTCTATTTCGATATGGCTTTTGTATTTAGTGGCAACATTAACCAGTTTGGCCGCGGCGCGTGCATGTAAACCGAGTTTGTTAATGATGGTTACTTCTCTTTGTTGCATTTTTTGAAATCCTTAGAATGCGTTATTTATTGATAATAAAGCGGTTAATGGTCTCACTTTACTGGTCTATGCGTATACCTTCTGTTGCGCCTGTGGCAGCCCGTTGCGCCAGTGTTTCAAGGTCGTCCTTAAAGTAATTCATGGCCCTGATAAGCATTGACAGATTAAGACCCGAGACTATTTTAATGTGCTGTTTGTCCTTAAATCGATAGACGAGATTACAGGGGCTGCTGCCGTATAAATCAGCCAGCACCAGAACCCCGTCGCCCTGATCAAGGTATTGTATGGTTTTTTCCACTTCTACCGATAATTGATCAAGGTCGGTATCCATTGCCACTTCCAGTACACTGGTCTTAAGCGGGTTTGAACCCAGTATTCGGAACGCATTATCGAGCAATGCCGGTGCAATACCAGGGTGGCTGACGAGTAATAAACCGACGGTCATTTTATCACACTCACTTAATCCATCTCGCGATGACGCAAAGAGACATTTTCACGTTTTTCAGAAAAGTGCCGGCAAAGGGTTTCAGCCAGATAAACAGAACGATGCTGGCCTCCGGTACAGCCAATTGAAACTGTCAGGTAGTAGCGGTTTTGAGCTTCAAATTCCGGTATCCAACTATCGATAAAGTCGGCGATTTGCTGAAACATCCGTTCCACTACTTCGTAAGACTGCAAAAACTGAATGACCTCAGGGTCCTGACCGGTTAATGCCCGTAAGCCTGACTCCCAATGCGGGTTAGGCAGGCAGCGCACATCAAATACAAAATCTGAATCGGTCGGACTGCCGTGTTTAAAACCAAAGGACTGAAACAATAGGGATAAACCGGAGCTAGTTTGTTGTGTGACTAAGCGTTCTTTAATGATCGAGCGAAACTGATGAATATTGGTATGGGTAGTGTCCAGCGTCAGGTCAGCATCATTGGCAATACCGGTTAATAATGAGTTTTCAATTTCTATGGCTTCAGATAATGGAATGCCGCGTTTTGTCAGCGGGTGTCTTCGACGGGTATCACTAAAGCGTTTGAATAAGGTATTGAGTTCGGCTTTGAGATAAAGAATATCAATCTTTATCGGCAGTTGCTTTACTTCGGCGATGATGGCATCAAAGTTTTGCAGGTCTCTTGGGCCACTACGGGCATCAATACCAACCGCGATCGAGGGATAGATATTGATACCCTGATCAAGCATGCGCCTGCTGAAATCAGGCAGTAAGCTGAGGGGTAAGTTATCAACACAGTAAAAACCTTCGTCTTCCAGTGTGCTGAGGGCGATGGATTTGCCGGAGCCGGACAGGCCGCTGACAATGATGAGTCGCAGATCAGGTTTATTGTTCATTATTCTCTATAAAAAGTCGTTGCCGGGTAATAAATTCTTCGCTGGCATCCTGGCCATTTTTTATCAAAATCTGGTTTTGTACAGCAGCTTCAATCATAACGGCAAGGTTACGTCCGGTTGCCACAGGTAAAATAAACTCGGGAATATCGACATCCAGAATTTTACGCTTGCTACGGGTGCCATAGAGCCGGTCAATTTGCTGTCTGTCTTTTATATCCATGCGTTTAAGGTGAATAATCAGCCTTAAATATTTATTGGTTTTAAGCGCGTTATCACCATACATGTCGCGGATGTTCAGTACGCCCAAGCCCCTGACTTCTAAAAAGTCTCTCAGCATATGAGGGCAGCTGCCGACTAATAGTGCCGGTGCAACACGTGTGAACTCGGGTGCATCGTCAGCGATTAGCCGGTGTTTCCGGCTAATTAATTCCAGTGCTAATTCGCTCTTGCCGATACCACTTTCACCGGTGATCAGTATACCGGTGCCCATCACTTCCATAAAAACACCGTGCAGGGTGATTTTATCTGCCAGCATATTAGACAGGTAGTAGCGAATCGATGCGATCAGGTCGTTACTGTTTAACGGGCTGGTGAAAAGAGGTACATGGCTTGCATTGGCACGGCTGATAAACTCATCGGCCGCTTCAATATCGTCGCAGATAATAACAGCACCGGTACGCCAGCTAAAAATACTATCGAGTACCTGAATGCGTTCAATATCACTCAGCCGGCGTAAATAATGGCACTCGAATTTGCTCAGTACCTGAATCCGGTTGCGGTGTATCAGGTTGAGGTGGCCGACCAGAGTAGAGCGGTTGCTCCAGGATAATGCGCGTCTGAAGCGGCGGTCGGCATTTTGTTTTCCGGCGAGCCAGTTGATATTAATCAGCTGGCTGAGGCGGTCAAAAATTTCCTGTTGAGTGTATAGCTCGGGCATACGCAAAGCATAACGAAAATGCCGGAAAGAAGGAAGATATAAGTCGTCAGTTATAGATTATATATCATGCGTTAAAAATCCAAAGACAGCTGACTCTGGATTATGATGAAGGGGAAACTTAAGAAACCTGAGGTGACAGCAAACCGGCTGTGAGTTGCTGGAGAATTTCTTCACTGGAACTTGTCGCGCGGATTTTCTGCTGGTTGTCTTTGTCCTGAAAATACCTGGCAATGGCAGCCAGTGTTTGCAGGTGTTCATTGTTTTTTTCTTCCGGTACTAATAAGGCAAATAACAAATCCACTGGCTGGCCATCTGCGCTATCAAATGAGATAGCCTCAGGCAGCTTAATAAAAGCGGCGATGATATTCTCACCGCGACCCAGTCGGCCGTGTGGTAAAGCAATTCCCTGACCTAAGCCGGTAGAGCCTAAGCGCTCTCTTTCGATCAGTTTGTCAAAAATAGCCATTGATGACTGATCACTGGCTGTTGCCAGTAATTCACTTAGTCTTTCCAGTACACGTTTTTTACTGCGAATATCAGGGTTGCATTCGATACGATCGAGCGAAATGAGTCGGGTGAGATCCATTGATTTAATCTTCTTCTATTGGCTGAGGTTCAGCGGGTTTATGGTGTAAATGATTCTTTAATTTCTCTTTATGCTTTTTAACCTGCCTGTCGAGCTTGTCAACCAGACTGTCAATGGCCGCGTACATATCATCGGAGGTGCAATCGGCAAAAACATTATTACCACTCATATGGACAGTGGCCTCGGCTTTGTGACCCTGTTTATCTACCGTGAGTATGACGTGGGTGTCTGAGACCTGATCAAAGTGTCGCTCCAGCTTGGCAAATTTTTCATTAACATATGCCTTCATTGAATCGGTCAGATCGATATGATGTCCGGTCAGATTTATTTGCATAGGTGACTCCTCGGTTTTGCCTTATACAAGGCGTTTGCGCTCATTAGATGGCGGAATGGCCAGGGCTTCACGATATTTAGCCACGGTTCTTCGCGCCACATTAATACCCTTTTCAACCAGAATCGTGGCAATTTTATTGTCACTCAGTGGTTTAGTTGGGCTTTCTTCGTTGATCAGTTTCTTTATCATGGCCCGGATGGCAGTGGCTGAACATTCACCGCCGTCAGCTGTGCCGACATGACTGGAAAAGAAATACTTAAATTCAAAAATACCATTAGGTGTGTGCATGAACTTTTGCGTGGTGACACGGGAAATTGTCGACTCATGTAACTCGAGCTGTTCTGCAATTTCTCTTAAAACCAGTGGTTTCATACCTTCTTCACCATAGTCTAAAAAAGCCCGCTGCTTTTCGACAATGGCGGTGGCCACTCGCATCAGTGTTTCATTACGACTTAATAAACTTTTTAAAAACCAGCGTGCTTCTTGCAAATTATTTTTCAGGTAAGTGTTGTCATCGCTGCTGTCACGGTTTTTTACAAAGCTGGCATAGAGCGGATTAATACGTAGCTTAGGCGCGGTTTCGTTGTTCAGTTGAACTGTCCATTGGTTGTTTATCTTCTTGACGAAAACATCAGGCACAATGTATTCGGCTTTGTTGGATGATAAGTAAGCACCCGGCTTGGGGTTTAAAGACTGAATTAGCATGATAACGGCATGCAGTTCTTCTTCACTCAGGCGAGTCTGGCGTTTTAGTTTTGCGTAGTCATGTAAACCCAGCAGGTCCAGGTGATTTTTAATCAGGTTGCGGGTTGATTTAATCAGTTGGGAGCCATCGTCAATGAGGTCGAGTTGCAGGCTCAGACATTCCTGTAAATTGTGTGCTGCAACACCCGGCGGATCGAAGTGCTGGATCAGATGCAATACGGCTTCAATTTCTTCTATATCAATGGCATCAGGGTCGATTAAGTCGTGCTGTTCGGGTTCCTGCCTTAAGCCAGCTAACAGTTCTTCGCTGCTTTCGGTGAGGTAACCGTCTTCATTGATGGCATCGATAATCATTAAGCCAATGGCATTGTCGGTCTCTGACATCGGCGTGCATTGTAGCTGCCAGAGTAAGTGGCTGATTAAGCCATCATCTTCGATGCTTTGGTTTTCAAAAAAATCGCGATGATCAACAGATGATGCTGTACTGCTGCTGACCGTGCTTGGAATATCGTAGATGTCTTCCCAGGCCGTATCAACCGGTAGGTCATCGGGAATACTGTCGGTGTGATCATTGAGTTCGATACTTTCAGATGCTTTGCTGTCAGCCTGTGTTTCCGCGTTAGCTGTCTCAGCTTCATGCCCGTTGGGTGTAGATTCGCCTGTTTCGTCATGACCCTGCTCGTCAATCTCAAGCATGGGGTTAGATTCAAGTGCTTCCTGAATTTCCGTCTGTAGCTCAAGCGTTGAAAGTTGCAGTAGCTTAATTGCCTGTTGCAACTGAGGCGTCATGGTAAGGGACTGACCGATACGTAATTGTAAAGACTGCTTCATTTAATGATTGGCTTTAGTTTAGCGTTGACTGATATCTTATCATTTATAAGGAACATAATATGGTTTATAGCCTAAAATTTTGACCTAGATAAACATCTTTGACTTGTTTGTCGTTTAATACTTGATCAGGGGTTCCTTCGGCAATGACCTGGCCTGAACTCAGGATGTAGGCGCGATCACAAATTCCCAATGTTTCACGTACATTGTGGTCAGTAATCAATACTCCAATGCCTTTTTCGGTAAGCTGAGTAATGATCTTTTGAATATCCAGCACCGAAATGGGGTCAACGCCTGCAAAGGGTTCATCCAGCAATATAAAACCAGGCTCGGCAGCCAGTGCGCGTGCGATTTCAACCCGCCTGCGTTCACCGCCGGATAGACTGATACCCAGACCGTCCTGAATGTGTTCGATTTGCAGGTCGGATAATAATTCGGCAAGCCGGTCTTGGCGCTCGATTTTATTGAGCGGACGGGTTTCAAGAATGGCCATGATGTTTTCATTAACCGTGAGCTTACGAAAAATCGAGGCTTCTTGTGGCAAATAGCCAATGCCTAGTTGCGCCCGTTTATGCATAGGGTGGTGGGTAATGTCGTGATCATCCAACAGGATTTTTCCCTGATCGGGATTAACCAGACCGACAACCATATAAAAGCTGGTGGTTTTACCGGCACCATTGGGGCCTAATAAACCGACCACTTCACCACTATTGATGTGAATACTCACGTCATTGACAATTTTTCGCCGGCTATAGCTCTTGAACAGGTTTCTGGTAGTTAATACGCTCATTGATTTGTATGGCTATCTTTTTTAGGGTGTATGGTGATTTTGACACGTTCATTATCAGGTGTATTGCTATCACCGGCTATCATGATGTCATCTGCTGTGTTGTATGAGATTTTCTCGCTGCTAAAAACATTGCCTTTTTGCTGCAAGATAGCATTTTTTGTCATCACCAGAATTTCATTGTCGACATAAAATACCATTTCTTCAGCGCTGGCCTGTGTTTTTTCATTGAGCTCGTTGAGCTGACTGAATGAAGCCGGTGTTCCCTTGATGATGATTTTTGAAATTTTACTATTTTCAGAATGAATGCTAACGCTGTCGCCGGAAATAATCCGGCTTCCCTGGCTGATTTTGACGTGCCCGGAGTAATGGCTAATACCTTGTTTTTCTTTTATGACCAGCTTGCCGGCTTCAATATGAATGGGCTTTTCATGGTCGTTGTTAGTGGCAATGGCGGGCGCAGAAAATACCAAAGCGAGCAAAAAAGTAGCGGCGGATGCGGTTACAAAATCGAGCAGCCTGCAAAAGCCTGAGCGGCTTTTACTGCTGGGTTTGCAATATGAGTTATTTAACATAAGTAACCTTAACATTTGCTGTCAGCTCCAGTATACCCTGCAGGCTATCATAACTGAGTCCGTCGCTTTCAATGCTATTGCCGTTGCTATTGATGATGACATGGCTGTCTGTTTTTAAAGTTTCTGTGTCGGTAAAAAGAATCATTTTTTCGGCCTGAAAGCTAAGTTCAGGCAGCTTATCCTGTGCCGGTCTGAATATTTTAACATCATCATAAAACTCGATTCTTTCATTGTCTTTATAAAGGTTAGCTCTCCTGGCTGATATCGTCCAGTTGGCATCTTCATTAAATATTTCAGCGCGGATGGTCTGGATTTCAGCCACAGACTCCTGCTCAAAATGATCCAGACGCTTAGCTTGCAGGCTGTATCTGGGCAGGCCCTCCTTATTATGCGCGGTGAGTGTAAAATCCTCGAGAAAATAGTTAGCAAAGCGAACCTTTTCTCTGCTGATAAGTTCAGGTTTGCTGCTCAGCAGATCCTGCAGCCACCAGCCAAACAGCAGCAACAGAATGATCAGTATATAGCGGGTTGAGTTTTTCACGGCTGAATTATCTTAATCGCTTTGATGAGTGTCAGAAAGCAATCTAAGCCAGATAGCGCTTGATAATGTCATCCCATTTATCATGGGCTTCCAGAATCAGCTCACAGACATCACGACCGGCACCACGGCCACCCGGATTATCGGTAATCCAGTGTGCATGCTTTTTGACTACCGGACGGGCATCCTGCACCGCGATAGAAAAACCAACACGGCTCATAATTGGTAAATCGACAACGTCATCGCCGACATAAGCGATCTGATCCAGCGTCAGACCGGTTAACTGCATCATCTCGTCCAGCGCCGGTCCTTTTTCGCGCCGGCCTTGCATGACGTAGGAAACACCCAGTTCTTTCATTCGTAGTTTAACCAGAGTCGACTCACGACCGGTAATAATACCCACGTCGATACCCGCATCCTGTAATAAGCGCATACCAAAGCCGTCTTTAGAATTAAATGCTTTATATTCCTGGCCGTCGTCGCTGAGAAACAAACTACCGTCGGTAAGTACGCCATCCACATCAAAGATGACGAGTTTAATGCGTGAGGCTCTTTGCAGAATGTCTTGCATAATTTCTCCGTTGTGATGTGCGGCTAGATGACGCCGGCTTTTAGCATGTCCTGCATGTTAAGCGCGCCAATCAGTTTGTTATTGTTATCAACGATCAGCAGGTCATTAATAATATGGTGCTGCATAAAGTTCAGGGCTTCAGCGGCTAAGATATTAGCGTGCAAGGTTTTGCAGTTTGCCGTCATAACATCGCTAATTTTAGCCGTGTGAATATCGATATTTTTGTCCAGTGTGCGACGCAGGTCACCGTCGGTGTATACGCCCAGGACGGTTAGATCTGCAGAAACAATGGCCGTCATGCCCAGGCCTTTTTTCGACATTTCCAGTAATGCATCTTTTAGGCTGGCAGTGTTGCTGACGGCCGGAATGGCCTCATCTTTATGCATGATATCGCTGACGTGCAATAGCAGGCGACGACCCAAGCTGCCACCCGGATGTGAGAGGGCAAAGTCTTCGGCGGTAAAGCCTTTGGCATCGAGTAATGCGACTGCCAGAGCGTCGCCTAAAACCAGTGCCACTGTGGTGCTGGTAGTGGGTGCTAAACCTAACGGGCAGGCTTCTTTTGCAACCGTGGCATCAAGGTTGATATTGGCTGTACTCGACAGCGTTGATTGCGGATTGCCAGTGATGCTGATTAAAGGCACGCCCAGGCGTTTAATGATGGGCAAGATGGTAAGGATTTCAGCGGTTTCACCGGAGTTGGATAAGGCGAGCACCACGTCTTTGCTGGTAATCATACCGAGGTCGCCGTGGCTGGCTTCACCGGGGTGAACAAAAAAAGCCGGGCTGCCGGTACTGGCTAAAGTGGCGGCAATTTTGCTGCCTATATGCCCCGATTTACCCATGCCAGTGACAACGATGCGGCCTTGGCAGGCCATCATGATTTCACAGGCCGCTGCAAAATTATCATTAATTTGTTTTTTTAAGGTTTCAATACCGGCTATTTCGGTTTCGATAACGGCAAGACCAAGGGCTTTTAGTTGTTCTTTATCCATTCTTTTAAATTCTTTTTTAGGCTGCAGTGGCGCTCAGGTATAACACGGTTTCATAGGCAATAAAGCAGATGAGGAAAATGCCACCCTTAAAGCGGGATAAATAACCGGCTGATTTAAAGCCATAAGCAAAAATAAACAGTAACAGCGTCAGGCCGATAGTCCATGGCAAGTCACGTTCTAATACGCCCTGCGGTAATGCGCCGGGGGCAATCAGCGCCGGGAATGCCATCACGCCCAGCATATTAAAGATGTTTGAGCCTATGATGTTACCTAATGCAATGTCATGTTCTTTTTTATAAGCACTCATTATAGTAGCAGCCAGTTCTGGCAGGCTAGTACCGATCGCAACAATCGTTAAGCCAATGATCAAGTCACTGACGCCTAACTCAATCGCGATATTGCTGGCTCCCCAAACCAGTAACTTTGAACTGCCCAGTAAAACCAGTAAACCGCTGGTTAACAGCAGGCTGGCTTTGGCGGTGCTCATGGCTGCCGGCAATTCGTCTGCAAACTCCTGACTCATGGGGTCGGCGGTTTCTTTCATCGCCTGTTTGCTTAACCAGCCCATGACAACAAAGAGCCCAAGCAGCAAAATAATGCCATCAATCCTGCTCAGAGACTGGTCTAAAAACATGAGCAGAACGATAAGCATAATACCAGTTAAAATCGGCATTTCTCTTTTGATAATACCGGAGTGTACATGTAAAGGCACAATCAGGGCTGTGACACCTAAAACCAGCGCAATATTAGTGATATTCGAGCCCAGTGCGTTACCAATTGCCAGTCCGGGGGAGCCATCAACAGAGGCAAAGACAGCCACCAGCATTTCGGGTGCCGAGGTACCAAAACCAACAATAACCAGTCCAATGAGTAACGGCGAAATACCCAGATTACGGGCAACGGCTGAGGCGCCGTTAACAAACAGGTCTGCGCTCCAGATTAGCAGGGAAAAACCAACGAGAATGGCCAGGATATCGTATAACATCAAATTAAATCGCCTAACAGGAATAAGGCGCCATCATACACAAATTCAGGCGGTATCCAAGTCGCAACAATTAAAACAGGGCTATTTATTTATAAAGCCTGTCGATCAACGTATGATTGGTTTAATTTTTCTAATGAGTAGATAGTTTTGAGTTGTGTTATTGGAAGCTGGGGCTGGCGTCACCCTGAGTGGGATGATGATGTCTTTTATCCGCATGATTTGCCGCGGGAATGGCGCTTGTCTTATTATGCGAATGAATTCCATCTGGTGATGGTGCCGGCCGCATACTGGCTTGCTGATGGCAGCACTGAAGAAGACTGGCTGGACGATGTTAGCGGGGTTTTTACTTTTTATATCGACTGGCCATTTTTACAGCTGAGCGATCTGGCTGCCTATGAAAACTGTGCTCAGCAGTGTTTGTCGCTGGGGCAGCAACTGGCAGCGGTGTTAGTTGATGGCGATATCTGGCAAAAACTCAGCGCAGAGCAAAAACAATGGTTTAAAGCGGTAACCGAGCCGTTCAGACGCCTGCAGTATAATGCGGTCACTGATGCGGAATTCGCAGCAGTTTATGATGACCAGTTAGCAGCGGCAGGGGAGCAACTGCTGTTATTGCATAGCGACTCGAATGAAAGTCTGCGAGAGCTGGGCGGGCGCTTGAACCAGTTGTTGCAGACGGCTGCTCAGAAGACCGATGAAGCGGCTCATATTAAACACATAATATTATCTGGTCAGAGTGTGGATATTCAGCGACTGAAGGAGCTGGATACTCTGGTCACGTTACTTAATATATAACAATGCCAAAATGAGAACTGGTTCCGCTTGCTGAGTGGCTAAATGATTGACACTGTCAGCATCAGGATAGATGATTCATCGCAATAACTGAGCAATAAAAATATAACGAAAAGGGATACTAAAATTTCTATTCAAACATCAAATGAAAGCAACCTGATTGAAATTCGTAATATGAGCTTCAGCCGGGGTTCGCGAGAAATATTTAAAAACATCAGTCTGGATATTCAGCGCGGTAAAGTCACAGCCATTATGGGACCGAGTGGTACCGGCAAAACGACGCTGCTAAAGCTGATCGGTGGCCAGTTAAAACCGTCGCAGGGTTCGATCCAGATAGATGGTAATAATGTCCACCAGCTGAGCCGCAAAGATTTATACCAGTTGCGCAAGCGCATGGGCATGTTATTTCAGAGCGGGGCTTTGCTAACGGATATCAATGTTTTTGATAATATTGCATACCCGATACGCGAGCACACGGAACTGGATGAAAACTTAATCCGTTCGCTGGTACTGATGAAACTGAATGCGGTTGGCCTGCGCGGTGCGCGTGAACTGATGCCGTCAGAGTTATCCGGTGGTATGGCTAGACGAGTGGCCATGGCAAGGGCAATTGCGCTTGATCCGGTGATGGTGATGTACGATGAACCCTTTACCGGTCAGGACCCGATTTCAATGGGCGTACTGGTGAACCTGATTCGCAGCATGAACCAGAGTTTGCACTTATCCAGTGTTGTAGTGTCACATGATGTACCCGAAACCATGTCGATTTCAGATTACATTTACCTGATCTCAGGTGGCAGTATAGTAGCTCAGGGAACACCGGATGAATTGAAAAACAGCTCTGATCCATGGGTGCAGCAATTTATCGCTGGTCAGCCGGATGGACCGGTTCCTTTTCACTATACGGCATCACCTTTGATGCAAGATTTGCTGGGGGAATAATTCATGCTCGATCGATTGCAAGTTTTAGGGCAGCGGGTTATTTCGGTTTTTTCCCGGTTGGGACAAGCGACGTTATTTTTATATCAAATCATTTTAACCATACCCGGTTTGTTGAGCCGACCATCGCTGATTATCAAACAACTCTATTCAACCGGTGTCCAAACCCTGTTAATTATTGTTGTTGCCGGTTGTTTTGTCGGCATGGTACTGGCATTGCAGGCTTATTATGTGCTGGTTGATTTCGGTGCGGAAGATTCAATAAGCCAGATGGTCGTGCTGACCTTAATGCGTGAACTGGGGCCGGTGATGACGGGCCTGTTGTTTGCCGGACGTGCCGGATCAGCCTTAACGGCTGAGATAGGTTTAATGAAAAGCACCGAGCAACTTTCCGGCATGGAGATGATGGCGGTCGATCCGATGCAGCGTGTGATGGCACCCAGAGTGCTGGCAGGTTTTCTGGCCATGCCAATGCTAACCGCTGTTTTTATGGCCGTTGGTGTGCTCGGCGGTTATCTGGTGGCGGTACATGGTGTGGGTATCTTCGAAGGAGTTTACTGGTCACTGGCGCAACTGAAGGTGGATTTTTACACAGACTTAATGAACGGCATGGTTAAAAGCCTGGTATTCGGCTTTGTAATTGTCTGGATCGCTGTGTTTGAAGGTTACGACAGTGTACCCACATCAGAAGGCCTCGGACAGGCGACGACCAGGACCGTGGTGCACGGCTCTTTAGCGGTATTAGGTTTAGACTTTTTGCTGACGGCAATAATGTTTGGAGATATTTAAAATGAATAGTAGAAAATTAGAAATCGCAGTCGGCATTTTTGTTGCGTTAAGTTTTGCCGCCTTTTTTATGCTGGCACTAAAGGTGAGCAATTTAATTACTTATGAGAGCAGCACCGGCTATAAAATCAGTGCGACATTCGATAATATTGGTGGCTTGAGAGTGCGCTCTCCGGTAGCTGTAGGTGGTGTCAGAATCGGTAAAGTAGCCAGTATTGAGTATGACAATGAAAACTATGAGGCGGTGGTAACAATGGAAATTGAACCAAAATACAACCGTTTTCCAAGTGATACCTCTGCGGGTATTTTAACCGCCGGTTTGCTGGGAGAGCAGTATATTGGACTGACGCCCGGTGCAGAAGAAAAATACTTAAAAGATGGTGGCAAAATCACAGTTACTCAGTCAGCTCTCGTTTTGGAAGACATCATTGGTCAGTTTCTTTACAGCAAGGCAGATGAAAAATAATGAACCGAGCGTTTTTTTATAATGCGTTAATTGGCATTTCGTGCTTGCTGTCAGCAGGCGTGCAGGCGGAACAACTGTCGTTAGAGCAGGCATTGCAGCGCGCTTATGACGCGGATTTCAGGATCGGAGAAAAAGCCCATCTGGTGACTGCGGCTCGTGGTTTGCTGGATGAGGCTGAAGCCAATAATGGCTGGCGCACCGAGCTCAACAGTTTCGTTGGACTGACCACGGCGGTTGATGGCGGCTTTTATGAAAATGCTACGAACACTTGTGATGGCAGCGACTGCGTGGTACGAAGTGATCTGTATGACTTTGATAACTTGTCACTCTGGTTTAATGCGCAGTTTGCCATCATTAAACCCCTCTATACCTTTGGTAAAATAGAAAATTACACGAAGGCGGCAGAAAACAATATCCTCATCAAACAAGCCGAGGTTGAGTTACAGCGCCAGAGCACACGTTATGATGTCAGCCGTGCTTATTATGGTTATTTAACAGCGCGGGATATTCGCTATCTGATGGAGGACTCAAACAAACGACTAAAAGGCGCGCTTGAGCTGGTGAGCGAATGGCTGGAAGAAGAAAACGGTCAGGCTAAAGAATCTGATAAATATGCCTTAACAGCCGGTGTGGCTTTGTTGTCACGTTATCAATCAGAAGCTGCTGCACTGGAGAAGGTCGCTTTAGGTGGCCTGAAGGTGTTAACCGGCGTGGCTCTGGAAAATGAACTGAGCGTGACCGATCGCCGTATCACTCCGGTAGAATTGCCTGCAATGGTGTTGCCGGATCTCAAACAACGGGCAATTGAACAGCGGCCTGAAATGAAACAGGTAGAAGCCGGTCTGACAGCCCGCCGGGCGCTGCTTGCCGCCAGTCACTCGGATGCAAAACCAAATGTTTATGCCGGTGTGGGTGGTTCATTATCGTACTCACCGGGGCGTGAGACGGTTGAAAGTCCGCATTTGTATGACCCTTTCAACCATGTCGCAGCCACCCCGGTGATTGGTTTGCAGTGGTCGTTTTCTGGCGGGGTTCGCGATGCGAAAGTGAAGCAGGCACAGGCCGAGCTGGATGCGCTGATTTCAAAGGCCAGTTTTGCTCGCAGCGGCATACCGTATCAGGTGGAAGAAATGTTTACCCAGGTGCATGCCACTTTTGAGCAGGTAGAGCATATGAAAAGTGCCAGTAAAAATGCCCGTCGCTGGATGATCGCTGCCTATACTGATTTTGAAGCCGGGCTGATTGAAGCCGATAAAATCATTACCGCGTTCCAGGCCTACGTACTGGCGCATTCGGATTATTTACGACTGGTTAATGACTATAATATGAATACAGTAAAACTAAAGAACCTGATAGGTGAAGCAACTCTTGTCAGTAGTAAAGATTTAAGCGTTAATAAAAATTCAGCGGAGAGTATTAAATAATGAGACTAAAAAAACTGACTTCTATTGCTGTATTTCTGCTGTCTCTGGCTGTCGCTTCAAATGCTGTCGCGGCTGCAAAATTAGCGGCGGATGAGTTAATAAAAAACACCTCTGAGCAGGTATTGAAGGCGCTGGAAGAGCAAAAAGAGCGGCTGAAAAAAGACCCTAACCATGTTTACAAACTGGTGGATGAAATCATTCTACCGAATATCGATTTTGAAAAAATGGCCAAGCTGGCGCTGGGTAAAAACTGGCGTAAAGCGAATAAGTCAGAGCAAAAAGCCTTTACAGTGGCATTCAGACAATTGCTGGTCAGAACCTATAGTAAGTCATTAAGTGAATATAGCGGGCAAAAGCTTATTTATTTACCCTTTAGAATGGCCGATGGTGATACCGAGGTGACGGTGAGAACCGAGATAGATCAGCAGAGTGGTTTCCCGATTCCGGTGGATTATTCGCTATTTTTAAAAGGGGATGAGTGGAAGGTATATGATATTAAGATTGATGGTTTAAGTCTGGTGACTAACTATCGGGGCAGTTTTGCGAAAGAAATCAGAGCCAAAGGCATCGCTGAGCTGATCAAAAAACTGCAAGACAAGAACAAGCAGGAATCATGATGGCAGATTTTAATGTCGAAGTAGCCACTGACGGACTGGTGAAAATTGGCGGTGTACTGGACTTAAGCACTGTTCAGGTGCTGAAAAAACAAACTATTGGTTTGTTTAATGGCCCATCCGAGATACAATTTGACCTTTCGGCGGTTAGCCAAAGTAATAGTGCAGCGTTAGCACTGATGCTCGAATGGTTAAAAATTGCCCAAAAACATCAAGTTTCACTAACCTTTAGCAATTTCCCCGAACATTTGCTTCAGCTGGCAAGTGTTTATGGTATCGAGCAAGACTTAAATATAATCTGAATGAATAAATTAATTATCCAAGGTGGCACACCTTTAAACGGAGATGTTCGTATTTCCGGTGCAAAAAACGCAGTTTTACCTATCCTGGCAGCAACGCTGTTAGCGGATGGTGTTGCTATTATTGATAATGTGCCACATTTGCACGATGTGACGACTACGGTCGAGTTACTCGGCTGTATGGGTGTGCAAGTCGTGATGGGTGAAAAGCTCAGTCTTGAGGTGGATCCATCAACCATTACTAATTTCTGTGCGCCGTATGACCTGGTGAAAACTATGCGTTCATCAATACTGGTGCTGGGGCCTTTACTGGCGCGTTTTGGTGAGGCTGAAGTGTCGTTGCCGGGTGGTTGTGCGATCGGCTCACGGCCGGTGAATCTGCATATTAAAGGTTTGCAGGACATGGGCGCTGAGATCGAAGTGGTCAACGGCATTATTAAAGCCAAGGCCAAACGCCTGAAAGGTGCGCGCATTGTTTTAGATATCGTTACCGTAACCGGTACAGAAAACCTGATGATGGCGGCCGCTCTGGCTGACGGCATCACTACTCTAGAGAATGCAGCACGTGAGCCTGAAATTGTTGATCTGGCTAACTTCCTGAATGCGATGGGCGGCAAGGTCTCCGGTGCCGGCACCGATACCATCACCATTGAAGGTGTAGAGTCACTGAAAGGAGTGCGTTACAGGGTGCTGCCAGACCGTATTGAAACCGGTACTTTTTTAGTGGCGGCGGCCATTAGCGGCGGTAAGATTACCTGTAAAGATACCGACCCAACCCTGCTTGATGCGGTGTTGGATAAGCTGACAGAGGCGGGTGCTGATATTCAGGTAGGTGCTGACTGGATTTCACTGGATATGCATGGCAAACGGCCAAAAGCGGTCAATATTCGTACCGCCCCTTATCCTGCTTTTCCAACGGATATGCAGGCGCAATTTACCGCACTGAATGTGATAGCAGAAGGCACCTCGACCATTGTTGAAACGGTGTTTGAAAACCGCTTTATGCACGTACAGGAATTACAGCGCATGGGTGCAGACATCGAACTGGAAGGTAATACAGCGATCGTAAAAGGCGTTAAGCGCTTAACCGGCGCGCCTATTATGGCAACTGACCTGCGTGCGTCAGCGAGTCTGATACTGGCCGGAATCTATGGTGAAGGTGAAACCATCGTTGAGCGTATTTATCACATTGACCGTGGCTATGAATTGATCGAAGAGAAACTGGCTCAGCTGGGTGCTAAAATTCGCCGCGTTCCACGCTAATTTTTTAGTTCATAACCAATAGATTAAAAGAAATTTCATGAGTGATGTAATTACAATTGCCTTATCAAAAGGCCGTATCTTTAAAGAGACCATGCCACTGCTGGCAGCCGCAGGTATTATTCCGACAGATGATCCGGAAAAGAGTCGTAAACTGATTCTTGATACTAACCGCGATGACGTTAAGCTGGTTGTTATCCGTGCCACTGATGTGCCAACTTATGTGCAGTACGGTGCTGCTGATATTGGCGTTGCCGGTAAAGATGTTTTACTTGAGCACGGTGCGGAAGGTCTATACGAGCCGGTTGATTTGAAAATTGCCAGTTGCAAGTTAATGACGGCCGGGCCGGTAGATTACATGCCACCGACAGGCCGCTTACGGGTTGCAACAAAATTTGTAAACGTAACCAAAGAATATTTTGCATCCATCGGTCAGCAAGTTGAAGTCATTAAACTTTATGGTTCTATGGAGTTAGGGCCTATCGTCGGCTTGTCTGACTTAATTGTTGATGTGGTTGATACGGGCAATACACTGAAGGCGAATGGTTTGAAGCCAATGGATAAAATTGCCGATATCAGTTCGCGTTTAATCGTCAATAAAGCCTCAATGAAAATGAAACATGATCGCTTACAGCAAATCATCGAACAAATGCGTGACGCAGTAGAAGGTAAGTAATAGCCATGCTTGATATTAAACGCCTGAATTCACACGATGCTAACTTTCAGCAGCAACTAGATGACTTATTAGCCTGGGAAAGTGTCTCGGATAAAAAAGTTTTTAACACGGTTATGGAGATTCTTGATGCGGTTAAAGCTCAAGGTAATGTCGCTGTGCTGGAATACACCAATCGTTTTGATGGCTGTACATTTAATAACGGCGCTGAGCTTGAGTTATCAAAAGATCAGTTAAGCGCTGCGCTGGAGTCAATTAATCCTGAGCAGCGCCAGGCTCTGGAAAAGGCGGCGGAACGTGTGCGTGCTTATGCTGAGCATCAGAAAATGGAATCATGGTCTTATACTGAAGCTGACGGCACTGTACTGGGCCAGCAGGTGACATCATTAGATCGTGTTGGTTTATATGTGCCGGGTGGTAAAGCGGCTTATCCCTCATCTGTATTAATGAATGCAATTCCGGCGAAGGTTGCCGGAGTTCCGGAACTGATTATGGTGGTGCCAACGCCTAATGGTGAAACCAATGCACTGGTACTGGCAGCAGCGGCGATTGCTGGTGTTGACCGGGTTTTCACCATTGGCGGTGCACAGGCCGTTGCCGCACTGGCTTATGGTACCGAAACCATTCCTCAGGTTGATAAAATCGTCGGCCCCGGCAATATTTATGTGGCAACCGCTAAGCGCATGGTATTCGGTACAGTCGGCATCGATATGATTGCCGGGCCATCAGAAATTTTAGTGTTGTGCGATGGTAAAACAGATCCTGACTGGATTGCGATGGATTTATTCTCACAGGCAGAGCACGATGAAGATGCCCAGTCTATTCTGGTGTGTCCCGACGCGGCTTACATTGAACAGGTTGTCACCAGTGTTGAAAAACTGATCAAAGAAATGCCGCGTGCAGAGATCATTAAAGCCTCGCTTGAAGCACGGGCAGCTTTTATTACAGTTGATGACTTAAATCAGGCGGCAGAAATCAGTAACTTTATTGCCCCTGAGCATTTAGAGTTGTCAGTTGAAGATGCGCAGCAATTTGCAGAGCAAAAAATCAAACATGCCGGTGCTATTTTTATGGGTCGTTACACGGCTGAGGCGCTGGGTGATTATTGTGCCGGTCCTAATCATGTTTTACCAACTTCTCGTACCGCGCGTTTCTCGTCACCTTTAGGTGTGTATGATTTCCAGAAGCGCTCAAGCTTGATTGGTTGTTCGGCAGATGGTGCATCTGAGCTGGGTAAAACAGCATCGATTCTGGCACGTGGTGAGGGTCTGGTTGCGCATGCTTGTTCGGCTGAGTATCGTATTAAAAAGTAAATTGAATTCTTCAATTTATTTTAACAACTTCTTTATCACTCTACTGTCCTAATGTTATAAGTGTTTTATTCCCTCCCCTGGGGTGAGGGGTTAGCCTATATGAATTTGTATTCTTCAGGCATTGTCGGTACTCGTGCCGGCGGGCGAGTCACTTTTTTTTTACAGCTAAAAAAGTAACCCAAAAAGCTGCCCTAACACTGTTTGCCCTGCGGGTATCCGTGCATTGTCACCAAGTTCTTCTAAGTGATTTACAAGATTTCATATATTAGCTTCACTACCGGGTCATTTCACATTCACGTCCCTGCTCAGTAAAGCTCAATCTGCCGTCCATGGCAGATTACCCCTGCTTTAAAATAATGCACGGCAAACACTGAGACGGGAAGGTAAGTCAAAACCGATAAGTCCTAATAGTCTTTAGCCTTTGGTCTTTTGACTTTTGTTTAGATTTACTCTTCCCACTTAAACAAGCCGAGGTAATTCTCATCGCCTCATAATGAGAACTTGATTAACGAGATGAACTCTCTTGCTTACTATATTTTACCCACTTTGACGTAAGTAAGGAGCGTGAGCAGAATACGGAAGCTTAGCTGTAAAAAAGTACTCACCGCCGGTGTGACTACCAACAATGCCAAAACGAAGCAAGTCGCTTACACCTTGCCATGATATGCTGGAAAAGTCTTGTGACTTGACTTAAGAGGATCGGAGCTCTTGTTGCTTTTTATAAGGTTAAATAGTTTTCGGCTTTGATTTAACTATATGCTATTGTTAGACGACATAACATACAAATACTGCAGGTAGTGCTAATGGGTGATGTACTTCCCTTCAAAAAGAAAACAGCCAAAGAAAAACATGGCAAAAGAATCATGTGCCAAAGCGGTTTTCACAAATGGGAAGTAATGACTGAAAAAAAGTTTGATGTAAAGCAAGGTAAGCTGGTCACCGTTTATAAATGCAAACGCTGTGGAATAATAAAAAACGAAGCGCGATAGTAGTTTGAGATGGACTGTTGTTAATCTATGGAAGTTATGCAGAGAATTCCGCTATAGTATCTTGAAGCGATACATAGCAGACATTAAATAATAAAGTATAAATGACTGACTAATTAAATAAGCAATCATTATAAATAACAGATATAAATACACCCATGGAAAATTTAGAACGCATTGGTTATGGCAGTTGGTTGCAAGCACATATGCATGCTAGCAAGATGGCAGGTCATGAAATTGCGCGAGTTGTATCAGTCCACAAAGGTAGCTATATGGTAAGCAAAGGTGATGGTGATGTCTTTGCTGAATTAACTGGGAAATTAGCTTACTCTTCAAATTCTGCCGCTGATTTACCGACAACAGGTGATTGGGTTTATGTTGATTTCTATGACGGTGATACGCATGCAATTATTCATGATGTTTTTCCAAGAAAAACGTTAATACAAAGAAAATCATCAGGAAAGTCTATTGATTTTCAGTTGGTCGCCGCAAATATTGATACTGCTTTTATTGTTCAATCAGTAGATTATAATTTTAATCTCAGACGTTTAGAACGATATCTGGTCATGGTAAATGAAAGTAACATCACCCCGGTTATTCTGTTGAGTAAATGCGACCTGATATCACAGGAACAAATAAATAAAATAGTAGAAAGTGTTGTAGAAATCACCTCTCAAACTACGATATTGCCATTTAGTAATCAAAGTGGTGTAAATATTGATGCCATAAAAAATTTACTTCTATATGGTCATACTTATTGCTTACTTGGATCTTCAGGTGTTGGTAAAACAACTTTGTTAAATAGTATTCTCGGCAGCGAACTATTTAAAACCAGAACAGTAGGTAAAATTGATAGTAAAGGTCGACACACGACAACAAGTCGTGAATTGGTATCCTTAGATAATGGCGCAATGTTGATAGATACACCAGGAATGAGAGAGCTTGGTAATATATCTGTAGAAGTTGGTATAGATGAAACCTTCTCAGACATAATCGGGTTGTCTATGAGCTGTAAATTTAGTAATTGTAAGCATATAAACGAAAAAGGCTGCGCAATTCTTTCGGCTATTAATGATGCTGCTCTGTCAGAAAAAAGATACCAGAATTACATAAAAATGAAAAATGAATCTTCCTTCAACGAAATGTCATATTTTGAAAAGAGACAAAAAGATAAAAATTTTGGGAAGATGGTCAAATCTGTGATGATAAATAAACCTAAAAAGCAGTGAGCAATAAAAACACAGCAGGTATAAGTTTTTAATTTTTATGTTTTGTGGGTGGTTTTTTCGATTATCGAGCGTCTACTGCTGGCCGAAAGTGTGATTCGAATGATAATGCTTTGGTGATAATGTGCCGGTTCGGTACCCATATTCAGTAAAGCCTGTATAGCTGTACCTATATTTGTTGAGGCAGGTGTCCGGGTTAGCCGCTCTCACAATCAGGCTTTAAATATATGTGTCATGTAGCGTTTTTACTGTTATTTTGGCTAATAATAGACTATTGATATAATAAATAGTTGTGCAGGTGTTTTGGTTGAAAACAAATAATTTTTTAAGTGTTTCATTAAGGGATTTAATATCAAGTGGCTATGTTTTCTAAATTTACAGGTTTGTTGCTTGTTTTAAGTTGCCTGACCTTTAATAATGCATTCGCCAAAGAAGGACGCGTAGAAAATACTTTAAGTAGTAAGCATCAGCTAGTTATTGCTTCGTCCAATAATTTCCCCCCCGTTAATTTGCTTGATAAGAATGGTGAGCTAACTGGTTTTGCCAGAGAGCTGTCTGAAGCAGTAGCCAGATCTGTCAATGTTGAAACGCGTTATATTCAAAGTAGCGTCTGGACTGATGTTCTTAAGTGGCTCGATGAGGGTGAAGCTGATTTGATTCATGATACTGGATATACCCAGGAACGAACGTCCTACCTTGATTTCAGCTTGCCTATCATAGAGATGCCAGAATCAATTTTTGTTCGTGCGCAGCATTATGATATTAATAATATTAGTTCACTTTCGGGCAAAAAAGTCGCCTGTGTTAATCAGCATATTACACATATCTATCTTAAACGATTTAAAGAAATTGACTGTTACATTGTTAACACACCCGCAGAAGGCCTGATTGCCCTGATCAATGGCAATGTTGATGCGTTTATTTATCCTGAACAGATTGTTCTTTATCTGGCGCAGCAACTTGAATTAGAAAAACGAATCAAGGTTGTTGGTAAGCCCTTGCGTGTGCTCAGCTGGTCAATGACAGTCAAAAAAGGCAATACTGAAGTACTTAAGTTGCTGAACAGGGGTATCAAATCTGTCAAAGAGAGAGGTGAGTACCAGCGTATCTATGATAAGTGGTTTGGTAAAAGACTGTTGGTTGGATATACAAAGAATGAAGTACTTATAATCACTGCTGTATCTGTACTCCTGGCATTATTGTTCGTTATCGCAATCAGTTTGTTTATATATATCCGTAGCATGCGCACAGCTAATCAGGCGCTTATGGAAAGTGACAATAAATATCGTACTCTTGCTGATAAATTACCCCAAAGTATTTATCTTAAAGATACAAATTCAGTTTATGTTTCCTGTAATCAGCGTTATGCAGATAGCCTGGGTATCACGCCTGAAGAAATTATTGGCAAGACCGATTATGATTTTTTCTCAACTGCTGATGAATATCGCGAAGGTGATCGTAAGATTTTAGAGTCGAAGCAAACCACTGAATTTATCGAAAAAATACATATAGATGGCAAGGATCTATGGGTTAATACTATCAAAACACCGGTTTATAACGAAAAAGATGAATTGAGTGGTGTACTGGGTATTTTTTGGGACATTACTGAACAGCGAGATCTGCTGAAAAAACATGCCGAAATAATAAAAGAATATGATGCGATTACAGCTACTGTGCCAGATATAATGTATAAGCTGAATGATAAGGGTTGTTTTACCTGGTGGAATGATACTTTTGAAAAAGTTACTGGTTTATCGTCAGATAAAATAAACAATCTTTATGCATCTGAAGTAATAACAGAACGCGATCGCGACAGAGTTGTTCTTGCTATGCAGCAGGTATTCGAAAATGGTTTTTCTGAAGTTGAAGCTCATCTTTCAACACTAACAGGTGAGCTGCTCTATAACTTCAATGGAGCCCGCTTGCTTGATAGTGAAGGTAATTTACTTGGTCTTGCTGGTTCAGGCAGAGACGTGACAAAGCAGAAAGAAAGTGAGCGTCAGCAGGAATTATTACAAAGACAATTAGCTCAGGCACAGAGGATAGAATCTATTGGCCAGTTGACGGGAGGTATCGCGCATGATTTCAATAATATCTTAGGCAGTATTCTTGGTTATGGCGAGTTATCTCTTAGTGTTCTGGAACGTAACCCCCCAATAGAAAAAATTCGCCCGTATCTAACAGAGATTATTCGCTCTGGTGAGCGAGCACGTGACCTTGTTAAACAGATGATGGTATTTTCGCGCGATAGCGTAAATAAACCACATTCAGTTAATGTGGCACAATTTATAGATGAGCTTCTTAGTATGTTGCGCCCTGTTATTCCGAGTACTATCGAAATAACTACAGAGATAGATAAAGATTTACCTGCAATAGTGATTGATTCTGTTATGACATTGCAGATGCTGCTAAATTTATGTATTAATGCTCGTGATGCTATGGGAGGAAGTGGCAGGCTAACGATATCTGTTAAACCTAAACAAATAATGCAGAAGATGTGTGATTCATGTCATAACGTATTTTCAGGTGAATACATTCAGTTTAGGGTCGGTGATACAGGTGCAGGAATTAATTCAGAGCTAACTAGCAGTATTTTTGAACCGTTCGTGACGACTAAAGATGTGGGAAAAGGGACCGGAATGGGGTTGTCTATGGTGCACGGTATTGCGCATAAACACCTTGGTCATATTTGTGTTAATTCAGAGCCAGGTAAAACGACTTTTAAAATTTATTTGCCTGTCGGTAATGTGGCTGATGATTCAAGTGTAGTTAACAATAATGACTCAAATATCATAATCAATGATAATGGGGTACATCATATTCTTGTTGTCGATGACGAATTAATAATTGCTGAATTACTAAATGAAATTCTTTCCAGTCACGGATACCGGGTTACTGTAAAGCACAATGGACAAGATGCCTTAAAGGCATTTACAAATAATACAGGTGAGTATGATATGGTGATTACTGACCAAACAATGCCGAATATGACAGGCAAAGATATGGCCATTAAGATACTAAATGTTAAGCCCAGTCTGCCCATTATATTGTGTACTGGATATAGTGAGCAGATTAATGAAGAGGAAGCCAGGAAGATTGGTATTCGAGCTTTTTTAAGAAAACCCGTCAATACAAATGACTTGTTAAAACTTATTCCCAAAGTTTTAACAGCTTGAGAAATAATATAGTAATATTTATCTTAATAGAAATAAATTATCGCTGATCTAAATGTTCAAGTCAGGAGTTATTCCAAGCAACTCTTATTGCTTCCCCATCATCCGTGATGGTCAGTGCAGGGGATAGAGTAATGCATCAGTAATTACCGATGCTCTGAGGTTTTATTGAGTTTGTTTTTTTCTCCGTGACTCTGCGGCAGATTTTCCCTTTTTAAATTAATCGATGTTTAATTGCTTAGCTGCGGTCGTTGTATGAGTTCGGCTGTTGTTGAGAAGCTTTGCATTTGCCGGACAGTTTTAATTTCAACTTTTTGTTGTGGCCGGCTGTCTGCAATAGTGTTGAGGATATCTCTGACATCGTTGATTTTTTTGTCATCAATTTGAGTGATGATATCACCGATTTTTAGCCCGGCTTTATAGGCAGGGCTGTCAATAAAGACTTCGGTGATTAGCACACCACTGATATCTTTTAAGCCAACTTTTTTTAGTATTTCCGGATTAACGTCCTGACCCTCAACACCAAGCCAGCCACGCACAACCTGACCGTGCTGGGCGAGATCTTGCATGACATCCAGTGCGAGGTTTATTGGAATTGAAAAGCTGATACCCTGATAGCCGCCGGACTGGCTGTAAATGGCGGAGTTGATGGCGACCAGTTCACCGCGTGTATTGATCAATGCACCGCCTGAGTTACCGGGGTTAATGGCAGCATCGGTTTGAATAAAGTTTTCGTAGGTATTGAGTCCGACCCGGTTTCTGCCAGTGGCACTGATAATGCCCTGAGTGACAGTCTGACCAACGCCATAGGGGTTACCGATGGCCAGTACAATATCACCGACTTCAAGCTGGTCTGAATTGCTAAGAGGAATGCTGGGCAGGTTATTGAGTTCAATTTTCAATAAGGCTAAATCTGTTTCCGGATCACTGCCTACTCGTTTACCACTGACCGAGCGGCCATCCATTAAAGTCACACTGATTTCTTTGGTGTTAGCCACGACATGGTAGTTGGTCAGCACCAGGCCGTCTTTAGTCAGAATCACACCGGAGCCTAAACTGGTTTTTGTGTTGAAACGGTTAGTGTGAGGTGAAGTCTGGCCAAAGAAACGCCCCAATAACGGGTCAAGCTGAGAATGGCTTGATGTTTCAGCCACCTGAGCGACGGCTTTAATACTGACTACTGAGCGCGATGCGACTTTAACGGCGTGCGCATAGCTATCTCGGGAGTAGGGTGCAGCAGTGTTTGTGACAGGAGAGCTGAGCTCTTGTTTCTGCAGCTGAATAACAATCGTACTGAACAGACCTATGATTACGCCAGCTGTACCCCAGGTTAAGATATATCGCAGCACTTTGTCTCGCCTTACTTTTATGGCGCTCTGAGTTAGAATGGGCTCTATTATTACTGTCGGAAGAGGTCTTGTATAGATGGTGCAGCGTAAAGAGCTGGTGGATTATCTGCAGTGTTTCCTAAATGTTGATGATTTTAAGGACTACTGTCCGAATGGGTTGCAGGTTGAGGGTTGTTCTGAGATTAATCATATTGTCGCTGGTGTAACCGCGTCACAGGCACTTATTGATCAGGCTGTGGAACAAAATGCCGATGCAATACTGGTGCACCATGGCTACTTTTGGCGGGGAGAGTCCGAGCCTGTTGTCGGCATTAAACAAAAGCGAATCAAGACCTTGCTACAAGCCGATATTAATCTGTTAGCCTACCATCTACCGCTGGATGCCCATCCGCAACTGGGTAATAACGCCCAGCTGGCGCGGCAACTAGGGATCGAAGATGCCGTAAGTCGTAAGCATAACGGGGTAAATGATTTACTGTGGGAAGCTAGCCTCAAACAATCAATGAATGCAGTCGAGCTGGGGCAGTTATTACAGCTGCGACTGGAGCGATCGGCATTATGGCTGCCATCGACGAGCAATCAGCGGATTAAAAGACTGGTCTGGTGTTCCGGCGGGGCTCAGTCATATATTGAGATGGCTGCCGCGATGGGTGCCGATGCGTATATCAGTGGTGAGGTTTCCGAGCAAACTACGCATCTGGCAAAAGAGCTGGATATTCATTACTTTGCAGCTGGGCATCACGCAACGGAGCGTTACGGTGTGCAAGCATTAGCGGCACATTTGGCGGAGAAATTTGATATTAGTTATCAATTTATCGATATTGAAAACCCGGTTTAAGATTTGGCCATACTGTTTATGGGTGAATAAACAATTTTAATGCCATTGTAAGCCCTTAAAAAATATATAAAAAACACTAATAAAAAATCTGATATAAGAAATTATTTTCTTTAGAATCAAATGCTTATAAATTAATACTTGGTCTTATTGGCAACATGCTATATGCTATGCCGCCATTAATGGTCATTAGTCGAATAGTGGCCGAAAGGTAATGAAAAATTGCGTGAATCGAACAGCTTTTTAGGGATGACTTTCTGAGCGGTTTACTTTGGTTTATTTTTAATTTTGTGTTTTGGAGAGCTGCACATGACTACAGATACTGTAGATACAGGCAAACGCCGCACGCTCACACTAGCCACTTCAGCTGTTGCTGCTGTTGGTGCTGGTTTTGTAGCGGTTCCGTTTGTTTCGTCTTGGGCTCCTAGTGAACGCGCTAAAACAGCGGGTGCACCAGTTGAGGTTGATATTAGCAAGTTAGATGAAGGCCGTTTATTGACGGTTGAATGGCGCGGTAAGCCCGTCTGGGTTGTTAAGCGTAGCAATAAGACGCTGGAAGATCTGAAAACATTAGATGATTCACTGCGTGATTCAGCTTCAGAAAATGATCAGCAGCCAGAGTATGCTAAAAACGCATCGCGCTCAAGAAAACCAGAAATTCTGGTTTTAGTGGGTATCTGTACTCACCTGGGCTGTTCTCCTACTTTCCGCCCTGATTTGGCGGCGGCTGATTTAGGTGCTGACTGGAAAGGTGGTTTCTTCTGCCCATGTCACGGTTCTAAATTTGATTTGGCGGGCCGTGTATATCAAGGCGTACCGGCACCATTAAACCTTGAAGTTCCTCCACATTATTATGTGAGTGATAACGTGATCCTGATTGGTGAAGACGGGAGTGCTGCGTAATGAATAAATTATTAAACTGGGTGGATGAACGCTTTCCACTAAGCTCTTTGTGGAATGATCACATGGGCCAATATTATGCACCTAAGAACTTCAACTTCTGGTATTTCTTTGGTTCACTGGCGTTACTGGTTCTGGTTATCCAGATTGTTTCAGGTATTTTCCTGACCATGCATTACAAGCCAGATGGTGCAACAGCGTTCGCCTCTGTTGAGTACATCATGCGTGACGTGCCTTATGGCTGGTTAATTCGCTATATGCACTCAACCGGTGCCTCGGCATTCTTTATCGTGGTTTATCTGCATATGTTCCGTGGCTTGATGTACGGTTCATACAAGCAGCCACGTGAGCTGATCTGGTTGTTTGGTATGTTTATCTACCTGGCGCTGATGGCTGAAGCATTCATGGGTTATTTATTACCATGGGGTCAGATGTCATTCTGGGGTGCTCAGGTCATCATTTCATTGTTTGGTGCAATTCCTTGGATTGGCGATGCCTTAACACTGTGGATTCGTGGTGACTATGTTATCTCTGACGCAACCCTAAACCGTTTCTTTGCATTACACGTTATTGCATTGCCATTCGTTCTGGTTGGTCTGATTGTGGCGCATATTATTGCTTTGCATGAAGTGGGTTCTAATAATCCTGACGGTGTTGAAATCAAGAAAAACAAAGATGAGAACGGCATTCCAAAGGACGGTATCCCATTCCATCCGTACTATTCTGTTAAGGATATAGTGGGCGTTATTGTATTCCTGATGTTCTTTGTGTCGGTTATGTTCTTTGCGCCTGAAATGGGTGGCTATTTCTTAGAGCACGCTAACTTTGTTCCTGCGGATGCATTGAAAACACCTGAGCACATTGCTCCGGTCTGGTACTTCACGCCGTTCTATGCAATCTTGCGCGCAGTACCTGATAAGTTGTTGGGTGTTATCGCGATGTTTGCGTCGATTGCAGTACTGTTTGTATTGCCATGGATTGATCGTTGCAAAGTGAAATCTATTCGTTACCGTGCAGCGATTTACAAAGTAAATCTGGCGGCATTTGTCGTGAGCTTCCTGGTGCTGGGTTATCTGGGTATGTTACCGACTACGCCGGGTCGTACATTGGTGGCACAGATTGCAAGTATCGTTTATTTTGGTTTCTTTGCGGTGCTTTGGTATACCTCTAAAAATGAGCAGACTAAGCCGGTTCCAGAAAGGGTGACAAAATGAGAAAACTAATTACTGCATTATTATTAGCTGTTGCTCCGTCACTGGTTCTAGCTGCTGGCGGTGGCATTCAGCTTGATCAAGCGAATGTGGATGTGTCTAATAAAGAATCGATCCAGCGTGGCGCAAAAACTTTTGTGAACTATTGCCTAAGTTGTCACTCAGCTGCTTACATGCGTTATAACCGTTTAGGTGCTGACGCGGGTATGACGGATCAGCAGCTGAAAGACAATCTGATATTCACACGTAACAAGAAAGGCGAGCAGACTAAAGTCGGTGAGCTGATGAAAGTTGCGATGACTGAGGATTACGCCAAAGAAGCCTTTGGTACCAAGATCCCCGATCTGACTGTTATTGCCCGTTCACGTGGTGCTGACTGGTTATACACATATCTGCGTACTTTCTATGTCGATACTAAACGTCCTACAGGTCATAACAATAAAGCTTTCCCGGATGTGGGTATGCCGAATGTGTTATGGGAGCTGCAGGGTGTTCAGGAAGCTGAGATCCGGGTTGATGATAAAGGTACCAAACACGTTGAAAGCCTGAAAATTACGCAGGCAGGTACACAATCTGTCGCTGAGTTTGATCAGACTGTTAATGACCTGGTGACTTATCTGGTTTACATGGGTGAGCCCATGCAGCTGGAGCGTAAAACCATTGGTTTATGGACATTAGGATTCCTGTTCATATTCTTTATTCTGGCTTATATGCTTAAGAAAGAGTACTGGAAAGACGTTCACTAAGAGCAATTTGTGATACTCTAGCTGCCAGCAGGTGCCAACACATCTGCTGGCAGTTTTTATTTATAGATTCTGAAAAAACGGAGTATATCTATGGCGACACTCGCCAATCGCAGATCAGTAATGAGTTTGTTTTCGTCACCGACATGTCCATATTGTCATCGTACGCGTATCGTATTGTCTGAAAAAGACATTTACTTTGAAGTGGTTGATGTTGATCTGGATAACTTACCGGAAGATTTGCTGGATCTGAATCCATACCATACCGTACCAACACTGGTTGACCGTGATCTGGTTTTATATGACTCGGGTGTGATTACAGAATACCTGGATGAGCGTTTTCCTCATCCGCCACTGATGCCGGTTGATCCGGTTTCCAGAGGTAAGTCTCGTCTTGCGTTGTACCGTGTTGAAACTGACTGGTATCCACTGATGCATGACATCATGACGCGTGGTGAAAAAGCCAGTGCTAAAGCACGGAAGATGTTGCGTGAAAGTATTACTGCAGCCAACGAAGTGTTTGAAGTTATGCCGTATTTTCTGAGCGAAGAGTTTAGTTTAGTTGACTGCACTATTGCACCCATTTTATGGCGTTTGCCGATATTGGGCATTGAACTGCCTGAAGAAGCAAAAGCGGTAAAAGCGTATGCAGAACGCTTATTCAGTCGTCCGTCATTTCAGGCGAGTCTGACTGAAGAAGAACGAGATATGCGTTTGTAATAGTCACATCATCAGCAAGGCAGAGCTTTGCTGAATGATTTATCAAAATATTTATAATTATGACATCTAGCCGGCCTTATTTAATTCGAGCACTTTATCAATGGATTGTAGATAACGGCATGACGCCTTATATTTTAGTTGATGCAGAGTCTCCTGACCTGGTAATACCCAGAGAATTTGTTCAGGAAGGAAAAATCGTACTCAATATCGCGCCGATGGCGGTTCAGAATCTAATTCTGGCTGATGATATGATTAGTTTTAACGCGCGCTTTAGCGGTGATTCTATGGATCTTCTGATAATAGTTGACAGTGTTCTGGCGGTATACGCTAAAGAAAATGGTCAGGGTATGATGTTTGGCGAAGAGTCAAACGGTGATCACCCGACGGATCCATCGTCACCCACTATTAGCAAAAACAGCAAGCCTAAGAAGCCTACATTACGGGTTGTAAAATAATTAACAGTAACCGCTTCGGAGCTGAAATTTCAGCTCCGAAGCGGTTTGTTATTTTTCCGCAGGAATGGTCTTGCCGGGGTTTAGGATACCTTTGGGATCAAAGGCCTGTTTGATTAAATGCATCACCGCAAGAGCTTCTTTATCCAGTTCACTGGCAATAAACTCCAGTTTGTCGATACCCACACCGTGTTCACCGGATAATGATCCGTTCAGTGATAAAACCAGCTTAAAGACATCATCAAGGCATAAATAAGCCGCCTCATCTTTTTCCTGAACCAGTAAGTTAACATGAATATTACCGTTGCCGGCATGACCGAAGTTAACAATGGGGATCTGATGTGCGTTGCTGATTTTTTCCAGTCCGTTAATTAATTTTGGGATGTTAGAAACAGGCACGACCACGTCTTCATTGATTTTTTTTGCAGCAACATGGCGTAAACTGGGTGAAAGTGCCTTGCGTGTTTCCCATAGCGCTTTTACTTCAGTCTTATCATGCGCGACGGTAAATAATTCAAGGCCGTCATTTTGTGCGGCCTGCCCGATGTCTTTTGTCATCTGTTGCAGGTGTTCGGTTTTCCCATCCACCTCAATCATTAACATGGCGCCGGCATCTTCAGGCAAGTCGGCTTTTGAATATTGACGCACCATATTCAGGGCATTTTTGTCCATAAATTCAAGCGAGCAGGGGGTTGTGCTCTGAGCCATGATTTTTGAAACGGCTTGGGCGGCACTGTCAATGGTCTTGTATATTGCTTTAATCGTGCTTTTGCTTTCTGTTAAAGGCGTTAGTTTTAAAGTGGCCTCGGTGATGATGGCAAGTGTGCCTTCGGAGCCAATCAGCAAACGAGTTAAATCATAACCGACAACGCCTTTAGTGGTGTAAACGCCGCAACGCATTATATTGCCGGCACCGCTAACCGCCTCCAGTCCAAGAGTGTTTTCTCTTGGGGTGCCGTATTTAACCGCTCTTGGTCCGGCTGAGTTATAGGCTAAATTGCCGCCGACTGTACAAAAGGCCGCACTGGTTGGGTCCGGTGGCCAGAAAAAGCCGTGTTCTGCGGCAGCGATTTGTATCTCTTCGTTGGTGACACCGGGTTGTACGACCATGTAGCGATCATTCGGTGCTATCCGCAATATTTTATTCATCCGTTCAGTGGACAAAATGACGCCGCCAGTAATGGGGACCGTGGCGCCGGTTGTGCCGGTGCCTTTGCCGCGAGCAATCAGGGGGCTGTTGAAACGGTTACAAAGAGCAACAATCTGGCGTACTTGCTCAGTTGTTTCTGGCAGCACAACAAAATCAGCCAGTGCATGGCGGCGGCTATTATCCAGACCGTAACTCCAGATATCGGCCGGCTCTGTTTTAACGTGTGTGCGGCCAAGTATTTCAACCAGGCTTTTTTCAAGAGACTTATTAGACATTAAAGTTACTGACCTAATAACTGGTGGTCAATTAAATCGCAAAGACAATGAATGATGAGTAAATGGGTTTCCTGAATGCGTGCGGTGGACTCAGCGGGAACACGTATTTCAATGTCATGTGAGGATAATGCTTCAGCCATGTCACCGCCTGATTTCCCGCTCAGTGCGATTACAATCATATCGCGGTCATGTGCCGCTTCGATAGCACGCACCACATTGTTTGAATTGCCGCTGGTACTGATGGCTAAAAGAATGTCGCCTTCATTTCCCAGGGCATGAATTTGTTTTGAAAAAATCATGTCAAAACTGTAATCATTTGCAATCGATGTGATGGTAGGTGTATCCGTTGTCAGGGCAATCGCCGGTAAACTCGGGCGTTCCATTTCGTAACGGTTAAGCATTTCTGAAGAGAAGTGCTGTGCATCACCTGCCGACCCGCCATTACCACAGGATAAAATTTTATGCCCGTTCATAAGGGCATTAGTAATGATTTGTGATGCCTCTGTTATTAAAACAGGCAGTTCTTCCATAGCAGCGAGTTTAGTGGCCAGGCTGTCTTCAAAGCTTTGTTGTACACGTTCAAGTAAGTTCATATATTCAATTTCTATTGTGGCTTGATAGGTGAATTATAGCGTTTAGTTTACTCAAATGCGTATTTAATCCAGTTGACTTTGGATTTGTCCGTCAGGCTTGAGAGGGTGACAACATCAAAACGTGCATTCAGTTTGCTGTTATGTTTCTGCATATAGTGTTGTGCTGTTATGCGTAGTTTGCCTTGCTTTTTACTATCGATACTCTCAATCGCACCGCCAAATTGTTCGCTTCTTCGGAATCTTACCTCGATAAAAACCAGGGTTTTTGCATCCTGCATAATCAGATCGATTTCACCGTATCGGCAAAAGTAATTTTTTTCCAGCAGCTTTAGCTGGTGTGATTCAAGCAGCTGTTGCGCCAGTATCTCGGCTAACTTTCCCTGTTCGCTTTGTCTTTTCATTGCTAGTTAATAGTCTGTTGCCCGGGTTCATTATTGTCTGTTGGTTCAGGGTGGTAGATGAGAGACATGTTTTCTGCACTTAGAGGTTGCGGTGTACCACTGATAAACTGCGCAAAAATCAGTTCCCTGTGAATACGTAACAAAGGGTCGAGTAGCAGGTTACCGGTGTAGCCGCTAAAACGTTCTTCAGAACGTGCTTTTAAGCGGCCAAGGTACGGAATCAGATGATAAGCATCGGCACCAAGAGCGTACAGGCGAGAGTAATGCTTACTGGTTTGTGGCCAGTTTTTTATAATCGCCGATTTTAATTTGTTGTCTTCCAGTACCCATGGAATGTCACAATACACTAACTGATTAATATCACGATCGGCACTGTTATCAATAACACCGGAGAAAGCATGCGAGGTTGAGTAAACCTGTAAGTCGCTAGCATGATGAAACTTTAACTGCGGCAAGATGGATCTGGCTGCTCTGGGGTGGCTGGCAATAAAAATCATATCGATATCTCGCCGGCGATAAGCTTCAAATTTAAGGTTGTCACCCAGTGTTCGTTTTATTTTATTAAATCGCTGCTGGCTTTGTGTCAGGTTTAGCAGGTGTGTGATCGAATTGGAAAAATCATTTCGTTTAGTCTGGTAGGTTTGTGTGCTCCGTACTTCTCCGCCTAGCTTAACAAACTGTGCTTCAAATGCATCCTGCAATCGTTGTCCCCATGAGGTGGCTGGGACAAGAACAGCGGCATATTTTTTACCTTGTTTAATAGCCAGTTCAGCAATTTGTACGGCTTCATCTTCAGGTAGTAATCCAAACTGAAACAGGTTGTCTGTAACTGATGTTTGATGTTCGGCATAGTTTAATGTCAGTACAGGTATCTCCAGCTCTTTTACTTTCGACAGCTCTTCTATAGCTGTTTTTGATAACGGTCCAACAATAAAATCAGAGCCTTTTTGGATAGCAGTCTGGTACTGTTGCCAGATCGGTGTTTCACTTGAGCTGGTATCGATGACTGATATTTCGGGCCGGTTATTTGCAGCCGTGCTGAAATGAGCGCTTAAAAATCCGTCTCTGATTGAGCGAGCGGCTGCCGCGTATTTACTTTTAAGTGGCAGTAATAATGTAATGTGTTTTGGGTGCTTTATCAGCTCGGTTTGATTTTTTGCCAGAGTAGACAGAAACGTATCGCCGGCCGGATGAAACGGGTGGCTGAGTAACCAGTCCTGATAAACCTGCTCAAGATGCTGCCAGTTGTGCTGGTTGTTTTTTGTTGCAATCGCCAGCTCCAGCCAGCCTTTTATGCTTGCATCAAGTTCCAGTGTGTTGATCTGCTTGAGGCTGTTTAATGACATCATATTTAAAATGCGCCAGATGGTGTACTGGTTGTCATCTATCGGCAGCTTGTCCTGTAATAATGTGGCTAACTCAAGTCGTGTGCGGATAGCTTCAAAAGGGTAGCCGGCACCCAGAAATGCCTGCGCTCTGATACTGAGTATTTCAATTTTTTGGCTGTTGCTGAGGTTATCCAGATTTAATGGCAGTGCCTGTAACACATTGAGGTTTTCTCCCTGTGCCAGCATTATCCTGTTTTTTAACAGCGTGGCTTTTTCAACCTGGCTTGCTGACAGATACTCCGGTTTTATTTTATCTATGGCGGAACGGGCTGCCGGTATTTCAAGTTGTTCATACAGCCATTCGGCCATTTGCAAAATATACTGTTGTCTTTGCGGGTCACTGCCGCTTTCACTGAGCTGAATATAATCCTTGAGTTTTTCTGTTTGCTGCTCGGAGAGTTGTTTGGTTTGTGACGTCAGTTCCTTTTCGATTGATACCGGTGGTGCAGCCGGGATCTCTCTGATCTCATCTGGTTTGGGCGCGCAGCCGGTCAGTAAGATCAATACGAAGGCGATAACGTTAAGAATTAAAGGTTTATTCATATATTTATGGTTTGTTAACGAGAGAAAACTCAAATTGAAATACCTATCTATTCTACAATAGCTATTTCATTATGTCTTATAAACTAAGTGCCGGAGAAACAGGCTTTGGAACAGGTAATCGGGAAACTGTACGTGGTGGCAACGCCAATTGGCAATCTGGCAGATATTAGTCAGCGGGCACTTGATGTATTGCGGCAGGTTGATCTTATTGCAGCTGAAGATACCCGGCATAGTGCAAGGTTGATGGAGGCGTATTCTATTAATACGCCATTGAAAGCCTATCATGATCATAATGAAGACTATCAGTCAGGTGTGCTGGTTGAAAAACTACTTGCCGGGCAGAATATTGCGCTGATCTCAGATGCCGGCACGCCGTTAATCAATGATCCGGGGTATCGCCTGCTCAGTGCAGTACATGATGCTGGTATTACCGTGGTGCCGGTACCCGGTGCTAATGCGGCGATTGCGCTATTGTCGGTCTCAGGGCTGGCGGTTAATAGTTTCACCTTTGAGGGATTTCCGCCGGTAAAATCACAGCAGCGCCAGGGTTATTACGCAAAATGGCTGAAAAGCCCGCATACCCATGTTTTTTATGAGTCTAGCCACCGTATTGTTGCGTCATTAAGGGATGCGTTATCAGTGCTGGGCCAGGAGAGGCAGGTGGCGATGGGGCGCGAAATCACCAAAACCTTTGAGACCATCAAGCGCTGTTCATTGGCTGAGTTGTGTGAATTCGTAGAAGCCGACAATAACCAACAAAAAGGTGAATTCGTGATCGTGGTGAGTCGTGCAGAAGTCGATGAATCGGGTTCTGAGAATGAGGTCAGGGAAATGTTGGAGAAGGTGTTGCCCATCATTTCGTTAAAGCAGGCGAGTCAGGTGGTGGCGGAATTAACGGGGCAGAAGAAGAATAAAATTTACCAAATAGCACTGGAAATGCAGGAAGGTGATGGTTAAAAAAGGATCATGATTCTCGCATGCCGTTAGTGGGAATTCAGGGTTTTAGCTCTTTAAAGTCAAAGGCTGCGGGTGCGGGAGCTTACAGTCTTTGACTTTGATTTGAGTATTTAGACTCACGCTTTTGACGTTCACTGTACTCAGATTGAATATCAATATGAGTACTTTAATTTGTATGCTCAGGTGTCGTCTTAACATATAATACGCTGCGAGTCGGCCAGACAATCGCGGCCTGATCTTCATCGATCAGGCGGAGGAAAGTCCGGGCTCCATAGGGTAAGGTGCCAGGTAACGCCTGGGGGGCGAGAGCCTACGGCAAGTGCAGCAGAGAGAAGACCGCCTGCTCAGTGTATTCTGAGTCGGTAAGGGTGAAAGGGTGCGGTAAGAGCGCACCGCGCAACTGGTAACAGTTTGCGGCAAGGTAAACCCCACCTGGAGCAAGATCGAATAGGAGAGCGTATGGTGCGGCCCGCATTGTTCTCGGGTAGATCGCTTGAGGCGTATGGCGACATATTGCCCAGATGAATGGTTGTCCAAGACAGAACCCGGCTTATCGGCCGACTCATTTTTAATCAATTTATAGACCTCTTTATGGGTGCATTCTGTGCTCATATTTAATTTAAATACCGTTCGTCAGTTTGTTGTGACTGTATAATGTCGTGCAAACTTAATGTAATGGTTTAAGTTGTCAGTACAAGCCAATGATTTCATTTGAGTTAAAAATCAACCTTGATTTTATTTTCTGTAATATCTCCTAACGTATTGACCTACAAGCCTTTTTTTCCACTTAGCCATCGTGAAAACCTTGACTGGTGGGGGCTGCGGGGACTATAGTGCTGATATGTGGGGAATAGTGGGTAAGTGTGGGTAATTGTGTTTAGGGGAATCAATAATCTGGCTCTTGATACGAAAGGACGTGTGGCTATGCCGGCACGCTATCGTGAGCGCTTGCTTGATTGTTGTGGCGGAAAGCTGATTGTTACGATTGAGTTTGACCCTTGCCTGTTAATTTACCCGCTGCCTGAATGGGAAAAAATTGAAGAAAAATTAGTGGCGCTGCCGTCAATGAACAAGCAGACCCGTACTTTGCAACGGCGGATGATAGGGCATGCAACAGAATGTGAAATTGACTCTCAGGGTCGTATTCGAGTGCCTGCGATTTTACAAGAGCAGGCCGGTCTGGAGAAACAGGTTGTGATTATCGGGCAGGGGAAAAAGTTTGAGATATGGAATGAGGCAACCTGGCAGGATAACCAGAATACCTGGCTGGATGATATTAAAAATGATGATGAAGGTTTGCATTCATCACTAGAAAGCTTGTCCCTCTAAGCCGATGACAGAAAAATTCACACATCAGCCGGTCCTACTACAAGAAGCGGTTGATGCACTGGCAATCAAAGCCGATGGTATATATATCGACGGTACTTTTGGTCGTGGCGGACATAGTGCGCTTATATTGTCTCAGCTGGGTGATGTGGGAAGGCTGATTGCATTTGATCAGGATCCTGAGGCGATTGCTGTTGCTCACGAACGTTTTGCCGGTGATCAGCGCTTTGAAATTGTGCATGAAAACTTCAGCGTTCTGGGAGAAGTTGTTAAGGCGAAATCCCTGACGGGTAAAGTAGATGGTGTGTTGCTGGACATAGGTGTTTCCTCGCCGCAGTTTGATGATGCGGAACGTGGCTTTAGTTTTAGTCAGTCGGGTCCGCTCGATATGCGCATGAATCCGCAACAGGGTATTTCAGCGGCTGAATGGCTTAGTAAAGCCGAAGCAAGAGACATTGCCCGTGTACTGAGAATTTATGGCGAGGAAAAGTTTGCTAACAAAATAGCTTTTGCGATTATTGATCAGCGTGAAGAAAATCCGATTACAACCACACTGGAGCTGGCCAATATTATTAGTGCTGTTGTGCCAAAGAAAAACCTGAAAAAACACCCTGCTACCAGAAGCTTTCAGGCGATCAGGATTTATATTAATCGCGAGCTGGAAGTGCTGCAAGAAACGCTTGAGCAGGTTAATGATGTGCTGGCAATTGGCGGACGCCTGTCAGTTATCAGTTTTCATTCATTGGAAGACAGAATTACAAAACGTTTTATAAAAAAGATGACGAGCGAGCCATCAGCATTACATGATTTGCCAATAAAAAACGACGATATTATCAAACCGATGAAAAAAATTGGTAAGTCAATAAAGGCCGGTGAGAAAGAGCTTGAAAAAAACCCGCGTGCAAGAAGCGCTGTGCTGAGAGTGGCTGAGAGGGTTAGCTGATGTTTAAAAGCCTGTCTCTTGGGCTACTGGTTTTACTGGTAATGGCTTCCGCTATATCGGTTGTTTATAGCAAGCACCTGAACAGGAAAATGTTTGTGGAATTACAGCAAATTAATAAAAGCATTGATGAGCTGAATATAGAGTGGGGTCGATTGCAGCTGGAGGAAGGCGCATGGTCCGATCACAGTCGTTTAGAAGAAGTTGCAAGAACAAAACTGAATATGATATTGCCGGGAATTAACTCAGTGGTGTATTTAAAGCCGTGAATAGCGCAAAACAACAATTTGCTTTCAGAAGACTAATTATTGCCGGGTTATTTTTGCTCGCAGTTTGTGCTCTTTTGTGGCGTGCGTTTGATTTGCATATTAGTAGCCAGGTGTTTTTACAAAAGCAGGGTGATGCACGCCATATCCGTACAGTTGAGATCAGTGCGCATCGTGGAAATATATACGACCGTAATGGGGAGCCGCTGGCTATCAGTACGCCGGTCGACAGTGTGTGGATAAACCCAAAACAAATTACCGGCAGTTTAGATCAGCTGCCAGAACTATCAAAGCTTCTTGCGATTGAAACAGAGTCTCTGCAAAAACGACTGATAGCAAACGCATCGCGCGAATTCATGTATGTAAAGCGCCGTGTTCAGCCCAGTGTTGCCGAGCAAGTAAAAAAGCTGGCGGTTGAAGGTGTTTATTTGCAGCGTGAATATCAGCGCTTTTATCCGACGGGTGAAGTCAGTGCGCATGTGCTTGGATTTACCAATGTTGATGACGAGGGGCAGGAAGGGATTGAACTTGCCTATAATGAGTTTCTGGCAGGTAAGAGTGGTGCAAAAAAAATCATTCGAGACCGGCTGGGAAGGGCGGTTGATGATGTTGAACGAATCAGTTCTGCCGAGCCGGGACAAGATCTGACGATCAGTATCGACAGACGTTTACAGTATCTGGCTTACCGGGCGCTTAAGTCGGCAATGAAAACTCATAAAGCAAAATCGGCATCAGCGGTTGTGCTGGATGTAAAAACGGGTGAAGTTTTGGCAATGGTTAATCAGCCATCTTATAACCCGAATGACCGAGCTGATCTGAATCCGTCGAGAACACGTAACCGCGCGGTGACAGACCTGTTTGAGCCGGGCTCTGCGATTAAGCCGATCACAATGATTGCGGCGCTGGATAGCGGAAAATGGAAATCAAGTGATGCAGTAAGTACATCACCTGGTTATATGAAAGTTAATCATAATACGATTAAAGACGTCAGAAATTTTGGTGACTTGTCATTGCCTGCTGTTATTTATAAATCAAGTAATGTGGGTATCTCCAAGATTGCGTTGTCACTTTCAAAAGAACAGCAGTGGCATATATACCGGCAGTTCGGGCTGGGTCAGACTACGGGTAGTGGTTTCCCCGGTGAAGTTGCCGGGCATTTTGATTTTTATAAAAACGTGACAGATTTTGAAAGAGCAACACTGTCGTTTGGCTATGGTATGTCGGTGACACCACTGTTACTGACCAGAGCTTATGCTGCAATCGCAAATCACGGTGTGATAAATCCTGTCAGCTTTTTAAAACTGAACGAGAAAGCAGAAGGTAAAAGCGTTTCCAGCAGCGTTATAGCAGCTGATGTTATCAGAATGATGGAAACAACGGTTTCCTCAAAAGGTACGGGTATTCGTGCAGCGGTAAATAATTATCGTGTGGCAGGTAAAACAGGCACGATTCATAAATCCAAGGCAGGCGGTTACGAAGATGATAGTTATCAGTCTGTGTTTGCCGGTTTTGCGCCGCTCAGTGATCCGCGACTGGCAATGGTTGTGATGGTTAATGAGCCATCGGCAGGTGAATATTATGGTGGTCAGGTGGCCGCGCCTGTGTTTTCAAATGTCATGATGAATGCCATGCGTTTGCTTGATATTGCCCCCGATAAACTGAACATAGGGAATCAGCTAAGTGACAAAAAGCAGCGTAAGCGAGTGTCAGTTCTAAGCGATGTGAAAAATGGCGGGCGTGTATGATGCCGGCAATGAAACAGCAGTCTGGGATGATGTTATCTGAGTTATTTAAAGGTATACAGCAGATTAATGAGAAAGATGACAGGCAGATTCAATCGTTGCAGACAGACAGCCGCACAGTTGAACAGGGAGATGTATTTATTGCGATGCCGGGTGTAACGAGGCACGGGCTTTCATATTTATCAGCAATTGTAGAAGCAGGTGCTATTGTCGTTATATATGCAAAAGCTGACGCAGAAAATTACCGCAGGCAGTTGAATGCATGCCGGGGGAAAGTTGTTCAGATCGAAGTGGCATCAATTAGAGATGTGGCCGGTCAAGTGATTTCACGGTTTTATGATAATGCAAGTCAGAAAATGTCAGTCATCGGTGTGACAGGAACTGATGGTAAAACATCGGTCAGTCGCTTTATTGCACAGTCTTTGTCTGAGGATAGTAAGACTGCGGTGATTGGCACAACGGGCAATGGTATATGGGGTGACTTGACAGAGGCTAGCCATACCACGCCTGATGTATTGTCGTTACACAAAATGTTATCTGAGTTGAAAAATAAATCAGCTGACGTTGTTGTAATGGAAGTTTCTTCGCATGGAATAGAGCAGGGAAGAATTTCAGGGGTGGATATTGAGACGGCCATTTTAACAAATGTGACACGAGATCACCTTGATTATCACGGTACAGTTGAAACCTACCGGGAAATAAAAAAGCGCTTGTTTTATCAGGACTCGGTAAAAAATATTATTGTCAATCTGGATGATGCGATAGGTAAAGAACTGGCACAGAGTTTATCAGCCACAAAAAATGTATGGGGCTATAGTCTTTGTGGGGGTTGTGATCCGGCAATAAACAGTACTTACGCGGCCTTGATCAGCGTAAAAAAGGATGGTTTTAATGTTAAGACGGTAACACCATCGGGTGAAATTGACTTACATGTTCCGTTTCTTGGTCGCTTTAATATCTCTAATGCGTTAACGGTTTTATGTGTGTTGCTACTGAATAAAATTGAACTGCATGAAGCTGCAAGACGCATAGCTGCGCTGCAAACGGCACCGGGCAGAATGGAAGTATTTAAGGCTGAAGAAAAACCACTGGCTGTGGTTGATTTTGCGCATACACCGAAAGCACTGGAGCTTGCTTTGCAGGCAATGGCTGAGCATTGCAAAGGAAAAATATGGTGTGTTTTTGGCTGTGGAGGTGACAGGGATCAGGGTAAGCGGGCACTCATGGGAGGCATTGCAGAGAAGTATGCGGATTATGTTGTACTGACGGATGATAACCCGCGGCATGAAAATAGCGCTGACATTATCGCGCAAATATTGTCAGGTATCGAGAACAGCGAGCAGGTTGTTGTGATTGAAAACAGACGGCTGGCCATTGAGTATGCAGTGCAGCATGCAACAAAAGATGATGTGGTGCTAGTGGCAGGAAAAGGCCATGAGTCATTTCAAATAACAGGTGACTTGAAAATGCCGTTTAATGATCGCTTTGAAGTGCAGCGCCTCATAGGAGGAGATCAGTTATGATGATTTCTGAAGTGGCGAGTATTTTCAATACAAAATTTTCTGGCGAAGATAAAAAATTTAATTCGGTTTCTATTGATAGCAGAACCTTGAATCCGGGGGACCTGTTCATCGCATTAAAGGGTGAAAATTTTGATGGTCATGAATATTTACAGCTGGCGTCAGAGAAAGGCGCTGTTGCCGCAATTGTTGACCGCAAAATAGAAGCTGATTTGCCGGTTATCGTGGTGCAGGACACAAAACTTGCCCTTGGACGGCTTGCAACATACTGGCGCCAAAAACTTCAGCTTAAGATAATTGGTTTAACAGGCAGTAACGGTAAAACCACTGTTAAAGAAATGCTGGTGTGTATTTTTTCAGAGCTTGGGTCTGTCACTGCAACAGCGGGTAACTTTAATAATGACATTGGACTGCCATTAACATTACTCAAAATGAAGCCGGAACATGAATTTGCTGTGGTAGAGATGGGTGCCAATCATATCGGTGAAATCGAGTATCTGACTAAATTAACGCGGCCGGATGTTGCGCTATTAAATAATGCGGCACCGGCGCACCTGGAGGGTTTTGGATCAATGCAGGGTGTGGCTGATGCAAAGGGTGAAATATTTTCAGGCTTAAGCAATAACGGTATAGCGGTTATAAATCTTGATGATAAATTTGCCGATTACTGGATTTCACTTTGCGATGATCATAAAAAAATATTTTTTGGTCTGGATGCGGCTGCAGATGTAACGTCACCCGTGAATGCGGATGAGTATGACGGTATGTTTATATTGCAAACCGCTGCCGGAGATATTGAAATTACACTCAATGTGCTGGGTCTGCATAATCTGAAGAATGCACTGGCAGCAAGTGCAGTTGCTGTTGCTTTTGGAGTGGACCTGAATGTTATTAAAGCAGGTCTGGAAAAGTTTAAAGGCGTAAAAGGCCGGCTGCAGGTCAATAAAATGAAGAATGATTCTGTTGTTATAGATGATTCCTATAACGCAAACCCGGGCTCTGTAAAAGCGGCCATAGATGTGCTGTCGCAACAGCAGCCAAGAACAATACTGGTGCTGGGTGATATGGGCGAGCTTGGTGATAATGCCGGAAAGCTTCATGCGGAGTTAGGTGTGTATGCCAGAGAGAAAGAAATAAATTGTTTGATGACATATGGTGAGTACTCGATGTTTGCAGCAAAAAGTTTTGGTGAAAATGGATTCTCATATGCCAATAAACAGGATTTGATAAACGATTTAAAATTAGAGCTGAATGAAAAGGTAGCAGTGCTGGTGAAGGGGTCACGAAGTGTGCATATGGAAGATGTAGTGGCCGAGCTAATTGATAACAATCCGGGAGCTGTATCATGTTGCTAATATTGACCGAGTATTTGTCGCAATTGTACAGTGCGTTCAATGTGTTTTCGTACCTGACTCTCAGAGGTATATTAGGTGCACTGACGGCGCTGATAATATCACTGATGATCGGGCCGATGATGATCCGCCACTTATCAAAATATAATATCGGGCAGTCAGTCCGAGATGATGGACCGGAATCACATTTTTCAAAAGCAGGTACACCGACCATGGGTGGGCTTTTGATTCTGGTTTCGATTGTTATCAGTACACTGCTTTGGGCTGATTTAAGTAATTATAAAATCTGGCTTGTATTGGGTGTGACGGTTGCATTTGGAATAATTGGCTGGATTGACGATTACAAAAAAGTTGCACTAAGAAACTCAAAAGGCCTGTCAGCAAAACATAAATACTTTTGGCAGTCAGTATTTGGATTTGCGGCGGCATACATTCTCTATACAACGGCACAGTCACCAGCGGAAACTCTGCTGAGTGTACCGTTTTTTAAAGATCTGATGATCGACATGGGCTGGTTTTTTATCGTCTTTGTTTATCTGGTTATTGTCGGCACCAGTAATGCAGTTAATTTAACGGATGGTCTTGATGGTCTGGCAATTATGCCGGCTGTGATGGTAGCGGCTGCACTGGGCGTTATTGCATATTTAACAGGCCATGTGAAATTTGCCGAATACCTTTCTATTCCATATATAGCTGGCGCCGGAGAAATGATTGTGTTTTGCGGGGCAATGGTGGGCGCCGGACTGGGTTTTCTATGGTTTAACACATACCCTGCGCAGGTATTTATGGGTGATATTGGTGCACTGGCACTGGGCGCTGCATTAGGTATCGTGGCTGTTGTGATTCGTCAGGAATTATTGCTGTTTATTATGGGGGGGGTGTTTGTGATGGAAACCCTGTCGGTAATATTGCAGGTGGCATCCTTTAAATTAACCGGCAAGAGAATTTTTAAAATGGCACCTATTCACCATCATTTTGAATTAAAAGGCTGGCCTGAGCCGCGTGTGATTGTCCGTTTCTGGATTATTACATTCTGTCTGGTTCTGGCTGGTCTGGCAACACTTAAGCTGAGATAGATAACGGAAACGTTAGCAACAGATATGATTAAAGATAATACAACTGTTAGTTTGTCTGAAAATATTATCATTCTCGGTCTGGGAGTGACCGGGTTGTCTGTCGCTCGTTATTTAAGTGCAAAAAATATTAATCCGCTAGTTGTGGACAGTCGTGAACACCCGCCGGGTGAATCTGATCTGAAGCAGCAGTTTCCTCAGATTGAGTGTGCTTTTGGTGTGTTCGATAAAGATATGTTAGCAAAGGCCGGACAAATAATAATAAGCCCCGGGATGTCTTTGAAACTTCCGGAAATTGAGTATGCGCAGTCACAAGGTGTCGAGGTGATTGGCGATATTGAGTTGTTTGCAAGAGAAGTAACAGCACCGGTGATTGCGATAACCGGATCGAATGGCAAAAGTACCGTCACTACTCTGGTTGGTGCGGTGTTGAAGAAATGTGGATTGAATGTTGGTGTGGGCGGCAATATTGGTGTGCCGGCCCTTGAGTTATTAAGTCATGAATATGATGTTTATGTCTTAGAACTCTCCAGTTTTCAACTGGAAACTTTGCATAGTCTGAAACCTGCGGCAGCCGTGGTGTTAAATATCAGTGAAGATCATATGGATAGATATAACGCTATTGAGGATTATGTTGCAGCTAAAGAAAGTATTTATAAGCATGCAAACAAACTAATTATAAATCGTGATGATAATCTGGTTTCAGCAATGGTTACTGACGGTGAAGGCAGCGGATTCACACTGGGTGAGCCGTCGGGAAATGACTTCGGCTTGAAAGCTGTTAATGGTGAAAGCTGGATTATTAGAAATAACCGTCCGCTTATCAATACCGCTGACCTGTTTCTTAGTGGTTTGCATAATGTGGCAAATGTTATGGCGGTGCTTGCACTTCTTGATGGCTTTAATTTGCCCGAAGACAAGTGCTTTGCAGCCATCAAGGAATTTCCCGGGCTGCCTCATCGAATGCAATATGTGGCCCTGTCTGATGATGTTAGCTGGATTAATGACTCAAAAGCGACCAATGTTGGAGCGGCTCAGGCTGCTATCAGTGGGTTAACGGGCGAGATTATTTTGATTGCAGGAGGTGAGTGCAAAGATGCTGACCTAAGTCTTTTAAGGCGGCCTGTTGAAAGCCACGTAAAAATATTAATACTGATCGGTCGTGATGCAAAGCAGTTAGAGGCGGCATGTAACGGTGTTGTAAAAATCGTGCACGCCAGTTGTATGTATGATGCAGTCGTTAAAGCCAAACAATATGCGGTAGCCGGTGACAGCGTTTTGCTATCTCCTGCATGTGCAAGTTTTGATATGTTCAAAAATTATGAGCATCGTGGGCAGGTATTCATTGACTCTGTCAAGGCGGTGCTGGCATGAGCGCATTAGTAGAGTCATTTATGCAGTCAGCTAAGCCAGTGTCACAGCAGAATGTAATTGCAAATCAGCTTGATATGAAGTTGCTGTGCGTCGCGCTGTTAATTCTATGTATTGGTCTGGTGATGGTTGAGTCGGCATCAATTACTACGGCTGACCGTACGCTTGAATCGCCCTTTTATTATCTTAAACGGCAGTTGATATCAGCCTGTATTGGTCTGGGTGCGGCTTATTTTATTACCAAAATACGTCTGTTGTACTGGGAAAAGTCAGGGCTGCTATTACTGGGTATGGCAATGATCTTACTGCTTGTTGTACTGATACCTGGTGTGGGTAAAACAGTAAACGGAAGTATGCGCTGGATACCCGTCGGTTTGTTCAACCTGCAGGTATCTGAAGTTGCTAAGCTGTTTTTATTAATCTACACAGCAGGATATCTGGTGCGTCATGGCAGTGAAGTGCAGCAGACTTTATGGGGTTTTTTAAAGCCTATGTTGCTGGTTAGTCTTGCGTGTTTACTGTTACTGCTTGAACCGGACTTTGGTGCAACCGTGGTGGTTATGCTGACTGTTATGGGGATGATGTATTTAGGGGGAGTGCGTTTTACGCAGTTCTCCGCTTTGATAGTCTCGTTTGCCGCAGCTGCCAGTTTAATTGTTATTATCTCGCCTTATAGAATGCAGCGTTTAACAGCGTTCGTAAACCCATGGGCAGATCCGTTTGATAGCGGCTTTCAGCTAACACAGTCATTAATTGCGATTGGACGAGGATCTTGGTCTGGGACCGGACTGGGCGGAAGTGTGCAAAAACTTTTTTATCTGCCGGAAGCACACACAGATTTTATCTTTGCGGTATATGCAGAGGAGACCGGACTGATTGGTGTATGCCTGCTGATATTTTTATTCACAATGCTGGTATACCGGGCGTTTATGAATGGTCGTGAAGCTGAGAAGCTGGGTAATCGTTTTGCTGCATTTACAGCTTATGGAATTGGTATCTGGCTGGGCTTACAGGCATTTATAAATATTGGCGTCAATATGGGTGTGCTGCCAACAAAAGGCCTGACCTTGCCCTTGATGAGTTACGGTGGAAGTAGTTTGATTGTTAATTGTGTTGCTATTGGTTTGTTACTGCGGATTAGTATTGAGAATGCACAGTATGGCAAGCAGGCTTTGAACCGTTCTAAAGCCGGGAGCACTGTATGACAAGACCTGTATTGATTATGGCAGGTGGTACCGGCGGACATGTTTTTCCGGCACTGGCAGTTGCAGATACACTAAAAAAACACGGTGTGCCTGTGGTGTGGCTGGGAACAAAAAAGGGAATTGAAGCGAGAGTTGTGGTTGATGCCGGCTATGATATTCGCTGGTTAAGCGTGAGTGGGCTGCGCGGGAAAGGCAGGCTTTCATTACTGATTGCGCCATTTAAATTGTTACGGGCATGCTGGCAGGCATTCAGGGTAATCATTGAGCTGAAGCCGGTTGCTGTTTTAGGTATGGGGGGCTTTGTATCAGGACCCGGTGGACTAATGGCCTATGTATGCAGAAAACCATTACTGGTGCATGAGCAAAATGCTATTCCGGGAATGACAAATTCGCTACTGGCTAAAATAGCAGACGTTGTAATGGAATCATTCCCTGCAAGTTTCAAAAACAATTCGAGGGTGCGGCTAATCGGTAACCCTGTGCGTAAAGGAATTACAGAAATACGCAATCCACGTGAGCGACTGGCAAACAGAAAAAATGAAATTAATATTTTAGTCGTCGGCGGTAGCCTCGGTGCCGCAGTTTTAAATAACACCGTGCCTGAAATGAAGTCGCTGATGCACGAGAGTATTGATATAAATATATGGCACCAGACAGGTAATAAGAATTTTGATGATACTTTAAAGATGTATAAAAACTTTAATGTTGAAGCGAGGGTCGATGCGTTTATTGAAAATATGGCAGAGGCTTATGACTGGGCGGATGTGGTTATTTGTCGCGCCGGTGCAATGACTGTTTCTGAACTGGCTATGGCCGGTGTTGCATCTATATTGGTGCCTTATCCATATGCGGTCGATGATCACCAGACTGCAAATGCGATGTATCTGGTAGCAAGTGATGCGGCTATCTTGATATCGCAAAATGAACTGACAGCTCTGCACTTAAAAGAAGTCGTGGTGTCATTAAACCGGGATAAAATTTTGCAAATGTCAGAAGCTGCAAGGCAGTGTGCTATAGCGCAAGCTGCAGAAAAAGTAGCGCTGTTATGCATGAAGACAGGGGGCTTGGCATGATTACAGATCATCCAATGAGAAGAATAACTAAAGTACACTTTGTTGGGATTGGCGGGGCCGGCATGTCTGGCATAGCAGAAGTCCTTACCAATCTTGAATATAAAGTGTCAGGCTCAGACCTGAATGAAAATGTCGCGACTAAACGTCTTAGAGATCTCGGTGCTGTAGTGGCTATCGGTCATGCAGCAGAAAATATTCAGGACTGTGATGTGGTTGTGACATCGACTGCTGTGAATGAGTCTAACCCTGAGGTGATTGCTGCGCGGGAAAAACGCATACCCATTATCCCGCGTGCTGAAATGCTGGCAGAGTTAATGCGTTTCAGGTATGGCATAGCAGTAGCTGGTACACATGGTAAAACAACTACGACCAGTTTAGTTGCCAGTATCCTTGGAGAAGCCGGTCTTGATCCGACTTATGTCATTGGCGGCAAGCTGAATAGTTCTGCAAGTAATGCAAAACTCGGGGCTGGTCGTTATCTGGTAGCAGAAGCTGATGAAAGTGACGCATCATTTTTATACCTGCAGCCGATGATGTCAGTGGTAACCAATATTGATGCCGATCACCTGCCAACTTATGGCGGTGATTTTGAAGTATTGAAAAAGACTTTTGTCGAATTTTTACATCATCTGCCATTTTATGGCCGCGCCATCATGTGTGTTGATGATGATGAAATAAGAAGTGTTTTAGAACAGGTAACGCGCCCTGTCATTACTTATGGAATTGTCAATGACGCCGATGTGCAGGCATCAAATGTTTCCTATGATGGTATGGAAAGTCACTTTGATGTGTGTCTGCCGGGGCGGGATAATAAGATAAAAGTAACACTGAGTCTGCCAGGTGAGCATAACGTTTTGAATGCGCTGGCAGCAATCAGTATCGCGAATCAATTAGGTGTTGAAGATACAGTGATTCAAAAAGCACTGACTGAGTTTCAGGGAATTGGCCGGCGCATGCAGCAATATGGTGATGTCAGTACAAAAAATGGAACAATAACACTGGTGGATGATTATGGGCACCATCCAACAGAAGTCAGTGCAAGTATTAAGGCAATACGTACAGCCTGGCCCAATCGCAGACTGGTAGTTGTTTTTCAGCCGCACAGATTTAGCCGTACACATGATCTGTTTGAAGACTTCAGTCAGGTACTGGCTGTGCCGGATATTCTTGTACTTAGCGAAGTATATTCTGCCGGTGAGCAATCTATCGCTGGTGCAGATGGCCGCTCCTTAGCCGCGGCTATCAGAGCAAGAGGCCAGGTAAACCCGGTATTTGTTGATGATATTAATGATGTCGCAGAGGTGCTGATTAATATTATTCAGGATAATGATGTTGTGCTGACGTTAGGAGCGGGCAGTGTCGGTGCAATAGCGGCCAGTTTGCCTGAAAAACTAGCATTGAAAGTGACCGGATAGATGATGACAGCGGAACAAGATGATTTGTACGCAGGTGAGTTGAAGCTTAATGAACCTATGTCCAGACATACTACCTGGCGAGTGGGTGGTATTGCCGATCACTATTTTATTCCACAAGATATTGGTGACTTGCGGTGCTACCTGCAAACATTAGCGCCAGACGAGTCGTTATTCTGGCTGGGGCTGGGAAGTAATTTACTGGTAAGAGATAAAGGTATCAGAGGCAGTGTGATTGCAACGGCAAATGCTTTAAGCGGTATTGATTGTCTTGATGGAAATATTGTCGAAGTCGGCGCGGGAGTGCCATGTGCAATATTAGCTAGATTTTGTGCAAGGAATAATCTGATCGGCGGAGAATTCTTTGCAGGTATACCGGGCGTGGTTGGCGGTGCTTTACAAATGAATGCGGGTGCATTTGGCGGTGAGACCTGGCCACTTGTCGTTGAAGTAGAAACGATTAATAGAAGTGGTATCACACAGTGGCGATCTGAAAACGAATATATAACAAGTTACAGAAAAGTTGCAGGACCGGAAGGGGAGTGGTTTACCAAGGCAAGGTTCAGATTTTCATCTGGTGACGGTGAGAAAGCGGCAGCTGAGATTAAAGCGCTGCTGGCAAAACGTGCTGCATCACAACCAACCGGAACTGCGAATTGTGGTTCAGTGTTTAGAAACCCGGAGTCAGGGTTTGCAGCGCAACTTATAGAGCAAACAGGACTGAAAAATTTCAGACTGGGCGGTGCTTATGTATCTGACAAACATGCAAACTTTATTATTAATGATGGAACGGCCACAGCTGCTGATATAGAGGGGCTGATCTATTATGTTAAGGAACAGGTTCTGAAAAACACCGGTATAGAACTTATGCCGGAAGTACAAATAGTAGGTGATAAGTAAATGCCGGCTGAAAATAAACGATTTGGGAAAGTTGCTGTATTAATGGGCGGCTGGTCAGCTGAACGTGAAGTATCTTTAAACAGCGGTGCTGCTGTATTAAGCGCATTACTAAAAGCCGGCGTTGATGCGCATGGAATTGATTTTAAAAAAGCAGATACTGAGCAGTTAAGTGAATTTGACCGTGTGTTTAATATTTTACACGGCCGTGGTGGTGAAGACGGTGTTGTGCAAGGTTTGCTAGAGTATATGGGGATACCTTATACAGGTACCGGGATATTAGGTTCAGCCCTGGCAATGGATAAAATAAGAACAAAAAATATCTGGACCAGTTGCTGCCTGCAAACACCGGAATATAAGACAGTAAAAGACATGGCTGACTGTGAACTTGCTATCAGTGAGCTGGGTTTGCCTGTGATCGTTAAGCCTGCGCTTGAGGGTTCGAGTATTGGCATTAGTAAAGTAGAAAAAGCAAGTGATATGAGAGCAGCGTTTGAGCTGGCCAGCAAATGTGACAGTGAAGTGCTAGTAGAAAAGTGGATTGACGGAGAAGAATATACAGCATCAATTCTTAACAGACAGGTTCTGCCTTTGATACGCCTGAGAACGGCGAATAAGTTTTATGATTATGAGGCAAAATACAAATCAGATAGCACAGAGTATTTATGCCCGTGTGGATTATCAGAGGAAAAAGAACAGGAAATGACCGGTATCGCGTTGACTGCATTTGATGCAATATCTGCGTCTGGCTGGGGACGAATTGATTTTATGCTCGATGAGCAACAGCGGCCGTGGTTAATAGAAGCGAATACCGTGCCCGGAATGACGGATCATAGTCTGGTGCCCATGGCGGCAAAGCAGGCCGGATATAGCTTTGAAAATTTGGTTGTTGAAATTCTGAAGACATCACTGGATGAGAATGTTTAGAAAAAATAAAAACAAGAAACATGTTTCAGCTGTTAAGAAAAATACACAGTCTGAAAAGTCATTGCGAGGAATTATTATAGCAAAGGCTTTCTTGTTGCTACTGGTTGTTGCAGCAGGATATGCAGTAACGCAATGGTACAGTACAGCTCATCTTTTTACTGTGAAACAGGTTCGTATTGAGGGGGAGTTCAATTACATCAGTAAAAGCCAGATTAAAGAAAGAATATCCGGTCACTCCGTAGGTGGGTTTTTTGATCTGGATATTGTTGCCTTACGGAATGAACTTGTGCAGATGCAATGGGTCGGTGACGCCTATATTAGAAGAGAGTGGCCTGATTCGGTTGTTATCCGGGTTGTTGAAAAAAAACCTGTCGCCAAATGGAATGCTAGTGGTGTGCTAACGGCGAACGGAGATCTTTTTTATCCGGATGGCTCGGCGAAAAAACTAGAGCTGGTTCAGTTAAACGGGCCACAGGGACGGCACGGTTATGTATTATCTGAATTTAATAAAATGCAGTCTCTGCTGCATCTGGCTGAGATCAAAGTCAGTCGTCTTTCTCAAAATGAAAGACGTTCGTGGCAGATGACTATAGGTGATATGACGATACATTTGGGTCGAAAAAATATTTACAAAAAGATAGAAAATCTGGCGGCTGTTTATACAAAATTAATTAAACCAGAAGCTGATGCGATAAGGCAAATTGACTTCCGTTATACCAATGGCTTTGCAGTTAACTGGAAAAATAAAGATGTAACAAGTAAAAAATTTGAATATTTACGCGTGACTGAGATGAATCAATTTAAAACTGGAAGTGTTTTTTTGGTAGGGGCGACGAATAATGTCTAAGAGATCAGAAAAAAATATGATTGTAGGACTGGATATTGGAACATCCAAAATTGTTGCTATCGTTGGGGAATATGATCCGTCTGTTGACGGTAGCGTCGAGATAATAGGAATCGGTTCTCATCCATCACGCGGACTGAAGAAAGGTGTGGTTGTTAATATTGAGTCGACAGTTCAATCCATTCAGCGGGCAATTGAAGAGGCGGAGCTGATGGCCGGGTGTCAGATAAATTCTGTCTATGCCGGGATAGCGGGCAGCCATATTAAAAGTCTGAATTCACACGGTATTGTGGCGATTAAAGATCGCGAAGTAACAACCGGTGACCTAGATCGAGTTATTGATGCAGCAAGAGCAGTTGCTATTCCGGCTGATCAGAGAGTACTTCATATTCTGCCGCAGGAATTTATTATCGATAAACAGGAAGGGATTCGAGAACCTATTGGTATGTCTGGAGTCAGGCTTGAGGCTAAAGTTCACCTGGTAACCGGGGCGGTTGGTGCTGCACAAAATATTATTAAGTGTGTAAGGCGCTGCGGTTTAGAAGTTGATGACATTATTCTTGAGCAGCTGGCATCCAGTTACTCAATATTGACTGATGATGAAAAAGAACTGGGTGTTTGTATTGTTGATATTGGCGGTGGTACAACCGATATTGCTGTATTTACAGACGGTGCTATCAGGCATACAGCCGTGATACCTATAGCTGGTGATCAGGTTACAAATGATATAGCAGTAGCGCTTAGAACTCCGACACAAAATGCCGAGGAAATTAAAATCAAATACGCTTGTGCACTACGCCAGCTGGCAAACCCGGACGAAACTATCGAGGTCCCGAGTGTTGGCGAGCGTGCGGCGCGGCAATTATCACGTCAGACGTTGGCAGAAGTTGTTGAACCCAGATATGAAGAGTTGCTGCAGTTAGTGCATGCCGAGCTGAGGAAAAGTGGCTTTGAAGAATTGATTGCAGCAGGTCTGGTCATGACTGGAGGTAGCTCAAAAATGGATGGGGTTGTAGAACTGGCAGAAGAAATATTTCATATGCCAGTGAGACTGGGCTACCCGCAATATGTTACCGGGTTATCTGATGTAGTGAGGAATCCGATTTATGCAACGGGTGTCGGCTTGTTGTTATTCGGCAGACATAATCGTGATAGCGGTGAGAGAAGATTTAGTGAAGATTCGGGAATTAAATCAGTCTGGAGCAGAATGAAAACATGGTTCCAGGGCAACTTTTAACAAATTTGAAATAAACATAAAAGATTCGTGGCGACGAGGAGTAGTAAAATGTTTGAATTAATCGATTCAGTCAATCCAGGGGCAACCATCAAGGTTATCGGAGTTGGTGGCGGTGGTAGTAATGCTGTTATGCACATGGTGGAAAGTGGAATTGATGGCGTGGAGTTTATCTGCGCCAATACAGATTCTCAGGCTCTGCACAGTGCCAGTGGTGTTATGACATTACAGATAGGTAGCAATATAACAAAGGGGCTGGGAGCTGGTGCAAATCCAGAAGTTGGACGTCATGCCGCACTTGAAGACAGAGAAAGGATTCAGGAAGCGATTAATGGTTCAGATATGGTGTTTATCACGGCTGGGATGGGCGGTGGTACAGGTACTGGCGCAGCGCCTATTGTTGCTCAGATTGCGCGTGAAATGGGGATACTGGTTGTTGGTGTTGTAACAAAACCATTTGGATTTGAAGGCTCAGGTCGTATGAAAATTGCCGCGAGCGGTGCTGAAGAATTGAGTAAACATGTTGATTCACTAATAACCATTCCAAATGATAAATTACTAAGTGTCTTTGGTCGTGATTTTGACTTAATGAATGCATTTAAAGGTGCAAATGATGTTTTGCACGGGGCAGTACAGGGTATAACTGAGCTGATTACCAGACCGGGTGTTATTAACGTGGATTTCGCCGATGTTAAAACAGTGATGTCGCAAATGGGTCAGGGTATGATGGGAAGTGGTCGGGCAACGGGAGAAAACCGCGCCAAGCATGCTGCCGAAGCCGCTATCGCGAGTCCGCTACTGGAAGATATTAATCTGGCTGGCGCAAAAGGGATATTAGTCAATGTAACTGGGCGCGATTTAACATTGGGTGAGTTTCAGGATATTGGTGACATCATTTCATCGTTCTCTTCTGAGGATGCAACAGTGGTCATGGGTACAGCTGTTGATGAAGAAATGGGCGATGAGCTGAGAGTGACTGTCGTTGCTACAGGACTGGCAGGCGCAAAGCCGGCAATTAATAAAGTTAAAATCGTACCGAGGAATTCGGATGGAAATGTAAACTATGATGCGCTAAATGCACCAGCTATTTCGCGTAGACAGGCGGTTGGAAGGGGTGTCGAATTGCCAGATCATTATGATGGAGAGATATTAGATATACCTGCATTTTTAAGAAAACAAGCGGATTAGTCCTAACTGTTTGATTCTTATATGATTGTTTGCGTGACTGAGGGTTAGATATTGTCATTTTAAGTAAATTAGCTGTGGCCAATTACAGACTATATATTGTGAAATAAGTCAGGTATGATGCAATGTTCAGAATAAGCCTTGGGGTAAGCAGGGTTTATTGGGTCGCAAAGCGACCTGTCTTATGCGACGAAGCGAATCATAGCACTGATTAAGTGCTTGATAGAATGCAGATTTTTTATGTGGTTGTGTCATAATTGCTACATAACATTTTAATTTGATTGGTTGGAGTAAGTTACTAGTGATAAAACAGCGGACTTTAAAGAATGTAATTCGTGCGACAGGCATTGGTTTACATACGGGCGAAAAAGTTTATTTAACGCTGCGCCCAGCAGCACCCGAAACAGGTGTTGTTTTTAGACGTATTGACCTTGATCAACCGGTCGAAATTTGTGCAACAGCAGAAAACGTAGGTGACACCACACTATCAACAACACTGTCTAATGGTGATGTTAAAGTATCGACAGTAGAGCACCTGCTTTCAGCTATGGCCGGTCTTGGCATTGATAACGCATATGTTGATGTCAGTGCGGCAGAAGTCCCAATCATGGATGGAAGTTCTGGTCCATTCGTGTTTCTATTACAATCTGCTGGGATTGTTGAACAGGAAGCACCAAAACGATTTATCCGTATTATCAAGCCTGTTATTGTTGAATATGAGAATAAGTGGGCTCGATTTGATCCATTTGACGGTTTTAAAGTTAAATTTAGTATTGACTTTGATCACCCCGTGTTTAAAGGCTCACCCAGTTCTGCGGAAATTGATTTTTCTACAACATCCTTTGTAAAAGAAGTGAGTCGTGCCCGAACATTTGGGTTCATGAGTGACCTTGAAAAACTGCGTGCGCAAAATCTTGCATTAGGTGGCAGTATGGATAATGCCATCGTGGTTGATGAGTATCGGGTGCTTAATGAAGACGGCTTACGCTACGAAGACGAATTTGTAAAACATAAAATATTAGATGCGATTGGCGACCTGTATTTACTGGGGCATAGCCTGATAGGTGCATTCTCTGGTTACCGTTCAGGTCATGCATTAAATAACAATTTAATAAAAACACTGATCGCCGATAAGACTGCCTGGGAAGAGGTGACTTTTGAAGATAGTGAGGCGGTTTCACCTATTTCGTATGCGCAACCGGTTCAGGCTTATTGATCGGCGTTCTTAGACAGACGAAGCAGCGATTTTTTAAGTTCTTCGTCTTCAATGGTGCCGGCAGTTTGACGGATTAAAGCGGCCGATTGATTTGACAGGCAAGGCTGGTGTCTTTTAGGTTTTGCTCGGGGTTTAACGGGCTGCTGAAATTTTATTTTGAAGGCGTTGACAGGAAAGTCCAACTCACTGTTTAGGCTGTTGCAGATTGTTTTGTGCTGTGTTCGTAAGCGAGCAGCCCAAACTGGCGAATCGACGATCAAAGTGAGCTCTTGATCGTTTTGGTTATAGTTGGTCGCCTTAATATGTGAACGTGATGCTTCGGGTAGTAAGGGAAGTATGGTAGTGTTTAGTTTTTCAAGTAGCAGCTTTTTGTCTGTTACTCTAGAGTCTAGAAACTGGTCAATTGATCGCATATTTGAGAATTATTAGACTAGAAAGCTTAATTTTATAAGAAAAGATCTATAAATGCAGTGTTATTAAGAAATCATATATGAATATTATATTATTGACAAAATATCGTGGACGTCCTTGCAGGGTTCAAATTGATCACCCTTTTCAATTGTCTTTACTCAGTGTGTTTTTACTCATGGTAATGGGTGTGGCTGGATTTATCGGCTATAAAACCGGAATTACTGCTAAAAATGATAATCAAGTAACAGCAATTTATGATCAACTGATGCAACAAAGAGAAGAAATTGGTGAAGCCAAGTTAAATACTCAGGCTGAGCTAGATGCATTGGTTCGTCGTTCCGGTCAGTTACAGGCACACGTCATTCGTTTGAATGCACTGGGTCAGAAAGTAATGAAGCTGGCAAAAATGGATCCTGATGAGTTTGATTTCTCAAACCCACCGGCATTAGGCGGCCCTATAGAAGGTGAAACCGATACTCGCATTCGTTTTGATGGTGTTATTGATGATATGTTTACTGTTTTAAATGACCGTGAGCAGCAATTAACCGTTTTAGAGAGTGTGCTAATGACGACTCATATGGCTGAAGAAACTTCGCCAGAAGGTAGACCGATTAAACGCGGCTGGATATCTTCCTTTTTTGGTATGCGTACCAACCCTTTTTCGGGTAAGTCTGAAATGCATAAAGGAATGGATTTTGCCGGTAAAATGGGCAGTAAGGTTTATGCTGTGGCTGGCGGTGTCGTGACCTGGTCTGGACCACGGTATGGTTATGGCAATCTGGTAGAAATAAGTCATGGTAATGGCTATGTCACAAGATACGGACATAATGCGAGTAATCTTGCTACTGTTGGTGAAGCGGTTAAAAAAGGTCAGGTTATTTCACTGATGGGTTCGACAGGAAGATCAACGGGGCCTCACGTTCATTTTGAAGTTCTTAAAAAAGGTGTACGTGTCGATCCTTTGAAGTTTGTTCAGGCTCGTAACTAACTTTAAATCAAATCAAAGGTATCGTCTGATACCTTTATTGCCTCTTTGTACTTATATACCTGCTTTTTGTCATAATTCCTGCTTTTAGCAAGCAACTGGTTTCTTTTTATCTTATCCTTACGCTCTATTTCAGGCATAATAAGCATGGTTTGAAAAGTGCTGTTTAGCTGGCTGTAAATTACCTTATTAAGGCTCAAAGAAAGGCTCAAAGATAACGGAAATTACTGTGCGGCTCCCTAATACTATGTGCACTTTTAAGATCAAAAACTTATGTTGCTGAGCCCTCTATACTGCAAGGCTCATGAAAGTTTTTGACTGGAATTCGTTCACGTTTTACAGATCAGTTATTATTTGGGGTTGTTTTCGCCAATACAGCGCTCAATATTGAATAGCGTTAACACAAAAATTTAAAATTTAAGGGTATTTCAATGATAGGTAAGCTTGTACGTAAAATTATCGGAAGTCGCAATGACAGACAGGTAAAGCAATACTGGAAAATTGTTGGAAAAATAAATGCTCTTGAAAGTGGTTTTCAAAAACTATCTGATCAGGAACTTGCCGGTAAAACGATCGAGTTCCGGGAGAGGCTGACTGCAGGTGAAACAATCGACTCATTATTACCTGAAGCATTTGCCACTGTTCGTGAGACCAGTAAACGTGTAATGGGTATGCGTCATTACGATGTACAGCTGATTGGTGCTATGGTCCTGAATGATGGAAAAATTTCAGAGATGCGCACCGGTGAAGGTAAAACTTTAGTAGCAACATTAACCGTATACCTAAATGCTTTGGAAGCCAAAGGTGTGCACGTTGTTACTGTTAATGATTATCTTGCGAGTCGTGATTCTGCCTGGATGGGCAAGTTATATAGTGCATTGGGATTAAGTACCGGTGTTATTGTCAGTGGAATGGACACACTGGCGCGCAAGCAGGCTTATGCTGCAGATATTACTTATGGTACTAATAACGAATTCGGCTTTGATTATCTTCGCGATAACATGGCTTTTACTGCTGATGAAAGAGTTCAACGAAACTTGAACTATGCCATTATTGATGAAGTTGACTCGATCTTAATCGATGAGGCCAGAACGCCGCTGATTATATCCGGACCGACTAATGATAATTCAGATCTCTATCAGGTTATGAACAGGCTTGTTCAGTTGCTTGAGAAAGGTGAAGAATCTAAAGAAGAAGGCGGCGAACCGACAGGCGACTTTACTGTTGATGAAAAGTCGAAACAGATTCACCTGACCGAACAAGGCCATGAAAAAATTGAGCAGCTTCTTGAAAAGGAAGGCATCCTGCCCGCGAATGAAAGTCTTTACAGCGCAGCGAATATTAATCTGGTCCATTATATCAATGCAGCTATACGCGCCCATGCAATGTACCAGCTCAATGTGCATTACATTATCCAGAATAATGAAGTGATCATTGTCGATGAGTTCACAGGTCGCACAATGCCCGGGCGACGATGGTCAGAAGGGCTTCATCAGGCAGTAGAAGCTAAAGAAAATGTTGAAATTCAAAATGAAAATCAGACGCTGGCCTCGATTACCTTTCAGAATTATTTTCGATTATATAACAAACTGTCAGGTATGACGGGCACAGCCGATACAGAGGCTTTTGAGTTTCAGTCAATTTACAATCTTGAAGTTATCATTGTGCCAACTAATGCTGAAGTGGCAAGAATTGATAATACCGATCTTGTGTATCTTACCCATGAAGAAAAATTTATGGCTATAGCAGAAGACATTAAAGACTGTGTGGCCAGAAAACAACCTGTTTTAGCAGGTACGGCATCTATTGAAGCATCAGAATTGCTGTCAAAACTATTAACTCAGTTAAAAATAAAGCATGAAGTACTAAATGCAAAACAACATGAGCGTGAGGCACATATTATTGCACAAGCTGGTCAACCGGGCGCTGTTACGATTGCAACTAACATGGCGGGCCGCGGAACTGACATTGTGCTTGGGGGAAATCTTGAATTTGAGATTGCTGCTGCAGGTGAAAAAGCTGATGTTGCAAAACTGACCAGTGCCTGGCAGCAGAGACATGATGCTGTTCTCGCGGCTGGTGGTTTGCATGTGATAGGTTCAGAGCGTCATGAATCTCGCCGGATTGATAATCAGTTACGTGGCCGTTCAGGTCGTCAGGGTGATGCAGGCTCGTCACGCTTCTACCTGTCTTTAAATGATGATCTGATGCGTATTTTTGCCTCTGATCGAGTTGCCGGTATGATGAAAAAGCTTGGCATGGAGCAGGGTGAGGCGATAGAGCATCCGTGGGTCAGTCGTGCGATAGAAAATGCTCAGCGAAAAGTTGAGGGACATAATTTCGATATGCGTAAGCAACTGCTTGAATATGACGATGTGGCTAATGACCAGCGAAAAGTTGTTTATGAACAGCGAAATGAACTTATGGATCAGGATGACGTTAGCGATATCGTCAAAAATATCCGGGTAGATATTGTCTCTAATATATACGGGGCTTACGTAGCACCCGGTAGTGTTGATGAGCTGTGGGATATCTCTGGTCTGGAAGAGGCGATTAAATCCGAATTTGGTTTGAGCCTTCCCGTTCAGCAATGGCTGGATGATGATCATGATCTGGATGAAGGCGGTCTTAAACAAAAGATACATGATGCCTTAGTACAGTCTTATGCAGAGAAGGAGAACTCAATAGGGGCGGAGGTTCTGCGCCGCTTTGAAAAGTACATTATGTTGCAGGTACTGGACAGTCACTGGAAAGATCATCTTGCTGCAATGGATTATTTGCGCCAAAGTATCGGTTTGCGTGGCTACGCACAGAAAAATCCGAAACAGGAGTACCGTCGCGAATCGTATGAAATGTTTTCACAAATGCTAGACCAGATAAAACAGGAGGTCATATCTGTGTTATCAAAAGTACAGATTCAGACAGAGTCTGAAGTTTCTGAACTGGAAAAGAGTCAGCAGCATGATGCAAATATGGTGTTCGCGCATGATCAGATGGCTGGTGTTGTTAATGAGTCTGAACAAGAGGTAGAAGAAAAAAGCCAGCCATTTGTAAGAGACACTCAAAAACTGGGCCGGAATGATCCGTGCTGGTGTGGTTCTGGTAAGAAATTCAAACAATGCCATGGAAAGTTAAATTAACAAATGACTGTCAATATCTCTGAGCCGGAAAAACTATTACCGATTGATGGTATTCGGCTGGCAGCGGGTGCTGCTGGTATTAAAAAAAGCGGTGCCACTGATATCGTACTTATTGAAATATGTGAGGGTGCGAGGTGCAGTGCTGTCTTTACGCAAAATCGTTTTCGTGCTGCGCCTGTTTTAATATCAGAGAAACATATTAAGCAGGCAAGCCCAAGGTTGCTGATGATAAATTCCGGTAATGCAAATGCCGGAACTGGCGAGTCTGGCTACCGTAATGCAGTGAAAACATGTGAGCTGGCTGCTGCGCAATTGGGCTGTTCAGTTGAAGAAGTGTTACCTTTTTCTACAGGTGTTATCGGCGAACATTTACCGGTCGAGTGTTTTTTAAATGCATTGCCGTCTATTGTTCAGTCATTGGCAAGTGATTACTGGCTTTCTGCAGCTAAAGGAATAATGACCACTGATACCGTTGCAAAAGCAGTGTCTCGGCAAATAGAAATTGACGGTGAAGTCATCACTATCACCGGTATAGCCAAGGGCTCGGGTATGATCAAACCCAATATGGCAACAATGCTTGGTTATATTGCAACGGACGCTGCAATTGATCATGCATTGTTGTCTGACTGCCTTAAATCTTCAGTTGAGTCTTCATTTAATTCAATTACAGTGGATGGCGATACATCTACTAATGACAGTTGTGTATTGATTGCAACAGGCCGCTCAGCTGTTAGTGAAATAAATAAAAGAGATGAACGCTATGAAGTCTTCATTAAGGCCTTAAATGAAGTAATGCAGTTTCTGGCGCAGGCAATTATTCGTGATGCCGAGGGTGTCACTAAATTTGTTGAAATTACTGTTAGCAGTGCTGAGTCGTATAATGATGCGAAAACGGTGGCTTATACGGTTGCTCACTCACCGTTAGTGAAAACAGCCTTGTTTGCCAGTGACCCGAACTGGGGAAGAATACTGGCAGCAGTTGGCCGTGCAGAAGTTGATAATATCAATGTGGCAAGTCTGTCTATTTTTCTTGGGGACGTCTGTATCGTCAAAAATGGCGGCAGAGATCCTGCTTATACAGAAGAAGCAGGTCAGACTGTTATGTCTCAGGATGAAATAGCAATCACGATTGATATGGCACAAGGAGACCAGCAAGCGACTGTCTGGACATCGGATTTGTCCTATGATTATGTCAAAATAAATGCTGAATATAGAAGTTAATGATGGCAACAACTGTTCAGGTTGCCGTTGGAGTCATTGTTAATGCGAACCATGAAGTCTTCATATCCAAACGCGTATCAGATGTACACCAGGCAAACTGCTGGGAGTTCCCTGGCGGTAAGGTTGAACCAGACGAAACAATAGAAGCTGCGCTTTGCAGAGAGCTGAAAGAAGAAACGGGAATAATCGTACTTAAAAATCAGTTTCTGATGTCCATAGATCATGACTATGGCGATAAGCAAGTTTGCCTGCATACATATATTGTCAGTGATTTTTCAGGTCAGCCGAGTGGTAGAGAAGGGCAATCGACGCAATGGGTTAATATCGATACGCTTCATAGTTATATCTTCCCGAAGGCGAATTATTCAATCATAAAAACACTACAGTTACCTGAAGTTATCCAGATAACAGGTCAATTTTCCTCACTGCATGATTTAGTTAATAAATGTCAGAGATGTTTTGATCAAGGTATTAAGTTTTTGCACTTTCGGGCGCATGAGCTGGATGACGAAAGGTATTTGGAGTATGCCACTCACCTGCTAAGACTCTGCCGCCAGCGTAATACAAAGCTGATACTAAACCGCACGCTTGACATGTTTAATGCTATTGATGCTGATGGGCTGCATCTGAGCAGGCATGCAATGAAGAATCATTTACAACGACCTGTTGCTATAGATAAACTTTTTTCTGTCTCCTGTCATAATAAAAGTGAATTAGAGCAGGCACAGATGCTTGTGGCTGATTACGCTTTCCTGTCCCCGGTAAAAAAAGCCTTAAGTCACGATGCCGGAGCTGAATTAGGACTTGATGAATTTTCTGTACTGGCGCAAGGCTGTGACATTCCATTGTATGCCCTGGGAGGTATGAATTATGGAGATCTTGATCGAATCAGGGGGCTTCAGGGTAAAGGTGTTGCGACAATCTCGGCTTACTGGCTATGACTGAAAAAAAACGACATCTGTATATTATCTTTTTATTGCTGATCGTAATAATCGCAGGTAATTATTTTCTTCGAGAGAGAAACTTTCAAAGTCCTGTCGAACATTCAGGGTGTCAATTAACTATATCAAGCTGTGATATGTCTGTCAGCGGTAAAAAAATTGAGTTATCTATTGAAGGTGAAGTGAAAGCTTTGCAGCCTTTTATACTGCGTATTAGTGATAAAAATCACGCCATAGATCGTGCAGTAGCCGTGTTCAGGATGAAAGGAATGGATATGGGAAAAAATGAATATGCCTTTGTAAATATAGATGCGCAAAACTGGATAGCTGAGGTTGTTATTCCGCTATGTACTGTCGGCCGGAGGGACTGGTCAATTGAGCTTGAGCTATATCAGGGTGATGTTAAGAAAAAACTATCCTTCGATATAAAAATCTAACAAGGTTTAATTATTACCTATAAATAACAATTACAGAGTATAAATGGTATGTCGCTTTTAACCTGTTCCGGGTTTGAATAGTAACTTCTCGACTGTAAAAAGCGTATCGAAAAGCGGTGTTTGCCGGCACTGATCTCCGGGAAATATTCAGCCGAATTAGGTATCGCAACGCGGATTAACTGATACGGTTTTGACAGTTCCAGATTGTCCTGATAAAAACCGTTCTCCGCAGTGTGGTCAATATTGTCACCACTGTTTCGTATTGTTTTTAAAGCCAGCTTTATGGCATTGCTTAAAGGTTCAAATGTCGATGACCATTCTATCAGTTGTTCAGAGCGCTGGCTTGATGACTGGTTTATCCACTGAATATAAAGTGGTGAGTCAAAGTTACCAGAACTGCCGGGTAGTATGTTTTTTTGTTTCGCAGCATTTAATATGATGTTTTGCTGAAGGTTCTGACCCAGTGATCCATTGATTGCATACAGTTCAGCGCTTAACTGCTTTATCTCTTCAAGTAATTTTAATGGTTTTTTGTCACTGACATCAGGCTGTGAGAGAAAGCTTTGCACGATGCTTTGCTGGCGCTCAAGCTCTTTAATAACTTCTGACTTAATATCTGTCCGGTTGGTAAAAGCCAGAATATCATTAATAATATTTACAGCGTTGGTGTTATCCCAGGTGTTTTTTGCTTTAGAAAAATAAGTCAGCTGATCAAATAAAAGCTCAAGTCGCATCATAGAGCGAATGCGCTTGTTTATTGGCTGCTCATATATTTGGTAATCTTTCACAGATAGTAAGCGTTAAGTTGAAGGTGATATATCATATTACATATTTGCATATAATATAAGTCGATAATGTTACAGAGGTCTCTTAGCTGCCAGATTAAGGAATTTATTATGTAAATGTTTAACCTCGTTCTCAAGGGTATTAACATCACCCGAATTTATGATTACATGATCAGCCAGTTTTATTTTTTCAGTTGCCGGCATCTGATTTTTTATAATGGCTTTAATATCACCGGTACTTCTATTGTCTCTTTTTTTAACCCGCTTAATCTGCTCTTGTTCCGGGCAATCAATCAGTAATGTTGTGTTAAATCTTGACTGATGCTGGCCTTCAAATAAGAGCGGTACAGCGATGATGCAGTATGGTGAACAACTGGCCGCGGCCTGCTGTTCGGTGACAAGCCAGATTAAAGGATGGAGCAGGTCTTCAAGCAGTGTTTTCTTTTCTGCGCTATGAAAGATTATTTTAGCCAGCTTTTTTCTGTTGATTGTATTCTCGGTTGTTAAAATTTCATCACCAAAGGTATCGACGATGGCTTCATAAGCCGGACCATCGGGTTGCATAATCTGATGAGCGATGACATCGGTATCAATCACATTAATACCGAGTTTGGAAAACAGACTGGCTACTGTAGATTTACCACAGCCTATCCCGCCGGTGAGTCCGACCCTGAACATTGATGCGTTAACCGAGATACCAGAGCATGATTTGCTGTCCCCAGATCAGGGTAATCCAGCCTGCGATAGCAAGATATGGGCCAAAAGGAATGGGGATATCTCGTTTGTGTTTTTTAAATACAATCATAACGATGCCTATAATTGCACCGCTGGCGGATGACAAGATGATGATCAGTGGCAGAACTTCCCAGCCCAGCCAGGCGCCAAATAATGCTAACAGCTTAAAGTCACCGTAACCCATGCCCTCTTTACCGGTCACCAGTTTAAAGAGCTGATAGACAGACCATAAGATCATATAACCTGCTATGGCACCTGTAATACTGTTTGCAGGATCGACAAAGATACTAAACAGACTGAGTAATAAGCCTAACCAAAGTACTGGCAGCGTAATATCATCAGGCAAAATCAGCTTTTGCAGATCAATAACCGACATGGCGACTAATGACCAGGTTAAGATTAGGCCAAACAGTGTTTGCCATGAAACGCCAAACTTAATGGCAACTGTTAGTGACAGGACTGCTGTTAATAGTTCTACCAGAGGGTACTGGATTGAAATAGGGGTGTGGCACTGACTGCATTTACCTTTCAGAAACAGATAGCTGATGAGAGGAATATTCTCCCATATCCGGATCTTATGCTGGCATTTAGGGCAAGTTGAAGCTGGCTTTGAAAGTGTAATGACTTGTTCGGTTTGCTGCTTTAACTCCAGCAATTCTCTGCATTGAGCTTTCCAGTCCTTGTCCAGCATTAACGGCAGCCGATAAATTACAACATTTAGAAAGCTACCGATACTCAGGCCAATGAGAAAGATAAAGCTATAGAATATTCCCGCGTTGTGCAGGAAAAAATCAACAATACTCACAGAGGGATCCTTTGTTTAAATTGCGTCGCCCATCATAAAGATAGGCAGGTACATGGCAATAACAAGACCGCCGATTACAATCGCAAGGAAAACCATGATCATTGGTTCCATCATGGCTGTCAGCGAGTCCACGGCGTTATCTACCTGTTCTTCATAGTAGTCCGCTACCTTGCTTAGCATGTCGTCCAGTGCACCCGACTCTTCACCAATAGCAACCATCTGGATAACCATGTTAGGGAACAGGCCGGATTGCTGTAAGCTGATTTGTAACTGTTGTCCGGCAGAAATGTCATCACGGATGCGTAAAATAGCTTTGGTATAGGTCCGGTTGCCTGCAGCTCCGGCTACCGAGTCCATTGCTTCAACCAATGGCACACCGGCGGTAAACATGGTTGCCAGCGTTCTTGAAAAACGGGCAATTGCGGCTTTATTGGTCAGCTCACTGATAACCGGCGCTTTTAAAACAAAATTATCAAGCCAGACATTAAAGGCTTCAGATTTTTTCTTGAGTGTTTTAAAGCCGAAGATGATGCCGCCAAGTACACCGAAGATGATGTACCAGTTAGCAATGAAACCATCAGACAGGCCAACAACAAACTGAGTGAAGACAGGTAAATCTGCACCAAAGCCTTTAAACATGTCAGCAAAGACCGGTACTACGAACATTAAAAGAATAACGGTAACAATCATTGCCACGACTAAAACAGAGACAGGGTACACCAGTGCTTTTTTAATTTTTGCTTTTAATGACTCTGTTTTTTCTTTGTAGGTAGCAATTTTCTCCAGCAAGGTTTCAAGAGCACCTGCCTGTTCGCCCGCATCAACCAGATTGCAGAATAGATCATCGAAATAATCCGGGTTTTTTTTCAGTGCCTGATGGAATGTACCGCCGGCTTCTACATCGGTTTTAATACCAAGAATTAACTCTCGCATAGCCGGATTTTCATGGCCTTCGCCAACAATACCAAAAGATTGTACCAGAGGAACGCCGGCTTTTAGCATGGTGGCTAACTGGCGGCTAAAGACAGCAATATCACCGGGTGTGATTTTTTTAGCGCCGCCGAATAAAGGCTGCGCCTTTTTCTTAACTTTTTTGGGTGTAATGCCTTGCTTGCGTAAATTGGCTTTTACTAAATCGGCAGATACGGCTGTTTCCTCACCTTTTAATTTGTGGCCCTGTTTATTAACCCCTTCCCATGCAAATTGTATTTTTTTCGCCGCTTTTTTAGCCATTATTATTAATCCTTAGTAACGCGGTTTAATTCTTTTAAGCTCATGATACCTGCTTTAACTTTTTTCAAGCCTGAGCGGCGTAAATCATCTATACCGTCTTTTTTAGCCTGGTCGGCGATATCCATCGCATTACCATTTTGCATGATAATTCTGCCGATGGCCTCAGAAACGGGCATAACCTGATAGATGCCGACACGTCCCTTGTTACCGCTATCACACTGATCACAGCCGACAGCCTTGTAAATGGTCATGCCTTCGGCAATATCTTCTTCGGTAAAGCCTTCTTCAAGCAGGGCTTCTTTGGGTATGTTGTCAACCTCTTTGCACTCGTTACATAATCGTCTGCCGAGACGCTGAGCAATGATTAGGTTAACTGCTGATGCAATATTAAATGGTGGTACACCCATATTAACAAGACGCGCTAAGGTTTGGGGGGCATCATTGGTGTGAAGTGTGGACATTACCATATGACCGGTTTGTGCCGCTTTGATGGCTATTTCTGCTGTTTCCAGGTCACGGATTTCTCCGACCATGACAATATCCGGGTCTTGCCTTAAGAAAGCCCGAAGTGCTGTTCCAAAGTCTAAACCCACTTTCGCATTCACATTAACCTGGTTGATGCCTTCCAGGTTAATTTCAACCGGATCTTCCGCGGTTGATATATTGGTATCTTCTGTATTGAGGATATTTAAACCGGTATAAAGAGAGACCGTTTTACCACTACCGGTCGGACCAGTAACCAGAATCATGCCATAAGGGTTGGCTAAAGCATCAAGATAGAGCTGCTTCTGATCGTCTTCATAGCCCAAAATATCGATCCCTAACTGCGCACTGGATGAATCGAGAATACGTAAAACTATTTTTTCACCGAAAAGTGTCGGGCAGGTATTGACACGGAAGTCGATGGACCGAGTTTTGCTGATATGCATCTTAATTCGGCCATCCTGCGGTACTCGCCTTTCGGCGGTATCCATTTTGGACATGACCTTAATACGGGCGGTAATACGGGGGGCCATTTGCAGTGGCGGTGAGGCCACTTCTCTTAAAATGCCATCAATACGAAATCGAACGCGATAACGTTTTTCATAAGGCTCAAAATGCAGATCAGATGCTTTTTTATTGATTGCGTCGAGGAATACCTTGTTAACAAAGCGAACAACAGGTGTGTCATCAACATCACTGGTATCCGCTTCTTCCTTTTTGTCATCTTCGTCGGCATCAGAAAATTCAAGATCATCCAGATCATCATCCATCAGGCCATCCATGCCGGTATCCTGTTTGCTCAGGATTTTTTCAATCAGGGTGTCGAGTTTGTCGACTTCACATAGAATGGCTTCAGTGTTAGTACCGGTCTGGAATTTGATTTCTTCCAGTGCTATCTGGTTAGCAGGGTCTGCTATACCGACATAAAGGCGGTTACCGCGCTTAAAAAGTGGTATGGCATGATGCTTTTGGATTAATTTATCATCAACCAGATCAACTGGCAGACTCTCATGGTCGATCGCCGATAAATCAATGAGCGGAATACCAAACTCCTGAGAGGCGGCAACAGCAATTTTCTGTGCCGGTAAAACGTTACCTACAACCAGTTGTTTGATAAATGAATTTTTGTCTTTTGCAGCTTGTTGCTGAGTTTTAATGGCATTTTCTTGTGTTAATAAGCCATCTAAAATCAGTTTTCTAGCGAGACCTGTAAGTTTTGGTGCTTCTGACATTTTGTTTATTTTAATAGCCCGAATTCATAACCAGTATAGTTGATTTTCAGGATAAAAAAATAGTTTTATAAGGTAGAAATTTAACTATATTGTTGTTTTAGTAGGCGAAATTTTGAATATTACGAGAATCTTGCTTTTTTATAAAAATTAATTTCTGCTTTAGCGGTCATTAGTGAACTTTATTAACTTATATCGAGGTATCAGGCAATAAAAAAGCCCTGTAAAAACAGGGCTTCTTTATATCGCTGAGTTGAATCAACTCATTCTGATTAACTCAGAATTAACGACATAGACGAGCAGCTACACAAGTACCAGACATCGTCCAGATTACATTACCACTTGTAATAGCTGGTGTAAGGATATATGTAGTTGCTGCTGTTTGACCGAATGCGCCTGCGTAACTTGTTGCAGTGATTACGCCGTTAGCTGCTACTGCAATAGTATCAACAGCATCAGCACGAGAACCAGTAACGGTAGCTGCAGGAATATCACCTAGTCGACCTGGTCTAGCGATACCGCCAGCACCATTCTGACAAACAGATAAAGGAGTTGGATCTGAAGAGCGTTCCTGTGCACACATTTCAACGCCTAGCTTATATGATGCAACGCCTGTTTCCATTACTTTAAACTCAGAACGCTGGATGAACGCTTCATACTGTGGAATAGCGATAGATGCAAGAATACCGATGATCGCAACTACGATCATTAATTCGATTAAGGTAAAACCTTGTTGTGCTTTTTTAGCGATGTTCATAATGAAACTCCAAATAATGTTTGAGCAGTTTGCTCGATTAAAACCTTCTAGGTTGCTTGTTATTAAGCAGGGGTTGTGCCAATGTTGATGTGTTTTACTTTATCTTTATAAATCAATTGGATACATAAGAATCAGCTGGAGTAATTGTGCGGGCATGAGGTATATTTCAATGTCCAAACTGTACAAAACTGTACAATTTTGTACAGTTTAGATAATGCTAATATTCTAATTCTTAATCGATATTGAACTTTTCTAGCCGATAGAGTAACTGGCGTCTTGTTAACCCCAGTGCTTTAGCGGTCGCTGTTTTATTCCAGCGAGCCGCGTCCAGTGCGTTAATGATGGATTGTTTATCCATCTCAGTCAGTGATTGTTTGCTGGCGCTGATGACTTTAGGAGCAGGGGCTGCTGTGTGAGCGTTGTTGTTACTGAGATTGAGATCTGCGCTATGAATGGTGTTGTTTTCGGCCAAGGCTATAGCGCGCTCGAGGATGTTTTCCAGCTCCCGCACATTCCCGGGGTAGGAATAAGTGCACAGGGCATCGAGTGCATCTTGGGTTAGCTGGGGGGCTTCGATTGCTAATTTAGTGCTGAGTTTAGCTAATAGCATCTTTGCTAATAGCGGGATGTCGCTGCTTCTTTCACGCAGGCTGGGGGTTTTTAGTTCAATGACATTGATTCGATAAAATAAATCTTGCCGGAATTGCGCTTTTTCCACCAATTCAGCCAGGTTTTTATGACTGGCGCTGAGAATGCGTACATCCACTGAAACTTCCTGAGTATCCCCCACCGCTCTTACGGCTTTCTCCTGAATAGCCCGCAGGAGTTTAACTTGCATATGTAGGGGTAACTCAGCCACCTCATCTAAAAATAATGTGCCGCCATGGGCTAGTTGAAACAAGCCTTCTTTGTCATGAGTGGCGCCGGTGAAGCTGCCTTTTTTATGACCAAAAAACTCACTTTCCATTAATTCGGCAGGGATGGCACCGCAGTTAATCGGTACGAAGCGGGCGCTTTTACGCGGGCCCTCATTGTGTATCATTCGCGCGGCCAGTTCTTTACCACTGCCTGATTCACCATAAATAAACACCGGTGCCTGACTGCGGGACAGTTTGTGTATTTTTTGTTTTAACGCTTCAATAGGGGGAGATTCACCCAGCAATTGCGAGGCTGGTTGTGTTGTATTAACAGGCTCGTGCTGTGCTGTGGCTGCGGAATGCACCGGTAATTTAATGGCAGAATTAACCAGGTTGCGTAATATATTGATATCCAGTGGTTTGGATACGAAATCAAAGGCGCCTGCTTTGAGCGCGCGGACAGCTGACTCCATATTGCCATGAGCGGTGATCACCGCAATCGGCAAATCGGCTTTGGTTTTCTGGCAATATTCGACCAGCTGAATGCCGTCACCATCCGGTAAGTTCATGTCGGTGAGGCATAAATCAAAGTGTTCTTTATCAATTAATGATATGGCATCGGAAAAATTTAATGCTGAGTTTGAATCCAGCCCCATACGACCCAAAGTGATTTCGAGTAACTCGCAAATATCTGGCTCATCATCAACAACTAATACTTTTTTTCTATTCATAAGAGGACGGATTCCAGTATTTAATGATCGGTGTCTTGGCTGGTTGTGATATCCACATGATGTGTTTTCTGGCTGGCAACGAAGGCAATTCGGAAACAGCTACCCCCGGTGGGCAAAGAGATATAGTGTATTTTAGCACGATTGCTTTCGATCATTTCTTTTGTGATGTATAGACCCAGCCCAGTGCCTGCCGGACTGGTGGTGAAAAATGGGTCGAAGATTTGTTGTACCAGATCAGCGGGTATGCCGCTCCCATTATCGATGATGTCGATATAAGGGTGACGTGAATCAAGGGAAACACCGCCCAGAATTTGAATTCGGACGTGCTGTTTTTGCCCTGAGGAATGCAGTACCGCATTGCTACACAGGTTCCATACGACCTGATGTAGCTGAGTGCTATCGAAAAGAATATCAGTGTCTGCTGGATTAATCTTAATGCTTAACTGCTCTGCGGGCAGTGCCTGGGAACTGCAAAATTCAGTTTTAAAGTCGCTGAGCCATGAATGGAGATTGATAGTGTCTCTGTGGCTGGTATTCTGCCTTGAAAGCTGCAGAATATTCTCAATGGTGTGGTTTAGTCGCTGCACCTGAGTATTAATAATGTTGCCGAGTTTGATGTCCGATGGGTCCTCCAGCGTCTCAGTTAGTAATTGTGCGGCATGTTTAATAGCACCCAGAGGATTACGAATTTCATGCGCAATACTGGCGGTCAAACGCCCCAGTGAGGCCAGTTTTACTTCCTGAAAGCGCAGATTAAGCTGGGCGGCGTCTTCCAGAAAGATAATGATCTCACTGTCCTGACGGTTGATATCCAGCCGGCTCATACCGGGTTGTAACTCGGTTAAGCCTCGCTCCTGTTTGATCGGTAGCTGATCCAGATTGGGTTGTTTTATCCATTCCGTCAGTCGTTGATAAAGTGGTGCAGACACAGCTGACAGGTGTGGCTGATTGTCCAGTTTCTGGTTTCCCAGTAACACTTCAGCCGCTTCGTTCGCCATGTGGATCTGGCCGCTCGGCAATACCACAATAATGCCGGTGTGCATGTTTTTAATGATGTGCTCATTGAGTTTTTCCAGGTCGGCCAGTTCGGCGGTCGTCTGACTGGCCAAAGCCTGTGACTCACGTGAGCGTGTAGAAAGGGTGGACGCTATGCTCGCAGAACTGAACAGTAAGGCGCCAAGAATACCGGCTTTGGGGTAATTAATGACTTCAGTCAAAACAAAATAGCTGGAATAAAACTGCTCTATTAACACTGCTAAGGAGGCGAGTGCTGAAATAAAATAAGCATTTTGCTTTGATAAAAGCACGCTGGCGGCGGTGACATTAACAATCAGCAGCATTCCAAGGCCACTTTCAATGCCGCCGCTAGTGTGCATCAAGATAGTGATGGTAATGATATCGACAATAGCCTGCAGGCTGACCTGTTTTTTAAAGTCAGGTGAACGGGTATAGGAGGCATAAATAAAGGACAGGCTGATAGCGATGTACAGCAGGCAGGTCCAGAAAAAAAATGAAGGCTGCTGTGTACCCAGTATCTTGCCGGTAAAATCAGTGACAAAAAAGAGCGCAAAAATGGAAGAGAGAAATAAACGGTAATAATTAAGTAGTCTGAGTGGGCGCCAGGTCAGCATATCCTGCAACTGTGCCTGATCAGAAGTGATGCTGTTAATACTTGGCATAATAAAAAATCATATTCGTTACTTAGACCATGTAAGAGTGATATCGACTGCGCTGCGCTATAGAGTGAGGCTTGTTAAGCTGTTATTGCTCTTCTTGCCATTGCTGTAAGTGTTCATGGCTACAAAACGAGTATTGATCCTGTTTGACCGACTTGTCTTCCGGAATGAATACTTTACAGACATGACATTGCACGATATTTTTTATCTCATTTTTTTGCACCGGCTTTGAACTGGACTGCAATGCTTTGTTTTTGATCATACGGCTGATTAGCCAGACAGCCGCCGCAATAGCGATTAATAAAATTAAATTTCGAAACATAATAATTGATATCCAGAATTAATGAGACACGGGTTCCGATCCATTATAATAACTTTCCAAACATATTTCCTGATAGAATTCGGCATCACTCAATAATCGGTAAACTTTATGGCATCAGACTTAAAAATGGCCCTGATTCAGGAAAATTTTCTGGTGGGAGATACATTCGGTAATACGGAAAAAATTATCTCACTGGCTAAACAGCAGGCGCAGCAAGGAATGGATCTGGTGGTGTTTCCCGAGCTGGCTATTACCGGCTATCCGCCGGAAGATTTGCTGTTACGGCCGGCTTTTTTGCGACAAATTGAAGAGTGCATTAAAAAAATAAGTCATCAGGTTAGCGGTATTGATATTGTTTTTGGTGCGCCAAGATCCGGTACGGGTGACGAAGCAGGTAAGTTATTTAACAGCGCATTCTGGCTAAGAGATGGTCAGGTGCTCGCGGTATACGATAAAAAAGACCTGCCCAATTATGCTGTTTTTGATGAAAAAAGGTATTTTTCTGCCGGTCAGGGTGCCAGCATTGTTGAGATTAAGGGTCATAAAATGGCATTGCTGGTGTGTGAAGACATCTGGCAGTCAGAGCCTGCGATGCAGGCCATGAACGCGGGTGCGCAACATTTACTGGTATTAAATGCCTCGCCGTTTCACCAGCATAAAAATCAGCAGCGTCTGGCCGAGCTCAAACAACGAGCCGCAGAAACAGGCTGTAATATTTTTTATCTGAATATGTTTGGCGGCCAGGATGAACTGGTTTTTGACGGTAACTCATTAATAGTGGCGTCAAATCAGACGCTGATTAGCAGAGCAGCCGCATTTCAGGCCGATATCATCAACTCAGTGCTGCAAGCCGATGGCAGCTTGAGTTCGGATCATAATGCGCCAGCAGAACAAAGTCATCTGGCTGATGTTTATCAGGCTCTGGTGCTGGGGGTGAAAGACTATGTTGATAAAAATGCCTTTAAAGGAGTATTGATTGGTTTGTCTGGCGGTGTGGATTCTGCTTTAACACTTGCTATCGCCGCTGACGCTGTGGGTTCTGATCGTGTTCGTGCGGTCATGATGCCATCACGTTATACCGCGGATATGAGTTTTGAAGATGCCGAAAGCGAAGCTAAATTATTAGGTGTTCAATATCAGGTTATATCCATTGAGCAGCCCTTTGAAGCCTTTCTTGAGACACTGCACGAGCCCTTGTTAAAAGGTACAGATGCAGACACTACCGAAGAAAACATTCAGGCCCGTTGTCGCGGGCTTATGTTAATGGCAATTTCTAATAAAACCGGCTTTATGGTGTTAACCACCGGTAATAAGAGCGAAATGGCTGTTGGTTATGCCACGCTTTATGGTGATATGTCTGGTGGTTTTGCACCATTAAAAGATATTAGTAAGACCTTGGTGTATGACCTGTGCCGATACAGAAACTCTTTAGATCACGTGATACCAGAAAGAGTACTGACCCGGCCGCCGTCAGCAGAGCTGGCACCGGGGCAGGTGGATCAGGATAACCTGCCGCCTTACGATGTGATTGATGCCATTCTGGAAATGTCGGTTGAAAAAGATATGCCAGTAGCGGCTATCGTTGAAGCAGGATATGATTTAGACACAGTTGAACGTATTATTAGCATGGTGCAGCGTAACGAATACAAGCGCAGGCAGGCAGCGCCCGGTGTCAGAATTACTCGTCGTGCATTTGGTCGGGATAGGCGTTATCCTATAACATCAGGCTACAGACGAAATAAGATTAAATAATTTTGGAATTTTGGTGTCTATGAGCCAGGATTGCGGAAGCCGGATACCAGTGACAATGGTTTTGTTTTAATGGTAATGGTTTAAAGTTTAGAGAGATGACGAATGAAAAAAATAGAAGCAATTATCAAACCTTTTAAACTGGATGATGTACGTGAGGCACTCACTGAAATTGGTGTCAGTGGTATGACGGCGACGGAAGTAAAGGGTTTTGGGCGTCAAAAAGGTCATACCGAACTATACCGAGGTGCTGAGTATGTGGTTGATTTTATGCCAAAAGTTAAAATCGAACTGATAGTGTCTGATAGTCAGGTGGAAGATTGTCTGGTGGCAATCACCGAAGCTGCGCGAACCGGGAAGATCGGTGATGGTAAGATCTTTGTCAGTGCGGTTGAACGTGTAGTAAGAATTCGTACCGGTGAAGAAGGCGATGAGGCGATTTAAAATCTCACATCGCCAGTTTTAAAGATGACCCTGGGGATACCTGCTGATTAATGAGTTATTTAACAGCAGGAGTCACAAGGGTTTTATTTTGCTTTAGTTCTTTAGTTTGCTGTTCAGTCAGACTTTCAGTTTTCACAGATGGATTCATCTTCCTGATTAATCGGCTATCTTCAGCCAGCTTATCCATGCCCAGTTTGCCATAGGCGGTGATCATGATATCTAAGGCGCGGTTACGTGCGGGTGAGCGTTGATAGTATTTGATGACATTTTGCGCGCGGTTAACAGCACCCACCCAGGCTTCACGGCGCATATAGTAATCAGCCGCCCTGATTTCAGCTTCTGCCAGTTTGTTATGTAAATAGAGACTGCGTAAATAGGCATCAGGCGCATAAATGCTTTCAGGGTAACGCCTGATCAGGTCGTTAAAATCGTTCATCGCCTGTTTTAAGTTTTTAGGGTCGTGTTCAGACAGGTCACGTGGAAATATCATGTCTAATATGTTGCCACCACGATAAAAGTTGGCTAAGCCTTTCAGGTAAATAGCATAATCGATGTGCGGATTTCGCGGGTGCAGCCGTATAAAACGGTTAACTGCGCTGATGGCAGAATCGGGCTCGTCAAACTTATAATAGGCATAGGCGACATCCAGCTGCGCTTGTTTGGCGTAGCTACTGAAAGGGTAGCGCGCTTCCAGTGTCTCAAGTTTTTTGATGGCGGTTTCAAACTCAGCCAGCCTTAAATCATTACTTGCTTCCGTATAAAAATCTTTAGCCGACCAGTTTGCATAAGGGTCTTCTTTAACTTCATCGGAACTACAGCCATATAAAAGGCCAAATACTGTTAAAATGAAAGCTAACCGCAGAAAAGAATGGCAGTGTTTTATAAATGAACTCATATAATGTCTTACTTTATTCGTTACAATCAAAACGTTACCCATTATAACCGAGATGGAAAAAATTTATCCAATGACTGAAGAATTATTAACAACTATTATCCCTGATGAACTGACAGGGCAGCGCTTAGATGCGGCACTGGCCAGCTTGTTCCCCGAATATTCACGCAGCCGTTTGAGTCAGTGGGTGAAACAGGGCTTAATTGAGTTGGATGAAAAAATTCCACGGGCCCGGGATAAAGTCTATGCCGGGCAGCGGGTGTCGGTAAAAGTGCAGGCGCTTGAGTGCGAGTCGGAAGTTATTGCTGAGAATATTCCGCTCGATGTGGTTTATGAAGATGATGACCTGCTGGTTATTAATAAACCTGAAGGCATGGTGGTGCATCCGGCAGCAGGCAACTGGAGCGGTACTTTACAAAATGCGCTGCTATATTATGCCGGTATACTGGCCACGGTGCCGCGTGCGGGTATTGTGCATCGGCTGGATAAAGATACATCTGGCTTACTGGTAGTGGCTAAAAATCTCAAAGCGCACCGCTCCCTGATCGAGCAGTTACAGGCAAGGACGGTGCACAGAGAATACCACGCGATAGTGAACGGGGTTATGACAGCAGGCGGCACGATTGATGAACCGATTGCCAGAGATGCCAGAGAACGTAAACGTATGGCCGTGCGTGAAGAAGGCAAAGAGGCGATCACGCATTACCGGATCATTGAAAAATTTCGTCGCCATACACATATCCGGGTGTACTTAGAAACCGGACGTACCCATCAGATCCGGGTACATATGAGTTCTATTCGCTACCCGTTAGTGGGTGATACGTTATACGGCAGCCGGGCGATTGTGCCAAAAGGCGCTTCAGAGGAACTGATAGCTACAATACATGGCTTTAAACGACAGGCATTACATGCGGCAAAACTGGGGCTTATTCATCCTGCTACTGGTGAAGAAATGGAGTGGGAAGTGCCGTTACCGGATGATCTGTTAGCGGTGCTGAATGCACTAAAAGCAGATGTAATCGCTCATGCAGATGACAACTGAAGCAACAATAGATTAATGACGGGTTTTTAATGAGCGACTTTTTATGGGCCGACTGGCCGGCACCTGCGAATGTCAGAGCGTTGACAACAACGCGTAAAGGCGGGGTCAGTCAGGGCTGTTACAGCAGTTTAAATCTGGCCGACCATGTAGAAGACAATCCTGCTGACGTGAAAAAAAATCGTCAGATTGTTAGTGAGTCGTTAAAGATAACAGAACCGGTCTGGTTAAAACAGGTGCATGGTACCGGCGTTGCTGACGCAGCAACAGCCAGGCATCACGCAGAGGCGGATGCGGTGTTTTCAAATCGTGTCGATAGTGTTTGCGCTATTTTAACTGCCGATTGTTTGCCATTGCTGTTTTGTAATCAACAGGCGACCAAAGTGGCAGCGGCTCATGCCGGCTGGCGCGGTCTGGCGAACGGCGTGATAGAAAACACAGTCAGTGCACTGCAGGAAAAGTCTGAAAATATAATGGTCTGGCTGGGGCCTGCTATCGGGCCGTCCTGTTTTGAAGTGGGTGGTGATGTGGTTGACGCCTTCGTCTCTGTGCAGGCTGATGCCAGCACAGCCTTTATAAAAACAGATGCCACTCATTACTTAGCTGATATCTATCAGCTGGCCCGAATGCGTTTAAAACGACTGGGTATTGAACGAGTTTATGGCGGTGGCTTGTGCACGTATACTGATGAGGAACGTTTTTTTTCATTTAGAAAAAATAAAGTCTGCGGCAGAATGGCGAGCATGATATGGGTCTCGTCAGAAGAATAAAAAGAAAGGGGGGAATAATGAAAAAGTGGAGTTTAATAACACTGGTCGGCGCTGATCAGGCCGGGATTGTGGCGCAGGTTACACAAATACTGGCGGCTGATGATTGCGAGCTGGGAGAAACATCGATGGTGCGTATGGGAGGTAGTTTCTCGATGATGCTGAGGGTTCGTCATGATGATATGGATCTTGGGGCTTTATTAAAAGGGATTTGTGAGTCGCTGAACCTGCATCTGCATGTGGATGAGGACGTGGCGAGTAATTGTGAAGAGACCGACCCGGATGTGAATATTACCGTTTATGGTGCGGACCGTAGCGGCATTGTTGCCGAGGTGACAGCGATACTGGCAGATGCCGGGCTCAATATTATCGACCTGGAGACGGCAGTGGCCGGTACAGCCGACAAACCCATTTATATTATGACGATAGAGGGTCAGGCATTACAGGGCGTGGATGCATTGACTGAAGCGGCGAAAAAAATCTCTAAAGGTATTGAACTCAATATTGTGCCGATACAGACATTACGGGCATAAGCATGACGGTTTTAGATATTCTGCAATATCCTGATGAGCGCCTGAAACAGAGCTCAAAAACAGTCGAAATATTTGACCAGACATTAAAAGACTTTGTCACCGATCTGGAAGAAACCCGGCTGGCAGGACCTGGCGCTGTGGGTATTGCAGCCCCTCAGGTCGGTTGTGCAAGACGACTGGTGATTGTCGATGTCTCTCAACTCAAAAAGCCGGTAGATAATCACGGTTATCTGCTGCTGATTAACCCGGAAATAACCAAATGGCAAGGTATGGAAAAAGGCCGGGAAGGGTGTTTATCGGTGCCTGATTATACCGGCAATGTGATACGTGCAGAAAGTATCCGGATTCGTTTTCAAAATATTGAAGGTGAGTGGATTGAATTTGATAGCGGCGGTTATGAAGCACGAGCCATTCAGCATGAATTAGATCATCTCGATGGCATGTTGTTTCTCGACCGGCTGGTTAGCCGTCGCAGTGATTTGTTTACGCGCAAAACGTACAAAAAATAAATCGATAAAAGCAGACTTTAGGAACACGCAGACTGAATCGGTTGATAAATCCTATTAATATCCTCACTTAAATATTGTCAGTGCAACAGTCTGTATAGCTGTTATTATCAGTAATACTTTTCCTGACATTATTCAGCAATAATTTAGTTATTGATCGAAATCAACTGCTTAGATTATTTCTGATCTGGCAACCTTGAAAATCACATAAATGACCGTATTTTTAAGCTAATCTTAAATTAATACTACGGAGACATTCTATGAGAATGGATCGTTTAACCAGTAAGTTTCAAACCGCAATCAGTGATGCACAATCACTGGCAATCGGTCGTGATCATCAGTTTATAGAACCCAGTCACTTAATGCTGGCACTGCTGGATCAGGATGGCGGCACTGTCCGTCATTTATTAACACTGGCTAATGTTAATGCCAGTGCAGTACGCTCACGTCTGGATGAAGAACTGGACCGGCTGTCAAAAGTTGAAGGCGGCCAGGGTGATGTGCATCTGTCGAATGATCTGGCTAAAGTGCTTAATGTTTGCGATAAAATTGCACAAAAACGTAAAGATGATTACATCTCCAGTGAACTGTTTGTATTAGCCGTTCTGGAATTAAAAAATTCAGTGGGTGAGATCCTGACTCAGGCGGGTGCGAATCCAAAAGCGGTTGAAGATGCGATTGAAAAAATTCGTGGCGGGCAAAAAATTGATGACCCGAATGCGGAGGAGCAACGACAGGCACTGGAAAAATATACCGTCGATTTAACTGAACGCGCAGAGCAGGGTAAACTGGACCCGGTTATTGGCCGGGATGAAGAAATCCGCCGCATTGTTCAGGTACTGCAACGCCGGACCAAAAACAATCCGGTCATCATCGGTGAACCCGGTGTCGGTAAAACGGCTATTGTTGAAGGTCTTGCACAGCGTATTATTAACGGCGAAGTACCGGAAGGTTTAAAAAACAAACGCGTCTTGTCTCTTGATATGGGGGCACTGATTGCCGGAGCAAAATTTCGCGGCGAGTTTGAAGAGCGTTTAAAAGCGGTATTGAGTGATCTTGCAAAACAGGAAGGCCAGATCATTTTATTCATCGATGAAATACATACCATGGTCGGTGCTGGTAAAGCCGAAGGCGCGATGGATGCAGGTAATATGTTAAAGCCTGCTCTTGCACGAGGTGAATTACATTGCGTGGGTGCAACCACACTGGATGAATACCGTCAGAATATTGAAAAAGATCCTGCGCTGGAGCGTCGATTTCAAAAAGTATTGGTCAACGAGCCAAATGTTGAAGATACGATTGCCATTTTACGCGGCTTAAAAGAACGCTATGAAATTCATCACGGTGTGGATATTACCGATCCTGCCATCGTGGCAGCAGCAACTTTATCTCATCGTTACATCACTGATCGTCAGTTACCGGATAAAGCCATTGATCTGGTCGATGAAGCGGCCAGTCGCATCCGTATGGAAATTGATTCCAAACCTGAGGTGATGGACCGTTTAGAACGACGGATGATTCAGTTAAAAATTGAACGTGAAGCACTGAAAAAAGATACCGATGAAGCCACCAAAAAACGGCTGGCAAATCTTGAAGAAGAACTGAAAAAACTGGAGGCTGAATTTTCAGAATACGAAGAAGTCTGGAAATCTGAAAAAGCCGCATTACAGGGTACCGCTCATATTAAAGAAGAGCTGGAACGTGCACGCATGGAAATGGATACGGCAAAGCGAGCCAACGATCTGGCGCGTATGTCAGAATTACAATATGGCCGAATTCCTGAACTGGAAAAACAACTGGATATGGCATCGCAGGCTGAAATGCAGGAAATGAGTTTGCTGCGTAATAAAGTCACGGATGAAGAGATTGCCGATATCGTATCCAAATGGACCGGCATTCCTGTCAGTAAAATGATGGAAGGTGACCGTGAAAAACTGTTACGCATGGAACAGGAACTGTCTGAGAGAGTCATTGGTCAGACTGAGGCTGTATTGGCCGTGTCCAATGCGATTCGTCGTTCACGTGCCGGGCTGTCTGACCCGAACCGGCCGAATGGCTCATTCTTGTTCCTTGGGCCAACCGGTGTAGGTAAAACAGAGTTAACGAAAGCCTTAGCTAACTTTATGTTTGATACCGATGACGCGATTGTAAGAATCGATATGTCAGAGTTTATGGAAAAGCATTCGGTGGCCAGACTGGTTGGAGCTCCACCGGGTTATGTTGGTTATGAAGAGGGCGGCTATTTAACCGAAGCCGTTCGGCGTAAACCTTATTCTGTGATATTACTGGATGAGGTTGAAAAAGCGCACCCTGATGTATTTAATATTTTGTTACAGGTATTAGATGACGGTCGTCTGACAGATGGTCAGGGGCGTACGGTGGATTTCAAAAACACCGTTATTATCATGACTTCGAATTTAGGTTCGCAGCTAATTCAGGAAATGGCCGGCGAAAACAACTACGAAAAGATGAAAGATGCCGTTATGGAAATTGTCGGTCAGCACTTCAGGCCGGAGTTTATTAACCGGGTAGATGAAAGTGTTGTATTCCATCCACTGGGCATGACGCAGATCCGTCGTATTACAGCACTGCAGGTAGAAATATTACGTCAGCGATTAGTGGAGCGCGATATTGATTTGCAGCTGACCGAAGCGGCGCTGGATAAACTGGGTGAAGCTGGCTTTGATCCGGTATACGGTGCAAGACCACTCAAGCGGGCAGTGCAGCAACTGCTCGAAAATATACTGGCTCAACAGTTGCTGGAAGGCCGGTTTATGCCGGGTGATGTTATAGCGGTAGATGTGGACGGAGAAAGTCTGACATTTAACAGCAGTGCCAGTACCTTGAAAAATGATCCGGTAAGTGCCGAATAAAATCAGGCGCTGACACAGGGATGTGACTTCAAGGTGAATAATCGCGCAATACTGCGCGATTATTTTATATTACTATCAGAGGTTAGGGATCATTGTGAGTATTAAATCCTGCCTGAGTATTATTGTATTATTCTTAATTTCAGCAAACGCGCTGGCGAACGAGTCACGAAAAGCGGCATTACTATCTGTATATCAGTCTGTCAAAAATGAAAAGCTGGAATTAATACAAGGTCTGCCTTTAACTCTGAAGTCGGATTTTACGAAAAACCGGTTGAGCGCTGAAGTGTATGCTATTAAATCTTATGATTTCCTCCGGCTGAGCTCTGAACTTTCAAAACCGGCTCAATGGTGTCAGTTTATTACCCTGCATTTAAATATCAAAGCCTGTGTATATCGGACGTCGCCGGGCAATAGCCTGAGCTTTTTTGCCGGCAGGAAGTTTTATCAACCTGCGCAGGATGCGTTTGAATTGCAATACCAGTTCAAGCGGGAGTATCTGGATGAACACTATTTTAAATTAAGTCTGACGGCAGATAGCGGGCCGTTTGCAACCAAAGATTATCAAATCAATCTGGAAATATTGAAAGTGGATCATGATGTGTTGTTGCACATGTCACTTGCTTATCAGACAAGCTTTTCCAGTAGGCTGGGCAGCAGCGTCTATCTGTCGACACTGGGGGCTGATAAAGTTGGCTTTAGTTTGCGCAGGGATGAAAGCGGAGAGATAAATTTTATTAGCGGAATTGAAGCGATTGTTGAAAGAAATGTTATGCGCTACTTTCTCGCACTTTCAGTTTATATGGAAAACACTGATACGGATAAAATGATAAAAGCCTGGTATCTGTCAACAGAAAAATACGCAAGACAGTTACATGAGGTTAAAGAGGCGCAATATATAAAAACTAAGCAGCTGGAATTTAAACAACAAGCTCAAATGCAACAACGAGTTGACGGTGGAAAACCTGTTTTTGATCTGGCTGTTGATTAACCGACTGTTCACATGTTATATCATGATGTAAATATAATAGTTTTCTAATGCTTTCATGAGGCTTGTTTTGTTTCTCAACAGAGTCCTACAGTGTTAGTATGTGATGCAGTTAATGGATTTGGTGAGTTAAGGGATTTAACGCTGTTATCTGTCACTCCTCCCCTTAAGTACCGCCAACAAAACATTAATCGACTGTCGTTTTTAAAATAGATTTTTCAATATATCAGGATGTACGGGGATCGTTATGTTTAAAATAATGAAGTGTGGTCGCTTTTGTAAAATAACACTCAGGGTATTTGTTCTTGTGGTTATCGCAACCGCTGTCTTTACTTCGCTGGTTAAAACAGTGCAGAACTGGGACGATGATCCAGATCGCGGTGCTGTTGTACTGAATGAAAGTGTATTCGGTGATCATTTCGACAAAATTTACCCAGGCATTACAAAAGATGACAACGATAAAGAAGTCCCCTGGCAAGGATGGAAGCCAGACGACAGCATGTGGTATTACACCACAACTCAGGGTTCTGATCTGTTGCCGTATGATTTTTTTATGGTGCTTGAACAAAAAGAATCTAAAGAGTTGTTTCGTTCGGATAAAAACATGGACTTCTATCGCTATATTCCCCTTAAGCCGACGTTTAGTAACCCTGATGGCCTGGCGCTGGGTTTTGTCAAGGATGTCTATCAGGGTAAAGAGTATGTTGGTTTAACCTGCGCTGCCTGCCATACCGCGCAGATAAATCACAAAGGCGTGGCCATGCGTATTGATGGAGGACCGGCGATGGCAGACATGCAAAACTTTGTCACCGCTCTTAGTGATGCGATGCAGGCCACGATTGACGATGAAGAAAAGGCCAAACGGTTTATTAATGCAGTGATTGATCGTAATGGCGTTGTGCGTATGGTTTCTGGTGGTCGTGATTACAGCAGTGAAAAAGATGTCAAAGAAGACATGGCAAAATTTGCTTCACGGCTGAAAGATTACATTACCATGAATCACTCAAACTTGGACTATGGCTACGCCAGACTGGATGCTTTTGGCCGTATTTATAACCGTACTCTGCAGCATGTTCTGAATAAAAAACACCTAGAAGCGGCTTTATTATCTGTGCTTGATAAAGATACGCAAGCCGACAAAATTAAACAGATTAAGGCAGTCTTAAAAACGATACCTAAAGGCGTATTAAAGGGTAACGATTTCGATCATGTGATAGGAAGTATTAAAGAAATATTTTCAGAACGTAAAATGGTCGAGTTAAAAAATGAGCTGTTTAATAAGCCGAATGCACCGGTTAGTTACCCGTTTTTATGGGATATAGCCCAGCATGACTATGTTCAGTGGAATGGTATTGCAGCTAATGCAGGCTTAGGGCCAATTGGCCGGAACACCGGCGAAGTGATAGGCGTTTTTGGCATGCTGGACTGGCATGAACAGGAGGGCTTTAGTTTGTCGGCATTGATCGGTGGCGAGTTTCCTTTCGGCACGCATGTGAAATATGAGTCGTCCGTTAATGTTAACAACTTAGAGCGTATTGAAAATCACCTGCGTGACTTAATATCACCACAATGGCCGGAAGATATTCTGGGTAAACTGGATCGGGATAAAATAAATTACGGTCAGGTGATTTATGAGCAGCGCTGTGTTTCTTGTCATGCAGTTATTGATCGCGATGACCCTGAGCGCAAGGTGATTGCGAACTTCACATCGGTTAAAAAAGCCGGCACCGATCCGAAGATGGCAGTAAATGCATTAACTTATACAGGCCGAAGCGGTATCGTTCAGGATCAATACCTGAACGTTGGGCTTGGAAATCTGTATATGGAAGAGCAGATGCCTGTTGCAGCACTGTTAACGATTGCGACAACCAATGTTGTGGCAACACCGGATCCTGACAAGTGGTGGATTAGGCGCGGGGCTGACTGGGCCTATACACTGGTTTCGTCGCTGCTTGATAACCCTGTCAAAGCTTCACTAAAACGCGGTGACTACGAACCGGATACCACGGTTAACCCTTTTGCCTCTTTAATGGCTTATAAGGCAAGACCGCTTAATGGCATTTGGGCCACAGCACCTTATTTACATAACGGCTCGGTGCCCAGCTTGTATGAACTGCTATTGCCGAAAAAGAAAAAAGGCGATGCTGATGGAGAATATCGTCCTGATGTTTTCTATACCGGTAGCCGGGAGTTTGATCCGGTAAATGTTGGGTTAAAAAGTCAGGGATATAATGGCAGCCGCTATCTGACAAATTTAGAGGGTAACAGTAATGCCGGTCATAATTATAGCGACGGCATGACAAGAGACGAGCGACTTTATCTGCTTGAGTACCTTAAATCGCTATAGGGGGCGATATGTCTGAATTAAAGGATTATTTACAGATTTTTGATGCGACGCCGGAGCAAGAAAAATTTCCTCTGGTCTATGGCTGGATGCAAACACAGGCCTTAGATTTTTTTAAGCAGTTAAGGGAACGGCGACCGATACTGGTGACACCGGATGCGACCATCATTACCTTGTTTGAAGATGTGCGGGATATGTTAATGCTGCCAAAAATTTTTACGGTGGCGTTATATAAACCAAAGATGGCGGATTATCTGATGGCACACGACGACGATGCGTTGCATGATCGTGAAAAAGCAATTATGCATGCCATGTTAAATCGAGATGATCTTCCTCTGGTCAGAGAGCTGGTGGCAAAAAATGCAAGCAGAATTCTTGATGATGCAAAAGGCCAGATCGAAATTGTAGAAAACTACTGTCGCGGTGTGCCGGCCTCTATCGTGCAGGATTACTTTGGACTTGACGGGGTCGATCCTAAAGACTTAAAGCGCTGGTCATTCTGGACACAATACAATACCTTTCATAATCAGCCTTTCAGTCTGAATTCAAAAGAAAAATATGAGCATATAGAAAAACAGCATGCGAAAGCATCCGATGAACTGGGGAAATATATTATCGGGCTGATGATCAGAAAGACCTTGTCAGTGAAACTTGGCGAAGCAAAAAATAAATTCTTTTTTGTCTGGAACTGCATCGTTAAAGCCTATTACTGGATAACGGCTCGCAAGGTCGACAAACTGACGGATAATATAGTAACCAGAATGCTAAGCGCATCATACCCGCAGCAGCTGGACTTTGGCATAGAGAGGCAGGGTGTCAATGCGGGTGGTCTTTTAATCGGTGCAATTGAAACCACTTCACAGGCTGTTGCCCAGTCAATTGAAATGATCCTCAGTGACCGGTTATTGCTCGATAAAGCGGAAGAAGCGGCGCAGAAAAAAGATACCAGCGACTTTGATAATATCGTCTGGGAAACATTGCGTTATGTTCCCATCAGCCCTTTTGTATTTCGTCAGGCTGCAAAGCAATATACCGTCGCCAAGGGCCGGCCACATGAAACAACGATTGAGGCCGGTGCTCATGTCATCATCGCCACGCAGTCAGCGATGTTTGATACTTATGCTTATGAAAATCCGGATGAGTTCAGTCCGGACAGAACTTTTTATCATAACTTTATCTTCGGTTATGGTTCGCATGAATGCCTGGGGAAATACGTTGGGATGGTGATGATACCTGAAATGGTCAGACAGGTTATCTTACGTCGCAATATAAAAGCAGAAGGGAAAATTGATTATGATGATAAACCATTCCCGACGTTTTTTAATTTGAGCTGGGAATGATAGTTTAAATATCTAAATCCTGAAGCGTCATTGAAAAATTAAAATCAAATAAAATCACAAAGATACCTTTTTCAAATGTCTGAGAATAAGTCTGAATTAGAGTAGTTTATTGCACAGGCGCTTATCGTTTACCGTCACCGCCTGCTTTATTGAGAATGATATCCATCATTGCGGTGCTTAAAAATCGTTTTAAATAAGCAAACAAATAAGTGGGGACGGTCACATAATACCGTGCCTTGGCTTTTTTCGATTCCAGTGCGTGGATCACGCGTTTTAATACGGCTTCTGGTGGCAGGGTGAACGGTGCTGCCGGACCAGGTTTGTTTAAACGCTGCTGCATGGCTTCATATTGCTCTTTGTGTGCGCTGTTTTCTGCGTCAATATACTGATCAAAAGCCTTTTTTGCATTTTGTCGAAATTTGCTGCTGATGGGGCCGGGTTCGATCAGGCTGATCTGAATCGGTGTGTCTTTTAATTCGATTCTTAAGGTGTCACTAAAGCCTTCGATGGCAAACTTACTGGCGTTATATGCCCCGCGATAAGCCATGGCGGCAAAGCCTAAGACTGAGCTGTTCATGATAATGCGGCCATCATTCTGCTGGCGCATAACCGGAATAATGCGGTTAGTGAGTTCGATCCAGCCAAAAACATTGGTCTCAAACTGTGCACGAAGGGCATCGCGGCTTAGGTCTTCAACGGCACCGGGTAAGCCATAAGCGCCGTTGTTGAACAGCGCATCTAAGCGGTTATCGCTCAGCTGCAAAATCTTGTCGACAGCGGTGTTAATGCTATGACTGTCGGCCAGATCAAGCTGAAACGCTTCAAAACCCTGTTGTAAGAGTTGCTCCACATCCGCTGCGGCGCGGGCTGTGGCAAAAACCCGGTAGCCTTTTTCTTTAAGGCCGTTGGCGACACACAGGCCAATTCCGGACGAGCAGCCGGTGATTAATATTGTTTTGCTGTTTACACTATTCATGACGGCAGAATTTATAGCAAAACAGCCGAATAATCACATGTTTTTGATAAATAGGGCGATTTATCTTATTGAATCATATATTTATCGCATTCCAGCAGCCTTTGCAGTTGAGATGTAACGGTTGAACAAGTATCATCTGCGCCTTGCATTAACCGAGAACTTCACACGGGCGATTTTTTCCTCATACTGCGCTAAAATGGGCTCAAATGCTCACCTACTGCGTGTAAACGCTGCTGCTGTGCGTATTTACCTTGTCTGAGAAAAAACTCTTACGTGAAAGCTCTCTAAACTAACATATTTCAGGACTTTACCTATGCGCAGCCATTATTGTGGTGTTGTTGATGAATCTTTACTCGACCAGGAAGTAACGCTTTGCGGTTGGGCCAATCGACGTCGTGACCACGGCGGTGTTATTTTTGTGGATTTACGTGATCGTGAAGGTCTGGTGCAGATCGTCTTTGATCCGGAAAACCCGGAGATGTTCACCCAGGCTGAGCGTATTCGAAACGAATATGTATTACAGGTCACAGGAAAAGTACGCGCACGTCCTGAAGGCACGGTGAATAATGATCTACGTACCGGTCAGATTGAAATTTATGTCACCAAACTGGTGGTATTAAACGCTTCCGAAACACCGCCGTTCATGATTGATGATGACGAGGTTAATGAAGATAATCGCCTGAAATACCGTTACCTTGATATGCGCCGTCCTGAAATGCTCAAACGTATTAAACTACGCAGTCAGGTTACCCGTAGCTTGCGTGAATACCTGGATAATCAGAATTTCTGGGATTTGGAAACACCGATGCTGACCAAAGCGACGCCGGAAGGTGCACGTGATTATTTAGTACCCAGCCGTACTCATCAGGGTAGTTTCTTTGCACTGCCGCAATCGCCACAGATTTTTAAACAGCTGCTGATGGTGGCTGGTATGGATCGTTATTATCAGATGGTGCGTTGTTTCCGCGATGAAGATTTACGTGCTGATCGTCAGCCTGAGTTTACTCAGCTGGATATGGAACTGAGCTTCGTTGACGAAGAAGAAATCATGAGCATCACTGAAAACATGATTCGCGATTTATTTGCACATGTTCTTGAAGCGCCACTACCAAACCCGTTTCCGCGCATGACCTACGAAGAAGCAATGAGCCGTTATGGCTCTGACAAGCCGGATTTGCGGATCGACATGGAGCTGGTTGATGTGAACGACATCATGCAGGATGTCGATTTCAAAGTATTCTCTGGCCCGGCTAAAGATGAAGATGGCCGTGTTGTGGTATTGAAACTACCAAAAGGCGCTGATTTAAGCCGTAAAGAAATTGATGATTACACCGCCTATGTCGGTCGTTACGGTGCCAAAGGTCTGGCTTATATTAAAGTGAATGACGTAGCGGCGGGTCGTGAAGGCTTGCAGTCACCGATCGTTAAATTCCTGCCGGATGAGGCTTTAGCAGAAATCATTAAACGTTGTAACGTCGAAACCGGCGATATGCTGTTCTTTGGTGCCGGTGCAACAACAATTGTTAATGAATCGATTGGTGCCTTGCGTGTTAAGTTAGGTCACGATCGTGGTCTGGCTTCAAATGACTGGAAACCTTTATGGGTTGTTGATTTCCCGATGTTTGAATGGGATGAGCGTAACAAGCGCTGGAGTGCCTTACACCATCCGTTCACTGCACCGGCTATCGATGATGTGGAAGCTTTAAAAGCGAACCCGGGCAAAGCCCTGTCCCGTGCTTATGACATGGTGCTGAACGGTACGGAGTTAGGCGGCGGTTCGATTCGTATCCACAACAGTGAAATTCAGCAGGCAGCCTTTGAAATACTGGGTATTGATGAAGCAGAGCAGGAAGAAAAATTTGGCTTCCTGTTAAACGCACTGAAATACGGTTGTCCTCCGCACGGTGGTCTGGCTTTTGGTCTGGATCGTTTAGTGATGTTAATGACCGGTGCCAAGTCTATTCGTGATGTGATGACCTTCCCGAAAACTCAGACGGCTGCCTGCCTGCTAACGGACGCACCGTCTACCGTTTCAGCAGAACAGTTAAAAGAGCTGAATATTCGTTTACGTAAAGTCCAGACAGAGACTACTGAATAACTAGCCTGTTAGTTTGCTATTCTTGTCCTGTAAAGCTGAAATCTTATAAGGCAGGAATAGCAGTAACGTATTAAATCCCGCAATCTGTTTTAATTGCCCTTGCCACTGAGGGTCAGCGATAGTTGCCGATTGAAATACCGGTATAACAACTCTATTATTATTCAGACATTTAAAGCTTCGGGAACAAAATGAATTCATTAGCCATACAATCCTATACCCTGTTAGATGATGATGACTGCAATGCGCGCATCGAAGCAGCACGTAAGACGCTGGGTGATCGTGTCATAATCCTTGGTCACCATTATCAGCGTGATGAAGTCTTTAAACACACGGATTTTTCCGGTGATTCATTAAAACTCTCCCGTGAAGCGGCAAAATCAAATGCTGAATATATTATTTTTTGTGGCGTGCATTTCATGGCTGAAGTGGCAGATATTTTGTCAAGACCAGACCAGATTTCGATGCTGCCGGATTTGTCAGCCGGCTGTTCAATGGCTGATATGGCCAACCTTGCCAAAGTTGAAAAAGCCTGGCAGGAACTGTCTTCGGTATTAGATCCGGATGAAAAAATAACACCGGTCACTTACATTAACTCGGCAGCCGATTTAAAAGCCTTCTGTGGCCGTCATGGCGGTATTGTTTGTACCTCAACCAATGCACGTAATGTTTTAGAGTGGTCGTTTTCACAGCGTGAAAAAATATTATTCTTCCCCGATCAGCATTTAGGCCGTAACACCGGTTATGCGATGGGTATACCACTGGATGAAATGGTTGTCTGGGATTTTGATTTGCCAATGGGTGGGCTGACGGCAGAACAGATTCAGAAAGCCAGAATGATTCTGTGGAAAGGCTTCTGTTCAGTGCATCAAATGTTCCAGCCGGAGCAGATTGATAACTTCAAAAAAGAGTATCCTGAAACCGTCATAGTGGCACACCCTGAGAGCCCGTTTGAAGTGTGTCAGAAATCCGATCATGTAGGTTCAACAGAGCATATTATTAATGTGATTCGTGATGGTGAGCCGGGTACGCGTTATCTTGTTGCCACAGAATTAAACCTGGTTAACCGCTTGCACGAACAGTTCAAGCATGAAGGCAAAAACGTACACTTCATGTCGCCGAATATTTGCATGTGTTCCACCATGTTTCGCATCGATCCTCAACATCTGGCATGGGTGCTGGAAAATCTGCTTGCTGGTAATGTGGTCAACCAGATTACGGTGCCCGCTGAAGAAGCCGCAATGGCAAAAAAAGCACTGGATAAAATGCTTCAGGTATCACCTTAACTGTTTATCTGCCAGCCATGTTTTAGAAGGCTGGCAGGTATTATAAAAGCCCATACATCTTCTCTATTATCTCTCCGTTTAGCCCATAAACTCAAATATTCGTCTATATTCCTATGAGCGGAAGGTTACTGTCTTTGTTTAAGGCGTGCTTTTAATAGTTTGCGGGATAAGTGATGTTAAAAAATGTAAATATCAATGTAAAAATCGGCCTTGGTGTGCTGCTCAGTGTGTTGCTGACAACATTGATGCTTTCGCTGATGAGTATGAATAATATGAAAAATATATTATTGAAAGCGGAAGCACTTGAGTTAGAAAGTTATTATCAACAGGTATTGGCTCAGCTGGAATCAGAAGGACGTGTGGCCGAGATGATGAGCGCTTTAGTTGCCAATGTTCCTGATGTGCAACGCGCTTTTGCTGCCGGTGAACGTGATCGTTTAGCTGAATTACTGGTGCCATCCTTTAAAGTTTTAAAAGAAAATCCGGATTATGCCGCCAGGCAGTTTCAATTTCATTTGCCACCGGCCACTTCTTTTTTGCGGGTGCATAAACCGCAGAAGTATGGCGATGACTTATCTTCATTTCGGCAAACCGTTGTCATGACTAATAACACAAAAAAACCGGTACGGGGGCTTGAGAAAGGCGTGGCCGGTTTAGGTGTCAGAGGCATGGTTCCGGTATTTAATAATGACCAGCACATTGGTTCATTAGAATTTGGTATGTCTTTTGGGCAGCCTTTTTTTGATACCTTTAAACAAAAGACAAACATCGATTTAGCGCTGTATTTGCTTACTGACAATCAGTTGAAGCATTTTGCCGGTACGATTGATAAGGGATCGCGTCTTCCACAAGATCACTTAAAGGAAGCCTTAAGCGATATAACTACGGTGAAACATCATGAATTCAATGGCCTTGAGGCCGGCCACATAGCCGGACCAGTGCGCGACTTTAGTGGCAAAGTAATCGGTGTGCTCGAAGTGGTCATGGACCGCTCATATTACGCAGGGGCTATTAATACTCAGCGTAACCAAACGCTGCTAATTGCTGTCATTGCCTTGATGATTGGTATTATCTTTTCCTTACTGTTAACCCGGATGATTAGCAAACCAATCTGTGATGTGGTAGTGGCATTAAATGATATTGCGGCTGGCGATGGTGATCTGACGCAGCGTTTAAACGAAGACGGTGCGAATGAAATTGCCAGACTTGGCAAAGCCTTTAATAAGTTCGTGACTAAAATTCAGAAAGTCATTATGGATGTGGCTGAGTCGACCGAAACACTCAGTTTGTCGGCTGATGAAATGTCATCCATTGCCCAGTCCACAAGAATGAGTGTGGATCAGCAAAAATCAGGCATTGAGCAGGTTGCGGCCGCTATCAATCAAATGTCGGCATCCGTTCAGGAAGTAGCGACCAATACATCTGATGCGGCTCATTCAGCGATGGAGGCTGATGATCAGGTGAAGCAAATTAATATTATCGTCGACGATACGATTAAATCAGTTTCTAAGTTGGCTTCTGAGGTCGAACAAATCGGCTCGGTTATTAATGAGCTGCAAAATCAAACACAAAATATTGATACGGTGCTGGATGTCATTAAGGGCATTGCAGAGCAGACTAATTTATTGGCGCTGAATGCAGCGATAGAAGCCGCACGGGCCGGTGAGCAAGGCCGGGGGTTTGCGGTGGTGGCTGATGAGGTGCGAACACTGGCAAGTCGTACGCAGGAATCTACCCGTGAAATACAGGGCATTATTGAATCATTACAATCGGGTGCCAATTCAGCGGTTGGAGCTATGCAATCAGGTCGTGACGAAGCAGAGGTGACTTTGAAGAAAGCTGCAGAAGCCGGTTCTTCGCTGGTTAATATTACCCGTGCTATTGAATCGATATCTTCAATGAATACACAAATAGCCAGTTCAGCGCAGGAACAAAGCGCTGTGGCTAATGAAATCAATCAAAATATCAGTTCAATTAGTGTACAGGCCGATCATTCGGCAGAAGGGGTAACACAGTCACAAAGTGTCAGCGGCAAGCTGTCAACCTTATCTAACCATCTGCACAGTCTGGTCACTCAGTTCAAAGTCTAAAAACTGAGAAGGCTTTGATCGATAAAGGCAGTATGATTTATACTGCCTTTTTTATGCCTAGAAGTCTGATATGTCTGAACAGTATGATACGCGATTTGGCGGTATAGCTCGCCTGTATGGCGTGAAAGAAGCATCAATAATCCGTTCGTTGCATGTTTGTGTGATTGGGATTGGTGGTGTGGGCTCCTGGGCCGCAGAAGCCTTAGCACGTTCAGGTATTGGTGAGATCACACTGATCGATCATGATGATATTTGTGAAACCAATATCAATCGTCAACTGCATTCTTTGACTGCAAGTCTTGGACAATCAAAAGTTGAAGTAATGGCTGAGCGTATCAGGCAAATTAACCCTGACTGCATTGTTCATGTGATTGATGACTTTATTACCCAGACGACGCTGCAAAAATACATGGACTTATCATTCGACTATGTCATCGATGCGATTGATAGCATCCGCTTTAAAGCGGCAATGATTTATTATTGCCGGCGTAATAAGATACCGGTTATTACCACAGGCGGTGCAGGTGGTTTAACCGATCCGACGCAGATAACGGTTAAAGATCTGAGTAAAACGGTGAAAGACCCGCTGGCTGCCAAGGTGCGTTCCACATTGCGGCGTGAATATAACTTCACTAAAAATGTAAAACGCTCATTTGGGGTAGAGTGTGTGTTTTCTCCGCAGGAACAGGTGTACCCTAAGCCCGATGGCTCAGTTAGTCAGGAAAAACCGGGAGTGAAAGGAACAACTCTGGATTGTAGTATGGGGTTCGGAGCTTCTAGTTGTGTGACAGCTGTTTTTGGTTTTGCTGCTGTCTCGAGAGTGATAGAGAAAACCCTGCTAAAAAAACGCTAGCGAGTAGCAGTAATGCCGGTTAGTTATCGTTGCTGGCAATGGTGGGTGAAGATGTGGCAGTCACATCGCTTGTGGTGATGTTAAACTCACAGCTTGAAACCATGAGGATAACGGTCATAATGATGCCGTAAAGTACTGATTTTGAAGTGGCTATCTGCTGCATGGTCTTCCTTATTTATTTAAGAAGGCTAATTAAACGGCTGTGCTCTTTACTGTTATATTAAATATAGATTTTTTTGCTAAAAAAGCTGCTGGAATTCGATAAGCGGTTGATGGTGTTTTGTTGCCATGGAACCCTAAAGCTTATTCATTCGTGTTATTGATATAAATGACGAATATTTTAAAATTTTTCTCAAACAAGCAGAGTCCGGATGAGTTTGAAGCCTTGCTTAAACCTCATGTTGGCTACTTGTATCGTGTCGCCTATCGTTTGACCAATCAGGCCGATGCAGCGGAAGACCTGCTGCAAGATGTCATGTTGCATTTTTATCCGAAATATCACGAGCTGAAGAAAATTGAAAACCTGAAGCCCTGGCTGGCCAGATCACTGTATAACCTTTTTATTGATAATCTGAGAAAGAATAAACGCAACCCTGTGACGGATGCGCAGGACGACTCGGTGTTATCCGTTGTGATTGATCATGCGGTTGAACCTGAGCGTGAGACAGAGCAAACATTGATGCAAAGACGAATAAACGTATCGCTGGGTAAACTGAATGAAGATCAGCGTCAGGTAATAATGTTGCATGACATGGAAGGTTATACACTAACGGAGCTGGCTGACATCATGGCTACGCCTGTGGGGACATTAAAATCCCGGCTGCATAGGGCACGTGCCAGTGTCAGAGAGTCATTAGCGATGGAACCTTCTGAAACGCTAATGCGTGTTAAGGGTTAAGAGGCAGATAATGAAAAATTGTAAAATTGTACTGACAGAATTAGACGATTTTCTTGATGGTGGGCTTAATCCAGTGCAGCATGATCAGCTGCAGTCGCATATTGCTGGCTGTAAAAGTTGTTATCAGGCCTGGCAACAGGAACTGCAATTTCGTCAAGCATTACAAGATCAGGTTGTGCCAGCTCCCGCTTTTGGCCTGGAAGAACGCGCCTTTGCTAAAATACCCCGTCAGCAGCCTGCAAAGGCTAGGCGAAACACCTTTGCGGCAGGCTTTGCCGGTGCTATTGCTGCCGGGCTGATGATAATGACTGCAGCAAGCCTGTTCTTTAGTCCCGCTACAGAGCAAGCGATACCAGATATCACGCTATCACTGCATCAGAGCAAAAAGGTTAATATGGTGTTTGATGTGCCTGAAATGGTGGCAGATGCTACCTTTTCTATGAAAGTACCTGCACATGTCGAGATCGCCGGTAAAACAGACTTGCATCAGATTGAATGGAAAACAGCACTGAAAAAAGGTAAAAATCAGCTTAGCTTGCCGATTGTGGCTAAGATCGCAGAATCGGGTGAGCTTGTTGCTGAAATAAGATATGGTAATCAGATAAAAAGATTTCGTATGAAACTGAATATTCTCCCTGCAGAGCAAGGGTCACTGGAAATCATTAAGCCGGGAGTGGTCTGACAGATGAAAATCGTTTTGCAAAAAGCTGGTCTAAAGGCTTTACTGGTACTGAGTGTTTGTTATCAGGCTGATTTGATAGCAGCCGAGATCGAACTTGATGAAATTACCATGCAGGTTCTTGAAAGGCATGATGAACAGTCCGGTATCAATCAGCTGAGCCTGCCTGCCGATTTGCAGCTGATTATTGATGCCGCAGAGCATGAAACAAATACAACAGAAAATGAAAAAGAAGAGTCAGCTAAAGAGCAGGACAGTGATGAAAGCTCCAAAGACAGCCATGAAGAAGAGTCTGTCGAATCAAAAGAGACTGAAGATCATTCTGAGATAGAAAAACCAGAAGAGCCGAAGGAGCCGGAATCACCAGAAGAACCACAGGAGCCGGAATCACCAGAAGAACCGCAGGAGCCAGAGGAACCACAGGAACCCGAATCGCCAGAAGAACCACAGGAACCACAGGAACCAGAGTCGCCGGAAGATCCACATTAAATCCAGATGGCAGCTATGAAGCAGGTAATAATTTGTCTTTTGAGATAAATCTTTTGTCACTGTTGAGGCTGTGTTAACCTTAATGTGCGCGAATAATGAAGGTTGCTCAGGTTTGTGTTAGACATAAAAAATTTATTGGTCATCATTTTATTGGGACTCATTGGCTTCGTTGCAACACCGGTTTCACTGGCTGCGGAAACGACACAAAATAAAATAAAAAAACCAGAAGCCGGGCAATATACTCAACAGCTGGCTTACTATTTGCAAAAAGAGCAGGAAAATCATTCTGATCCGCTGGTCACCTATAATCTGGGTGTTATTTTTTACAAATTAAAACAATACCCGCAAGCTAAAGTCCGCTTCCAAAAACTACTCTCAGTAGATGCTTATCATTTAGTTGCTAAATATAATCTTGGTCTGGTTGCCTATAAATCGGGTGATACTAAAAAAGCCATCCAGTGGTTCAGAGAAATTTCTGCGCACACACATCCATTCAAATCATCTGACAGTATTATAAAGCTGGCAAAGGTACAGTTAGATAAATTAAGTCAAAGTGATATTGTCATAAATAAAAAGAAGACTGTACGGGCATTAAATAATTATCTGTTCGCCTATTATGGTTATGATGATCACTTGATTGACCCTATCGGTAATGTTATTACCGGGGATGATTTTTTGAATATTTACGCATTGCATACTTTTACGTTTGATAATGCGGCACTGGAAGGTATAAGCTGGAAGTTTGATGTTTATTCAAAAGATTATAGCGACTTAAATGGTTATGATTACAACGTTATTGGCACTGACTTCGGTAAACAGCTGGTCAGAAAAAACTGGCGTCACAGTCTGCGGGTCAGACTGGATAAAAGCACTTATGGCGCTACAGATTATCAGTCTGCCACACGTCTGGAATTAAAAACACAATACGTGCTGTCAGCGCATAAAGCCTCCGTACATTACAGGTATTACGATATTACTTCTGATAATGTGTTGTATGATGCTTATGAGGGAAACCGTCAGCAGCTGGGGTTTATTTATACACGAGTGATTAAACCACACAGACTTAAATTAACGCTTGAATTTGAAGACAATGACAGGGCTGATGATAAAACATTAGGGGTGGTGAATCAGAGTTATTCTGCGTCGCGTAGCAAGATGAAATTTGACTGGTCATACCAGTTTAATGCTAGCTGGAAAAGCAGTCTGAGTTATGAACACAATAGTACTCGTTATAATGATATGAACAGTGCCGGAATAGTGCGGGATGAAACACTGGCTGGCAGCCAGGCCCGCTTAAAATACCGCTTACAAAAAAACTGGTGGTTGGTATCAGATTTAGCGTATACGGATAATGTCTCAAATATTGCTCAATACAGCTATACAAGAAGTGTGATGCGCGTTGGCATTAATGGCAGCTTTTAAGCTGTCTTACGGCTTTCAGATAGGTGATTTTCTAAAAGTTTGTTACATTAGCTCCTCGATTTAAAAACATACTAAATACACTATGCGTGAAGTTGTCGTTCTAGTACATGGCTTATGGAAAACCGGTAGTGATATGTGGCGGCTGCGGCAGCGGCTGGAAAAGGCGGGTTACGAATGTCACAAATTCAGCTATCAGAGCCTGAGACACAGCCCCGAAGAAAATGCCCGGCGTTTACATCGGCTGGTCTCATCCATCGATGCCCGGGTTATTCACTTTGTCTGTCATAGTCTGGGCGGTATCGTCTTACTGCGTTATTTTGATTTACACCCGAGTTTAATCAGGGGGCGTGTTGTTTTGCTGGGCTCACCAGTAAATGGCAGCCAGGTTGCGCAACGTTTATCAAAACACTGGTATTCACGCTGGCTAATCGGTCGTAGCGGTACCGATGGCCTGTTAGCCGGCGGACCAGTGTGGAACAGCTGGCGTGATATTGGCGTTATTGCCGGCACCATGCCGGTTGGTATCGGGCTGCTGTCTGGCCGCTTAGAATCACCACATGACGGCACTGTCAGCGTTAGTGAAACGGTTCTGCAGGGGGCGACGGATTTCATTACTCTGCCGGTCACACACACCGGCTTGTTGTATTCATCAAGCGCTTCTCAACAGACCATCACTTTTCTCAGATCCGGTAAATTTGGTGATGAAGCGGGTAACTTCTTACTTGAATCCGAACCCACCTGAGAGAAGCTCTTAAGCCGTTTCAAATAAATGAGAGAATCTCTCAATTCACTACCCTGAGATGTTAAAATCTGCCAGTATCACTATTGAGATTGAGTATGGTGACTCACAGTAAATGGGCAAATTTTAAGCAGTGACTGACATCTGCGGATAAAAAACGTGCCCAAATATTTACCAACTGATTCGAAAATCACTATAGCGACAGATACCGGTGGTGACGTGATGTGGCGATTACCCCGTCAAAGCTGATAATATGTTGTCTTTGAATTCGATGACGCTGAAAAACTCTCAAATTCATCGGCATACTTGGATATCTTGATGGTGCCTCAGATGTCTATACCAATGCCGGCTTCAGCGATGAAGTCATGGCGCAATTAAACGGGGTTTAAGCTTTGATTCGTATTATCGGGATTGATCCCGGCTCACGCTTTACCGGCTTTGGTATTATTGAAAGCGATGGCATGAAAAGCCGGTATATTCACAGTGGCTTTATTAAAGTGCAGGGTCAAGAGCAGCCGGAAAAGCTGGGTTATATTTTTACTGAGGTCAGCTCGATTATCCAGCAATGGCAGCCTGAGATTATGGCGATTGAGCAGGTGTTTGTGGGCAAAAATGTTGATTCGGCCATGAAACTGGGGCAGGCAAGAGGCGCGGCTATCTGTGCCGGAGTCAATGCAGGATTGCCGGTGGGTGAGTATTCGCCCCGCACGATAAAAAAAGCCGTTGTTGGTCGTGGTGCTGCTGATAAGGCTCAGATGCAGGAAATGATGCGGATTATTTTGAAGCTGAGTGAGAAATTACAATCCGATGAAGCCGATGCACTGGCCGTAGCACTCTGTCATGCGCACAGCAACACACGGCTGGGGCAAATTCATAAACAAATTAAAAAAACAGGAGCAGGCTGGTGATCGGTCGACTGAGCGGGCAATTAATACAAAAACAACCACCCGAATTACTGATTGATGTGAACGGCGTGGGTTATGAAGTCTCTGCACCCATGTCGACGTTTTATGTCTTGCCAGAACTGGGAGAAATCATTTCGCTGCATACTCATTTGGTGGTGCGTGAAGATGCGCAGCTGTTATACGGCTTTGCGACTGAGTCCGAGCGCAGATTATTTCGTATCCTGATAAAAATAAACGGTGTTGGACCCAAACTGGCGATCACCATACTATCGGGAATCGCCGCTGATGACTTTATTCGCTGCATACATGATGGTGACTCGGCTGCTTTAGTACGCTTGCCCGGTATCGGTAAAAAAACGGCGGAAAGGCTGATTGTAGAACTAAATGATAAAGTGGCTGCTGAAGATGAATCGATCAGTGCAGCAGGTACTGCCGGCATGATGGCAAACCTGCCGCTGCAAAGCCCGGTTGCTGATGCAGTCAGTGCCTTAATCTCGCTGGGTTATAAACCCAATGATGCATCCAAAATGGTGCGCAGTATTGAAACAGAAGGCCTTAACGCCGAAGAAATCATTCGATTGTCGCTACAGGGGTTGTCTAAATAAATGGACGAGGTAAGAGTCATTTCTGCAGAAGCTGTGTCGTCAGATGAAATAACGATAGATCGCGCCATCCGGCCCAAATTATTAACCGATTATGTTGGTCAGCCCGGTGTTAATGAGCAGCTGGAGATCTACATTCCGGCTGCTAAAAAACGTGAGGAAGCACTGGATCATTGTCTGATTTTTGGTCCGCCTGGTCTGGGAAAAACGACACTGTCGCATATTATTGCCAATGAAATGGGTGTGAACCTGCGCCAGACATCGGGTCCTGTGCTGGAAAAGCCGGGTGATCTCGCTGCTTTATTAACCAACCTGGAACCTCACGATGTTTTATTTATTGATGAAATACATCGCCTGAGTCCGGTGGTCGAAGAAATACTTTACCCAGCATTAGAAGATTTTCAGCTGGATATTATTATCGGTGAGGGCCCGGCTGCGCGTTCCATTAAACTGGATTTGCCGCCTTTCACACTGGTCGGCGCAACAACTCGTGCGGGTGCACTGACTTCCCCGTTACGTGACCGGTTTGGCATTGTTTTACGCTTAGAGTTTTATAATACAACCGACCTGACTTCAATTGTGAAGCGTTCAGCTAAGATCCTGAATGTGGAAATGGATGACAACGGCGCAGTTGAAGTAGCAAGACGAGCCAGAGGCACACCAAGAATCGCTAACCGTCTTCTGCGCCGGGTAAGAGACTATGCGGAAGTCAAAGCCGATGGCATCGTCACCGCTGAGGTCGCCAGTAATGCACTGGATATGATCAACGTGGATAAACACGGTTTTGATCATATGGATCAAAAGCTGATGCTAACTATAATTGAAAAATTTGATGGCGGTCCGGTTGGGGTTGAAAATCTGGCTGCGGCGATTGGTGAAGAAAAAGACACGATTGAAGATGTGCTGGAACCCTATCTGATTCAGCAGGGTTTTTTAATGCGTACACCGAGAGGGCGTATGGCTACAGGAAACGCGTATGCACATTTTGGTTTAAAGCGACCGGCAAATGAGAAAAATAATGATGAAGACGAGTCTTTATTCGATGAATGATAGTGCTTTGCCCTGCGCATCATCTTTATAATAGTGAACAATCACACGCCGATGGAAAGAACTATAAAAATGCTTTTACATGAGATTTAAATGAAATTTTGCTGGCCAATAAGAGTCTATTATGAGGATACCGATGCTGGCGGTGTGGTATATCACGCAACCTATCTGAATTTTTTTGAACGGGCGCGCACAGAATTTTTGCGACAGCTTGGTTTTGAGCAGGATCAGTTAATCAGTGAATCGGATATGATATTTGCAGTACGCAGTATTAATGTGGATTACCTTAAGCCAGCTGTTTTTAACGATGCATTATCTGTTGTAACAGAAGTTACAGAGATAAAAAAAGCCAGTCTGATGTTTCAGCAAGGAATTTACCGGGTAAAAGATAACAGATTGCTGTGTCAGGTAAGCTGTAAAGTGGCCAGTATACAAGCCAGTCAGATGAAGCCGGTGGCGATTCCGGGCAATATTGTCAGTGCATTAAAAACAGCAAATGATAACCGTGCATAAAACAGAATGTGAGCAGCGTAATGAAAAAAATTTACAAATTAAAGGGGGCAGTCTGTGTCAGTTGATCTAACATTTTTTGATCTGATAATCCGTGCCAGCTTAACCGTGCAACTGGTGATGTTAGTGCTGGTTGCTGCATCCGTTATTTCCTGGACAGTGATAATACATAAGTATAAATTGCTGAATAAAGCAGCAGCCTCGGCGGATAGTTTTGAGGAAAAATTCTGGTCAGGAATTGATTTAAGTGAACTCTACAGCAATATAAGCAAACGCCGACTTGGCTGTCATGGCATGGAAAAAATATTTGAGTCCGGCTTTGCAGAATACGCCAAACTGCATAAAAAAGCAGGCTCTGCAGAAATGATTTTATCTGCTGTACAGCGCAGTATGAAAGTTGCACTGTCAAGAGAAGAAGACCGACTTGATCAGCACCTGTCTTTACTGGCAACAATCGGATCGATAAGTCCGTATATTGGTTTGTTCGGTACGGTGTGGGGTATTATGAATTCATTTATGGCGCTGGGCGCCGTAAAACATGCAACCCTGGCTATGGTTGCTCCCGGCATTGCAGAAGCGCTTATTGCAACAGCCATGGGCTTATTCGCTGCAATACCGGCAGTGGTTGCATATAATCGCTATGCTGAAAAAGTAGACCGGCTGTCTAATCGTTATGAGAATTTTCAGGAAGAATTTTCCAGTCTGCTGCACAGGCAAACGATTAACAAAGTTCAGGTCGGAAATGAAAAAAGTATATAGGTTAATCAATGGCAGGACGTAAACGCAGAGCGGTTGCAGAAATTAATGTCGTACCTTATATCGACGTGATGCTGGTGCTGCTTATTATTTTCATGATTACCGCGCCGCTATTATCACAAGGTGTAGAAATCGAACTGCCAACAGCGGATGCCAGTCCCATATCACCTGATCAGCAGGAACCGCTGGTTGTTGCGGTTAATAAAGACGGTGATTATTTTTTGAATATCGGCGACCAGCCGGATAAACCGGTTAATGCGCAACTGATGGTTAACCGGGTTGCGGCAGTATTAAAACTTCGTCCCGAAACACCGGTACTGGTCCGGGGTGATAAAAATGTTAATTATGGAAAAGTAGTCAGAGCCATGGTTTTTTTGCAGCAGGCGGGTGTTGCAAAAGTGGGTCTGATGACTGAAGGCCTGAACTAATGAGTCCTGTTAAGCGATGAAAGAAGGCAGCATCTTTGGCATTATTCGTTATGACTCGAAAGCATTTTATATTGCACTGGCAATACACGCACTGATTCTTTTTGTGCTGATCCTGAGTGTGAATTTTTCAGAGCGACCGGCTGTTAAAAGCGAGCAGATTGAAACTGTACAGGCAGTGGTTGTAGACAGTCAGATTGTTCAGGCTGAAATGGATAAGATTAAAAAATCCGAAGAAAGAAAAAAATACAATGAAAAACAGCGCCTGCAAAAAATAGCGGATAAGGCACGTAAAGAAGAAAACAAGCGTAAACAGGCTGAAAAAAACCGTAAACAGGAAGAAAAACAGCTGGCTGATCTGAAGAAGAAGCGACTGGCTAATGAAAAACAAAGCGAGCTGGAGGCAAAAAACCTGGCCGAACTTCAAAAGAAAAAACAGCAGCTGGAAGAGCAAAGGCAGGCAGAGCAGCAGCGCTTAGCGGTGATACAAAAACAGCGCGAACAGGAAGAGTTGAAAAGAGAAAATGAGCGTAAAGCTGAAGAGGAAAAGCAGCGAAAAATAGCAGAAGCGCAGGCACTGAAAAATAAACTGGAAGAAGAAGAGCGTGAGCGTTATCTAAACAGTGCCAAAATGAAAGAAATGCGCTCTCAATATGTTAAACTCATTGAACGTCATGTAGAGAAAAAATGGATTAAACCGGCCAGTAGCAGTAAGGGTATGTTTTGTGAAGTTATCATAACGCAAAACAGGGCCGGTACCGTATTAAGTGTAACCACGGACCAATGTAAAGCTGATCAGGCTTTTCAGGAATCGGTAGAGCGCGCAGTAAGAAGGGCGTCTCCTTTGCCTGACCCGCCATCAGCAGATGTGTTTGATAAAACAATACGGTTTATTTTCAGGCCATAGTCTGGGTGTTTTTGAACCTCAGTTTTAACAATATACAATGATTAAATAGAAGATACATTATGAAACAAATAGTCGCTGTACTCAGCATATTATTGGTCAGCTGGTCTGCACCATCTCAGGCTGTGCTAGATGTTGAAATTACTCAGGGAACAGCAGATGCACTGCCCATCGCCATCGTTCCTTTTAGCTGGAACAGTACTCAACAAAAACCAGCACTGAAATGGTCTGAGATTATCTCATCTGATTTATTACGCAGCGGGCGATTTGCACCGGTGGCAGAACAAAATTTATTAAGCCGGCCACAAAGTGCCGATAAGCTTGATTTTAAAACCTGGCGAGTCGGCGGGATCGATCATTTAGTAATCGGTTCAGTTACCCCGACTGGTGTTGATCAATACACGGTGCAGTTTCAGCTGTTTGATGTGTTTAAAGGTGAACAGCTACTGGGCTATAGCTTGACCACAAACCTGGGCTCAATTCGTCGTACTGCACACCATATAAGTGATTTAATCTATCAGCAGTTAACCGGACAGAAAGGTGCTTTTAATACTAAGGTTGCTTATGTGTCGGTGGTGAGAGAGTTGGCGGTGACTAGTTATAAGCTTGAAGTCTCAGATTCAGATGGCTTTAATCCTGTGACAATACTGACATCAACACAGCCTATCATGTCACCTGGATGGTCACCTGACGGCACGCGGCTGACTTATGTTTCTTTTGAAAATAAGAGGGCGCAGATTTTTACTCAAGTGCTATCGACTGAGGAAAGGACGCTGATATCAGAATTTAATGGTCTGAATGGAGCCCCTGTGTGGTCGCCTGATGGAAAAAAACTGGCAATAACACTGTCTAAAGACGGCAATCCGGATATTTATGTTCTAAATTTATTGAACAAGTCACTGCTGAGAATGACAAAGCACTGGGGTATTGATACGGAGGCTGCCTGGATGCCAAACAGTGAATCATTGGTATTTACTTCTAATCGCTCGGGTAAGCCTCAGTTGTATAAAATTAATGCAGCAGGGCAGAGGCCGCAGCGGCTGACGTTTGAAGGAGAGTACAATACCAGCCCTGAAATCTCCAAAGACGGTTTAAAGATTGCATTCGTGCATAAAGATCAGTCGGGCTTTAAAATTGCCAGTCTGGACATTGAAACAGGAATTATGGACATCCTGACAGACGGCCCGTTGGATGAGTCTCCAAGTTATGCTCCTAATGGCAGTATGATTTTATATGCTGAGGGACAAAGTGCAGCGTTAGCCGCTGTTTCTGCCGATGGTCGTTTTAAACAAAGACTGGTCGCAAGAGAAGGCGAGGTTAGAGAGCCAACCTGGTCACCTTTTTTTAAATAATTTACCCGGAGAGAATTAAATGCGAAATTATATTTTAGTATTAATAGCGATAGCTTTTCTGACTGGGTGTCCGGCGCAGCCACCTAAAGATGATACTGGCTCAGAAATGAATGCTTCTATGAGGGATGGAGAAAACGCCGACTCGGTTAAAACCGGCAAGCTAGACGGCAGTGATAAGACTCAGTCTTCGATGCTTACTGGTGGTGATGAGCCGTATAGAAAAGATGCGATAAATGATGTAAGTAGTCCGTTATCTCATCAGGTGATTTATTTTGATTTTAACGCCAGTGAAATTAAATCAGAGTACCGGGACCTGATCACCTGGCATGGACGTTATCTGGCTTCTAACCCGGATATGAAAGTCCGGCTTGAAGGCCATACGGACGAAAGAGGTTCACGAGAATATAATATCGCGCTGGGTGATAGACGTGCACAGGCTGTTAGCAGAGTGCTGCTGTTTCAGGGTGCATCTAAAAGTCAGGTTGAAGTGATTAGTTATGGCGAAGAAAAGCCAGTTGGCTTAGAACATACTGAGGCTGCCTGGAGTAAAAACCGTCGGGTACAGCTGGTATATGAGGCAAAGTAAGATGCAAGTTGTTTTAAAATTAAGTTTATTATTGAGTTCGTTGTTAGTCATAGGTCAGGCAATTGCTGAACCACCAGAGCCGCTTCAGGAGGTGGTGCAACAATATGCACCCGCACCTTCTTTGGGCGGTGACTCTGAACAGAGCTCTAACCTGTTGGATAAAAAACTCGACGGTAATGTGATCTACGATTTGTTGGAGCAAATAGCCCAGTTAAAACGCGAAGTGAGTGAGTTAAGAGGCATATCTGAACAGCAAAGCCATGAAATGGCGTTGCTGACAAAAAGACAAAGAAGCCTTTATCAGGATGTTGATCGGCGTATGTTAGAGCTTGAAGCCGGCTCCAGTGCACGCGGAGGTCAGCGAGTTAACAGGCGACCGGTAACATCATCTGGATTAACTGTGACCAGCGCTAACAATGTGAATGCTGCTGGTTCTGCCGTAGGCGTACCGGCAGGGGTAACGGATGCTGCAACAGAGCAAGCCGCTTATACAAAAGCTTTCAATCTATTAAAAGAAGGTGATTATAGCCAGTCGATCACGGCATTCAGGTCTTTTTTAGCGACATACAGCACAGGTAAGTATGCAGATAATGCACAGTACTGGTTAGGTGAGGCGAATTATGCAACACGTGATTACAAGACGGCGCTTGCGGAGTTTAATAAAATTCTGGCTGATTACCCGGACAGTCCCAAACGAAAAGATGCTGAGCTCAAAATTGGTTTCACCTATTATGAGTTAAAAAACTGGGACGCTGCCAAAAAAGCACTTAACTCTGTACTTAGTCAATACCCTGGTACAACCAATGCGCGTACAGCACAACAACGACTAGAAAGAATGGCGCGTGAAGGCAGATAATGAAGTGCAAGTGACAGAAAAAGATTCACTCATCCGAATCACGGAAATCTTTTATTCACTTCAGGGTGAAACCCGAACCGTTGGATGGCCAACGGTTTTTATCCGCTTAACAGGCTGCCCGTTGCGTTGTGACTACTGTGATACCGAATATGCGTTTAGCGGTGGTGAACGATTACAAATCGAAGAAATACTGAATGCAACAGATCAGTACAACGCTCATTACGTTACGGTAACGGGTGGTGAACCACTGGCGCAGAAAAACTGTTTATTATTGCTTAAATCTTTATGTGATAAAGGTTATGACGTTTCGCTTGAAACCAGTGGTTCCGTCGACCTGACAGGTGTTGATCCCAGAGTAGTTATCGTCATGGATCTGAAGACGCCAGCTTCTCAGGAAGAATCTAAAAATCGTTATGAAAATCTGAATTTAATTAAGAAAACAGACCAGATAAAATTCGTAATTTGTGACCGCAATGATTATGAATGGAGTAAGCAGCAGATCGCAGATCACAATCTGACTGAGAAAGCAGAGATACTCTTTTCACCTGTGCATGGTGAAAAAATGGCTCGTCAGCTAGCAGACTGGATACTGCAGGATAATCTGGCTGTAAGGTTTCAGCTTCAGTTGCATAAATATCTTTGGAATGATGAGCCCGGGCGCTAGATATGAGTAAGTTAAAGCCTAAAGCGGTAATTTTACTATCGGGTGGTCTTGATTCGGTTACTGCACTTGCAGTGGCTAGAAAAAAGTATGACTGCTATGCACTCAGCTTTAGCTACGGTCAGCGTCATAATGTTGAGCTGGAAGCGGCTAAAAATATCGCCGATATTTATCAGGTAAGTGAGCACCGAATATTAAATATCGATTTAGGTCAGCTTGGCGGTTCAGCCCTGACCGATATGGATATCGCCGTTCCTGCTGTGCAGGAAAAAGGCATTCCCGTAACTTATGTACCGGCGCGCAATACAATATTTTTGTCTTATGCATTGGCGTGGGCAGAAGTATTGAAATCACAAGATATTTTTATTGGTGTTAATGCGGTTGATTACTCCGGCTACCCGGATTGCCGTCCAGAATATATAGATGCTTTTTCCAAAATGGCTAACCTGGCGACAAAGTCCGCCATCGAAGGCCATATCATTAGTATTCATACACCGCTTATAAGCCTCACTAAGGGTGAAATAATAAATTTAGGCGTAAAGAATGGAGTGGACTATTCTTTGACAGTGTCGTGCTACGCTGCGAATGAACATGGTGCTGCATGTGGATGCTGTGACTCTTGTCGCTTGCGTAAACAAGGTTTTGAAGATGCGGGGATAGCTGACCCAACTTTATACGCGTAAGTGCTGTAGAAGAGCATTAGGTTGCTAACAGCGCGAATTCTATCTTTCGTTATTCCCGATTTAGACTAGCAAGTTATTGAATTGTATAAACATTAATCAAAGTTGCATATGATTTAGTCAATTACAAAAAAGCCTGCAAAATAATTGAAATTTATTTAAGAAACGCTTGTTTTTATCTAAAAGTACTGTATTATTCACCCCTCGTTTGGGGGTCATTAGCTCAGCTGGTAGAGCAGTGGACTTTTAATCCATTGGTCGATGGTTCGAATCCATCATGACCCACCATCTTTCCCCGTCGTACCGGCCTTTCAGGCATTTTTTCCCAGTAAAGCACAATAAGTTTTAGTCCACTGGTCTATAGCTAAGTTTTCTCTATAATTCTGTGCAAATTCCTTGTGTTTATAAGGCTTTCAAGCATTTTTTCTAAGATAGCATATGTAATTTGAAAAATGCATCATAGTGCATATATGGCACAAAAAGTTTCACAAAAAGTTTCACATTTTTTACATGAAAGAACAGTGGACTATAGTCCACTGTTCGAAAAGCAAATTTCTCATATAGCTTCTAAAAAGTTTTAGACAGTTTTACAAATAAGATTATAAGATAACTTTTTGATCACATCTCAGGATTGGATTCCATCGTGATTTTTACTGTTGGTATGTTCTCTTCAGTAGGGTGGGGTTCTTTACCGGAGTGCTCAAAAACACCGTTAATTGATGCCACAATTGACCTGTAAACAAATTCACCATCCCTATGCCCTAACACAAGCTTTGACTCTTCCTCCTCATTGAGTTCAATACTATTCCAAATAGCATGCCATACAAGTGCAGCAAGTTCATTTACGACCTTAGATATTGGCATCTTACATTTTTTTTCAATAGACGAGACTGAGCTGCCATGCATAAGTCCATTTCGTGCAATAAATTGTCGTTTTGAGATTTTTTTCCACTCGTCTCCAGTAATTATTTTTATAATATTTTCGATAGCCTGTTTTGCCATCGGTACTCGAGTAGGGGTAATATCGCATGCGCTACAACTCATGGCTTGTTTGCACTCTGGGCATGCAATTGGAATTCGTTCTGCTTCTTTTGAATTTTCCGCGATAATTTCAAGTGCTAACCAAAATCTCATAAATTGATCTTCTGGTTGAATATCCAAAATTCCATAACGGAAGTATTTTAATGCTGTTCGTATGAAAGCCTTGGGTTTGGCGTTATCAAATATCTCACATGATTCTAGGTACTTTTGATCGAGATCCGTTTCAGGAGGATAACGTGCATCACTGGTATGAAACACTTTGAAATTACGTTCTTGCTTTCCTTCGTCCCACTCGATCAGTCTAATAGGTTCAATGATTTTGAATCTTGAATGTGTAGTAAACGTTAGGAGGTCTAATTGTTCTGCTAAGCTATCACGTAGTTTTTTTTCAGCTTTGTCAATAGAGTCGGCTGAACCTGTGATAGTTATTATTAAGTATGGGACATGACCATTATCATCTAATGGGCCGTTAGAAAATATGCTTGTATTTGAATCTAAATCACTGAGCTTGAGTTTTTCGGTTTTATTATCGAGAACAAGATCACTCGTTACTTTAAATTCACATCTAAAAATCGGCATAGAATATTCCTTGTTCTAGCATTAGATAGGACAGTACAAATATATCTTAATAATCGTATAACTAGTAGGGGGGGGATTTTTTGAATCTTAATTTTGTAAAAATATCTCAAATACAGGGTTTTATTGAATTTGGGCTGGTTTTTAGCTCACAAAAAGTTTCACAAAAAGTTTCACATGCTTAAAAAACAGCTTGAAAAGCCTGTGTAGTGCGGAAGTTGAATAGACCGCAGTGGACTTTTAATCCATTGGTCGATGGTTCGAATCCATCATGACCCACCATTTTAAATCTCCAAGACGAATTCTGCTTTATCTTCCTCGCTCTGAGGATCAATATAATATCCACTGTAATTAAATCGTGTATTTCTAATGCATCGTTGCGCGCTATAAATGTACGAATAAAAAATACTGGCGAAAAAAAACCCGGTTAGACCGGGTTTTTTTATTTGGTCGGTAAGATTACTTACGCTGACCAGGGCCATTCCATTTCAAACCATTACTCATATAAGTATGGAAGTACTCGAGAGCGCTGTATTCTGCGCTTTGAGCCTTGAATGGACGGGCACGTACCTGCTTGTTACAACCGCCATAACGACGATGCAGGGTACCCATACCGTCACCATCTTTCTTAGCCCATTTGTTACGATAAACAGGGAAGTGAGATGTGTGACCTAAAGCCGGGCTCAAAATATCAGCACGAATTTTATAGCCAGAATAGTAATAGTGGCAATCGGCACATGATAAATTTAACTGGCCACGTTTAGCATAAAAGTGCGTCTTACCAGTATTATAAGCAGCTAGTGCAGCTTCACCTTCCGGTGTTTTAACGCTGATAGTCTGACCACGAGTTTTGTATGCAAGGTAAGCACTTAGGTGTGCCATTTTGCCTTTTTTCCAGCCCCACTTCTTGTCGCCATTGCTGGTAACGCATTTGTTGATTGCGCCTTCCAGTGTAACAACAACACCTTTTTTAGTGTCGAAGTAAGGGTAGTTGCCTTTTATACCTTTTTTTGCATTTGGGAAGCAGTCTTTAAAACCTTTGCCGTTTGCAAATTTAGTATCGTTGAACAGTGCTTCACCTTTGTCGACATAGATATCGTAAGATGGAAATTCTTCAAAAGCTTCCCACTGATCACGTGATTCTTTGTGAACAGAGTAAACGCCGTTAATGAAATCATTCATTGGCGTATCGGGAAATTTGTTTTTAAAGAATGCTCTGAAATCCTTTAAATCTTGCTGCGGTGATGCATTGACGATCAGTGGTGATGTCAACATAACGACCGCAGTAAAAATTGCAGCTATTTTTTTCATTAGAACACCTTCTCTATATTTTATTTTAGTTAGTGTCGTTATTACTTTACTTGATTTTAGCGTTAACAGTAGCTTTCTTGTCTTTGTTGTCGACCCAGCTGAGTTTGATGCTATCGCCAGCATTCGCGCCTTTAAATTTGAAAGACAGGTATGGGTTAGCTGACACTGCAGCGCCCCATTCAGCAGTCAGAACTACTTTGCCATTGTGTTCACATGTCACGGTCTGGATAAAATGAGCAGGTGTAACTTTACCTGACTTTTTATCTTTCTTTTCAACTGACATTGGGTGGCTCATAAGAGCTCTGATGGTTGTTACGCCGTTTTTGTTTCTTGCTTTAACTTTAATGGGTGTTTCCATTTTACTTACTCGCTAAATTTGTTGATTAACCGCCGCAACCACCGATGGTGACTTTAACTTCTTTTTTGGCACTGTATAGCTTACCGCCAGCTTTAACTACTGCAACTACGTCAGATGTTTTACCCATCTTTATACGTGTTCCAATATATGCTTCGGTACCTGAACCTAATGCGTAGGTTGAAGTTAATGGCGAGGGGTTTTTAGCTACAAAAATACTGATTGATTCAGCATTCGCAATAGTGCTTGAGACTGTAACGGGTACAACGGCACCATTTTCTGCGATATCTGGAGCTTTGATTTTAATATCTTTAGCGTCAACAGCATTACCTGAGCCATAAAGTTCAGTTAAAGAGGCGTCAACGCCTTTTGCTGAAAATGCTGGGGCTGGCCATCCAGCGGCTAATACAGCGCGTGGTGCCAGTAGGCCTGCGCTTGCTGCTACACTAACTGCACTGGCTGCTAATGTACCTTTCAGCAGTGTTCTACGATTTGAGTTCATAATCTTCATTACCTCGGTAAATTTTATAGTGTGTAGATAAATTCTACGACTTTTTCGATTTCATCGGCTTTAAGAATCTGATGAGGACCGAACGGAGGCATTATTGTGTTTACATTCTTAACACGTGCGTCTGTAATTTGTTTCTTCAGATCGTCTTTATTTGGAAATCTAGCTTTCATTGCCATTAATGGCGGCCCGATGTTTCCCGGTAAACTTCCACCTTCAATTGCGTGACAAGCCAGACAGTTGCCTTTTTTCCTACTAAAAGCAATATCTTTGCCGTCTTCAACTGCGCCTGCAACAGATACCGCAGGGGCAGTCAAACTTAGGCAACCAATGAGTACAGCTATTGATGCTGCAGTATTTACTATTCGCGCTGATATGCGCATAAGCTTCTCCTCATACTCTTGCGTTGGTTGTTGTAAATATAACTGGTATTCATCCAGTCTTCTTTTGAACTTCCATAGCATACAGAGAGGATTCTGGATGAACAAGAGAAAATTGTTATTTTTCATAACGTTAGGGCTTGCTAATATTAGGGTTGCCTAATATTCGAATTTACAATTAATATGCTGATTGTTAACTTTTATTCTATTTTGTAGTTTTTTTTATAGATTTCTATTGTTGCTTCGAGCCGTGCTGTAGCTTCTGGTTTAATGTCTGGTAGTTGTAAGGCGCTGTTGATTTGCTGTATGGCCAGCTCATAAAGCCCCTCATGAGCGTATAGTTTTGCGTTTGTAATATAGGCATTAAGGAGTTGTTTTTGTCCTGAATAGGACTGAGCCAATAGCTTGTAAGTATTAGAGTTGTAAGTTTCAGTTAGCTGTTTTTCCAGAAGTTGTGTGCATGCCCCGTATTTTCCAAACTGAATCAGTGCTCGCGCGTATTCGTGAATAACGGGCAGGTAGCCCGGGTAAATGTCAGACAAGCCTTTATATATTGACAATGCACCGATTTGGTTCTTATTTTGTAAATAAGCATAGGCAAGGCTGAGTTCATACCAGAGGTGATCGTGTTTTTTTACCAGTGCTTCAAGCGTGGTTATTGCCAGCCCGGTTTTGTTGAGTCGCATATAGAGCAAAGCGCGTGCATAAGTTTTTGCTGGTTTCTCATTTTTCTCTGGAAGGAAGTTTTTTTGTAACTCAGTGGGGTTGTCGCTGTTTGCAATGGCGAGTCTTGCCCGGGCAAGTTGAAACAACAGGCTATCATTAGGCGTGCTCCAGGATACTTTAGGTGTGCGGCTGGCTGCTTCAGCGATGCGTGTAGAATTCAACGGGTGGGTTCTCAGGTACTCGATGTCGCTTTCAGAGCCAAAGAATGTACTGCTTTGTAATATTTCAAAAAACTCAACCATGCCGGCAGGGTTGAGGTTGCTTTTTGAGAGTATTTGTAAGCCTACACGGTCAGCTTCATTCTCGTTACTGCGGGTGAAGTTAATTTGTTGTTGCATACCACCGGCTACGCCTCCCATCATCAGCGCTGCACTGGCGGTTGGGTCGCTAGAACTTACTAAAATGGCAGCCAGGACAGTGGCCAGTGTAACAAGGTTGGTGTCATTATTTGCCTGAAAGGCGCGTGTCAGATGTTTTTGCGTGACATGTGCAATTTCATGCGCAATAACGCTGGCTAACTGGCTTTCGTTTTTAGCCGCTAATATTAGTCCCTTGTTGATGCCGATGGTGGCATTGGGTCCGGCAAATGCATTGATATCATTGGCGTTGATGATAAAAAAGCTAAACTCGCGATTTTGCTCCGGGCTGTTGATGGCTAAGCGCTGTCCCAGGTTTTGCAGGTAATCATTGACTAATTCATCATCAAGCAGGGCTCCTTGTGCTTTTAGGGCATTAATGAATGCTCTGCCCATCAGCCGTTCCTCCTCGGGATTAAGGGCTCTTTCTGAAGGGTTTCCCAGCTCGGGCAGGCTTCCTGTGGCCTGACAAGGTAGAAAAAACATTAGCAGAAAAAAAGTGCTTAAAAGTCGCATATGTACTCAAATTTAAGGTGATTGATAGTTATCATACGGTTATTTGTATGGTAGTCCGATCACAATTGCAAAATAAAGTTTCAGTCTTCCCAAAACAGAATACCGTATGTTAGAATGCTCTAATATTTGAAATAGGCGTTTATACATGTATTCCACCCAAGAAATCGATGCTGAGCAGTTAAAATCTATGCAAGAAGAAGGTAAATGCTTCAGATTGTTGGATGTTAGAAGTATTGCGGAGATTCAAAGGGGTTGTATACAAGGTTGTGAGCCGGTACCGCTTAATATTCTGCAGGCCAAGCTGGCCGAATTAGATAACAACGAAACCTATATTTTATACTGCCACAGTGGTGCAAGATCAGCACAGGCTACCAGCTTTATGGTTAGTCAGGGTTATCAAGAAGCCTATAACCTCAGAGGTGGTATTCTTGCATGGGCGCAGCTGGGTTTTGATATTGCAGCACTAAGTTAAATATTTATTAATTTTCAAACCTCCTCGAAAACACGTACTGATTTCTGACGGTACGTCGGGTCCCCAAAAAATCACCACATCGCTACTTCGTCTTTAAATTAACTAAAAACATAATTAAGCCTTGTTTTCTGTATTAGCATAAATTAAATTTAGTGGTTACTTAATTTGGTTGATTACTAATCAATAAGAAGGGTCGGGATAAGTGGCTGACGTTTTATAATAAAAAAAGCCTTACCGGTCCCAGTTGTTAGTGTTTTTAGTTAACAAGAATAAGTTACTGGTGACTACCAGAATCCATTTACATATTGAGGTGTTTGAGAAATGAGTAAAAAATTAGCAATAATTGCAACAAAGGGCACACTAGACTGGGCATATCCTCCATTTATTTTAGCTTCTACTGCGTCAGCGCTGGGTTACGATACAGAAATATTCTTTACCTTTTATGGTTTAAAGTTGGTGGAGAAAAACCTGAGCCTTAAAGTGTCATCACTGGGTAACCCCGGTATGCCAATGCCAATGCCTGTACCAGTATTAATGCAGGCATTACCGGGTATGCAAAGCATGATGACGGTTATGATGAAAAAGAAAATGAAATCTAAAGGCGTTGCACCCTTAGAAGAATTAAGAGATTTATGTCAGGAAGCAGAAGTTCGCTTTATCGCATGCCAGATGACAGTTGATCTGTTTGAATTTAATACCTCAGACTTTATTGATGGTGTTGAACTGGGTGGCGCGGCACTGTTCTTCGACTTTGCTGGTGACTCAGATATCTGTTTGTTTATTTAAACTACAGTTTAAGCCACAAACAATGTTTAAAAAAGCCCGGCGAGTCCGGGCTTTTTTTTGTAAAAAATTTGATATTAAGTTTGATTTTAAATAAGTATATGTTTTATTTTTTTCTGCTTATAAAATAAGAAATATGGTTTTTAAGGTGTAAAAAAATAAATTTTATAAAAAACTTTCCTTTTTTTTACGGAATAAACATTGATCAATAATTGGTCATATCGAGATTACACGAGTAATATCAAGACTTTAGTGCATAAGAAGATCACTATATTAATAGTTTATAATATAAGCGGATAGTATGATGTGCTGAAATATGATTATTTATGTGTAGATAAACCATTGATTGACAAACGCTTTCTGCTTTGAGATTGTATGTCGATGCTTAAAAGTGGATAAATTCCAAAAAGCTTTAAATAAAAATAATTAAGCTAAGAGACACAACAATCAGTCTATACAAATATGAGGGTATTTAGACATGGCAATAATAATTAAACGTTCACTACTTGCTGCTTCTGTGGCGGTCGCTATTACGGCGCCAATGACAGTGCTGGCCACCAATGGTATGAATTTAGAAGGTTATGGTCCCATCGCAACCGGTATGGGCGGTGCGTCTATGGCTTATGATAATGGTACTGCGGGTATTATGAATAACCCGGCGACTTTAGGTTTGATGGATGAGGGTACAAGTCGTCTGGATGTTGCTTTAGGTCAGTTAGCCCCTGATATTTCAAACGACGGTGGTCCATTTGGTACTGCAGAATCAGGTGGTGACTCTTATTTCATGCCAGCAGTTGGTTATACGAAGCGTGATGGTCAGTTAACATACGGTGTTGGTATGTTTGCCCAAGGTGGTATGGGTACAGAGTATGAAGCAAACACATTCATGGCGGCAGGTACTGGCGAAGCGGTTCGCTCGGAAGTCGGTGTTGGACGTTTGGTTGCGCCGATTGCTTATAATATTGATAAAAACTTAACGATTGGTGGTTCGATAGATTATGTTTGGGGTG
>Ga0224506_10000026_pt1 | contig 172801 bp, 163 predicted proteins | sample SF_Jan12_sed_USG_2_FD_169108 | JGI IMG/M metagenome (GOLD analysis project Ga0224506, IMG submission 169108) | Sediment microbial communities from San Francisco Bay, California, United States - SF_Jan12_sed_USGS_8_1 | ecosystem: Environmental > Aquatic > Marine > Sediment | place: USA...
GACTGCCTTTGCTACATAATGGAAAGACTGCAGCACGACTAAACTCTGCTGCAAGCTCTTAGAGGTGACAGAAGGACTAAGCAATCGCGTTCCTTCACATATCAGCGCTTTTTTAATATAATGGCCTGCGCTTAAGTTTTATTGGGTACTAATAACCTCATTAACTTAAGCAGTATAAGTACTCTCTTTACACACTAGATACGTCTGCATCTCGAGATTCCTATGAGTAATCCATTTCAAGAACAACTACTTAAAGCCGGAGTAGTCTCCAAGCAACAGGTTCAAAAAGCTAATCAGGATAAGAACAGGCAGAAGAAACAGCAAAAACAGGTGTCCAAAAAACACGCTGTGGTTGATGAAACAAAGCTGAAAGTCCAGCAAGCAGCTGAAGAAAAAGCCCGTCGTGATCGCGAATTAAACAAGAAAAAAGAAGAGCAAGCCCGACAAAAAGCCATCTCTGCACAGATTAATCAGCTGATTACTGATAACTGTATTAAACGAAGTGAAGACTGCGACATTGTTTATAACTTTGAGCATGCAAAAAAAGTAAAACGCATCTATGTCAATGCCGAACAAAAGCAGCAAATCATCAACGGCAAACTGGGGATCGCCCGCATAGAAGGTCGCTATGAACTCGTACCTAAATCCATTGCGGAGAAAATTCAACAGCGCAATGAGAAGCGCGTTGTGCTGATTAGCGATGAAGAGCAAAAAGTGGATGAAAACGATCCATATGCAGATTACCAGGTTCCGGATGATCTGATCTGGTAACTCAGACCAGCTACTGCGAATACTGATAATTAACTGATATAAAAAAAGGCTCAATAGAGCCTTTTTTTATATCTAAAACTTTCTGAATCTCGCCATTACATCGTGTGAGTCAGTCTGTCTGCATTCAAAGCACCCGCCAGGAAGGTTTCAATTTTACTGCGTGTCTGGCCGTTATCCTGAGCACCAAACTGCACACCGATACCGGTGGTTTTATTACCCTGTGAGCCCTGCGGTGTTACCCAGACAATTTTACCGGCTACCGGCATACGCGAGGTATCATCCATCAGTGTTAACAACATGAAAACCTCTTCACCAAGGTTGTACTGCTTGTTCGTCGGGATAAACAGCCCGCCATTAACAATGAACGGCATATAAGCTGCGTACAGTGCTGCTTTGTCTTTAATTGTCAGTGACAAGATACCTTGTCTGGGATTTTTAGCTGGTGGCGTTGCCATATAATTTTTCTCGTTTCTGAGCCTTTAAAAGGCCTGCTTCCACAATATTAACAAATCTTCGAGCAGAAGTTGCGTATTAAGTGCAATATTAGACTGCTTCTTTCTTTCTATCAATACATCTCGAAACTGATAGAGGCCTTTAATATCACATATTTGTGCCATATTAGACAGTGCCTCTCTGACATCAATATGCGTTAATTGCGCCTGAGCACCCTGTAATTTCACCCGTATTAGATCATCACAGAAGTCGATGCACCAATCCAGCACAGCCTTCAGCGGTATCTTGTCAATGTCTTTCATCGACATTGATATTGGCTGCCCTCTGGATGTTTTTATCAGGTTCTTCAACACGACTTTTCTTTGTTCAGATAATTCATCTTCGGCCATCATGGCCGCTTTTAACGGCGAGCCATGCGCCAGCTGCAAATACAGCTCCGGCTCTTTAACGGCTTGCTGGTGCAGATACGACAGTGCCAGCTGTTTATCGGGCGTTGCAAAGTTCAGTTGTAAACAGCGGCTGCGAATGGTTGGCAGCAACCTGTGCGGGTAAGAACAGACCAGTATCAGTATCGTATTGGGGGTCGGTTCTTCCAGCGTTTTTAATAAAGCATTGGCAGCGTTACGGTTAAGTTGCTCTGCGTTTTCTATGATCGCTACCGTTTTACCACTGAACTGACTGGTTTTGTTGAGCTTAACAATCAGTTCACGAATCAAGTCCACACCAATCTGTTTACCTTCTTCGGCGGGGGCGACATTGAGGTAATCGGGGTGAGTATCTGCTGCAAGGACTTCGCAGGAATGACAGTGGCCGCAGGCTTCATCCTGATCGGATTGGCAGAGTATTTTTTCTGCGTATTCAGTTGCAAACGCCGTTTTACCTGTGCCATCAGGGCCGCTAAATAATAATGCGTGCGGGAATTTATCAGCCCGCAACATTTCATTCAGGTAGTCGCGCTGTGCAATTTGCCAGTTAAACATATTATTAGCTGTCGCTGTGGCTGAAGAAAAGTTTAATCTGGTCGCTGATCTGTGATTTGACCGCATCCAGATCCAGTGCTGCATTAATAATTTTCATGCGCTGCGGGTCACTCTTTGCCCGGCTTAAATAAGCCTCACGCACTTTATTAAAAAAGTCGGTTTGTTCTTTTTCAAAGCGGTCCGGAGCACTGCGTTGATTAGCACGTTCACGCCCTATTTCTATCGGCGCGTCCAGCAGTAGTGTTAAGTCCGGGCGACAATCGCCCTGCACATAGTCTTCTAAAATCCGGATGCGTTCAAAGTCTATGCCGCGTCCACCACCCTGGTAAGCATAGGTTGCATCAGTAAAACGATCGCATAACACCCATTGACCATTTGCCAGTGCCGGTTTAATCACTTTATCCAGATGTTCAGCGCGCGCCGCAAACATCATTAACAGTTCGGTTTCATCGGCCATACCGTCGTGTTTATGGCCTAATAACAATTCACGTAGCTGTTCACCCAGCGCGGTTCCGCCTGGCTCTCTGGTGACGATAAAATCGATACCCTGAGCGCTTAACAGTGTTTTTATGTACTCCAGATTGGTTGTTTTACCAACGCCTTCTGAACCTTCTAATGTAATAAATCTCGCTTGCGTCATTTTATGGCTTCTTTAGTTGGCTTTTTTATGCGCTATTTTAAACCTGGCTGTCGCTATTTATTATTTTTTTTACGTTTATAGCGCTGATATTTCGTCACCGCACGCTGATGCTCATCATTCGTGGATGAGAAATAATGCCGGCCACCTTCACCCGTCGCCACAAAATACAAATACTCTGTGGCTTGTGGATTTAATGCCGCTCTTATGGATTCCAGACCCGGCATGGCTATCGGCGTTGGTGGCAGGCCTTTTCGGGTATAGGTATTATACGGTGTATCTTCTCTTAAGTGGCGAAAACGAATATCCCCTTTATAGGCATCACCCAGCCCGTAGATCACCGTAGGGTCTGTCTGTAAGCGCATATTTTTAAATAAGCGATTGACGAACACGCCGGCAATAACAGGTCGTTCTGAAGGTTCTGCGCTTTCTTTTTCAACAATCGAAGCCAGTGTTAATGCCTCATAGGCATTTTTTAATGGCAAGCCGCTTTCGCGGTTATCCCACTCTTTTTGCAGGTGCTGCTCCATCTGCTGGTAGGCACGTTTTAAAAACTGAATATCGGTCGTGCCCACAGGGTAATGATAGGTATCCGGAAAAAAGCGTCCTTCCGGATGTATGCCAGCATAACCCAGTGAATGCATGACCGATTCATTACTGATGTTCTTAGCTAATTTATGAACAAGGTTTTTGTCACTCTGAACGGCCTGAAGCAGTTGCTTGAAGTTCCAGCCCTCAATAATGCTAAAAGCATAAAGTTTTACCTCGCCTTTATCCATTTTATTCAGCAGCTGGAAAGGTGTCAGGCCTTTTTCAAACACATACTCTCCGGCCTGTAGTTTTTTACTTTTACCGGAAAGCTTGCCCCATAATTTAAAATAAAAAGGATGGGAAATGATTTTTTTTGATGACAGTTCACGTAGCAGGTGTGATGCAGACGAGCCGCGTTGAAATGTATAATTTAAACCGGACTCCGGCAGGTTCATGGCCGTTTGCATAAAGCGGTAACTGTCCCAGACAAAATACAGCATGACAATGATGGTTAAACTAATCAGTAGTTTTATTTTACTTTTAAATAACATAAGGAGCCGATTTTGTATCCTGTTCAAGTTCTGTTTGCAATCGTTTAATATCATCAGCTGACTTAAACTCGTAAGACTCACACGCACGTACCGGGACTATTCCCCATATACTGTTACAGACAAACATCTGTTCTATTAATGGTAGTTCAGATTGATGCACGTGTCGTTGTGTTATCTGTAAACCTGCTTTAGCGGCCCGCCTAAGAACCGCCTCTCGCATAACACCAGCCACTGCACAGTGACTGTCAGGTGCGGTCAGCCACTGCTTGTTTATTTTCATAAAGACATTACTACTGATGCCTTCGACAATATTATCATTCTGATCCAGCATTAAGCCTTCCTGAATCATATTATTTTGCCACTCACTTCTGGCGAGCACCTGATCCAGCCGGTTCAGGTGTTTAATTCCGGCTAAGGCAGGATTGATCAGCAGCCGGTGCTGACAGAGCCTGACAGTTATGCCCTGCTGCTGATAACTCTCAACATAATCAGGCCACAGATTATTGCTGATAATAACCGTCGGCTGATTTTGCGGGTCACTGGCATAACCGCGACCACCCTGTCCCCGGCTAACGATAATTTTTACAACAGAAGAGGCTTCCGTAAAACTTAATTTGGTAATGTCTGTTAACAGTGTTGCCTCTGCCGGCGCAGCAATACCTAAACGCTCACAACCGGCTTTTAAGCGGCGGTAATGCTCAGCCCAGTAATACAGCTTATTAGTCTGCACGGCGATCGTTTCAAACACCCCGTCACCATAATTCAGGGCACGATCTTTCACCGATATTTGATCCGTCGCGATACCATTAACAATTGTCGTGATCATTTGCCAGCACCGTCAATATCGCTCGTAGCGCTATGATTGCTCAGGGCATTGATCATGCCCTTCGCTTTGGCTCTGGTTTCGGCCAGTTCATGCTCTGGCTGTGAATCAACCACAATACCCCCGCCGGCCCGAAAACGGATAGTCTGACCCGTTTGTACCAGTGTGCGAATCAATATGTTCAGGTCCATATCGCCGTTACGATTGATGTAACCTATCGAGCCGGTATATGCTCCACGACCTGTCTTTTCCAGCTCGGCCAGGATTTCCATGCACCTGACTTTTGGGCAGCCGGTAATCGTGCCACCGGGAAAGACAGCCTTGATCACATCAATCGGGTTCACACCCTCGCGACACTGGCCGCTGACATTTGAAACGATGTGATGTACATGCTGATAACTTTCTATTTTCATCAGCTCATCAACTTTGATCGTGCCGGGTACGCAAACCCGGCCCAGATCATTGCGCTCCAGATCCAGCAGCATAATATGTTCGGCGCGCTCTTTTGGATGAGCGATGAGTTCATCACTTAACAGCTGATCGGTATCTTCATCGCTGGCGCGTGGCCTCGTTCCGGCAATGGGCCGGGTATCAAGGCGCTGCTGTTTTTTACTCACCAGGCGTTCAGGGGATGATGAAACAATGCTGCCACCGGGCAGCGTCGATACACAGGAAAACGGTGACGGGTTATTGAGTTTTAATAATAAATAAAGCTCGCTGTCTGTGATTGATTCGGCCAGCGACACCTGCCATAAACGCGACAAATTTGCCTGAAAAATATCACCATCAACGATATATTGATGAATAGTTTGCAGATTTTTCAGGTGCAGCTCAGCTGGCTCTTCGTTAAAGCGGGCACCAACCTGTTTTAACTGCACCGCTGGGGCTGTGCTGCAATCCTGAATAATCTGCTGACAACGACTCTGGTGTGCAACACCCTCTTCAGACACCACATACGCCGTATTGGCCAGATGATCAATCACAACAGCGGTCTGAAAACGAGTTGCCAGCGCTACCGGTAAACCACTGATATCGGCAGGTAAATCTAAGCCCGGCTCAACCTCGGCCGCCATCTCGTAAGACAGATAAATATACCAACCGCCAATAAAAGGCAGACCGGTAAGATTGGGCTCATCAATAGAGGTTTGCTGCCACCAGCTGGCCATGGCCGTAAAAAAGCTTTGGTTATCAGTCTGCTGAGCAAAGGATTGATGTAAGCCCTGCGGGTCGAGACAAAGCGTTTCAGCCGGAAAGGCAAACAAAATATCGTAGCGAGATTTAGCGCCGGTCGCGGCACTGGAGAGTAAATGAGGGTAAATATCCGGCTGTGCGGCATGCAAGGCCAGCAGATCAGGAATAAATTTGAGTTGCGTAACTACAGTATGATTTGACTGAAAGGCTAATGAGGCATCATTCATAAAACAACTACCCCATCAACCTTAAGCACCATCAGTGATCAAAAAGAGAAAGCCTGAGCTTAAACCTTTTTAAATACCAAAGTACCGTTAGTACCACCGAAGCCAAATGAATTCGACATAGCCACATCGATTTTCATTTCACGGGCTGTATGCGGTACATAATCCAGATCACATTCAGGATCCTGATCGTCCAGATTGATGGTTGGTGGTGCCACCTGATCACGAATAGCCAGTGCAGAGAACACCGCTTCGATACCACCGGCAGCGCCCAGCAGGTGACCTGTCATCGACTTAGTCGAACTCACCGCTACTTTAGCGGCATGATCACCGAGAGCCGTCTTAACTGCCATGGTTTCCGCGACATCACCAGCGGGTGTAGAGGTACCGTGTGCATTGATATAATCACAGCTTTCCATATTCAGACCCGCGTCTTTCATCGCAGAGATCATACACCGCGCCGCACCTTCACCGCCCTGAGATGGCATGGTCATGTGATAAGCGTCGCCACTCATACCAAAACCGGCCACTTCGGCGTAAATGGTCGCACCACGTGCTTTAGCGTGCTCGTATTCTTCTAAGACAACGCAGCCGGCGCCATCACCCAGTACGAAACCGTCACGATTCACATCCCACGGACGACTTGCCGCTTCCGGATCATCGTTACGCTTGGACAAAGCACGGGCAGCAGCAAAGCCACCCAGTCCTAACGGGCTGGTTGCATTCTCAGCACCACCGGCAACCATGACGTCCGCATCGTTATAAGCGATGATACGGGCGGCATGACCAATACTGTGTGTGCCGGTAGTACAAGCGGTAACCAGTGCGATATTCGGGCCTTTAAGACCACGCATAATCGACAGGTTACCTGAGATCATATTAATGATGGTGCTGGGTACAAAGAAAGGTGAAATCTTGCGTGGACCATTTTCCATCCAGTTAGCATGATTGCTTTCAATCAATGGTAAGCCACCAATACCTGAACCGACGGCCACACCGATACGCTCAGCATTTTCATCTGTTACCTCGATACCACTGTCATCCAGTGCCTGAATACTGGCGCCAAGACCGTACTGAATGAATAAATCCATTTTCTTCAGGTCTTTTCTATTGATGTACAGTTCAGGGTCAAAATCTCGCACAGAGGCAGAAAACTGGGTACTAAAATCGCTAACATCAAATGTTTCAATTTTAGCCGCACCACTTTTACCTTTAAGGATATTATCCCAGGAGGTTTTAACATCATTGCCGACCGGAGTAACCAGACCGACACCTGTAATAACAACACGACGCTTTGACAAGGGGCTCACCTTTAAACTTTGTATGACACTGAAATGTGTCAAAAAATCTTAATAGAATAAACAACAAAGGGGCTTAAATAATAGCCCCTTTGCTTAAAAATGTATAACGTAGAAATTAATCTAAGTTTGCATTCACAAAATCAATTGCCTGCTGAACAGTCGTAATCTTTTCAGCTTCTTCATCAGGAATTTCACATTCGAATTCTTCTTCTAACGCCATTACTAATTCGACTGTATCTAATGAGTCTGCGCCCAGGTCATCAACAAATGAAGCTGTGTTAACGGCTTCTTCTTCTTTAACGCCTAATTGCTCTACAACAATTTTACGAACTCGATCTTCGATACTGCTCATTTGAAATTCCTCAAAAATTCTTATATTGGTGGGCGGTATTGTAGTGAATAACTGGCTAGCTTTCTACCCTAAAAGCATAAAAAGTTATGGTTTTAATAACGCCCAATATTTAATTTAAAAACAATGACTTATACAATAAAGCTAATCTGCTTTATAATATAAGGATTACGGCATATACATGCCACCATTAACATTAATCGTTTCACCAGTGATATATGAAGCCTCATCAGAGGCCAGAAAACTCACTGCGTTTGCGATATCTTTTGCATCACCGAGCTTGTTCAGCGGGATCTGGCTAATTAAAGCTTCACGCTGTTCTTCAGGTAACTCACGTGTCATATCCGTATCAATAAAGCCCGGAGCTACCGTGTTAACCGTTATATTGCGTGAACCAATTTCTCTGGCCAGCGATTTGGTAAAGCCTAATATACCGGCTTTAGCTGCCGAGTAGTTAGTTTGACCCGGATTACCGGTTAAACCAACGACTGAGCCTATATTTATAATGCGGCCTGTACGCGCTTTCATCATAGGGCGAATTACCGCCTTAGACATTCTGAAGATAGAGGTCAGATTGGTGTTGATGATGTCATCCCACTGCTCATCTTTCATCATCATCAGAAGATTGTCTTTTGTAATACCCGCGTTATTCACCAGAATACCAATGGCACCAAACTCATCTGAAATCGCTTTCAACACGTTTTTGATCGAATCGGCATCGGCCACATTAAGGCACATGCCTTTGCCTTTAATACCGGCATCCGCAAGGTAGTCAGAGATGCTGTCAGCACCGCCATCAGAGGTTGCTGTACCGATGACAATGGCGCCATCCTGACCTAATTTTTCAGCAATAGCCCGGCCAATACCACGACTTGCGCCGGTTACCAGAACCACTTTATCCTGTAGTTTTGTCATACTAAATCCCCAGCCTTAAGCTTTTAAGTCTTCAATTACTTTTTGCATGCCTTCAGGGCTAACCAGTGCCAGTGAAGGAATTGCTTTATTGATGCGTTTATTTAAGCCCGAAAGCACCTTGCCCGGACCGCATTCAACCGTCGCTTCTACGCCCGCATCAATCAGGTTATTAACCGTATCAACCCATAATACCGGGTTATACAACTGCTCTTTCAAAGCCGCCTTCATGGCATCCACCGAACCGGTGGCTAACGCCGTTACGTTATGAAAAACAGGTACACTGGGCATGCTCAGTTCGGTGACTAATAATCGATCAGCTAACTTATCAGCCGCGCCTTTCATTAATGAACTGTGCGATGGCACAGACACCGGTAGAGGCAACGCCCGTTTTGCTTTCGCTTCTTTGCACAGTTCAATTGCCGCATTAACTGCCGCTGTCTCACCGGCAATAACAACCTGACCAGGTGAATTAAAATTTACCGCCTGCACCACGCCATCAACCTGCGCACAAATATTGATCAGTGTTTCATCATCAAGACCGAGGATAGCCGCCATGGCACCCTCACCTTCCGGTACAGCTTGCTGCATCAGACGTCCACGCTCTGCAACTAACTGCACGCCATCTGCCAGCGACATGCTACCGGCACAAACCAGAGCGGCATACTCACCTAAGCTGTGGCCCGCCATCATCGCAGGCTGTAAATCACACGAAGCAGTAAACGCACGGTACATCGCAACACCCGCGGTTAACACAGCCGGCTGGGTGAATTCTGTTTGATTTAGCTTTTCTTCAGGGCCATTTTGCACCAGATCCCAAAGATCATAGCCGAGCGCCTCATTAGCCTCATCGAAAGTTGCTTTAACTTCTGGAAATGCGGAATAAAAATCCGCCATCATACCGACTGATTGAGATCCCTGTCCGGGGAATACAAACGCAAACTTCATTAAAAAGCCACCCTGAATATCATTGCTTTATTATAAGAGGCGGCATTATATCGAATGGGGCCTAAAAAGCCTATGATTTAACACAGATACACAGACCGTTTAGATGATGAATATTGACGTTCATGACTTTTATCAACATTTTGCTACAAATTGAAACATTTTTGACCTATAGCAGAGTCTGCAGCTGCAATAGGATGAGCTGACCACCCCTAACCGATTATTATTCAACACAATACTATTGAATGCCTTCGATATTGTACGGAAAGACTATCTTAAAAAGTTCTTAATTATCCAGACACTATCCAGTCAGTCTGTCGGAAAGTTGCATATCATCGGTATCTTTCATATATTGGAGCGATGCGCACTCAACTACAATGGCCAGTTGAATCTAGCCAGTCTAAGCATGAGAAAACCCTGCACTGGAATCAGGCCGAGTCAAACCTTTGTCTGGATTTTCACGGCAATCCGCTAACAGCAAAACTGGTCGTATTTTCTGATGGCAATCATCACATGGCACTGCAAGACTGTTGCCAGCTATTTTTAAAACGCCATCCGCAAATTATCGATATCTTTTACGCCACCACCCCGCCGCGGGTCATTTTACAGTCGGTTTTACAGGGCGATTTAATGTTAGGCAACCTGAATCTGAACATCCAGCCTGATGTTTTTATCAGCCCGCCTCAAATACTTAATCAGCTTGTCAGTAACGAATTGATGAATTCACATCAGGCCTTTGCAAAAAGCCGTGGCAATGTTCTGCTGGTGAAAAAAGGTAATCCAAAAAACATTCTGGGAATTGCAGACTTACTGCGCAGCGATGTGCAATTAACACTGTCAAATCCAGTGACTGAAGCCGCCAGCTATGAGGTTTATCAACAAACATTATTAACCATGGCAGAACAACAAGGGCTGGATAAAGAAAGATTTAGCCAGCTGATTGACAAGCAATCTACTGCGGTTGTTTTTGGTGAGTCCATACACCACCGTGAGATTCCGCAGACCATCTTCTCAGGTCAGGCTGATGTAGCTGTTGTTTATCATCACCTGGCCTTACGTTATACACGCATTTTTCCTGAGCACTTTGAGCTGGTGGAACTTAATTCAAAAGCACATGTATGCACAGATTATCATATTGGTTTGATAAATAAGGCTGGCGAATGGGGACAAAAGTTTTTGGATTTCATGCTAAGTGCTGATGCAATAAGTCTTTATCAAAAACACGGTTTGCAAGCTGCTCAGAACACAAAATAATTAGAACAAATCAGCAGGTACTGAGAAACCCTTGATATTAAAGGCTTCTTCAGCACAGCAGATTAATTATTATTTTTTAAATGTCATAAACAAAGCCGAGGTCCAGATTTTCGCATCATCTACCTGACGGGCAACCACATAGACAGGACGATGACCGTGCGGACCATTTTTCGGTGCGACTTCAAAGTTACCGCTTACTTCACGCGGGGCAGCCGAATCACTCATCCGCTCCATCGCCAGAAACATCTCAACCCCCGGCAAGTCTTTCTTTAAGCGGGCCGCCTGCAGTAACTCGGCACCGGTAAACTCCCATTCAAAAGCTGGACAGTGTACAAATGGATTACCTTTTAACGGGTCACCGACTTTCACATAACCGTCGATCGTGCCTTCTATTTTGATCTTTGCGGTTGCTAAGTGCGAAACATCCATCTCGATAGCATCAACATCGCCATAGGTATCACTCTTAAAGCCGATTGTAGTTGCCGTTTCACGCCAGCAGGTTTCTTCCTTGTGTTCAAAACCTAAACCTTCAAACTCATTGATGACCGCATTGATAATGGTGATTTTGCCTTTCCATACTGCCCAGCGATAACGGTCTTTGATACGAGCACCACCCCAGCGAAAACGTACTTTACGATCTGAATAACCCAGCTCTTGTTGCAGATCACGTCGCCATATTTCGCCGTCTTGATCGTAAGCCACGATTTCATCCCAGCCCGCATCACCAAGAAAACGATAATTGACCTGTGCTGCGCCCTTGTGCTCAAACTCATCGCCCATGATGTACTGACCACAGCTGGTTAAACCAAAAGTACGCTCACCGGTTGAGGCAAAAGTATGACGCTGACGTAAGGCAACACCAATGGCCTTGCGCGATAATTCAGGAGAAATAACACCGGAGATACCGCCTTTAGTACCGAAGACGGCAGTACCCGGCACACCGCCACCGCACCGGCCACGGTGTTCATCACCTGCCATACTGGCACCGATTTTATAACCACGCTGCATCGCATCCTGATATAACCAGCCAAAGTGCCCCCAGGCGGAACCAATTTCAATTAATTTTTCTAACTCAGGATGATGCCAGTCCATAATACAGCGACGACCACCAACATGGGGCGTTAGCAAATGTCCTTCCGGATCATGAATATAAGCAGCCCATAACTCCTCCAGAGGCCAGGCTCCGGGATTGGCAACCGTCGTGCCGGAGTCTTCATTCCAGTCTACCGAGCGGACATGTGTGCCGTCTTTTAAATAGGGAAACTCGGGCTCACCATCGTGCAGAAAAATAACATTATGATCGCCACCGGCACAGGAACTGCCACACCATTCTGTTCCCGGGTAAGCCACAAACTCGCCGTCTTTGGTAATTTCACGAATTAGTTCAACGGTTTTTTTCCAGCGCTCCGTTGTGATATTAAAATCATTATGTGCAAACGCCAGTACATCTAGACCTGTGACATCACGGCCATAGGTCAGATTATAACTGGTTGAGTTGGTACCTACGGTATCTTCTGAATGCACATGCAAGTCGGTATAGAAAATACGCGGGAAATTCAGTTCCTTATCCACCGTCACATAAAAGGTATGAGGTTTCACCGCCGGGTGATCAGGCATTGTTGCCGTCACCACCAGCTCTCCTGGTTTATCGGTTGGCATGTCATCCAGTAACTGCACCGACCAGCCTTGCCCCGGCAGGACAATGTCTTTTTCATAGCAAGTATGGCCATTAATGCTGGCAGCGATATGAACTTTTTCAGCGCGACTCCAGCAGGTATTACCCCATTCATCTTCGGCGCGAATACGCAGCGGTATTTTTTCGCCCTGTTTAACCAGACGCGAACCTGCCCATTGTAATAATGCAGGGTGCCCCGGCCGTATATTGATTGTGAGATCGGGCTCAACGGCAGCAAATCGGGAGGTACCCAGAGGATCGGCATAACAGCGAAACTTAAAGAACTCTTCGGTAAAGGTTTGTACACGTGTACCCGGACCACCAAAGCGGCGATCACCCAAACGAATCACAATCTGATCACCCGCTTTTAAATAGCCATCATATGTATCAACGATGACCGCTTTCTGGAACGGACGCTCATGCCCTTTCTGATCAAAACGAACAGAAAGTTTTTGCACTGACGCAGGGCTTTGTCCTTCCAGTGTGGCTGAAGCATGGTATTCAGCAGAAACATAATTAGCCCCTATAGGATCTGTTGTCTGAAATAGCTCCCAGTCCGAATAAAAACGGAAGGTTGCTTTAAACCACGAGCCGTCTGCCATACCCGACTGACCGAGCGTATAAACGATGATGACTTCTTGCCATGAACCTGCAATCATCTCTTCGATATTGCAACTTACCGAACCAAGAAACGGCATATCTTTGGTCTTTTGATACAATCCAATCGGGGCCGTGTAAGTATCACCCAGTTTTGATTTTAGTTCGGCATCCGTCATTTTTTTCATCGATATTTCCCCTTTTAACTTATCCTACTCTGAATGATTATTAGCTAACTGATTACCCTATAAAGGACGGACTGTTTTTTGTCCGCCACGCTGTATCGGGGCATTTAAGTGTTAACTATTTTCCTGCCAGTCAGGCAGACGGTTAACAATAGTTACTCAGTCACTTTATGTTGCGCGGCCGCAACCGCCGCTGCTTGTATTTTCTTATTTTTACGTTTGGCGTGAATGCTTGTCCAGAATGTCCTTACAACCACAAAAAGCGTCAGCGCCATCAACATCATCGCGACAGGTCGCTGAAAAAACATATAGCTATCATATTCTGAAATGATGACCACCTGCTGCAATGCACGCTCCCACTCTGGCGCCAGAATAAAGCCGATCAGGAAGGCCACGTATGAGTAGTCAAACTTGCGCATGTAATAACCAATAAAACCAAATGCGAGCATAATGCCGACATCAAACATCGATGACTTACCCAGATATGCGCCCATAATGCAGGTGAACATAACAATCGGATAAAGAATCATGGCTGGAATGTTCACAGCCTTACAGAAAAACCGTAATCCAAACCGGCCTATCAGAAGCAGCAACAGACTAGCCAGCACCAGGCTGCCATAAATGCCATACATGAGCTGGGCATTTTCCTTAAACAAAAGCGGCCCGGGTTGCATACCGTGGATCATAAAAGCACCCATCAACATCGCCGCAGCGAGGTTACCGGGAATACCCAGTACAAACAGTGGTATCAGACTCGCTGCCACCACAGAACTGTTTGCCGACTCAGACGCCGCTATTCCTTCAAGACTGCCTTTACCGAACTCGTGTTTTTTCTTTGATCGCTTCATTGCCTGGTCATAAGACATGAACGACGCAACCGGCGCACCCAGCCCTGGCATAGCACCAACACCAACACCGATCAGGGTGCCACGCAGTAATGCCTTAGTGGTTGCGAAGAACTCCTTTAAAGACACCAGTCGATCTTCAGATTTTTTTGAGAAGACGGTGACGCAGTGTTCACCGCTGCCATTAACGGCTAATCTTTCCAGTTGCAGCAGAATTTCTGAAAACGCAAGCAGACCTATCGCCACCGGAATCAGCGACAAGCCACTACCAAGCTGATAAACATCGAAGGTGAGCCTGGGCAAGGCGGTGACCGGTTCAGTGCCGATCAGTCCCAGTAAAATGCCAAATCCGGCCGCTATTAAACCGCGGGAAATAGAAGTAGTACCAATACCGGCAATCACCGTCAGCGAAACTGAAATCAGTGCAAAGATTTCCGCCGGTCCCATAAACAAAGCCACTGCCGCCAGTGGTGCTGCTATCGCAATCAGTACGATTGTAGAAAGAAAGTCACCGGCCACCGAACTGTATAACGCCATGCGTAATGCTTTTTCCCCTTTTCCCTGCTGAGTCAGCGGATAACCATCCCAGGCTGTGGCTGCTGCTTCAGGTGTTCCCGGGGTGCGCAGTAAAACAGCCGACACAGCGCCACCAAAAAATGCGCCCTTATTCAGACCCACCAAAAAACCAATAGCAGTAAGCGGTGTCATGTAATACGTTATCGGAATAAACAGAGCGATAGCCATCGGGCCATTGATACCAGGAATCGCACCTATCAGTACACCCACAGCAACACCAGCCAGTAAAAATATCAGACTTGCAAGCGATATTGAATCCAGCAGTCCCGCGATTATCATATCCATGGTTTTTTATTCCGCATTTGATTTAGATGTTTATATTTTATTATTCGAAAAGCTGTGGACCTGGCACCGGAACACCGAAGCCGTAACGCATAATAATGTAAAGCAAAAGAGTCAAAGTGACAGACACCACAAACGACTGCAGCCATTTACGATTACCAATGGCATATTGCAGAATCATCAGATAAGCGAACGATGCAAGAGCGTAGCCAATTAAATCTATCGCCAGTAACAATAAAACACAGGGGATCATGATCCTCCCAAGCTGCATAATATTGACGCGCCCGACCTGAGTAAAACCACCACCGTCTTTCAGGTCTTCCGGAAATTCACTTTCCTCTGGCGGTAAAGGCTTGTTAGTGAACACCGATATTGCGATTGTTAGCAGTGACAAGATTGCCATCGATAACATAATACCGACTGCAACATTCGTCACCAAAGCCGGCGAAGCACCATAACCGGGGTAAGCTGGCGTGTAGGTAGGAATTGCCCAGCTCAGCATTACCACACAAAACCCGACAACCAGCAGATAAGCGATCGTATCTCTTTTTATTCTTGTCACCTGTCTATCCTGTTTTCATAGTTACAGCCGCTATTAAATTCACTGCTGAGCGGAAATGTTATCTGCGCTGGCAGCATTCTTTATTTCATTTTTGCTAATTTGCCGAAAGTCTCGTACAAATCTCTTGCCGTTTTATCCGCATGCGCCTCTCCCCATTTAACCGGTCGCATTAACAAGTTGCCGGTAATAAAATCCTGAGTTTCCTTATCGTTTGCAAGCGTATTCGCCGCACTCAAAATCTTTGCCTTGGCTTTAGCATTCAGGCCTTTCGGGGCCACCAGCGCAACAATCATTTCGACCTGCTCATCGTAACCCTGCTCACGCAATGTCGGGACATCGGGAATCGGCGGTAAACGCTCAGCCAGTGCTGCAGCAATTAACTTGATTGAACCGGCTTCTACATGCTTGTATAGAATAGCTCCAACATAGCCAACACTGGCATGACCTCCGGTCACAGCCTTGATAACGGAAGGACCGCCTTTGGACGGGATAAGAGAAAGTTTTACGCCTTCTTTTTTGGCAATGCGGGTAAGCGCGTCGCGGTCATCAGCACCATGAAACATGGCGACCATGGCTTTGTTGTTGTTCTTATGCCAGGCGAATGCTTCTTTTAAAGTGTTCCATGGTTTATCTTTCTGAGAAATAAAACCACTGGAATTGAGTGCTACCAGCGACAGGTAGTCAAAGTCTTGCTGCTTATAAGCCAGTTTAGAGTGATGAGGTGCATAGGTATAAGCAGTCAGTGAGGTAATACCAAGATTGTAACCATCAGGCCTTGATTTACTGAGCTCGGTAGCCATCACGGTACCGTGTGAACCGGTGACGTTTTTTACATTAATCGGCTCACCTAAAAGCTTACTCATGCGCTGCCCCAGTCCGCGTGCCAGGCGATCGATCTGTGCGCCGGGCTGAGTCATGGTCATAAAGGTAATCGGACGGTTTGGATATTCGGCAGCGTTAACACCGGTAAATACCGCAACCAGCATGAATATGAGTACCAGATTCATAAATTTTTTCATTCTACTACTCCTTGTTTTAGATTGACTTAAATTTGCAGGCTTTATTCATTAAGAAATTTCTGTTTTTTTATTACTCATATAATTAATAATAAATTCGATCTTTGTATTTCCAGCAAATATCTTTTTTAATTTAATCATTAGTAATCTATTTATCAGCTGCACAGACAAAATTTAACTGATTAATAGATAGAATTTTCTTGCTCTCGAGTATGCATCGAATGCACAATGTAATACTGTCGTCCAGACGACAATTGAAAAGAAAATTTCTTCATTAGAACGTATTAACTTTAATATAAGCCAATATGGTTGAAGTCAGAATGAGCACGGAATCAATCAGTAAAAATAAATCTTTAATTACCTTAGACAAGGATATGCTGCAGAGATTTAAACCCTATATAACGATTAACACTCTCTGCAAAGGCAACTTTGTATTTCAGGCCAGCACACCAAAGAAATGTTTTTATATTGTATTAAAAGGAAGGGTAAAACTTTTCCGTGTATCAGAAATTGGCAGAGAAATAACACAATGGTTTTGCTTTCCGGGTGAAATATTTGGCCTGGCTGAATCACCTGAAACAAATCAACATTCAATATTTGCCCAGTGCTGTGAACCCTGCGAAGTAATTGCTATCCCGTTAAACCAGTTCAACAACTTCATTCAGTCTTCTCCCGACGTTGCACTGAAAATAATCGAACAGCTTTCGGTCAGATTAAAAATTGTTGGTGATACCTTGCTGGATTTCACATCCGATGATGTTAAGACAAGACTGGTTAAATTATTAAAGCGGCTGAACAAGCGTTTTGGTGTGACACACAATGACGGGGTGATTATAAATATTGTATTAACTCATAAAGAGATTTCAGATATGATCGGTGCCTGCAGACAGTCTGTAACAACTGCCCTCGGTGAATTAAAAGCTGAAGGAAATATTTCGCTGATTGATAACCGTTTCTTTATTCCGTCGGTCGAGAAATTCGAGAAGCTTGGAACAATGCCTTAGTGAAGTCTGTTTTACTTTCACTAAAAAGTAAAACATCACTCATTTAATTAATCTTTCAGCTAACAACTATAAGGCTGGTATTAATTTAACCCCAGCACATCCGGCATATCATAAAGCCCGGTCTTTTGCTGGCTTAACCATATCGCAGCACGCACAGCACCTTTGGAAAATGTCATCCGGCTTGATGCTTTGTGGGTAATTTCAACACGCTCACCGATACCGGCAAACATGACAGTATGATCACCAACAATATCACCGGCGCGGATGGTTTCAAAACCGATAGTATTACGCTCACGTTCACCGGTCTGACCTTCCCGTCCGTAAACGGCACATTCTTTCAGGTCACGGCCTAACGCATCGGCAATGACTTCACCCATGCGCAGTGCCGTACCTGATGGCGCATCCACTTTATGGCGATGATGAGCTTCAACAATTTCTATATCAACATCGTCATTGGCCAGAACGCGTGCAGCCATATCCAGCAATTTAAGACACAGGTTTACACCCACACTCATATTTGGCGCAAACACCACGGCTATATCTTTACTCGCCGCTTCGATAATTAATTTTTGTTCATCACTGAAACCGGTTGTGCCGATGATGATTTGTTTACCCGCTTTACGACAGACTTCAAGATTGTGCAGCGTTGACTCAATCGTTGTGAAATCAATCAGCACATCAAAGTCTTCGACAACAGTGGCGACATCATCAACCACTAAAATACCGTTATCACCAACACCGGCCAGACCACCGGCATCAATACCCACAAAGGTACTACCGGGACGCTCAATAGCAGCCGCTAATTCTGTTTTTTCATTGTCAGTAATGGCTTCGATATGGGTACGCCCCATTCGGCCACCTGCACCGGTAACGGCTACTTTAATCATCTTGCTCTCTTTATGTTCGCTAAATTATTAATTATTTTTGTGTCATTTCATCAAAGAATTTTTTCACACTGTCGACAAAGCCTCGTGATTGCGGACTGTGTTTGTTCGAGTCACCCTGCAAAGTGTCATCAAATTTTTGTAACAGTTCTTTTTGAGCTTTTGTCAGATTAACCGGAATTTCAACATTAACACGACAAAGCAGATCACCTTTTGGACCACCACGAACAGGAACAACACCCTGATTACGCAGTCTGAACAGTTTACCGGACTGCGTTTCAGGCGGAATTTTCAGTTTGACTTTACCGGTCAGTGTTGGCACTTCAATCTCGCCACCCAGTGCCGCCAGTGTCATACTGATAGGCACAGAACAATGCAGGTTATTCTCTTCGCGCTCAAAAATCTTATGCGGTTTTACTTTTACCTGTACAAACAAGTCGCCTGATGGCCCGCCATTTTCACCGGCCTCACCTTCACCGCCTAAACGGATACGGTCACCGGTATCGACACCGGCAGGTACTTTAACAGAAAGTGTTTTGGTTTCCTCAACCCGGCCCTGACCATGACAGGAGCCACAAGGATCGGTAATCACTTTACCCTGACCATGACAATGCGGACAGGTCTGCTGAACAGAGAAGAACCCCTGCTGCATTCTTACCTGACCAACACCACCACAAGTGGTACAGGTGGATGCATCTGAGCCTTTTTTAGAGCCGCTGCCATCACAGGTTTTACAGCTGACCAGTGTCGGGACTTTAATTTTTACAGAGGTTCCGGCCACCGCATCTTCAAGTGTAAGATCAAGGTTATAACGCAGGTCTGAGCCACGGTAAGCGCGCTGACGCTGACGGCCACCACCACCTCCTCCGCCGAAAATATCGCCAAACACATCGCCAAATACATCATTAAAATTAGCGCCACCGGCACCACCGCCATAGCCTCTGCCACCACCCATACTCTGATCAATGCCGGCATGGCCAAACTGATCATAGGCCGCACGCTTTTGTGAATCAGAAAGAATATCGTAAGCTTCTTTCGCTTCTTTAAATTTTGTTTCAGCTTCAGGGTTATCCTGATTACGGTCCGGGTGAAACTTCATTGCCAGGCGCTTGAAGGCCTTTTTCAAATCACGTTCATTGACGTCTTTTGCGACACCCAGTACTTCGTAAAAATCACGTTTTGACATATATTTGCGCTACTCGTAAATATTTTAATAGTTAAATCTGAGATTAATAAAGACCCGATAAAAAACACGCAACAGATTTTTATTAATCGCTGATACGAACAAATCCAGCGCATGTAAACATACCTGGATTTATCCTTTGCCCTGGTTCAGTAACAAGATGTTACTGAACCATACATACCGACGGTATTACTTCTTATCGTCTTTAACTTCTTCAAACTCTGCATCAACCACTTCATCATCCTTTGAAGCCTGTTCAGCATCCTGCTGACCATCTGCAGCGCTTTCCTGCTCTGCTTTTTGTGCGTAAGCTTTCTGAGCAATGGCACCAGCTGCTTCAGTCAAAGCCGTTGTTTTAGCTTCGATTGCATCTTTATCATCGCCTTTGACAACTTCCTGGAGTTCTGCAATAGCGGCTTCAACTTTAGTCTTCTCATCGGCATCAACCTGATCACCCAGATCCTTGATTGATTTCTCAGAAGCATTAATCATGTTTTCTGCTGCGTTACGTGCCTCAACCAGTTCCTTCACTTTACGGTCTTCATCAGCATGCGCTTCAGCGTCTTTGATCATGCGATCGACTTCTTCATCCGATAAACCAGAAGAGGCTTTAATCACGATCGACTGCTCTTTGCCAGTTGCTTTATCTTTAGCTGATACATTTAAGATACCGTTAGCATCGATATCGAAGCTAACTTCAATCTGTGGTGTACCACGTGGTGCAGGCGGAATATCAGACAGATCAAAACGACCCAGTGATTTATTATGCGCTGCTAACTCACGCTCACCCTGTACCGCATGAACCGTTACCGCACCCTGATTATCTTCGGCAGTCGAGAAAACCTGACTTGCTTTAGTCGGGATAGTTGTGTTCTTGTCGATCAGTTTAGTCATGATGCCACCCATCGTCTCGATACCCAGAGATAATGGTGTTACGTCAAGTAACAGTACATCTTTAACGTCACCGCCTAATACACCACCCTGGATTGAAGCACCTACAGCTACTGCTTCATCCGGGTTTACATCTTTACGTGGCTCTTTACCAAAGAATTCCTGAACCGCCGCCTGTACTTTAGGCATACGAGTCTGACCACCAACCAGAATAACATCGTTAATATCACCAACACTTAAACCAGCATCTTTCAGGGCCTGTTTACATGGAGCGATAGTGCCGGCGATTAAGTCATCAACCAGTGATTCCAGCTTAGCGCGGCTCAGTTTCATTGTTAAATGCTTAGGACCGGTTGCATCAGCTGTAATGTATGGCAGATTGATATCAGTCTGTTGTGCAGATGACAGTTCGATCTTGGCTTTCTCAGCCGCTTCTTTAAGACGCTGCAGAGCCATCGGATCATTGTGCAGGTCAAAGTTATTTTCTTTCTTGAACTCATCAGCCAGATAGTCGATCAGACGCATGTCAAAATCTTCACCACCAAGGAAGGTATCACCATTGGTCGATAGTACTTCAAACTGATGCTCGCCATCGATGTCTGCAATTTCGATGATAGATATATCAAAAGTACCGCCACCTAAGTCGTATACAGCAATCGTGCTGTCACCTTTGGCTTTGTCCATACCATAAGCCAGCGCTGCTGCAGTCGGCTCATTGATAATACGTTTTACATTCAGACCGGCAATCTTACCGGCGTCTTTAGTCGCCTGACGCTGTGAGTCATTAAAGTAAGCAGGTACCGTAATAACCGCTTCTGTTACGGCCTCACCTAAATAGTCTTCGGCTGTTTTCTTCATTTTCTGCAGGATACGTGCAGATACTTCAGGTGCAGCCATCTTGTTGCCACGAGCTTCTACCCAGGCATCACCGTTATCAGCTTTGATGATTTTATAAGGCACCAGTTTGATATCACGCTGTACCACTTCTTCATCAAAACGACGGCCAATTAAACGCTTAACCGCAAATATTGTGTTCGCAGGATTAGTCACTGCCTGACGTTTAGCAGACTGACCCACTAATACTTCGTCGCCTTCACCAAAGGCAACAACTGAAGGGGTCGTACGATCGCCTTCACTGTTTTCAATAACCTTGGCGACACCACCGTCCATTACTGCAACGCATGAGTTAGTGGTACCTAGATCAATTCCGATAATTTTTGACATCTTAAGTGCTCTCCAAAAAAGCTAAATTCGTTATCTGCTAAATAAGATAGGGTCTTAAATCACTATTTCAAGCCCCCCCTAAAATAATTAACCTTAATTATTCTGTATCTTTTTCTGTGTCTTCTGCTGCCGGTTCAGCCGGTGCTTTAGACACCATCACCATCGCCGGTCTTATCAGCCGGCCACCCAATGTATAACCTTTCTGCATAACGGCCATAACCGAGTTAGGCGGCACATCGGCAGACTCCTGAATTGACATCGCCTGATGGAATTCAGGGTCAAAGTTATCACCTTGCGGGTTGATACTTTCAATTTCAAATTTTTCCAGCAACTGATAGAACATGGTGGTTGTTAAATCCATACCCTCTTTCAGCTTTTCTATATCGGTCGCTGTTTGCGCGGCTTGCTGTCCCAGCTCTAAACTGTCGATAACAGGAATCAGGGCGTTAACAAATTTTTCAACGGCATACTTATGTGCATTTTCTAGTTCACGCTGAGAACGCTTACGCAGGTTATCCAGCTCTGCCTTGTTGCGTAGTAACTGATCATAATGTTCATCAGATTTTGCCAGTGCCTCTTCCAGCTTCTGCTGCAAGTCAGCCACATGATCTTCACTCAGACCCTCAACAGGATGCACTACCTCGCCTGCCTCATCTGTGATATCAACACTGCTTTGCTCTACTTTCTCGTCGTTAGACATGCAATCAACTCCGCTACACTATTAAATTTAAAAAAACACTCTGAACAGATCTGGATAAACAGATTCTTTAATGGATAAGAAGACGGCGTTAATTAACCCTAAAGCTGATCAGAATATGCTTTACCCCATCATTGATGGGGGTCAAGATTCTGATTTCAAGGCCTGCCCTAATAATTTTGCGGTTATTTCAACAACGGGGATTACATTTTTATAATTCATCCGGGTCGGGCCGACCACACCCAGCACACCCAGTACTTCACCATCTGCCATATAGGGCGCGGTGATAAGGCTGCAACTACCCAGGCCTTCAACCCCGGACTCACGGCCGACATAGACTTTGACGCCTTCGGCATTAATGCAGCGATCAAGAATATTGAGCATATCCCGGGTATTATTAAATACCTGAAACATTTGCTGTAACTTGCCGGTTTCTTCCAGCTCCGAGAAATTCAGCAAATTGGATGCTCCCTGCATCACATAATTCGAGTTTTTATCATCCTGCTGTAATGCTTTATCCGCAATACTGGCGGCGACCCGCATTTGCTGGTCCAGCCGGGTACTGGCTTGATGCAGTGTTTCTACCAGCGAGGTACGTATACTGAAGATATCTTTACCGGCGTACTGACTGTTGACGATATTAGAAACCGTCTGTAGTTCGCTTTGCGTGTATTCCCGGTCGGCCTGAATAACGCGGTTTTCCACTTCCTTTTCATTGATCACCAGAATCGCCAGAATCCGTTTGCCGGGCAATGGCAAAAATTCTATTTGTCTTAATTTTAGCTGACTGCGTTTGGGTATCGTGACTATCCCCGCCATTTTTGTAAAATCGGATAATAAGGTCGAGGCGGTGTTGATCAGGTTATCAGTGGACTGATTGGCATTAAGTTCAGCATTCATCATACCCAGCAGGTCAGTCGTCAGCGGCTGCATTTCCATCAGGCTGTCGATAAAAATGCGGTAACCCTGCTCTGTTGGAATGCGACCAGCTGAGGTGTGCGGTGCCTGCACCAGTCCTTGTTTATCGAGTTGTGACATCACATTACGAATGGTGGCTGAGCTAACATCAAGCCCGGAAGTTTGTGCCAGCGTTTTTGAGCCTACCGGCTGACCGTCTGTGATATAGATATCAACCAGAGCTTTTAACAGAAGTTGCGCACGCGGGTTGAGATTCATAAAGCTGGCTATCCTGATATCTTATTTGATTTTGGATAAGTGCCCATCTTCGATGGTATATATAGAGTCCATGCGATTTGCCAGCTCCATATCATGCGTCACAATCACCAAACTGGTGTGGAAATCTCTGTTGAGCTTAAAGATCACATCAACCACCTGCTCTGCAGTCGAAGGGTCGAGATTGCCGGTCGGTTCATCAGCCAGAATGCATTTTGGCTCCGCACAGAGCGCCCGCGCAATTGCGATGCGCTGACGTTCACCACCCGACAACTCAGATGGTTTGTGATGCAAGCGACCAATCAAACCCACTTTTTCAAGTAACAGTCTGGCACGTTGGGTGGCTTTTTTAATGCTGGAGCCACGGATAAACATCGGCATAGCGACGTTTTCCAGTGCGGTAAACTCCGGTAATAAATGATGAAACTGATAAATAAAACCTAGATTTTTATTGCGCATACCACAGCGTACCGCTTCTGACATCTCCGCAAAGTCCTGATTATCAATCAGCACATGACCACTGCTGGGCTGATCCAGGCCGCCTAATATATGCAGCAAGGTACTTTTGCCGCAACCTGAGGAGCCGACAATAGCAATTTTTTCTGAACTGCGAATCGTCAGATTGATTCCCTTGAGAATGTCCAGCTTCGCGCCACTGCCTTCATGATAACTCTTACTGACATTATCGGCTTCAAGCACAATATGCTCACCGGCTTTTGCAGGGGGCAGGATAATCTGACTGGTGAAGTGATTTAAACTCATGATTATTCAAACCTCAATGCATCAATCGGGTTAATTCTGGAGGCACGCCATGCCGGGTAAATAGTAGCCAGAAAGGACAGCGCCATGGCAATCAGCGAAATACCGATCGTGTCGTCTGTATGCAAATCCGATGGCAAATCACAAATATAATAAACATCACAAGGCAGAAAATCGGTCTGGAAGTAAGCCTCGATAGCCGGTATTAATGTTTCCAGATTAACCGCAACCGGCACCCCAATCGCCAGGCCGAGTAGCACCCCCATAAAGCCGATGATGGTTCCCTGAATCATAAAGATCGCCATGATACTTCCCGGCGTCATACCAATGGTTCTGAGAATCGCAATATCAGACTGTTTATCGGTTACCGTCATAACCAGAGAAGACACAATATTGAATGCAGCAACAGCCACTATCATAAACAAGATAATGAACATCACCGTTTTTTCCATCTTCAATGCACGGAAAAAATTAACATGTCGCTTGGTCCAGTCGCTCACCCAGTATTCATCTCCCAGCTGCCTGGTGATATCAGCGGCGATCACCGGCGCTTCAAATAAGTCATCCAGTTTCAAGCGCAGCCCTGAGATATTATCTTTAAAGCCGAATACTTTTTGTGCGTCGTCCATATGAACAAGTGCGGTATTACGATCGAACTCCTGCATACCGACTTCAAACACACCGACCACTGTAAAACGTCTTAAGCGCGGTACAGCGCCGATCGGGGTAAAATTTGCCTGCGGTGTAATTAATGTAACTTTATCGCCTTCATAAGTACCGAGTACATTAGCCAGCGCACTGCCAAGAATAATGCCATAACTGCCTGACCTTAAATCATCAATACTGCCCGACACCATGGATGATGCCACTTTGGAAACATTGCCCTCTTTTAACGGCAGAACACCGCGCACAATAGCACCACTGACACGACGGCCATTATTCAACATCGCTTCATTGGATATATAAGGTGCCATACCAACAATCCGCTGATGTCCTTCGAGCTTTTTAGAGAGGGATTTCCAGTCAGAGAGCGTGCCGGTCACATCCGACACAGTGGCGTGTGAGGTCATGCCCAAAATCCTGTTGCGCATTTCCTGTTCAAAACCATTCATCACCGATAAGACGATAATCAGCGCCGCCACCCCTAAGGTCACACCGAGGATAGAGGTCATTGAAATAAAGGAAACAAAATGATTACGCCGTTTTGCACGTGTATAGCGTAATCCTATAAACAATTCCTTGGGTTTAAACATGCCGTTGTTATAGCCTTTAAATATTATAGGGTTAGGTCAGGTTGATCTGTGAAGTTTCACTTTTATGATAAAATGAGCGGACTCAAAATCGACACAACATTTTTATTTGTCAGCAGAGTATACAGAGAGTTCCAATAACATGCGACGATTTCTAATACAGAATAACCATTAAGTGATTATAATAACTACATGAATATACAGACAAAAGTTAGCTTACCTGCTGAATGGTCATCTCAGGATGGCATTTTATTATGCTGGCCCCATCATTCGATGGACTGGCAGCCCATTCTACTTGAAGTTGAAAAAGCCTTTGATGAAATAGCCTGCTACATCTGCCTTGATCAGACACTGGTCATTATTGCGCATAATGACGAACATCAGCAGCAAATCCTTGCCCGGCTAACGCAAATAAACGCCAATACCGACAATATAAAATGGTTGATTCATAACAACAACGATACCTGGTGCCGTGACTTCGGGCCGATCACCGTTGTAAGAGATCAGCGCACGGTTGCCCTCGACTTCCGGTTTAATGGCTGGGGCGACAAATTTGATGCTGAAAATGACAACCTGAGTAACCAGCAACTGGCAAAAGACAAATTGCTAAAATGTGAGCTTGAGTCGATAGACATCGTACTGGAAGGCGGCAGTATTGATAGCGACGGTGAAGGCACATTGCTTACAACCACACAATGCCTGCTTTCTGATAAAAGAAACCCCGCGCTCAACAAACAGGATATTGAAAACGAGCTGTCAGCCAGGCTCGGCACAAAACGCATCTTCTGGTTAGAGCATGGTCATCTGGAGGGTGATGACACCGACTCACACGTCGACAATCTGGCACGTTTTTGCAATCCCAATACCATTGCCTATGCCTGTTGTGATGAAAACGATGAGCACTACCCAAGCCTGCATGCCATGCAGTTAGAGCTTGAGCAGTTAAGAACCAGCGCTGGTGAGCCGTACAATTTAATACCTCTTAAAATTCCGCAAGCGTCTTATAATGATGGCGAGCGCCTGCCTACCAGTTATGTAAATTTTTTAATTACTAATCAGTACATCTTAATGCCAACCTATAACGATGCCGAGGATGCTATCAACCTCGCCAAACTACAGGCTGTTTTTAGCGACCGCAAAGTCATTGGCATTGACTGCAGCGACATCATAAAACAATCCGGCTCGATTCACTGCCTGACCATGCAGCTACCCCGACACACTCTATATTAATGAGATCAGCACTATGACATCACGCTCTATTCATCTCGCACTGATTCAGTCTCAGGTATTTGCAACGCCTGCCGAGAACATTCAATACCTAAGCGAACAGATTGCTAGTGCCACCACTAATGGCGCCAACCTAATCCTGCTGCAGGAACTCCATAACACGCCTTATTTTTGCATTGAAGAAAATCCGGCCTGCTTTGATCTGGCTGAAACCATTCCCGGCCCCAGTACCGAGGTGTTTTCAAAACTAGCCAATGAGCACGGTGTGGTGATCGTCGCCTCTTTGTTTGAAAAAAGAACCGGCGGTTTGTATCACAACACCGCTGTGGTGTTTGAAAATGACGGCTCAATTGCCGGTAAGTACCGCAAAATGCACATACCGGACGATCCCGGATTTTATGAGAAATACTATTTCACACCGGGTGATTTAGGTTTTACACCTATCCAAACCAGTGTCGGCAAACTCGGCGTGTTAGTTTGCTGGGACCAGTGGTTTCCTGAAGCAGCCCGATTAATGGCACTGGCCGGTGCAGAGATTCTGCTTTACCCAACGGCGATTGGCTGGGACCCGCAAGACACAAAAAAAGAACAAGCCCGGCAACTGGATGCATGGATTACCATTCAGCGCAGCCACGCCATTGCCAATGGCATTGCTGTCGCCAGCTGCAACCGAATCGGTAGCGAGTCGGTTGCAGACATGACATCGACATTCTGGGGCAACAGCTTTATTTGCGGCCCTCAGGGTGAGTTTCTTGCCCGCGCTTCAAGCGACAATAACGAAATACTCAGCGCCAGCATAGCGCCGGAAAAAACCGAACAGGTCAGACGCATCTGGCCGTATTTAAGAGACCGCCGGATAGATGCTTATGGTGATTTAACACGACGTTATATTGACAATTGAGACCAGAGCATAGAGTCAGGCCGAGTTAGTCAGACCGGCCTTTAGGCTCTGACTAACTCGGCGTGATGTAATTGTAACCACTGCAATGCCAGTATTGGCGTTGCAGAATTAATACGGCCACAGGCTAACTGCGCCATCGCTTCCTGATAGTCCATCACAATGACCTTTATATCTTCACCCTCCGTCGCCAGGCCATGTATCCCGCCGGCTGTTGTGCTGTCAACTTCAGCATAATAGAGCGTTATCTGCTCACTGCAACCACCCGGGCTTGAGTAATATGTAAACAGTTCGCGCACATCATTTACCTCAACCCCTGCTTCTTCTTTGCATTCTCGACTCACCACCTCTTCAGCCTGCTCACCGTCTTCAATCATGCCCGCCACCAGCTCAACTAACCACGGTCCGTTTGGATCGGCTTTGGCACCAATGCGGAACTGCTCAATCAGTACCAGGCGGTCTTTAAGCGGATCAAATAACAACACTGCCACAGCATGACCGCGTTCCATTAACTGCCGGTTGAGCACAGCCGTCATGCCGCCTGCATACAGTTCGTGCTGCAATGCGTAAGACTCAATCGATAAAAAGCCTTTGAATAGTATTTCTTTTGTAATAACCTTCCAGTACATCCTACTCTCTACTATAAAATTGATTTGAATCAGTGAAAACTCATTAGGTAATGCTAATATTGATTTAGATCTGAACAAACTACGGACCGAAATGAAGACATTAATCTCTATTGCTTTACTCATGCTCAGCCCTATCATGGTAAATGCCAGCCCAAACGGTCAACAATTATTTGAAAATAATTGCTCGGTTTGCCATGGCACCAAAGGGGGCGGTGGCGTTGGAATCCCGCTTGCCTTACCTTCATTTATTAATTCAGTTAGTGATAACTATTTAAGAAAAACCATCCGTTATGGCCGGCCCGGGCGCGTCATGCCATCGTTCAACAATCTGTCAGATGATGAGATCTTATCGATTGTGAATTACATGCGAACCTGGACCGGAAAAAAAGGCAAGACCTTCTCAAAACATAATATTACTGGCAACCCGCAGGCTGGCGGCAAACTCTTTAACAAACTCTGCATCAGTTGTCATGGTGTCGGTGGAATCGGCGGTGCCGGTACGGGCGTTACTTTTTCGCGGCCACGTAATTCCCCCATCATCGCACCTTCTTTAAATAACCCCGGCTTTCTCTCCTCGGCTGAGGATGAGTTCATAAAAGAAACATTAGTCAATGGCCGCGCCGGTACGCCGATGATTTCATACAAACAGTTCGGTTTATCCGATCAGGACATCAACAACCTTGTCAGTTACATTCGTGGTTTTGAAGCGGGTCCATACCCTTTCAAATCCTATGATACTGAATCTGCCGTGATCAAAGTCGACTCGCCTTACAGCATTGAAGAAACCATTAACAATGTTAAAGATGCCATCATTGGTAAAAACTTTAAGCTCATTCGGGTACAGGAACTGAATCAGGGTTTAGTTGAGGCTGGTAAAGAAAATAAAAAATCATACATCATTTATTTCTGCAACTTCAACTTTCTGAATAAAGCTCTGGCGATAGATCCGCGCGTGGGAATGTTCTTACCGTGCCGCGTCACAGTGATTGAACAAAATGGCAAAGTCAGCATCATCAGCACCAACCCGCTTAAACTGGCCAGCTTATTTAATAACCATGAACTAAGCGAAGCCTGTAAAGAGATGCACACTATCTACTCAGAATTATTAGAAGAGGCTAGTCTATAAATGAAATTTCCTACAGCCATCAGCCGTCTGGCCGGATTATTCATACTGCTCTGCGTTAGCTTTAACAGCTATGCAGATGATTTAATTATGATGCGTGTTAAACAGAGTTTTCCGGAAACCATGACCAGCCTGCAAATCGCCATCAAAAAAGCAGGCTATACCATCTCCCGTGTGCAACGGGTTGATATCGGCCTGACTAAATCCGGTTTCAAAACCGATAAATACCGCGTGGTGTTTTTTGGAAAAGCAGAAGAAGTGGAAACGCTGTTAAATCAGTACCCTGACCTCGCCGCTTTCCTGCCGTTAAAAATTTCCATCTTTGCAGAAAATAATGACACCATTCTGGTATCCAACAACCCGATAATATTGCAGCGCTACTTCAAACAAATCCCTGAACATTACTTTACCCGCTGGGAAAAAGATGTTCAGAAGATATTCAGTCTGGCCAGCATCGAAGACTAGTTACGGCTGATCTGCCCGTTTATCGGGACTGGTTATCGGCCAAAGCCCGTGCACACTGATAAACCAGTTCCGGACCTTTATAAATAAAGCCGGAGTAAATCTGTACCAGTTGTGCACCGGCGGCCATTTTTTCCAGCGCATCCTCAGCCGACATAATACCGCCAACAGCAATCACTGGAATCTTATTGTCAAACAACTGACAAAACTGCCGCACAACCTCGGTTGAAGATTGCATCACCGGTTTACCACTCAAACCACCCTGCTCATCTGCATACTGCAAGTCTTCCACACCGGCACGGGAAAACGTGGTGTTGGTAGCAATAACCGCATCAATCTCTGTATTTAAAAAAGTCTCAGCCAGTTCTTTAATTTCATCTTCTGTCAGATCAGGCGCAATTTTTACTGCCAGCGGTACATAGCGTCCGCTCTGTGACTGCAGCTCTTTTTGTTTGAGCTTAAGCTGCGACAACAACTGCTGTAAGGCTTCACCATGCTGCAGTGAACGCAGCCCAGGAGTATTAGGCGATGAAATATTAATGGTGACGTAATCGGCAATAGCGTGCACCGCTGCAAAACAAATCAGATAATCATCAACCGCATTTTCAACCGCCGTGGAAAAGTTTTTACCGATGTTAATACCAATCACACCATCGTAGGACGATTTTTTAACCGCAGCAATTAACTGATCAACACCCTCATTATTAAAGCCCATACGGTTAATAATGGCGCTGGCTTCAGGCAAACGAAATAATCGTGGCTTATCATTTCCCGGCTGTGCAACGGGTGTCACTGTGCCCACTTCAATAAAGCCAAAACCGCATTGTGATAACGCATCAATATATCGGGCATTTTTATCCAGCCCGGCTGCCAGACCGACTTTATTCTTAAATTCAAGACCCATAACCGTCACCGGCGCATTAATCACCGGCTTAAACAGTAACTTTAAAAGCCCGGCCGATGCAAAAAGATTAAGTGCTTTCAAAGCCATATTGTGAGACTTTTCTGCATCAAATCTGAAAAGCACGGATCGTATTACGTTATAAAGCATCAAACAGGCTCCAAATATTCAATCATTAATTGCAATGTTTTATTATTTCTAAATTCATTAACATCGAGTTTATACACGGCGCGTATTTTATCGCTGTTCTGGCCCAATTGCTCGTTTGTTGTGTTAAACGCAATCGCATCAATCTGTAGCGTACTGTTCTCCGGCTGTAGTTTTAGTTTTAAATGCTTTTCACCGACAATTCGCCATTCCATCACATTAAAGCAATTATCGAATAAAGGTTCAGGAAACTGCTGCCCCCAGGGCCCGGAATAGCGCAGCAAATCCGCCAGCTGTATATTAAAATCGGCTTCCGCTAATTCACCATCAGTGAACAGTACATTAACCAGATCGTCTTTCGATAATAAGCCGTCCACCACACTGACAAAGCCGGCCTTAAAGGCTGCAAAATCCGCCTCATCCATCGACAATCCGGCTGCCATAGCATGACCTCCAAATTTCTTAATAATGGAAGGATGTGTCTTATCCAGCAGATCGAGGGCATCGCGAATATTCAGCCCCTTGATTGAACGCGCCGAGCCTTTGATTTCACCATTATCGGATTTTGCAAAAGCAATCACCGGCCGGTGAAACTGCTCTTTAATACGGGAAGCTAAAATGCCGATCACACCCTGATGCCAGTCTTCATGATAAATAACAATAGCAGAGGGCAGTTCGCTTACATCCAGCGCTGAAATCACTTTATCTAACAAAACCATGGCCTGCTCTAACATGTCTGTTTCGATAGAGCGTCGCTGACTGTTTAATTCGTGTAATTGTTCAGCAATCTGCTTGCAAAAGCGGCTATCATCACTGAGTAAACAGTCGATACCTAAAGACATATCTTCAAGCCGGCCTGCTGCATTTAAGCGTGGGCCCACAGCAAAACCAAGATCAGATGACACACAGTTGGCCTGGTTTCGCCCCGCCACTTTCAACAGCGCCGCTATGCCAGGACAACACTCTCCCGCACGAATCCGCTTGAGTCCCTGATCAACCAGGATGCGGTTATTCTTATCCAGTGGCACTACATCCGCCACCGTACCCAGCGCCACCAGATCCAGCACTTTTGCCAGATTAGGTTCCTTGCGTGCGGCTGTAAACCAGACGCTTTGACGCAGTGAAGCACGCACCGCCATCATCACATAAAAAATAACCCCAACACCGGCAATCGACTTACTGGGAAAAGTGCACGCGGGCTGATTTGGATTAACAATCGCCCTCGCAGCGGGCAGGTTGTCAGCAGCTAGGTGATGATCGGTAACCACCACATCAATCTCCTGTTTGTTAGCCGCCTGCACACCTTCAATGCTCGATATACCATTATCAACTGTGATAATGAGATCCGGCTTTAACTGCGCCGCATATTCCACCAGTTCAACCGTCAGGCCGTAACCAAAATCAAAGCGGTTTGGTACAAGGTAGTCCACATGACTGGCACCAAACAGGCGCAATGTTCTCACAGCAACCGCCGTACTGGTTGCACCGTCGGCATCAAAATCACCGACTACCAGTATTTTTTTATTCTGCTTTATTGCATCAACAATCACTTCAACCGCATCATTGATACCGGCTAAACTATCAAACGAAAGCAGCTTTGATAGCTGATTATCAACATCATCTAATGAGCCTACCTTGCGATGCCGGTAAATGCTTTGCAATACAGGATGAACACCGGCAACGGCGGCTATACTTTCATCATTCGCATGACGTTCAATTAAAACTGTTTTCATGCCTCTACCACACAAATGTCTTGCAGCGATTTTTTCTTGCGGAAAAAACGGTATTTATAAATGTTTTTAAACTGATAAAATGTCTCGTCTGTATCGTGAATATTCACTTCAGTTATTTTTCCGCTTTTTAATAATTCAATAAGTGGTCGTAAAATTTCAGTTTCAACTTTAGCCAGTTGTGTCAGCCATAAATCCATATCACCGCAGGACGACGCCAGCAGCAATGACTCATCAACCAGCTGAAAGTTATGCCTGGCACTGGCAGCAATATCAGCAAGCTGCAGTCGCTCAATATTATGTTGCTGACAAAAACCTTCTGCCCAGCTGGCATCACTAATCAAAGCATCTCTCTCAAAGTCAGATGAAACAGCACTGCCGCCACCAAAAAACCAGAAGCCGTTCAGTAAGCGCCCGGCAAACAGTTTATCCTGATGCTCAATATACTCGTGTAAAAACATCTGCACTTCATTAGTAACCCGCAGCCAAAAAGCACTCTGCTCACCGCGTGGTAAAAAATGTTTCATATCACGCCCATAAACGGCATAGGCTGAAGTCATCTCCGCAACAACAGGACTTGATGAGTGGCAGATAATACGCCCGGACGGCAGATATTTTAAACTCAGTCCATCAGCTGAAAAATGCTGGTTAAATTGCGTGATGATATTTTCAATCGTTTCAATATCTGGCTCACTAATAGCCAGCGGATAAGCCACAATATGATCCGACTTGAGCTCAATATTCACCGGCTCGGCATACAAAACAGTCGCCGGCTCTTCACTGCCGGCATCTTCATAAGCCGCCAGAGAATACGTGGTGGCGTAATCTACCGGAAACGAGCGGGTATTTTTATCTTTTGTGCAGCGATAGGTGGCTTGTGTGAAAAACTGCTGAATTAACTTTAAATGCGAGGCCTGTGAAACATCAAACTCCCCGGCCTGAAATGACTTAAACAAGCCAGGTAATACAAGATTTACACGTTTTGAGTTCACAGAATAAAGCCAGAAGCAGAGCGGATACAGCACTGATTGTATCCAATCGACCGGTCACAGAACAGAATTAAATCCATAATACGGCTGTAAGAGGCGAAAGCTGACTAAAATTCGTACGAGCGAGAATACTCAGGAAACGTAAAACCGGATAGTGACAGCAATATCGGGCTTAGCCAGCTATAAGTGGTAAGGCTAGAACAGACGATCAAACAGCTCATCCATGACTTTTTCACCGGCTTTACGTACCGCATAATCGCCCAGCTGCTGACCAACACTCTGGCTCTGATTGGTTGTTGTTGGTCGCGATGCATTAATCTGATTCTGAATTTTACTGATTTTGCTATTTTGCTCGAGCTGCATGCGCTTCATTTCAGCCAGCTTTTCATCCATCAGGCGCTGTTGCTTGATATTTTCCATACGCTGTTTATAAATCGCATCAACCCGTTTGCCTTTATAGTATTCACATTTCTCCGGATCGTTATTATGAAAGCATATGCCCACGCCATTAGGGCGTCCACTACTAACCGGGCCATCGTACATCTCGACGCCATTAAGAGAAATCATACCATTAACCCTGACACCATTTTTAAACACACCATCAAAACGCAGGTCGTTTACAAAATTTACAGCATAGCCTTTGCCATGAGCCAAACCATTTTTACACGCGCTGGCTTTATATAACCAGTAACCGGTTTCTTTTAAACGACATTTTTGTGTGGCATACAGATCTTTAAGGATTTTTTCTTTTTTACCTTTTGCCATTGCAATGTATTTTTGAGGCATCTCAAGACTTAAAACATTTTCATCAAACGTTTTCAAGTCAGCCAGATAGTACTGTATTAATTCCTGATATGAATTTAATTTCACAGCGCCCTTTTGGGGCTTATAATTGTCAGGGCGTACTGACGGATAAGCCGTTAGCGTTATAACCTTATTATCACGAACCAACTTTAACTTTAAGCCGTCACCATATTTAGTATTAACTATCAGCTGCAAAAACTCCGTATTATTTGCAGGAGTAATATTATTGATCGCCACTATCTGATCTGATTTTATTACACCGGCAAGGTAGGCAGGGCTATTATATTCAATAGATTGAACATCAAAATATCCGGTTTTTTTATTAAAATTAAAAGTTAAACCAAGATAAGCTTTCTCACCCCGTTCTTTGAAGGCTGTTTCAAAAGCGGCTTTTTTTATGCTGACAGATAATAGTGTTTCTTTTTTAACAAACTTTCCATCAGCGTAGGTGCTGATAATGGTTAGGTCATTAACAGGGTTAAAGAGTCGAGTTGTTCCGTTATAAAAATCACCCTTTTCTACAACACCAGAAGAAGTTGTTTTTGAGCCGTTAACCAACAACCACTTTACCCACTGACCTTCGAGCCTGCTATTATCAGATGCTGTCAGCACCCCATAACCACGTGGCATACCGTCTTTTACAGAACCGGTATATTTCCATGTAACACCATTCTTATAGGCACCCGTTAATACGCTGCCTGGCTTCACTGACGTTGAAGCAGCCGGTTTGATATTTTGTTCATTACAAGCCGATAAAAAGATTGCTATCAGCAAAATAAATAAATTTTTATTCATCAAATACCCCAAAAAATCTAAAACAATATTAATAATTCTACTATAAATGAGATAACTCCTATGCACATCACCCAAATGGGGTAAAGACTTACAAATCATACAGATGGCCGCCTGCTAAGCCAGCTATGCACCTAGTATCTTCGTAGTTAATAGCAGAGTAACTCATGACTCGGACCGCTTGTCTGTTTTTATTAACACGGACATACCGCCTTTGCAGTAAGGCTTTAGTTTCAGCATGACCTTGAATTACAAGCTAGTCGTGCACACTTTAATAAAAGTAATTAACTGATAGCATATATGGAGAGATGAAATGTTTGAACCGATAACAATACCCTTTGGCAGTGTGATGTTATACAACCTTGTAAAACTAAAAGAAGGTGTGACTGTTGAAGACGTTGAACTGGCGCTTGGTGAAATGTGCAATGTTGTAAAGAACACTTACGGCGATGACGCTGGAGGTTTTATCGGCGGTCAGGTATTTGAAAACAGTGGATTTATCTCCGAACAGGGTTCGATTGACACATCTAAACATACCGATCATGATGTGGTCATCATGACCTATTGGAAGTCATTCGAGCAGCATGAGGCATCACATGCCGATAGTGTCTTCAAAGAAAAATTCGATAAGGTTGCTGAGTACTGTTCAGATACACATGAAATCGGTTACAAAATGTTATGGCAAGGAATCCCTGAATAAACCAGCCATTACGACATTGAAATCCTGACAGATGCTCATTGGCAATCAGGGTTGAAACATCCCCCGGAAGTGATGTTGATGGACTATTTCTTGTGGTTTCAGACTAAGTTTTAGCATTCTCTGTTTGCAGTACGCAAACAGAGAATGAACTGATCAGACAGGCACCATAGCAGACACAGACAAGGCTTCTAATGAGTCTTGCTAGTCCTTTTTAAAAACATTAATCCCGTTGTTGACAACAGTCCCTAGCGAATCTGTTATTTTATTAACCCTCCCTTTAATATTTCTCGTCACATCATGCTGACCCACTTCGGAAAAAATACTTTCAACAACAGCAAGCACCCTCTCCTCTCGCTTATCAATGATGCCATCAGACTCCATCAGTTCATTTAACAGTTTTAATATATCGCGTGACATCGAGGCATAATTGCAGTCAGGGTTTTGTTTTTTAAATTCAGCTAAACCTCTGGCAAGTGCTTCGATGGAAAAATCAGAAAGCTTATCCTCAGTGTAGGCCATTCCTTTCTCAACAAACTCAGGATCATAACCCCACTCTTTAACAAAATAATTGTAAATAATCTGTCGCTCTGACGGATCAATGCAGCCATCAACCTCGGACATTTTCAGCGCCAGCGGTGATATAAAATCAAACAAAGCAAGAGCCAGAAAATCCATTGGCGTGTTTATAAATTCAGGTATCACAATCACCCGGTCATTTGTCTGGTCCTTTATAAAGCGGGTAACACCCACCCAGGCACCAACACTAACAACCCCGGCAGCAACAACCCAGCCAACCGGAGTAACCGCTGTACCAATGCCAATAGCTGCCAAAATACCGCTAGGGGCAAAAAAAGTAGAAGCTACAACAGACGACTTAGCAATAGTCACAGCGGTAGCACCGGCACCTAATGCATCCCAGGCATCAATCACCTTGTTTTTAACTCTTAATGAAGTGTACGCATCTTCACCAATTGCCAGCTTGGCTTTAAACCGCAGCGGTTCTGTGATGACTGTTTCAATGCCATCAAACCACTGTAAAGTATCATTATCCGTCATTACATTAAGCTTTAAGAGGTGAAAACTTTGCATTAATCTCGGCAATCTTTCGCGCCAGTGCTTTATCCTTAATGTCTTCTTTCATGCCTAAAGTCATTCCAAAAGCGATTAAAATCGGGGTTACAACAGATGAAAGTAAGCCTAAGACAGGAATAGATGCGATTAAAAAACCAGCAACTGCACCAAAGATAATACCAAAAGATGTTGACGGAAATCTCGTGAATAACTCACATATAAAGTCTACAATTTTGCGACCAACCTTTATCACAAACTCCCCAGCTTTTATTGTTGCTTTAGAAAAACTATAAAGTAACGCCTTCGTATCCGCAGACACATCCAGATTATCAATCGTTTTTTTAACTTTAGCTTCAGTCATACTCAAGACTGAAACCCAATCAATAAAGTCTTTATCGATATTACATTCTTGCGTCTGAAATATTTCACCAGTACCAGAGTTATTTCCTTCACCTTTAACTGTCATCATTGAGCCTTTATCCATTCTGAGTGCAGATACATCTGCATTATTATTTATAAGTGATTGACTATTCATCAATCCTATACCAACTAAAGCCCTATTCTTAATTCTTACTATAAAATGCCCCTGATTGCTCTAAGAACAACTTTTGCTTTGCAAACAGCGGACTTATTTATTACCGAAAAAGCACCAGAGCGAGCACTATTTAACCATATATCACACAAATCGCTTTTTATGCCTCCACCTTTTACGCACTTAGGCAGAGCCAGATCTTTTTAACCAGCTAATAGTTATATTTATCTAGTTGCTCTAGTCAATACATACCGATTCTAATTAACATGATAATTATATTTGATAAAGCTTAAATGAATAGAATAATTCTCATTATAATTTAAATGAAAAGCAAAATTTTGGAGATATTTATGTTTAATATAAAAAACTTAATTGTAGCCTCGGCAGCAACGATGCTCTTAAATGGCTGCGCTAGCAACAGCGACAGCATTTCGTCAGCAATATCAGTTTTGTCCATATCCGGTGCAATGGTCAGCCTTGATGGTACATATGACACAGGTTGTGTTGACCGGTCTTTGGAAGGAGGCAGTGGTTATTATAGAGACACTACCATCATTTCAGGCAACATATTATCCAACTCGGGAGCTGAATACAGTGACTCAGCCTGTACACTAGACGAAGTACCCGGCGCACTGACAGGTTCAATTGCTGTAACAGGGACAACAGCAATTACTGGCTGGACTGGCGCTGGCGACATGACCGGTGCCTTTATACCGGAAGCGGCCGATGGTTCAGGTCCGATAGGTACGTCAGAGTCAGTTACAACACTTGCAGTAACTGTATCTTCTGCAACAGGATATAACGCTGGCATTCCTGCTAACTTTGCAGCACCAATCTTTTTTGTAGTAGATGATACAGGCGCTAAGAAAGTACTCTATGAAGATGATGATTATTTCAGTGGATCCACGTTGGCAAATAATATTGCGAAAACTGAAATATAACTTGAGCATTTAAGATCATTTAATTTTAAATGGCCAAAACGGACATCCATCTTAGAAGACACCGGAATATACAGTAATGTCGGTTAATTCTGGTCTCTTCTTAAAATGGGTGTCTTGGGGCGAGCGTCGTAACACTCATCCGGTTACGTTAATCATCTTGCATCTTATCCCAGAAATCACTATCCATCCGTTTAATGATTACAGATTGCTCAGTTTGCATTCCTAGATCATAGTCATAAATAAACTCTGCTAATCTTGCACCATCTATAAGAACCACGTTAGTTGAACCATTCAAGTTATCGGCATATTCAATCGCTGCCTTTGAGTAAGAAGATGTAGTTATGAAAACACCTTTATTAGACTGTGCAACTGCTAAAGCGCCTACAAATTTTTGAACATCTTCCCGGCCAATTACGCTGTCACGCTTATACCGTTTAGCCTGGATATGTATCCGTCCTAACCCCAGTACATCCTCTTTTATAATCCCATCAATTCCACCATCGTTAGACTGTTGTGTAACTTGACCAGCATTTTTTACGACACCGCCATAGCCCATTTTTTCTAATAGTCTAACAACCAGTCTTTCGAATTCGTAAGGTTTCTTACTTAAAATTGTATCCAGAATATCTTCATATACATTATCACGTATATTTTGAGCCGCTTGATTTAGTGCTTCATCAGGTGTCACTTCAGAGTTTAATACAGGACCTGGCTCTACACTATCATCGGCTTCCTTATTCGCCTTTCTTTGAGCATCATGCTCTGTAATTTTTCCTTTTACATGTGCTTTAATTTCATCTTTTTTTCCTACCAATGAAAGACCGACCTTTGTTATTTCACAATATCCGCGCTTAGGTCGTTCAATTAGTTTTGATATTGCGAGATAGCTTAATGCCCAGCCAATACGATCTAAAAAAACACGTCCATTACCAGACTCATATTCAGTATTCTTTTCTTCTTCAGTTAAATCGAAATATTTAGCCAGTGGATCTTCTAATGACTTCCATTCAAGCATACCAATATTTGGCTTTGCCAGCTCAGCAAGAACAGCAGGCATAATTTCATCATATTTTGGCACCGACACTTTCTTACATCTCCAACAATACAATACGGTTCATACTTCTTACTCCACGGGTAAATCGAATACCCACATTAGGAAACATTAGAAAAAACAGTCGTTTCGGCTAGTCATAGATCTCCTTAGTAAGGGTAACCTAACAAGCGAGATCTCAAACTTAATCACCAATTAAAAGACGCAGGTTATTAAACCTGCTTACTTTGCCCTTGTCCACTCTGAAAAAAAATGCCTGCATATAAAACAATGATGCCAGTCAAAATACCTGGCAGGCCTTCATAAACCATTTCTTGCAGACCAAGTAAACGCCAAATGAGAGCAACTGAAAAACCAGCAAGGATTGCGATAATACTGATAAATTGTGATGGCTGCTTAGCAAAACATAAAAATATTAACAACGGTACAAACGCACTGGCCAAGCCCGACCAGGCCATGATCACCATACTAAAAACACTTTGATTATTCGACAGTGCAATTAAAAGCGCGATGCCGGTAATCATTATGGTTGCCAACTTTAACAGCCAGGTTTTCTCAATGTTGTGAGGCAGAATGTCGTGAGTGATAGCCGCAGAACAGCTCAATACCAATGAGTCTGCTGTCGACATGGTAGCTGCAAAAATACCCGCCAGAATTAACCCCACAAGAACCGATGGCAGTAACTGTTGCGCCATAAGTGGCAGTGCTAGCTCCGCATCAAACGACCCTGTATCGGACAAATAAAGGCGAGAAAGCAATCCGACACCTGTCGCCATGCCGTAGAAGAGCGTAAACCATAAGTAATACCAAACCTTCGCCTGACGCATACTTGCTAAGTCATTTAGTGCCATAAAACGCACCATGATGTGGGGCTGACCAATAACGGATAAGCCTGCGAATAGCCAGCTCACAATAAACAATGCAGCGCCAATCCAGCCGGAAAATACCAGGTCTTTTGGCAGCCAGTCCATAAATCCTTTCACGCCGTTCAACTGCGCAAGCGATTCAGATAAACCTCCCAGGTTAAAGACAGCTACAAACAAAAGTACTCCCATTGCAAAAATCATAACAATAGACTGGGCTGCATCAGTCCAGATCGATGCGCGAATTCCGCCCGCAAAACAATACAGACTGACAAGTACAGCGCCGGCAACTGCACCCGACCATAAAGGCCATTCCAGTAGCACGTGCAGTGCTTTGCCCCCGGCTACGAGCTGAGCAGATGCATAGGTTAACAAAAACAATAAGGAGATTATTCCAATCAGGCGCTGAACAGAAGAGTGTTTTTGACCATACCAATTACTGAGCACGCCGGCATAACTGACTTCACCACTCGCGCTGGTTGCGCTACGTAAACGTTTGTGTACATACAACGAAGCAAGGAAATCACCAGCGATCCAGCCGATCATCAACCAAATGGAAGCAAGTCCAGTCGCATAAGTATAACCAATAACACCGATAAACATATAGCCGCTATTATTGGTTGCCACTGCCGATAAACCGACTAACCAGGGACGCACGTTGCCACTGGCCAGATAGTAGTCTTCTTTGGTACCGCGGCTGAACCAGACAGACGACAAACCAATTAATGTAAACAGCAACAAAAACCCAATAAATGAATAAACCATCAATATTTTCCCAACTAAATAATAAATAAACCGCTCAGAGTAGACCTTTCCGGCATAACAGACATGCTTCAAAGGCTATAAAGTATCAAACTAATTCTGATAAGCCAAACCAGACGGCGGTCTTAGTAAACACTAAGATAAATAATTTTTAACTAATTATGGTTTTTTCTTAGTATAGGTATGCCGATAAGGGTGGTTAAAAAACATTCATTCATCAACACATCATTAAATTTCGTCAGCCTGAAAAGCAAAGCGCCTTCAGGCATCAGCAATAACAATGTTTCAAAAAATAAATAGCCTGACAATACCGCTTCATTCCAGGGACGATGTGTCACGCCGGATGGCGACACCGCATTCGAATTTACTGTGATGATATTTTAGAGTCATTTTTTATCATGCATTATTATAAGTTGCTTGTGGTGGATGGCGCTGTCGCTTATCCAGTCTACCTGCTAACAGCAGCGCTTTTTTTGGCAGAGAGATTGATACATTTTTTTCTGAAATGTATTTAATCGTTATATTGATCAGGCACTGCCACAGGTTAAGCCTGAAACAGCTACATTAATTAGACATTAATTTGCCATAAACTCATAACACCAAAACCTGATCAGATCTGCCTTAAGCCAGTTCGAATGGTATTTAGAAGACTCTCAGATAGTCATATCATTGCTGCATGTTAAAGTGTCAGTCTTAATGTCTCTTATTGCCGGTTGATTTTCATACACCCGCAACAAAATACCATTTTACCGATCTATTGAGAAGCAACAGGGACAGGCTCGACATAACGATGAATCTGTGAGAACAGGATGAATTGGTTACTTATGAAAAGTTTTAAACGCTGTAAGCTAAGCAAGCCAGGTAAAGTTAGTTTTAATAACCGTACCTACGCTCTGCATTGTCTTAAGTAAATTTAATTAAGTGTTAAGACGGGTATCGAGAATGGTGTAGAAACAGTGCCAACGTAAGTACCATTAGCTGTATATGAAGAACTTGCTGCCCCACCATTGATAGGATCTTCAATGAACTCCTCAAAACTATAAACCGTTGAAGAATTTGCTGTATCCAAGGTATATTCGGCAGAATTAAGGTTGGCCGTATTCCAAATATTAATTAGCGGGTAAAACTGACCGGTTACACTGCCAGCTGGAATATTTATATTAACAACAAGCATTGTTGCATCGGTGGCTGTTTTAGCTGTTGTGGTTGTAGCAAGTCTTCCCTGTCCACTAGGTTGTGATGGCATTTGTTCAAAAGTAATCGAGCTAAAATTACTTGTATCAATAGTATCTGTGCCACCAGCAATGGTTAATGTCACAATAATACCGGCAGCAGCAGATGCTGTGAACGTGTTTAAATCTAAAACGGGAGCGGCAGATAAACAAGGTGATTGACAATTTAACGGATCAACACCTGAAACAGGAGCATCATTACTACTGCTACAGGCAGAGGTTAGAACCGTGATCGCAACAAGTGTTAGCAGTTGAATCTTATGTTGACGGGGCTGTTGCTTGTTGTTGACACTTAACTCATCCTTTAGATTTATTATTCTTATAGATATGTATCGCTTATTTCGATACTACCCCAAGTCCCTTTGTATTTATACTGCTAAGTTTCTGTTTTTTATTAAAAATTTGTAGATTGAGTTTTTTCGCTATACCATACTGCCAGCTTAAGAAAGCTTGAAACCTCTAAATTCTGAAACTACTAGAGGCTTTCTTTATATAAGCCTAAAAACATACGGCTGAGAATGTTTGAGTATTGATTTTATAATCCATTAAAGCCAGTATTATTGCGTTTGAGTTTACCACTCTCTTAAATGCAGCCCTCGGCACCATAGTACAGGCCGACTTTAATAAAAAAGCCCGGCTCATAATGGGATAACAATAATTATAAAATCAGGGAATACCATAATGAAAAATAATAAATATATTATTGCTGTATTGTTTTATATCTGTTCTGCAAACGCACTTTCTGGGCAGGAAAAGGACAGCTTTTACTGGTCGTCTATATCCAGTTACCACGTCGACCAGGATCTTCTGGCTGGTGAATACAATGAAGACCGGAACTATACAATGGGCGTTACACTGGTATGGGCCGGTGATATCAGTCGAGACCATATTCTGAGCACTCATAGTTTTTTAAACGCTCTTGACCGCTATTTAGGGATCACTACAACTCCATCGAGTGCCAGTGTGAGCCTTGGGGTAACGGCTTTTACACCGGATAATTTACAGGATAGCAGCCCGATATTTACTGATCGCCCTTATTCTTCGCTATTATTTTCAAGCAGTTCTCAGGTATACAAACGAAGCGATACCTTTGCCACAGAGAGTTCTCTTACGCTGGGAGTTTTAGGTTTGCCGATTGCCGAAGTGGTGCAGACAGCTATTCACGTTGTTAGCCGCTTTCTACGGAATAGAGACAGACCTTATAATCCAGAAGGCTGGGATCATCAAATATCAAATGGCGGCGAACCTACCTTTAAGTACACCTGGACAGCTTATCAGTATTTACCTGTCGCTAAATATTTTGATGCTGCTTTATCCTTTGACGGCTCATTTGGTTATTACACTAATGTCAGTGCCGGTGCCGGTATGCGGCTTGGTAAGTTTAATGACAGGGATAAATTCTGGAATATTATTAAACTTCAAGACCCTCAGTCGGATGCTAATAAAATGCTAAGCAACCGCTCGCTTGCAAAAATGATTGCGCCCGAAGAGATTTATTTTAGCGCCGGCTATCGTCAACGATATGTCGAATATAATGCTTTATTACAATGTCAGGTGGGAGACTCTGATGTTTGTCTGGATGCCAGTGATATAGAAAATAATATAGAAGAAATATCATTAGCGATAACTTATACACCGGTGGATAGTGGTACCTGGTCAGTAAATTGTAACAAACGCAGTTCTGAACATAAATTAGCAGACGCGCGAGATCATCGCTGGTGTGGCATCAATTACTATCGACTATTCTGAGATTAAGATCTAAATTGCCCCCTGTTGGTTGACTGGTTTTAAGCATTATTACAATGAGCCAATTAAAAATCCCTTTAGTGGTTGCTCACTTGATCAATTAATACACATTAAAAATTCGCTATTTTCGTTGCGCTGGCTAAAAAACAACCGTCTTCAGGCTATTAGACCTTATAAAATAGAAGACTATGAAATAGATATTGTCTACAATGTGCGCTATAAGGGATAACTACTATCTAGTTGCTGGTTACTCTTGCTGTCGAGTCAACTATCTACGCTCAAATATCGGAACTGAGGATCGAAAACGTCACGTTTAGGGACTGACGCTTAAAGCCTTATGTTTTACGGTTTATTATTGAGTGGATTTGTCGAGCACAGAGAGATCGGATCACTAGAGTAAGGACAGTAAACAAACGACTGAGTGGTTTGTTTGCAACAAAACTACGATTTGACTGTTGCTGTATGCCTTAACCCCCGGGTTTTATGTGCATGTCGGTGAGCAGTACATAATCACATCACAAGAGTAAAAGGGGAAATAAATGAGTAACGATGATAAGAAATTTGACGAGCTTTCACGCCGTGGCTTTTTAAAAGCCGGTGCCGGTGTGGTCGCAGCTGCGTCAGCTCCTGCTTTCTTTATGAAAGATGCCTGGGCTGCGGACTTCCGTAACAACCCTGGCCGTTCAAAAACAGTTAAATTTGGTTTTAATGTGCCACAAAGTGGTGCATATGCTGATGAAGGCGCTGACGAATTACGCGCTTACAAACTGGCTGTTAAGCATATCAATGGCGAAGGTGATGGCGGTATGTTGAATACCATGAAGCCTATTTCACTGAAAGGCGATGGTATCTTAGGTAAAAAATTAGAATATGTAACAGGTGATACTCAGACTAAATCTGATGCGGCGCGTGCTTCTGCTAAGCGTATGATCGAAAAAGACGGTGTTCTGATGGTAACCGGTGGTTCTTCTTCTGGTGTGGCGATTGCGGTACAGAGTCTGTGTCAGGAAATGGGCATTGTGTTCATGACCGGTTTAACTCACTCTAATGACACCACTGGTAAAGATAAGCGTCGTTATGGCTTCCGCCACATGTTCAACGCACACATGTCTGGTTCTGCACTGGGCCCGGTACTGAAGAAAGAATACGGTACTGATCGTCAGGCTTACCACTTAACAGCTGATTACACATGGGGCTGGACACAGGAAGAGTCAATCAAGAACACGACTGAAGCGATGGGCTGGAAAACAACAGCGACTGTTCGTACTCCTGTAGGCGCTGGTGACTTCTCTCAGTACATTACTCCGGTATTAAACTCGGGTGCTGACGTGCTGATCCTTAACCACTATGGTAAGGATATGATTAACTCTTTAACACAGGCTGTTCAGTTTGGTCTGCGTGACAAGAACGTTAATGGCAAGAACTTTGAAATCATCGTTCCTTTATTCTCTCGCTTAATGGCACAGGGTGCTGGCGATGCCATCAAGGGTATTCTTGGTAGCACAAACTGGAACTGGTCTTTAACTGATGCTGGCACTAAAGCGTTTGTTAAGTCTTTTGGTCAGGAATACGGCTTCCCACCTTCACAGGCGGCTCACACTTGCTATGTTCAGGCTCTGCAATATGCTGATGCTTGCCAGCGTGCCGGTACTTTCTACCCACCAGAAGTGATCAAGCAACTTGAAGGTCACAAGTTTGACGGTATGGGTAATGGCCCGACTGAATACCGTGCAGAAGATCACCAGGCATTTAAAGATGTGTTGGTTGTACGTGGTAATGAGAATCCATCTTCTCAGTTCGATCTGCTTAAAGTTGAGCAAATTGTTCCCCGTTCTCAGGTTGAGTACGATGCCAAAATCTTCGGCGGTGAGTTAGGTCCATATGTAGTCTAAGTCAGACTCGAAATCAGCCGCCGGTAACCGTTCTATTGTTATCGGCGGCTTTTCTTTTTTACATTCTCAAAAATGGTTTTACACGGTTATGGACGTTTTCCTTCTTCAGCTCCTTAATGGCCTCGACAAGGGTGCAGCTTATGCACTCATTGCCTTTGGTCTGACACTTGTTTTCGGTACCTTGGGTGTTGTTAACTTTGCCCACGGCGCGCTGTTTATGCTGGGTGCTTTTTGCGCCGTCACGCTACAGAAAATACTGACGATTTCTAAAAAGGTAAAAGATGAAAGCATTACCTTTTTTGATGCTTATAAAGAAACGCCCTACCTTGAAATTTGGTGGGGTGATACGGGCGCCGCGATTATCGACTGGGTGATCCCGATATCCATTTTCCTGGCAATCCCGATCATGTTACTGATTGGCTTGTCGATGGAACGTGGCCTGATACGCCACTTTTATAAACGCCCGCATGCAGAACAGATTCTGGTGACTTTTGGTTTGGCCATTGTTTTACAGGAACTGATCCGGGCATTTTTTGGTGCCAACCCTATTCCTGTCTCGGCTCCTGAAATATTGTCTGGCAGTGCCGACATTGGCTATATCCTGGGCATGGGTGCAGATTATCTTACCTATCCCTGGTGGCGGATCATTTATGTATTATTCTCCGGTGCCATCATTCTCTCGGTGTTCGCGTTTTTACAATTTACCACCTTCGGTATGGTGGTGCGGGCCGGTATGCACGACCGTGAGACGGTCGGCCTGTTAGGAATTAATGTACAGCGACGTTTTACCATTGTTTTTGGTATGGCTGCCGTGGTTGCCGGTTTAGCCGGTGCTATGTACGTGCCAATTTTGCCGCCTGATTATCACATGGGTATGGATTTTTTAGTGCTGTCGTTTGTTGTCGTGGTTGTCGGTGGTATGGGCTCGCTGGGTGGAGCTGTGGCCGCCGGTTTCTTGCTGGGCATTTTGCAGTCTTTCTCTTCCCTGAATGAAATTAAAAACATCATACCTGGCATTGATCAGATCATTATTTATCTGGTTGCTGTCGTTATCATTCTCGTTCGGCCTCGTGGTCTGATGGGACGTAAAGGTGTGATGGAGGATTAATATGAATAAGCAGTTTTTTCAAAGCGACCTGGGCACCATGTTGCTGTTCTCTGTCGCCATTTTGACGATGCCAGTCTGGTTAGATCCGGTCGGTGCTAACTACCCTGATCTGTTACAGAAATTTGCCATCTTTGGTATTTTTGCGATTGGCTTTAATATTTTATTCGGCCTTACCGGTTACCTTTCATTTGGTCACGCAGTGTTTCTTGGCGTGGGTTCTTATACTGCAGTATGGTCATTCAAACTACTATCGATGAATGTATTACCCGCCATCATGTTCAGTATGATTATTGCCGGTATATTTGCCATCGGTATCGGCTATTTGTGTTTGCGCCGATCGGGGATTTACTTCTCGATTTTAACGCTGGCGTTCGCTCAAATGTCATATAACATGGCCTACTCTGTGTTAACACCAATCACCAATGGTGAAACAGGTTTACAGCTGAGCAGTCAGGACCCGCGTATTGTCGACAATGCATTTTCCGACGCTGTGGTTGAAGGCCTGCCTTCAACCAATCTGTTTGGTATGGAAATGAGTGGCTACCCGGGCTTTTATTTCTGCGCGGTACTGTTGATTATTGCTTTCTTTTTTTCATTGAGAATTTTCCGCTCGCCTTTTGGCATGAAACTGCAGGCCATTAAATCTAATCAGACACGGATGCGTTATACCGGTTTCAACACCCGCCCTTACCTGTTAACGGCGTTTGTTATTTCCGGTATTTATGCCGGTCTGGCCGGTTCACTATTAGCCGTAACCGATCCGCTGGCAGGTGCAGAACGTATGCAATGGACAGCTTCCGGTGAAGTGGTATTAATGACCATTCTGGGTGGCATGGGCACACTAGTCGGGCCACTGCTGGGTGTGGGTATTATTAAATATTTTGAAAATATTTTTTCCTCACTCAATAGCAATCGTTTGCATGAAATATTCTCCTGGCTGCCTGACGGGCTGGAAGATTTTGTCGTCACCGTTGTATCGCATTTTGTCGGCGAAGGCTGGCAGCTGACTCTGGGTCTGCTGTTTATGCTGGTGGTTATTTTCCTTCCGGGTGGTGTTATGGAAGGTATTCGACGCACCTCGACAGTGATTAAAAACTACAACGCTAAGCGCTCCCAAAACAAAGAAGCCGTTACAGCTGCGGCCAGCAAGGAGTCCGACGATGGAAAATAATTCAACAGAAAACAACACTGTGCTTAATATCAGCAATGTCAACGTAACCTTCGGTGGTTTACATGCATTATCTGAAATTAACCTGCAGATCGAAGAAGGCAAAACGCATGCGATCATCGGCCCTAACGGTGCCGGTAAGTCTACCCTGCTGAATGTCTGCATTGGCAAGCTGGTACCCGATACCGGTACCGTCACCTTAGACGGTGAAATTATGACCGGTAAATTACCGCATGAAATTAATCATGCCGGTATGGTGCGGGTATTTCAGACGCCGGAAATTTTTCCGGAAATGAGCATTTTGCGTAACATGATGATCCCGGCTTTTGCCAAACGTGACGGCATGTTTAAGTTCAATGCCTTTACCAGTATGGCCGATGAAAAAGAGATCGAAGCCGAAGCTATACATGTATTGCAAGACTTTGGTCTGGTCGATCAGATGCATCATCATGCCGGCAGTATGTCACGCGGTGATAAGCGCCGTCTGGAACTGGGCATGGGACTTATTCAACACCCGCGTATCCTGTTACTGGATGAGCCAACAGCCGGTATGGCGCGACATGATACTAATCGCACCATCGAGTTATTACAGAGCATTAAAGAACGCGGTACCACCAAAGTCATTATCGAGCATGACATGCACGTTGTTTTCAGCCTGGCTGATCGCATCAGCGTACTGGCACAGGGCCGTATTATTGCCGCCGGTACACCGGATGAAATCCGCGCTAACCCCAAAGTCCAGGAAGCCTACCTGGGTGGAGCAGAAATATGAGTAGTGTAAAGAAGGCACCACAGGTTCCGACTGTTAAAGCCCAGGGTTCACAGCCGGCTTTTTTTTCCTGCTGGGATATGCATTCCTATTATGGTGAAAGTTATATCGTTCAGGGTGTCAGTTTTGATATTCGTGAAGGTGAAGTACTGGCTTTATTAGGCCGTAATGGTGCCGGTAAAACATCAACCTTGCGCTCTATTGCCCGCGTTGACAGCCCGCAGGTGACACACGGTGAGATCTGGCTGGATCATAAGCCTCTGCATAATATGCAATCACACGAAGCGGCACAAAATGGTGTCGCACTGGTACCGGAAGACCGCCGTATTATTCCCGGCTTAACGGTTGAGGAAAACCTTGTGTTATCGCAAATAGCGCCGCCTATTGGCTGGTCGATTGAGCGCATTTATGATCACTTCCCGCGTTTAGCCGAACGCCGCGATCAGGAAGCCATCACGCTTTCAGGTGGTGAACAACAAATGCTTGCGGTTGCACGGGCTCTGGCCCGTGACATAAAACTGCTGTTACTGGATGAGCCATATGAAGGACTGGCTCCGGTTATCGTTCACGAAATTGAACGCATTGTTGACAGCATTAAAAAGTTAGGCATCACCACGATTATTGTTGAGCAAAATGCGATTGCCGCATTACGCCTTGCAGACCGTGCGATTATTCTTGATATGGGCCAGATTGTTTTTGATGGCCTGGCTCAGGAAGTGCTTGATAATGAAGAACTGCGCCAACAATATTTAGCCTTGTAAAAAAGCCGGCGGAAGGGTCACCATCTTTCCGCCTCCAGTCAATAAAAAAGCCTCACCAATTTTGTGAGGCTTTTTTATTTGAGCTGAAGCTGCAATAAAGCACACCGGCATAACAAAGCAGTTAACCATAGGCAGTGCAGGCTTCGGTTTATCTGATTTAGTATATTTGCTGGATGCTATTTAAAATTGACTGGCGCTTAGGATGGGTGGCAATTCAAATTAACTCTAATATAATAGGTAAAAAATTAGACAGATCGCGTCTTGAGTACGCTTATTATGCAGACCGGATCAAGTTTACAAAACCCGTGCCATAGCTTTTATTTTTTGCACTTTTGCTTCGTCTACCTAGCCTGCTGGCTTTCCTATCATTACAGGGCTCTAACAAATGCCGCAAATAAACAGATTATTCGGTGCACTTTATGAATAAAATCATGTTGCTGATTTCAATATCAGTTAGCTTGTTCAGTACTAATGCATTGGCTTTTGATATTTTTCTTGGTGTTGAGTCAGGTGCCAAGTCAGTGACAGTAAAAGAACCGGAGTTTGGGAATGAGATTATATCCACTGTTAAAAGCGAGCCGGAGTTAAGTCCGTCATTTACTTTCCGGTCTAAAGAGAAATATTTCAGTGAAAAGAGTAAGTGGGCGTATCATTTTCAGGTTGATGCGGCTGAATTTGATGTGAATATGCAACAATTACAACCAACAGCCGGTCTGGTTAATCTCGGTACTTCATTAGACGGTTATTCTTTGTATGCGTTGCCTGTCGTTTATTATCACTTTAATAAAAATTTGGTAAAAAAATGGACTTACAGAGCCGGCTTCGGGCTTGGTATTGGTTACATGAAGCTGGATGGTAATTTTAAAATTACTGACCCTGGCCATCCTCAATACAACCAAATTAAAGCGGTACAAATTAAAGGTTACGGCAGCTCAGTTGGTTTGTATTTTGAAGCAACTTATAAACGTCATATGATAGTGCTGCAGAGTTATGGCCCGGTTCTTACTGATGAACCATATCAGTACCATCAGGTCAATACGGTGCTGGCATATCGCTATAAGTTTGATTTTTTTAAATCAGATAATTAAAGCTAAATCACGGGAGGCTTAGTTTAATCTCCCCGTATTTTCATCCCCCTTAGTCCTCTCTACTATGCTAACCTCAATATTTGGCCGGCCCCTCCCTGCGATTTTCGTCATAAAAATCAGCTTTCTCGATCAGCACAAACTGACTGGTTTCCTGCTGACCTTTTGTTTATGCGGCTCACTGTTTAACAGACCGGCAGCTTAAAGTTTATACGATCAAAAAAACCAATCATCACCACCTGAAAATATCATTAGTAAATTATTTATTTTCAATTATTATTCGCAAACTTCTTGTTGATAGCCAATCCGAGTACATCGCCCCAGCGCGACAAGGCAATAGAAACAACTATCCAGGAGTGACTTTGACTGCTTTTAAACAGTCGACCTCGCTCGACCCGCTCTCAGCCAGGAATGGTACCGGGTTTAGTTTTTTAATTGATTGATTGCTTGGAGGGCTTAGATGTCCATCACACCTATTACATTACCTGTTGAACCTGCTTTTTCATCATCAGCTCGCACAGATTTGCCTGAAATACAGCACATTGAATCCATTGTGGCAATTCATGGTTCACCATTGATGTTAATTGACTGCGATGTGATTCGTGCTCAGTACCGTTCACTGAAAAACGCATTACCTAATGTTGACCTGCACTTTGCATTAAAGCCATTACCTCACGCTTCTGTGGTCAGTACTTTACTGGAAGAAGGTGCGTGTTTTGATCTGGCATCAAGTGGTGAAGTCGACATGGTTCGCGATGCCGGTGTACCTGCTCAACTGACTATCCACACTCACCCGATTAAGCGCGACTCTGATATTCGCCATGCTCTTGAATATGGCTGCACCGTTTTTATTGTTGACAACCTCAACGAGCTTGAAAAGTTCATTCCTTATAACGACCAGGTAGAAATACTGGTGCGTTTAAGCTTCAGAAATGCTGAGTCTTATGCTGACCTGTCGAAGAAGTTCGGTTGCAGCCCGGAAAAAGCCATTGAAATTATCAGCTATGCTAAAGAACTGGGCATCCGTATTAAAGGCCTGTCATTCCATGTCGGCTCGCAAACGGCAAAACCTGAAAAATTTGTGCAGGCGATTGCCAGCTGTTCACAATTATTACAGCAAGTGGTTCAGCTTGACCTGCCTGCTCTGAGCACCATCGACATAGGTGGCGGTTTTCCGTTTAACTATCATAATGATGTGATGCCGATTGATGAATTCTGCGCACCGATTCGTGAAGCACTGTCTCTGTTACCGGAAACTGTAAAAGTGATCGCTGAACCAGGTCGTTTTATTGTTGCACCGTCGGTGACTTCAGTCAGTTCTGTGATGGGTCAGAATGAGCGTGATGGCAAGATGTGGTATTACCTGGATGATGGTATTTACGGCTCTTACAGCGGTATTGTCTTTGATCATGGCAAATACCCTATTGATGCACTGCACGCAGAAGGTGAGCGCTTTCCTTGCGTACTGGCCGGTCCGACCTGCGACAGCATTGATGTCGTCGCTGAGGAGATCTTATTACCTAAACTTAACAATGGTGATCTTATCATTGGTCGCCTGATGGGCGCTTATACCACTGTAACAGCAACTGATTTTAACTTTTTCAAAAAAGCTGAAATTGTCGTGCTGAATGAATCCGCTGGCTTCTATGAAGACGCTTTAATTACGGCATAATAACCAACAGCAGCGTAAGGTGTAAATGGCCGGGTACACTGATGCGTGTCCGGCCAGTTATCGTTTGCCTGCGATCTTTTTTTTAAGTCACAGACTTTAATACTGTTCGCTGTGACTAAGACTGATGCTTTTGACGAAACGAAAAAGTAAAGCGACTCGCCACTAATACAAACAAAAACAGAGCCGTCATCCATCCTAAGCTGCCGCTACCTGAGCGATAATGGACGTTGACAGCGACTTTTTTAGCTTTCACTTTTTGTTTAAATTGTTCGAGTGCTTTATCGGTATTGAGTGCCAGATCATCGATTGAAAGATCAAAGCCTTTCTGACTATTGAGCCGAAGTTCTTCGGAGATAAAGGCTGAGGCCGCACTGGATTTTACTTTGCTATTACCGGAGCTGCTGAACAACAATTCCTGACTGTCGATATCGTAAACGGCGGCATTGATTAGAGTAACTGTGTCATTTTTCTCACCTTCAAAAATATAACGCCCTACCACTGTCCAGTAATAGATTAACGATATGCCTGTTCTTTCGGTGTACTGAACCTGATCGTAGGACAGCAGCACCATGATATCGACATTCAGCTGTTTCTTAATATCACTGAGGTTATTAAAACTGCCTTTGCGCCGCAAATAGGTGGCAGGAACCACTTTCACCACATCAATAATCTCTTTATTTTCAAATTGAGTGGATATTTTTGTCAGCAATTTATTTTTCAGCGTCTCGTTCAGATCATGACGCATAAACGTGCCGCAGGAATCCGGTACAAAAGCGATACCTACGCGTAGTGGCAGACTGAGCTGCGGAATTTTAGGCTGGATTTGTATTGCACCGCGTGAGTTTGGATATAAAAAATCCACTAAACTGCTTCTGCTGCGCTGCTGGTCATTATAGTTTAAACCCAACATGCTCTGAAAAGTTGAACAGCCGCTTAGCGACAGTAATACGATAATGCTGATCAGTATTTTTTTCATACTACTCCCTTATAATTTATTTTTATTAATTTGCCTTAAATCGCTTACTTATTAAGACAGTTTTTATTTTTTCAGTTCTTTATCATCTGCGCGGAGTACTATTTGTGCGTTTTTAATGCATTCATAAAGTTCTCGGCCAGAGCCACGTAGATGGGTTTTTTGCAGACAAATTTTGAAGCGCCGGTTGCAATCAGTGAGGTCGCCATCAGTGCAAACACAATGTCCTGATTATCAACCATTTCCATGACAATAATAAAAGCCGTTACCGGTGTTTGTACCACACCCGAGAAATAACCCACCATGCCCAGCAGCACAACCGTGGTTGCTAAACTGGCCGGAAACAATAATGATAAATCACTACCCAGCCCTGCTCCGCTGGCCAGTGAAGGGGCAAATATGCCACCGGGTATACCGGTTAAGTAAGTGGCCGTTGTAGCGGCAAGTTTATACAGTGGGTACAGAAAATCGACAGTGTTTTCACAGCTACCGGAGCCGGTACAGCTGACGATTTCCTGAGCTTCGATATAGCCTGTGCCATATACCTGGCCACCGGATATAACACCCAACACGGCAACCGCCAAACCGAAAAAAAACGCCAGACGATAGGGATTTTTTTGTGTATACGGTCTGAGTTTTCTGCCACTTATAATCAGTATCTGGCTAAAGCCACCACCGAGTAAACCACCCAGCACACCACTGACGACAACCGCCAGCCAGAGTAAACTCAAGTCGGCCTCTGCTGACACGCTGCCATAATAATTATAATTTGACTGGTGAACGCTGATGGCAGTCATGCCGGCAAGAATGACACCGATTAAAATCATGCCGATGTTGCGGCGGTCAAATTCACGCGCCAGTTCTTCAATGGCAAACATAATGCCGGCCAGCGGGGTATTAAACGCAGCGGCCACCCCGGCACCGCCACCGGTTAGTATCAAACCACGTTTCATATAGCGTGCTGATAAGTGGGTGTATTTTCCAAGGTTGTACATGATGGCGGCGCCAATATGCACAGTCGGCCCTTCCCGGCCTAATGAAGCGCCACAAAATAAACCGATCAGTGACAGCAAGACTTTGCCGATGGCAACGCGTATCGACAGCAACCTGTCGGTTAATGACGGACCGCCTTTATCTTCTATGGCTATGATGGTTTGCGGAATACCGCTGCCCTCAGCGCCGGGAAAAAAGCGCCGGGTCAGATAAACCGTTAACATTAACCCCAGCGGGGTCATGCAAAAAGCCAGTATTGGCCAGCGCTGATAAATAGTAAGGAAACTGTGCTCTGCGAAGTCTGCTGACAATGCAAACAAGGCGGCAACCAGGCCGACAAACACAGCACCACCCCAGAATATGATTCTGGTCTTCCATTTTTTAAACTGCAGGTACTGGTTTTTATGCCGGCGTATATAGTGACGCATGTAGTTTCCTTGGTTTACTGATTAATGACTGTTGTTGCACTGGTCCGCATAGAGTGGCGTTGTCTCGCTGGCCATATACGGATACAGGCTATCACTGTGGATAACTTAATAAAGAATTTTCACGCTCTCTTCGTCGACAAGGTTTCTGAGGCGGCTGATTAATTCATCGGTCGGAGTGACGTTCCAGTTTTTATCCAGCTCTAAAGTAGCGATCGCTTCAGGGGTTCGGTAGTGTACCCAGACCGGAAAATTTCCCTCGGTAAATGGTTTTAATGTAGCGGCCAGTCCGTTCATAAAACCATTGGCCGCCCGGGCCGAATCAAGTTTGATATCGACGCGTTTTGCAAAGCGTTCACGTGCCGATTCAATGTCATATATTTTTTGTGCGGTGATGCGATGACCGCCAAAATACTCATCATAAATAACCGGGCCTTCAACCACCATCAGTTTGTCTTTATTGATCAGGTAGGCATATTCTTCGTACACTTCTTCGTAAATCTGTACTTCTATGCGTGCGGTGCGGTCGTCTAATACCGCCGAGACGATTTTTTTACCGGCTTTGGTTTTACGCGCACGCACATCAACCATTAAACCGGCCAGACAATAAACGGTATTGTTTTTTCGCGCCCGGTAACCATCGGTGGGTGCTTCGATGATGTCGTGTAATTTGATAAAGCTGCACTGGGTAAATTTTCGCAGCTCTTCTTCATAGCGTTCAATCGGATGACCCGTCAGATATAAGCCTAAGGTTTCTTTTTCCGCACGCAGGCGCTGCTCATCATCCCACTCGGCCACATTGGTCTGACTGATCGGTGCCATGTTGAGGTCTTCATCGGCTGCACTGCCGAATAAATCATCCTGCCCCTGTTCAAAGTTTTTCTGGTGCTGGTCAGCCATCTGGCTGGCTTCCGGCAAGCGTGCCATTAAGGTGGCACGGTGTGCGCCCAGATCATCCATGGCACCGGATCGGATTAAGCCTTCCATCACCCGCTTATTGACCTTGCGGCTATCAACCCGCCGGCAAAACTCGTATATGTCTTTATAAGGCCCGGTCTGGCGGCGCTCTTCGATCACCGATTCCAGTGCCGCTTCACCCACGCCTTTAATGGCCCCTAAACCATAAACGATGGCTTTGTTGGCATTCACACTGAATTTGATTTCCGAGCTGTTGACATTAGGTGGCAGAACTTCCAGTCCCATCGAATGACAGTCTTCAATCAGGGTCACCACTTTATCGGTGTTATCCATGTCGGCAGATAATACCGCAGCCATAAACTCTGACGGGTAATGGGTTTTTAGCCACATGGTCTGATAAGACAATAAGGCATAAGCGGCAGAGTGAGATTTATTAAAACCGTAACCCGAAAAATACTCCATCAGGTCAAAGATGCCGGATGCGGTTTTCTGATCGATATTGCGTTCGGCTGCACCCTGCTCGAATATTAATCGCTGCTCTGCCATGACCTCGGGTTTTTTCTTACCCATGGCCCGGCGTAACATGTCGGCACCACCGAGCGTGTAATTCGCCAGTACCTGGGCGATTTGCATGACCTGTTCCTGGTAAAGAATAACGCCATAGGTCGGTTCAAGTACCGGTTCGAGATCGGGATGCGGATAGGCCACATCGGCCCGGCCATGCTTACGATTGATAAAGTCATCTACCATGCCGGAGCCTAACGGACCCGGCCGGAACAGTGCCACTAAGGCAATGATATCTTCAAAGCAATCGGGCTGCAGGCGTTTGATCAGGTCCTTCATACCACTGGATTCCAGCTGGAAAACAGCAGTGGTATTGGATAGTTTTAACTGGGTAAAGGTTTCCGCATCAGCCAGATCAATAAACTCAATTTGCAGCGGTTCTTCACCTGCTTTGATTTTATCGACATTTATATTTTTAACCGCCCAGTCGATGATGGTTAAGGTTCTTAAGCCCAAAAAGTCGAACTTTACCAGACCGGCCGCTTCGACATCGTCTTTGTCAAACTGGGTGACGATGCTGGTGGCACCATGCTCACAATAAACCGGGGCAAAGTCGGTTAACACCGAGGGCGAGATCACTACACCACCGGCATGTTTACCGGCATTTCTGGCCAGACCTTCCAGCGACAGTGCGATATCAATTAACGCGCGCACCTCTTCATCGTCATCATAGGCGCTTTTTAATTCATCGGATTCAACCAGCGCCTTGCTCAGGGTCATGCCAATTTCAAACGGAACGGCTTTAGAGATGCGATCAACAAAACCATAAGCATGGCCCAGCACCCGGCCAACATCCCGCACCACCGCTTTGGCGGCCATGGTGCCGTAGGTGATGATTTGCGATACCCGGTCTCGTCCATAGGTACGCGCCACATAGTCGATAACGCGGTCACGACCGTCCATGCAGAAGTCGATATCGAAATCCGGTAAGGATACCCGTTCCGGGTTAAGGAATCGCTCAAACAGCAGGTCGTATTCCAGCGGATCCAGGTCGGTGATGAGCATTGCATAGGCCACTAGCGAGCCGGCACCGGAGCCACGACCCGGACCTACCGGTACATCGTTTTCTTTAGCCCATTTAATGAAGTCGGCGACGATCAGAAAGTAACCCGGAAACCCCATGTCGATGATGGTTTTTAATTCAAACTCAAGACGGTCTATGTAAACCTGACGCTGCGCTGTGTAATCAGCTGCCGATTTATCCAGCAGTACATCCAGTCTTTTTTCCAAACCATCAAACGCTACCAGTCTGAAATAGCTGTCGGTGGTCTCACCTTCAGGGATAGGGAAATCCGGCAGAAAGCTTTCACCCAGTCGAATTTCCATCGAACAGCGTTTGGCAATCTCTACACTGTTTGCTAAGGCTTCCGGTATGTCTGAAAAAAGCTCGCTCATTTCCTGCGGGCTGCGTAGATATTGCTGATCACTGTAATCTTTTTCGCGCCGCGGATCATCGAGTGTACGACCTGATGATATGCAGACCCGGATTTCATGGCTGTCGAAGTCGTCCTGTTTTAAAAACCGTACATCATTGGTAGCCACAACCGGGGTTTGCGTTTCACCGGCTAAGACAAGCGCCGCTTCAATATAGGCCTGCTCATTTGGCCGTCCTGTTCTTTGTAATTCAATATAAAAGCGGTCGCCATAAACAGCGCGCCACTCATCCAGTAACTGGCCCGCTAAGGCCAGATTTCCGGCCAGGATGGCTTTACCAATTTCACCATCACGCGCACCCGATAAGGCGATTACACCCTCGGCGTGTTGTTTTACCCAGTCCACTTCGACCAGCGGCTGACCACTGTGCTGGCCCTGCAGATAAGCTTTGGAAATTAATTCAGATAAGTTGATATAGCCGATATGATTTTGGGCCAGCAATATCAGTTTGGTGGGCTTTTCATTTTTCTCGCGTGGTTGTACCAGTACATCAAGTCCGATGATTGGTTTTACCCCGGCAGCCCGCGCAGCACGATAGAATTTTATCGTTGCGAACATATTGCTCTGGTCGGTTAAGGCAACCGCCGGCATGCCATTTTCAGCACAGGCCTGCATCAGGGATTTGATACGGATAGCACCGTCCACCAGTGAAAACTCAGTATGGAGGTGTAAATGTATAAATGAAGGTTGCATAAATCCCGGTTATTAAATGAGCAAGTGGATGGTTTATTATTGTTTTAAAGTGCTGCAATAATAGCGAAAAAGCCAGCACTAATAATAGTCTTTTTTAACGTTCAATATAAGCTTAAAAACACAAAATTATAAATAACCAGTGAAGACAATTTACTTTAAATAATGATCGCAAGTAATTGATTATTATAAACCTAAAACTTAAAGTACTTTCTTAACAGGCGAGAAAGTTTTGCGATGTTCGGGGCAAGCCCCGTGTGTCTTCAGCGCCTCTACATGTAGCTTGGTGCCGTAGCCTTTGTGGCGATCAAAACCGTACTGCGGATAGCTTTCATGCAGCGTTTGCATTTGCTGATCACGTTCCACTTTAGCAAGAATTGAGGCGGCGCTGATTGCCTGTACTTTGTCATCGCCTTTGATAATGGCTTCAGCCGGCAATGCGATATCAGGGCAGCGATTACCATCCACCAGCACTTTTCCCGGTGTAATGTTCAGGCCCTCAACGGCCAGCTTCATCGCCTTCATTGTGGCCTGCAGGATATTGATTTGATCTATTTCTGCTGCCGATACACTGGCTATCGACCAGGCAAGAACAGACTCTTTTATTTCTATTGCCAGCGCCTGACGTTTTTTTTCCGTCAGTTTTTTGGAATCGGCAAGGCCAGCGACCGGCTTATCAGGGTTCAAAATAACGGCAGCGGCAACCACCGCGCCAACCAGTGGACCGCGACCGGCTTCATCGACCCCGGCTATTAGTAAATCAGAATTCATCAACGACTCGATTGAAATTAAGGTAAAATGCCCACACTTATTTATCAGGCTGCTGATGCCGGCGATTCGTCACATCAGTGCAGCTGCTATTGTATCGACTCGGAGTTTAGATTGCCCGTTAAAAATATCATGATCAGTGCCGGTGAAGCATCCGGTGATTTACACGCTGCAAACTTAGTGACAGCGCTGCATAAAATGGACCCGACGATTAAGGTACATGGTATGGGCAGTGATCATATGCGCGAAGCCGGTGTTGAACTGCTGTATGACTGCCGTGATATTGCGGTGATGGGTATCGTTGAAGTACTGGCAAAATGGGGCACGATCATGGCGGCTCTGGATATCCTGAAAGAGTCTCTTGAAAAGCGCCCTCCTGATCTGTTGATTCTGGTTGACTATCAGGAGTTCAATATGAAGCTTGCAAAAGCGGCAAAAAAACTGGGCATTAAAGTCATGTTTTATATCGGCCCTTCTGTCTGGGCCTGGCGCTCACACCGGGTTAAAAAAATTGGCCGCCGCGTTGACATGATGGCAGTACTGTTTCCATTTGAAGAGGATTTTTACCGGCGTGCAAATGTACCGGTACGCTTTGTCGGCAACCCGCTTGTTGATGAAGTAAAAGCCACCATGAGCCTTGCGGCGGCGCAGGCTAAATTTGATCTTGACCCGGCGAGAACAACCATCGGCCTGTTCCCCGGTAGCCGGCGCAGTGAAATTTACAATTTGCTGCCAACACAGCTGGCAGCGGCCAGTCTTATTCATCAGCAACAGCCTGCCACACAATTTATCCTGCCGCTGGCCAAATCCGTCAGTGAGACTGAGCTGCAACCGATGCTGGCATTGCATCCTGGCTTACCGCTGCGAATTGTGCACAGTCATATCCATGATGTGATGCAATGTTGTTATGCAGTGATATCGGCCTCCGGTACCGCAACACTGGAAACCGCCTTAATGGCCACACCGATGGTGATTATTTATAAGATGTCGAACCTGACCTATAAAATCATGAAGCGGATGATTACGATCGAGCATGTCGGTCTGCCCAATATTGTGGCCGGCAAAGGCGTTGTGAAAGAGCTACTACAGGATGATGCCAGCCCAGAAAACATTGCCGGTGAAATCCTGCTGATGATCAATGATAAAAACTATCACCAGCAGATTACCACTGAACTACAGGCTATCCGCAGTAAACTGGGCAGTGCAGGTGGCTCGCAAAAGGTGGCTGAATTAGCCCTTGGAATGCTGCACAGCCCTCAAACCACATCTAACAAAAGCGGATCATAATGTTATTTATAGAATTCCCGGGTGCTTTTGAGCGCCAGTTACAACGCAAATATAACCATGCCTCACTGTTTGCTCTTAGCAAAGAGGATATTAAATCCGAGCAGGTGCTGATGGAACGGCAAAAAGACAGTGAGGAACTGGAGCAATTTATGAACAGCTTTCGCTCGGTGGTAGAGCGTGCTGTCGGCCTTAAACCCAATGAGCAAAGCGATGTGATTTTAAAGCTCAAAGAAGAGCTCGATCAGCACTATCAACACTGCTGCAGTTTGCAGGGAGACATGACACAGATAAAAACCGCGCTGAAAACACTGATTCAGGCCATTATGAATGCGGTACGCAGCGGGGCTGGCAATGACCTTGCGGCACAGGCCAAACTCGATGAAGAAGACAGTGCCAGAGCTGAACATTTCAGACTGCAGGAGTTTGCTTTTATCAGCGATATCATGCGAGACAATAAGTCCATTCCACCGGCTGAACTGGCACTGACGCTGATCACCGAGCCGATGAATATCGTGACGGAGGTTCTGGAGTTATTTCAGGCGCGAGAAATTGGCACCTTAATCTCTGACCTGCATGATCAGTTTACCAGCCTGGATGATGAAACCATCAAACCCTATCAGGATAAAATCACCGCCATCTCAAACAAGCTTACCTTAGCGGCGGATGACTCTTTAACTAACTAGGCGCTTAGCGGTTAATCACTTAAACGATGGTATTTTCTTTTAACGTAAGCGGTCTCACCACAGAGCCCTATGAGCTTTGTGGGGCAAATGGTTATTTTTTATTAAGAGCTTTCCCCAGCTTACAGCAAAACAAATAACAAACGACAGTTGCCTTTAGCGCTACGCATTTAAAACACCTTTGACTTTCAGCCCTCTTCCGGCAGCTGTTTTTCTGATTGCTGTAATGACCACAGGTGTTCGTATTTTCCTTTTTTTGCAATCAGTTCTGCATGCGAGCCTTTTTCAACTATACCACCTTCATCCATTACCAGAATGGTATCAGCATCCACCACGGTCGATAAGCGGTGCGCAATCACCAGTGTGGTATGTGACTGCGAGATATCTTTTAAGGATTGTAAAATCGCCTGTTCTGACTTTGAATCGAGCGAAGATGTTGCCTCATCAAACACCATGATTCTTGGCTGACTGATAATAACTCTGGCGATTGCAACTCGCTGTTTTTCACCACCCGATAATTTCAGCCCTCTTTCACCGACAATGGTTTGATAACCTTCCGGCAAGCTGCTGATGAATGTGTGTATATTGGCCATTTCAGCCGCTTTATAAACATCCTGCTCGCTAGAGTCCGGTTTTGCATAAATAATATTATTGTATATGGTGTCATTAAACAGCACCGTATCCTGCGGTACGATGCCGATGGCATCTCGTAAACTTTTTTGACTGACGTCCTTTATATCCTGACCGTCAATTAATACCGCGCCGCTATCGGTATCATAAAATCTGAACAATAAACGAGTAATCGTGGACTTACCGGCACCGGAAGCACCGACAATGGCCACTTTATGGCCAGACGGTACTTTGAAACTGATATTATTTAATATCTGGCGGTCGCTGTTATAGCAAAAGCTGACATTGTTAAATTCAATTTCAGCGGCCGTTAAGATTAAAGTCGCCGCATTGGCTTTATCCTGAATCTCTGCTTTTTTATCTAACAGTTTGATCATCAGATCCATGTCGGCCAGTGAATATTTAAGCGCCCGGTATATCACCCCTAAAAAACCCAATGGCATAAACAGCTGCAACATCATGGTATTGACCAGTACCAGATCACCCAGTGTCATATTGCCATCGACCACACCTTTGGCGGCGTATATCATGATAAAGGTAACGCCGACGGTAATCACAGCACCCTGACCAAAGTTCAGCAATGACATGGAGTTCTGGCTTTTAACCGCGGTGTCTTCCCATTCATTCATGGTTTTGTTGTAACGGCTTATTTCATATTCTTCGTTGGTGAAATACTTTACCGTTTCATAATTAATCAGTCCGTCAATAGCCTGGCTGTTAGCCTCAGAATCCAGCCGGTTCATGGCATGGCGGTAATGCATGCGCCACTCGGTAATGGCCAGTGTAAAGACGATATAAACCACCACGGTCAGTGCAGTAACGAGCGCAAACTTCCAGTTATACTGAGTTAATAAAATACCGGCAACCAGCAAAAACTCTGCAATGGTCGGGACGATATTAAACACCAGATAATTCATGATTGAACTGAGGCTCTGTGTGCCACGTTCAAGATCGCGGCTAATGCCACCGGTTTTCCGCTCAAGATGAAAGCGCAGCGACAACTGATACAGATGCGTTAATACCTGCATGGAGAGTTTTTTAATCGCGCCGTAACGAACCCTGGCAAACACTGCATCACGCAGTTCATTAAACAAGCCACTGGTGAGGCGCAATGCACCATAACCCAGTAATAATGAGAGCGGCAAATACAGCGTCAGGGTATCTTTTGAATGATCCAGCAGATCAATAATTTCTTTTAATACTAACGGCATTCCCACCACCGCCAGTTTCGAAACCACCAGAAACAACAGCGCCATTAATGCCCTGCCCTTGTAATCCCAGAGAAAGGGCAGCATTCTTTTAATGTTTCTAATGTCGGTGCGGGAACGGTGTGGTGCAGTTACGGGTCGGCTATCAATCATCTGGTAGTATTCTTAATTTAAGGCTGACTTTATCTTGTATAAAATTGTATTTAAAGACACAATTCAGCGATATGAAAATTATAAAGAAATGAATATGCAATATGCTAAAGCATTCATAGCCATCTTAATCTCAGGGTTATTACTATCGGGCTGTGATCAGTCACCAAAACAGTCAGCTAAAGACAAATCAAACCCGCATCAGGTCAACAGCGAACTGCTAACGATTGAAAGCAGCACTGTTAAGCGCCGTTTCAATGGTCTTATCATCGCACCAAACACAATAAAAATCAGCAACCAAATCGACGGCAATATCATCAGCATGCCTTACCGGGTTGGCTCGGTTGTCAATAAAGGCGACGTACTGGTTCAGCTCGACAGCCGCCTGACGAAAGCCGAACACCTTAAAGCCCTGGCCAGCCTTGAAAAAGCCACACAGGACTTACAAAGAATAAAACAATTAATACCCAGACAACTGGCTTCCGCTGAGGAATTATCGGCTGCCACCACCGAGCAAAAGCTGGCGCAGGCTAATCTCACTTTAAAAACGATCCAGCTTGACCGCAGCACCATTAAAGCCCCCTTTAGCGGTGTTATTAGTGAACGATTATTTGAACCCGGTGATACCGTTGCGGTTAATACTAAGCTGCTGACACTGGTCGACAAATCCAGTCTCATTATTAAAAGCGCCATTCCTGAGAGTTTTATTTCATATATATTCATTAATAAAACAGTCGAGATACAGATACCGTCACTGGCACTTTCGCTAGACGGGAAAATTTCAAGCATTTACCCAACTGTTGACAGTCGAACTCAGCAAATTCCGCTTGAAGTAAGTTTTACCGCTGATAACTCACAACTGTCGCCGGGGCAGTTTGCCCAGCTGATCATTACGCACAAAACCGCAGAAAAAATTCTGATTCCGGTGAATTCGGTTCAGTACGACACTCAGGGCACCTGGGTATATACCATTGACAGCCAGCAACAGGCACAGCAGACATGGATTACCACCGCTCAGAATCTCAACAATAAAATCGAAGTGATCAGCGGATTAAAAGCCGGTGATCATATTATAACTAACGGCTTTATTGGTTTACGGCCCGGTAAAAAAGTCATTTCCGAGACACTACTAAATAGTCAGCCTAAATAATGCAGTCGAATTCACACAACAAGGGCGGTCTGGCTCGCTGGTCAATAAGCAACCCGGTCTCTGTGTCAGTCATTCTTATGACCATTGTTGTAATGGGTATTTTTTCATTAAGTCGCTTAGGCGTGGATTTATTACCGCAGTTAATTTATCCGGAGGTTCGCATCAGGATCCTCAACCCGGGTGTGCCGGCAGCTATTATGGAAGACGAGATAACCCGTCAGCTGGAAGAACAGTTAGCCATTACAGAAAATGCCACTAATATTCAGTCACGCTCATCCGAAGGCCGGTCAAATGTTGATCTGTCATTCCCCTACGGCACCGATATCAATATTGCATTACGCGACGCCAGTACCCGTCTTGACCGTGCCAAACGTTTTCTGCCAACCGATATTGATCCGCCGGTTATTTATAAACGCGATCCGTCACAAATTCCTATTATGGAGCTGATCATCAGTTCCGATAATAAAACACCGGTCGAGTTGCGCAGCTGGGTAGATTATAACTTCGGTAAATGGTTTCTGAATTTACCCGGAGTAGCGGCCACCGAAGTGGGTGGCGGATTAATACGCGAAATTAATATCATCGTTGATCAGAACAAACTTAATCATTATGGTTTCAGTATTGATGATGTAATCAGCCAGTTAGAAAAAGAAAACCAGGATACACCGGGAGGAAAATTATTTGGCGAGCAACAGGAAATCAGTATCAGAGCCCTTGGCCGCTTTGACAGCATAGAACAGATTGCCAATACCTTTATCAGTAAAGAAACCTCAGGCGGTATCAGAACCATTAAATTACTGGATATCGCCAGTATAGAAAACACGCATGAAGATGAGCGGTTAAAAATTCGTCTTAACGGTGTACAAGGCGTAAAACTTTCGATTCAAAAACAGCCATCTGCTAACACGGTGGAAGTTGTCGATCAGGTAAAAAACCGCTTAGACTGGCTCAAAGACAATCAGCTGATCGCCGACAACATCAGAGTACAAACCGTCGGTGATCAGTCGGTATTTATCCGCCACTCTGTCAATAATGCAGCAACAGCTGCCGTCAGCGGTGCCTTACTGGCGATGCTGGTGGTTTACTTATTTCTGGGTAACTTTACCCGCACATTAATTATCGGCAGTGCAATACCCATCGCGATTCTCGTTACCTTTATCATCATGAGCATTGCCGGTATCACTCTTAATATCATGACACTGGGCGGACTGGCTCTGGGCATCGGCATGCTGGTAGACAGCACCATAGTTATGCTTGAAAACATTTCCCGCCATCAGCAGGAAGGTGAAGGCCAGAAAGAAGCCGCTTTACATGCAGCGGCAGAAGTTAACAGCCCGATTATTGCATCGACCAGTACCAACCTGGTTGCTGTACTGCCCTTTTTACTGGTGGGTGGTCTGACCGGATTATTATTCAAAGAGTTAATCATCACCATTGCAGCCGCAATGATCGCCTCACTCTTTGTAGCCATGACAGTTGTACCTGCACTGGGCTCATTAATTAAAAAATCACAGGCTAAAAACCTGCTGTCTTTAGACAGGGTTATTGATGTTTATAAACAAATCAATAAAAAAATCATTGCAAAACCTGCGATTGTGGTCAGTATATTTCTGCCTTTATTCATTATCAGTGTTTATTACTTTAACCAGACAGGCAGTATCTTTTTACCGAAGACAGATGAAGGCAATATAGACTTTAATATCACCACTGACAGCGGCACTCAGTTAGATCAGATGGATGGCATCGTCTATAAACTGGAAAACCTGCTGTTGAACGACCCGGCTGTCGAGTCTGTTTTTTCAACCGTCGGTGGCTTTGTGTTTGGCCGCTCGGAGTACCTTGAAAGTAACCGGAGCTCTTTACGCATTCAGTTGAAAAAGAATGCCACCGGTAAATACAACAGTGAAGAATGGATAAAATCCATTAAGAATAAAATAAAAGCATTAAAACTCACAGGTATTAAAACCCGCATACAGCTGCGAGGTGTCAGAGGTGTGCGACTTAATTCTGGCAATGATGACATCAGTATTCGTGTCAGAGGTCAGGATTTGAATACGCTGGCCCGTATCGGCAATGAAATTGTTGACCTGATTAAACCTGTTAAGGGACTGACAAATGTTGAGCATCAGTATGAGGATTCTGAAAAAGAACTCACTATCGCATTAAAACGGGAAATAACCAGCAGCCTGAATATCAGCTCAAAAGATATTGGGCGTGCGGTAAGGCTCTCGTTAGATGGCATCATCGTCAGTGATTTTATTGAACAGGATCAGCAGTTCAATATCAGACTGCGCTATGACAAAAAATCAGTCGCTAATGTCAGCGACCTGAACAATATCATTGTTGCTTACCGCAGCAATAAACCCATTTATCTGGCAGATGTGGCTGATTACAAAACCATTGCCAGCACAAAAAATATTTACCGTGATAAACAGCAGCGCTTTATAGAAATTTCTGCATCACTGGATTCAAAAACGACATTACAGGCTGCTCTCGCTGAGATTGAATTAAAACTTCGCGACTACCGTCTGCCAGACGGCTACACGCGTTATCAGAGTGATGATGCAAAAACACTGCAACAGGGACAGGCACAGGGCATGACACTGATGTTTCTGGCCTTATTTCTGGTGTTTGTTGTTATGGCCATTCAGTATGAGTCATTTCTCAACCCGTTTATTATTTTACTGACCATACCTTTTACAATTATCGGCGTTGTCTTCGGTATTTATCTCACCGGCATCGCACTCTCCATGTCAGTCTGGCTGGGTATTATTATGCTCGCCGGCATTGTGGTAAATAACGCCATTGTCATGGTAGAACAAATCGAAATAGAAAAAGCCAGCGGCTCCCCTGTTGATCAGGCGATTATTAATGCCGCAGCAATACGCTTTAAACCCATACTGATGACAACCCTGACAACGGTTATTGGCATGACGCCACTGGCTCTGGGACTGGGTGAAGGCTCTGAAATGCTACAGCCACTGGCAATCGTGACGGTTTATGGCCTGAGTTTCTCAATGCTGGTGAGTTTATTGTTATTACCTGCTTTTTATAAGCTACTGAATAAAAATATATAAATAAATTTAACTCAGATAAAAAAGCTGCTAACGATAACGGCTTTTTATTTTTAACTTTATCAGGAAACAGTCACTGCTTGAATTAGCTTTGTCTATAAACTTTAATCACATTTCTCAGCTGCATGATTTTATCCGATACTTTTTGCAGCTGCTCAAGATCATAAATTTCAATAGTCAGTTTTATGTCTGCAGTTTGAGTTTTCCGGTCAGATGAGGTCTGGAAACTCAGTACATTTATTTTCATATCAGAAAGCAGGTTTGTAATATCCCGCAGCAAACCGGTGCGATCAATCGCTTCAATCATCAGGCCGATTTCAAATATTTGATTATCCTGATACGACCATTCAACAGAGATTAAATTCCCCTGCTTATCATCATCAAGATTCAGAATATTATTGCAGTCAACGCGGTGTACAGAAACGCCTTTTTCACGGGTGATAAAGCCGACGATATCATCACCCGGAACCGGTTTGCAGCAACTGGCAATAGTGGTAAACAGATTACCCACACCACTGACATTAATGGCCTGCGAACCGGCTTTACTTGCCGGCTTTTTAAGCCTTGGCTTTGCCGGAATTTTCTTTACTGCTTCATCCGCACATAACTGACTGAAAGCTGATAACAGCTGGCCGCTTGTAATATCCCCGCGCCCTACTTTTGCCTGCCACTCCTCTTCTGTTTGCAGTTTAAAGTGTTTGATTAAATGATTAATATCGGGTTGTTGGATGTGCATGCGCTTTAATTCACGATCAATAATTGCTTTACCATCAATAATATTTTGTTCATAGTCCTGCTGCCGAAACCAGGCTTTAACCTTAGACCTTGCTCGATTACTGGTAAGATAACCGAGATTCGGGTTCATCCAGTCACGGCTTGGTCTGGCGGTTTTTGAAGTAAGTATTTCAACCTGCGAGCCGTTTTCAAGTTCTGTAGTTAACGGCACAATCCGTCCGTTTACCTTTGCTCCGCGGCATTTATGACCCACTTCGGTATGCACGTTGTAGGCAAAATCCAGCGGTGTTGAGCCCTGAGCCAGGTCAATAACTTTTCCCTGCGGGGTCAAAACAAAAACACGGTCAGAAAATAAATCGGTTTTGAAATTATCTAATAATTCGTCTTCTTCGGTTTCTGATGTGTCGAGTAATTTGCGGATTGAAACAATGGTTTGTTGCAGCACATCATCCTGCGCGGAGCGTTCCTTGTAACGCCAGTGAGCTGCTACTCCGTACTCGGCAAACTCATGCATCGCTGTGGTCCTTATCTGTATTTCTACCGGCTTCCCTTCCGGTCCGTATACTGCCGAGTGCAGACTCTGGTAACCATTTTCTTTTGTATTGGCAATGTAATCATCAAACTCTTTCGCGATATGTCGCCAGTGACCGTGAATCAACCCCAGAACGGTGTAACATTCAGCAACTGTTTCTACAGTAATCCTGATTGCGCGCACATCAAAAAGTTCTGAAAACTTTTTATGTTTATGTGTCATTTTCGACCAGATACTGTAGATATGTTTTGGCCGGCCATAAACATGTGCTTTGATTGCATTATCATCCAGCAATGTTTTTATTTCACTGACGACACGGTTGATATAGAGTTCTCTTTCCTCTCTTTTTTCCTCCAGCATTTTTGCAATATGCTTATAAACATCAGGGTATAAATAACGAAATGAGAGGTCTTCGAGTTCCCATTTGAGCTGACCAATTCCGAGACGGTTGGCAATGGGTGCAAATATTTCCAGTGTTTCTGTTGCAGTGGCTTCACGCTCCAGAGTATCGGTGTGTGCCAGTTCACGCAGTCTTTGTACACGAAAGGCCAGTTTGATTAAGACTACCCTTACATCATCAACCATGACCAGCAACATTCTTCTTAATCGTTCTGTCTGCTCTTTATTGTCTGTTTGTGCCGCTTTAAAGCCGTGCAGCTTTTCAAGACTGTGCACCATGGTATGAATTTCTTCACCAAACTCATTCTGAATAATTTTATAAAAAGATTCGCAGCGTAAGCGGATGTCACTTAGCAGACAGACAATTAATGTTGTTTCATCAGCACTGAGTTCACTCAGCAATAAGGCAACGTCGAGGCTACTGGGCATATCGGATTCTTTATCCTGACTATCCCATGCATAGCGACAGGCGTGATCCAGCGCTGATGAACGAATATGAATATGACCGGAATTACTGACGAGAAGATCTAAGTACTCGGAAAACGTGTACTTTGTGGAAATATCTTTCTGTTCTCTGGTATGTTTCATTTTTTATGATGATCACTTATTTATTTCAGGTACATTTTGCACACGTGCCATAGATAATTAAGTTGTGATCGGTAATGGCATAACCTTTTTCTTTCGCTATTTTCATTTGCTGCTGTTCGATAATCTCGTCATAAAACTCATCAACACGCCCGCATTTTACGCACACCAGATGATCATGATGATTTCCCTGATTCAGTTCAAACACAGCCTGACCGCTTTCAAAGTGATGGCGTGTAACCAGTGAGGCTGACTCAAACTGTGTTAAAACTCTGTACACAGTGGCCAGACCAACTTCTTCCCCCATATCAAGTAATGCTTTATAAATATCTTCAGCGGTATGATGTCTGGTATTTGAGTTTTCCAACATTTCAAGAATTTTTACCCGTGGCATAGTCACTTTCAGACCGGCTTTTTTTAAATCTTTGGATTCCATAACTGTTTCCTGGTGTAAAATTCTTTCTAAATGAAGTATTATTTGCGTGTTTATTATTGAGTTATTTTATATGAAATCTATTATCGTTACATGCTGTATTCTGTTTGCTTCACTTTTCAATACGGCCTGCACCTCTATTTTGCCGGATGCTCATAAAATAGACATCCAGCAGGGTAATGCTATTAAATCTGATGAATTAAAAAAATTAACCGTTGGCATGAGTAAAAAGCAGGTGTTACTACTGCTGGGAACTCCAATAATACGTGATGTCTTTCATGACAACCGCTGGGATTATGTTTATACCTTTAAGAACGGCGGCGGGAGTACGAAATCAATGCGTTTAACGCTTTATTTCAAAGCCTCAACGCTGAGTGAAATTGATAACGTCTCTTATGTTCCGGAGATGTAGTGCGCCTGATCAGCCATATTCCGGTTATGATTACGGCTTTTCATCCGCTGCACCGCCTCCTTTGCTCATTTTCTTTCCTTCTGCAGCGCGACGTCTGCGAACTTCCTTAGGGTCTGCCAGTAAAGGCCGGTAGATCTCAACCCGGTCCCCTGCTTTAAGGTTATCGGATAGTTTAGCCATTTTGCCGAAGATTCCGACTTTATTAACGGCTAAATCAATGTCATCAAAATGTTGTTTGATGCCCGATAATTCTATCGCCTGCTCTACTGTAACCGGCTCATCAACCTCCAGACTCAGTAACAACTGTTTATCTGGCAATCCGTACACTACTTCAATATTCATCTTTCGCCGTAAACCTCAACTGCTCTTTTGCAGAATGAATCAACCAATGTGTTGGCTATTTTACTGAATACCGGGCCGACTGCCAGTGCTACCAGCTTTGAATTAAACTCGAATTCCAGATCAAGCATCACCTTGCAGGCCGATGGGTCTTTTAATGGCATAAAGCGCCAGTAGCCCTCGAGATGCTTGAATGGCCCTTCGAGCAATTTCATTTCAATCATCTTATTAGCCTGCAATAAATTACGGGTTGCAAATGATTTATTCAGCGAGCCTTTGGCAATTTCGACACTGGCCTCAATCACATCATCTGTCTGAGAAATAATATGAGATGAACGACACCACGGTAAGAAATCCGGGTAAGCCGCCACATCATTGACTAGGTCATACATTTCAGCGGGGCTGTACATGACCAGTGACTGCCTGGAAATTAAGGGCATTTTATACGGTACCTTTTAAATTAATTTAATCAAATTTAAAAAGACAATGATAACCAATAACGGAGTCACATAGCGAATCAGATAAAACCATACTTTATACAATGTTGGATGCGTCTGAATTTCATCTTTGACTTTATGCTCGGCCATTAAGTGACCGGCAAAGATGGCTATGAATAGCCCTCCCAGTGGCAGCATGATATTTGCCGTCAGACCATCAAGCGTATCGAAGATCGTCAGATCTTTAAATAAACCGGGGATCGACCAGGTGACGTTCGACCAGACATTAAACGACAGGATCGAACCAATACCCAGTACCCAGGCTGCAAGCCCCATATAGACCGCCGCCTGTATACGAGTAACATTCTTGTTTTCTACCAGCCAGGCAACCATTGGCTCGATCAGTGAAATAGCCGAGGTTAAGGCCGCAAATACCAGTAACACAAAAAACACGGTTCCAAAGAGTGTGCCAGCGTCCATTTGGCCAAAGGCTATCGGCAGTGTCTGAAAGATCAAACCGGGACCGGCAGCGGGCTCCAGAGCGTTGGCGAAGACAATCGGAAAGATTGCCATGCCTGCCAGTAATGCAACCAGCGTATCGGCGGCTGCTATGGCAAATGAGGTTTTTGCAATCGATACGTCTTTAGGCAGGTATGCACCGTAGGCCATAATAGCCCCCATGCCCAGACTTAATGTGAAGAAGGCGTGTCCCATCGCCACCACCACTGATTCAGTCGATAGTTTGCTAAAGTCCGCAGAGAACAGATAGTTAACTCCCTGCAAAAAAGCACCGGTACTGGTTGCATAACCGACCAGTATTAATAACATAACAAATAGCAGCGGCATCAGGTAACGTACAGCCCTCTCAAGCCCGTGCTGCACCCCTCTTGCTACAATCATTGTGGTTAACAACATAAAGATCGTATGCCAGGCCAGTAAGCGCTCAGGATCCGCTGTTAAGGCCGTAAAAATACCGTTAACTCCGTCAGTGGTTGAAGCCAGAAAAACACCACTTGCCATGCGCACCACATAAGCCATAGCCCAGCCGGCAATCACGCTGTAATAAGACAGGATAATTAAGCCGGCAATAGCGCCCATCCAGCCAATAGCACGCCAAATTTTATGCCGGTTATCTTCGGATGTGAGCAAAGCCATGGTATTGATAGGGCTTAAGCGGCCTCTGCGCCCGAGCATTATTTCAGCCATCATAATCGGCACACCAATAATAGCAATGCAGATTAAATAGACAATAACAAAGGCACCGCCACCGTTTTCGCCGGTAATATAGGGAAACTTCCAGATATTACCTAAACCGACTGCGGAACCTGTCGCTGCCAGAAAAAAAGCCAGCCGCCCGGACCACTGACCATGGATAGATAGACGAAATTCGGATGACATTTCTTTCCCCCTGTTATATTTTTTAAGCCATTGTCATCAATCTGTCTGACAGTTACAAGCATGATAGTAACTTTTTACTAAGGTACTGAATTTAAAGTCTTTTAATAGGCTGTAAATTTATAAATCATGTATAATTAAAAGATGGCTAAAAAGAATACAAAACAACCTGATAATACGATCGCGCAGAATAAAAAAGCCCGGCATGACTATTTTATTGAAGAGACATTTGAAGCCGGCCTTGAACTACAGGGCTGGGAAGTAAAGAGTCTTCGTGCCGGACGCATTCAGATGACGGATAGCTATGTCATGGTGAAAAACTCTGAGCTTTGGTGGGTGGGCATGAATATCACCCCGTTATTATCTGCTTCAACGCATATCAATCCCGATAACTACCGCAGCCGCAAGTTACTGATGCGCCGGCGTGAGATCGATAAACTCATTGGTCTGATTGATCGCAAAGGCTACACCCTGGTGCCACTCAGTGCATACTGGATAAAAGGTAACGCCAAACTCAAGATCGGCCTTGCTAAAGGTAAAAAAGATCATGACAAGCGTGCAACGGATAAAGAGCGTGACTGGCAGCGGGAAAAACAAAGAATCCTGAAATCTCACTGATAATGCTTTTATAGTCATCACTACAAATCCACCATTCGCTCGGCCAATGAAGTCAGATATATTTACTTGTAGTTTTTTCTCAAATAAACACTGAGCCGGTTATACCTATGGCGTACTCGTTGATGGCTATTAGCTGAATGATGCGTTGTATATAAACAAGACTTTGCCGCTCCATTCAATCAGCAATGGCACGATCTTAGGCTTATGCTATAGAAAATCACATAAATTATTTTGAAAAAACAAAGGAAGATAGCTTAACTAATGAGTGCCATTGGTGCTCTGAGCCGATAAATACCCTGCCCCCTGACAATACTAAAATATGAAATTCATATAAGCATCAACTTCAGAAAAGCTTGTCCTCCCCTTAGCCAATAAACGCTTTACAAGTATGAACCCGTGAGCCGAAACCGGTGTTAAAGCGAATACTTAATGACTACATACTCATAAATAGTTGGCTTAGTGGGTAATAAAACTAAGAAATAAGTAAACCGCCAGTATTACGGTAACCCACATAACCATGCTTCCCGCCGGGTAAGTGTGTGAAAGTAAACGACTGGTTCCGCCATTTCTTTGAGAAATAAAAGCCAGACCCCGATTCAATCTGACGAAAAATGACTGCTGTATAGGGTGGTAAACCTTCCCTATAACAGAGAATATATTTTCAATGATGAAAGGAAAGGCTCGTCGATAGAACCAGTCAAAGTCCAGGCTGATGGTCAGGGTGCGTTTCATTTGTGGTAACAATACAAAGAAGGCTAGCCCGGCAAACAGCAAGAGTTGCAGTTGCGCTACCACATGATGCACAGTGTATGGAACATAATCCACCTCATAGGGAAGAATAGCGTACAGAGGTTCAGGGTAAACACCGAGCCCGATACAAAGTGCTGCAAACAGGATCATGGCCAGGCGCATATTAAGAGGTGGATCCGCCGGTCGCAGGCCGGAGTCTTTCTGAAAAAAGACAAACCAGGGAAATTTAATACCGGCATGGAGGAATACCCCGGCGCTGGCAGCGGCCAGCAACAGCCATATGGTCGCCAGATGCTCATCAAAGGCCGCCTGAGAAATCATGGACTTGGAAATAAAGCCCGAGGTCAACGGAAAGGCAGAAATAGCCAGTGCACCAATGATGCCACATGCCGTTGTTACCGGCATAGTACGAAACAAGCCACCAAGGTCGGTACACTTGCGTTTGCCGGTCATGTACAACACCGAACCCGCAGACATCAGTAACAGGGCCTTATAAATGATATGAGTAAAGGCATGAGCTGCCACACCGTTAAGTGCCATGGTGGTACCGATGCCAATGCCGGTGACCATGAAGCCGACCTGATTGACGATACTATAGGCAAGAATACGACGCATGTCGTTTTCCATCAGGGCATAGATAATGCCGTAAAACACCATAAACAGGCCGATGTAAATAAGGATCTCCGCGCCAGGAAAACCCTGTAACAAAACAAACACAGCCGTTTTGGTGGTAAAGGCAGAAAGAAACACACTACCACTGGGACTGGCCTCCGGATAGGCATCTGCCAGCCAGGCAGACAACGGTGGTGCCGCCGCATTAATCAGGAAACCGACAAGTATCATCCAGTGTGCCAGACTATCAGTTTGCATCGCCGTAAAGACCAGCGAGCCAGTCTCGTTAACATGACCAGCAATACCGATCATCAAGATGACCCCACCCAGCAAGTGTACCAGCAGATAGCGAATACTGGCACGGTAAGATTCAGCTGTGCCAGCACTCCACAACACAGCCGTTGAAGCTATGGCCATGATTTCCCAGAACACAAACACGCTAAGCAGGTCACCTGCCAGGGTAATACAAATGGCACTGCCGGCATAAACCGCTGCGGCTGTCAGTTCAGTGGTGCGGGCCTGCCCTAAGGCAAACAGGTTTCCAGCAAATAACATAATAGCAAACACGGTTGCGAACAATCGACCCACGGCGCTACCATGAATTGGTTGCAGACTATATTCCAGAAAAGCAATGGTCAGGCTGGTGCCGTCGGGTACCTGCCAAATCAGAAACAGGACGAATATAGGAAGGCCCAGTAGTAGCAACGAGCGCAGGTAGCCGCGTGTGCAAGGGATTAACAGCGCGCACAGAACAAGGATTAAACCTGGCGGGATCAGATTAGTCATTGTGGTAATAATCATCCTTACGTTTTATGAACAGCCCCAGCAGTTTTGCGACAAAGACCATCAGTGCACAGGTGATAAAACCGTACCAGGCATAAAAGCCAAACGTGCCATCAATACCAAAATGTCCATAACTGGGCAAGAAAAAATCAGCTGCTACGGTTAGTGCCAGCACGAATAGAGAAGTAATGCTGAGTCGGCGTATGGTGGCGGGTCTAACAAGCCAGTGTACTTGCTTACTTTCCATTAGAGTTCCCCGGGAGAAGTTGTTGCGCTAATTCAAGCGCATTATCTGAATAGAAGAACAACAAAATAGTCAGTGCAGCTGTGGTGGTCAGTGCCATGACCATGAGCACAGGCGCTTCACCGTGTTCAACAGGCTGGTCTTCACTTTTAAAGAATGCGGCATATATCACGGGCAAAAAGTAAGAGGCATTTAACAAAGTGCTGCTGATGATGACGGCAATAACAAACAGTTGTTGTGCTTCCATGGCCCCCAGCACGATGTACCACTTGCTAATAAAACCAATGGTTGGTGGCAAACCGATGATGGACAGGCTGCCCACAGCAAATGCCAGCATGGTCCAGGGCATACGCCGGCCAATACCATTTAGCTGACTGACTTTGGTTTTATGGCTGGCGACATAAATAGAACCCGCAGCAAAGAACAGAGTAATCTTGCCGAAGGCGTGAGCCAGGATATGCAATGCGGCACCCGTGACTGACAGAGGTAGCAGCATCAGAGTGGCCATAATGACATAGGAGAGCTGACTGACTGTAGAATATGCCAGCCGACGTTTCAGGTTATCTGAACGCAGGGCAATAATGGAGCCGACAATAATTGTGAAACCTGACAGGTACAACATCCAGTCGCTACTGGATACGTTTTGTAACTGATCAAGGCCAAAGATATACACAATCACTTTGACTACAGTGAACACTCCTGCCTTGACGACCGCCACCGCATGCAGCAACGCACTGACCGGCGTCGGTGCAACCATTGCGGCAGGTAGCCAACGATGAAATGGCATTATAGACGCCTTACCAATACCAAATATAAACAACACCAGTATTACACCGGCAACGGTTAAATCAACGTTGGCATCAAATACGCCTCCCGCTGTAAAGTCCAGTGTTCCGGCCACAAACCAGGTACTGACGATTGCTAACAGGAAAAAGGCAATTGATGTACTCAATAAAATACCAAGATAAATTCGACCGCCTTTCCTTGCCTCATCAGTACCTGAATGTGTCACCAATGGATAAGTAGACAAGGTCAATATTTCATAAAAAATAAATAAGGTGAACAGGTTTTCTGCAAAGGCAATACCCATCACGCTACCGATTGCGATGGCAAAACAACTATAGAACCGGGTTTGATTCTGCTCGTTGTGACGACGCATATAACCTATTGCATAAACCGTTGTGATCAACCAGAGAAAGCTGGCAATCAATGCAAACATCATCCCTAACGCTTCAATCTTAAAACTTACCTGCAAGCCCGGTATAAGTTCCCACCATTGCACACTGATAGTTTCACCACTCTCATAGCCCTGATAAAGACTGCTGACAAAATAGAGCAATACTAAAGAGGTAGTGATGGTGACGGCTTCGCGCAGGTTAGGATGGCGCCCTGCCACCACGATACCCAGTGTCGCCAGCACCGGCAGGACGATGCTGAATTGCAGCATCGTATCAAGAGACAAAAAGCTCATGGACTGACTCCAAACAAACTGTGAGCCGCGGCCTGAGCGACCTGAATGCTAAGACGGGTATCGATGCCAAAATAAATATTGGCTGATACCAGTAGCCAAATGGGAATCAAAAATGACAGAGGCGCCTCTTTAACCGCTTCATTACCTGCTACTGGCGGCTTAAAATATGCAACTTCAACAAGCCGCCAGACATAAACCACAGCGAGTAGCGAGCCGATTAAAATAAGCACTGCAACCGGCCACCAGCCTTTTTCGATTAAGGCCATCAGCAAATACCACTTGCTGATAAAGCCAACGGTTAGCGGCACGCCTATTAAACTAATACCGCCGACTACAATGGCTGCCATGGTGTAAGGCATTAGCCGACCCAGACCATGAAAATCATTGATTTTTACACTACCAAAACGATACATCACCGCGCCCAATGCTAAAAACAGAGCACTTTTCATTAATGCATGATTAAACATATGTAATAAGGTTGCCATTAAACCGGTTACCGTACTAACGCTGAAACCAATAATCATGTAACCGACCTGGGCGATACTTGAATAGGCGAACAGATGTTTGATATTTGTCTGATAAATTGCCGATGTGGACGCCACAAAGACGCCAGCCAATCCAAGCACCACGAACAGCAGCTGCAACGGCAGTGCCGTAAAAGAAAAGGAAAGACCAAATATCGAAAATGTAAAACGAATCAGTAAATAAATGGCCACCTTTGTTGCCGTAGCAGCAAAAAAAGCCGTGACGATTGAAGGTGCATAAGCATAGGCATTAGGTAACCACAGATGCAGTGGAAACAGCGCCAGTTTTAAACAGACACCTACGATAAAGAAACTAAATGCTGTAAACAGGGTTCGCGTATTCTCCACACCAGGCAGCCGCTGTGAGAGGTCATACATATTCAGAGTACCGGTCATTTGGTACATTAAACCAATACCAATCAGGATAAAAGTGGCACCGATGGTCCCCATAATTAAGTACTGATAAGAGGCCCAAAGCGCACGTCTGTCTTTACCCAGTGCGATCAATGCATAAGCAGAGAGCGACGATATTTCCAGAAAAACAAAGACATTAAATGCATCCGCTGTAGCAACGATGCCCAGCATTCCGGCCAGCGATAACAAATATAAAATATAAAAAAGTGAGTGACGGTCTGGGGAAATTTCTTTCCGGATACTGGTGTGAGCTGCCATCAATACTACTGTACTCACTCCTGAAATAATAAGTAACAACAAGGCATTTAGCTGATCGATTCGATATTCAATACCCCATGGTGCATCCCAGCCACCCAGCTCATAAATGATAGTGCCGGTTGCCATAACCTGTTGTAGTAAAAGGCCGCTGATCACAAAGGCCAAACCACTCACTATTAAAGTAAACACCCAGACCAGGCGTGAGCGTGTTAGAAGCAGGCACAAAGGAGCGGCTAGAAGCGGTACAATGACTTGCAAAACAGGTAAATGCGTTAACAATCGAGGTTATCCTTTGCTTGTATTTCTTCTTCTTCGATACTGCCATAGGCTTCTTTAATACGTACAGCCAGCGCGAGTCCTACGGCGGTTGTGGCAATGCCAACGACAATTGCGGTGAGAATTAAAACATGGGGTAATGGATTAGAATATTGCTTTATGCCCTCGGCTAAAATAGGCGCAGTACCTCCATCGACTTTAGCCATACTAATATAAAAGATAAAAACGGATGTTTGAAAAATACTGAGCCCGACGATTTTTTTAATCAGATTGCCGTTGGCGATAACGATGTAAAACCCGATCATCATCAGCACCACCACTACCCAATAATTATAGAGCCCTATTAACATGACCTTTAATTATCTCCTTTGTGGTTATTTTCCTGACTCTGTAAAACGTCACGACGCCCCTCAAAATTGAAAAAGATAATGACCATAACCGATGCAACAGTTAAGCCCACACCCAGTTCAACAAGAAGAATCCCCAAGTGCTGACCGGCAACAGGATCCGCAGATAACGCACTGTAATCAAGAAAACTTTTGCCATTTATTAAGGCAACCACACCAACACTACCGTATAGTAATACGCCAATGGCAGCGAAGAACTGAATAACTGACTGATTAATGACACGACGCGCTGTACTCATGCCAAACAGCATGGCATATAGGATAATGGCAGCCGCAAAAATCACACCCGCCTGAAAGCCGCCGCCCGGTCCAAAATCACCGTGAAACTGCACATAAAGCGCATACAGTAAAATAAAAGGTATCAGTGCCTTGACCACAATTCTAAGAATTAAATACTCTGCATGCATTGAATCATTAATAGAATCGATTTTTGTAATATTCTCAGCACGACGTACTACCGACAAAAGAGCCAGCACCCCCATACCTGCAGTAAAGATGACTACCACCTCACCAAAAGTGTCAAAGCCTCTGTAACTTGCAAGTACCGATGTCACTATATTTGGAATACCAATCTCCTGCATGGAATTATTAATGTAGTGTGGTGCAACATGCAGATGTATAGGTGCATCGGCCGAGCCAAAGTAAGGCATATCCAGCGTGCCATAGATCAACAGGCAGCCCGTGATAAGAACCACAAACAAAGCTAAAACGGGCTTGTGCCGTGTGGGATGCTCTGAACGTCCAGTCAGGGTTATCGCGGCTAGCATAAGCAAGGTCGATATACCGGCTCCTACGGATGCTTCTGTAAATGCAACATCAACCGCGTCCATAGTGACAAAGAAGCTGGCTGATAACAAACCGTAAATACCTAACAGCATACTAACGGCAAGCAGGTCCCTCATTCTGACAATAGCAACTGCAATGACAACAAGAAAAGCTAATAAGAATACGCTAGTCAAGTTTTCGATGACATCCCCCCCTCGTGATCGGCTGGCTTATCAAGCATAGGTTTAAGACCATTAATCATGGCAGCTCTCGCTAATGCATGACTGGCTGTTGGGCTAATAAATAATGTCATTAGCAAAATAATAATGAGTTTAAGTATCACCAAACCATCCGGATTTTGCAGCATCAGGCCGGTTAGAATCATTGCAGAGGCTAAGGTATCTGTTACTCCTGCCGCATGCATTCGAGTAAAAAGATCAGGAAAACGTAAAATACCCACGCCACCGGATACGCATAAAAAACTGCCGATTAATAAAAAAACTGCACTACTAATATTCATTATGATATCCATCATGAGTGCCTTTGCATTGATTTTTTATCTGCCTGTGTTGTTTTAAAAATGGACTTGTCGGAGTGACGTAGCACCGCTATCACGCTGATAAAATTAATAAGAGCATAGACAATAGCGATATCTAAAAACTCTGGTCTCCCCATTGCAAAACCTAACACTGAAATAAGCAAAACCGTCTTGGTGCCGAACATATTGACAGCAAGTATACGGTCATAGAGTGTAGGCCCCATGATGGCCCGAGTAATTGCCATGATCATGACAACAAGAATGGCTATAATCGCAGCTGTCAGCATTATTTTTCCAGTTCAGTTACCCGGCGATCCATTTCACCGGCTTCAAGTTTTTTCAATGATTCAGATAACAAAGCATGTACTGTAATCTTGCCACCTTCCAGCTCGACAGAAACGGTGCCCGGCGTCAGCGTTATAGAATTTGCATAGATAACTTTTCCTACATCCGTCGCCTGGCTAATATTTATGACTTGCATGGCAGGTGAAATCGCCTTGTTGTCAAACCAGATATGTTTTACCACTGTTATGTTGGAGAGAATAATTTCTTTAATTAGCCAGACTAAGTAAGCGGGAAGTTTTAAAGTGAGATGTAAAGGCTGAGATTCATGATCAAGCACGTCCATTCGATGTGCAATATATAGAACAAAAAAAATAGACAGTATGCCAAGCGATATCATAAGCAGGCTAAAATGCCCGGAGTTAAGCAACCAAAATATTGCCAGCATCAATGACAGATAGACAGTATGACGCATAATCACCTAGTTTTTATAATGTGAAAAAATATATAAGGATGAACTGTAATAGAATTAATTATATTCATCACTAATGGTTAATGCTTTGATAATCAACTTTAACTGATTTTAGTATAGTCGCTCAATATAATTTTTGCCTTACTATTTATTTATGTGCGTTTTTTATCTTATTAAGTCAGCCGTGAATACCAACTACAAAAGATCAGTTTGTATTTTTCTGCTTTGCTAATCTGTTTTACCCCATAACCGACCGTCACCTAACTTATTCAAATATTCTTCATGTGCAGTCATTTCCTCTGCAGATGCCAGTACCACGGGCGAGGCTTTTCGGTTAGCACTGAGTTTTTGAATAATTTCATCACGCTGCTTATGTTCCTCTTCAGGTGACTCTGTATTACTGTCCAGCAGCAAGTTACTTTGCCCGCCAGTCATTGCCAGATAAACGTCAGCTAATATTTCAGCATCCAGTAAGGCGCCGTGTAATTCACGCTTATCATTATTAACGTCATAGCGTTTGCACAGAGCATCCAGACTGTTTCTCTGCCCCGGATGCATTTTTTTGGCCATTACCAGCGTATCTAAAACGCTTGCATGGTCATTAATGGTGATCAGTTCTTTTGCATGGTTCTGGTTTAATAGTTTAAATTCATGCTCAATAAAGCCGATATCAAACGGTGCATTGTGGATAACTAGCTCAGCACCTTTAATAAAACTGAGAAAATCATCAAAGATATCTTCAAAGCGGGGTTTATCGGCCAGGAATTCGCTGGTGATGCCATGCACAGCAAGAGCACCCTCTTCGCTCTCCCTGTCCGGCTGAATGTATTGATGGTAATGGTTGCCAGTGAGTTTACGGTTGATCAGTTCAACGCAACCAATTTCAATAATTCTATTACCTTGTCTGGGGTCTAAACCGGTTGTTTCTGTATCTAGTACAACTTGACGCATGGGCTGCTCTCTTAACTATTGTTCCAGCTATAAAACTGGCTGCTTATAACTGACTGGAAATGAGCACTGTCATTTATCGTTAATAAATCTGACATCATTTTGTCATTAACAACTGCTGTAATTCAAACCCGTCAGATAAACCATTTATTTAAAAATAACTCAGTTTGAGATTATATAGGAAATTAACAATGAAACACTTAAAACTAAATGCTATTTCAATGGCTCTTGCGGCTTCTTTAATTGCACCTGTTGCCATGGCAGAAAACACTGTTTATGGCAAAGGTCATGTCAGTATTGCTTCGATTGAAGATGCTACTGGCAGTGCTGTAGCCGTTACCAGTCATGCTTCACGCTTTGGTGTTAAAGGCAGTGTTAAGCAGGACAGCAGCGCTGAAGTCATCTACAAACTGGAATGGCAGGTAGATATGGCGGACAAGGCCGACTCGACTCAGATTAAAGCACGCTCACAATATATTGGCCTTAAAGATAGCTGGGGCGAAGTGCGTTTAGGTCGCGATGACTCACCTTATAAAGGCGCTGGAAAAAAAGCGGTCGAGTTTTTCAGTGATACTTTTGCTGATTACAATAACATCATTGATAAAGGTCAGGACATACGCGCCGATAACGCGTTATCTATCAAGTTAAATGCCGGCCCGGGTAAAGTTAGCCTGATGTATGCCGCTGGTGATGATACAACGGCTGGTGATAATCTTGCTGACATGACATCAATTGCATACGATGCAAGATTTGGTGCCATCACACTGGGTTTAGCGACCCAAACGGTTAATAAGTCATTAACAAATGATGAAACAGGTACTAAGCTTGCATTAGGCTACAAAATCAGTGATACAACACAGCTTGGCTTTGTCTATGAAACGGTTAGCGATGATACAACAGCCGGTTTTGATGATAAAAACACGCTGATCAGCTTCAAACATAAAATGGAAGAAGATGCCATCAAGCTGGCTTACGGCTTCAAAGATCAGGGTCTAGCGAGTGATGCTACGATGTTGGCTGTGGCATATGATCATAAAATCAACAAGACCACTACTGCTTATGCACTCTACGCAGATGGCTCAGATAACGGTTTAAATGACGCCAGCAAATTAGCCGGTGACTCCTCCGTGATTGCTACGGGTCTGGTCGTTAAGTTTTAATCAGTCAGGCCTTATCAGGCCAGACAACGGATTTAGACAAGGATGTCATTAATCCTCCAGCTTCCCCATGACTGAGTCAGCTCCTTTGTTTGCGAGCTCATCGGCCATTTCATTACCATCATGACCGTCATGACCTTTTACCCACTTCCATTCAATCTCATGCATTTCTCTGGCTTTATCTAAGCGTTGCCATAAATCTGCATTTTTGACCGGTTTTTTAGCCGCATTTTTCCAGCCATTTTTTTTCCAGCCATCAATCCACTCGGTAATACCCTTTAACACATATTTCGAATCTGAGGTTAACTGGACACGACAAGGCCGGGTCAAATTTTCTAAACCCATGATGGCTGCCATTAACTCCATTCTGTTATTGGTGGTGTTTTTTTCACCACCAAACAGTTCTTTATGAGTACCGTTATAATGCATCCAGACGCCCCACCCTCCCGGTCCGGGATTGCCTCTACATGCACCATCTGTAAATAACTCAACAATCTTTTCAGCAGACACAATTCGACCTATTTTTGAAACGGGCTTGCATTTCACACGGCTAACAAAGAAAATGCAATCTAATTTATCAATTGTTAAATTCAATGAATAAACAGCGACATCTATCAATCACTGCTTTTTTAGATAATATATCTTTATGTGATTGATAAATATACATATTTTACGAACACCCTGCTACATCAACAAAAGTTTTATACAAATTATGAGTTTATTTTTAAAAAGCATCACCTTTATTAGTTTTTTTATACTCAGTGGCTGCAACCAGACGCTCTTGGGCACGGTTAAAAATAACACAACCGATGCAAATGAAATCGCTTCAAAAGAATACCAACTGCCTGCACTCCTCCCTCACTGGGCAGTCACTGCAACAGAACAGGCAGAACATCATGCCGATACCTTTGTTGAAACAGACCCCTTTGCTATTGATTATGATGACTACATTTCAGATGGCTTTGATATTATCTGGGACAGAATTCGCGCGGGCTTTACTTTACCGACTTCAGAACACAAAAAAGTACAATCTGAGCTGCGCTGGTTTGCCAGACACAAAGACTATCTGGACCGGGTTGTTGACCGTGCAGAACCCTTCCTGCATTTCATCATGGAAGAACTGGACAAAAGAGATATGCCAGCAGAACTGGCCTTGCTACCCATTGTTGAAAGCGCCTTTCAGCCATTTGCCTATTCACATGGTCAGGCGGCAGGTATCTGGCAGTTCATTCCATCGACAGGTCGTATCTATGGTTTAAAGCAAAACTGGTGGTATGACGGCAGACGTGACATTCATGCATCAACAATCGCCGCGCTTGATTACCTGCAGTATCTGGCTAAGGCATTTGATGGCAACTGGTTACATGCCTTAGCAGCATATAACTCAGGTATTGGTACCGTGGGCAAAGCCATTAAGAGAAACAGGCGCCAGGGCAAGCCAACAGATTTCTGGAATTTAAAGCTACCGAAAGAAACTCAGGGTTATGTGCCAAAACTCATGGCACTGACAAAATTAATTTCTGAGCCTGAACTGTATGATGTTGATTTAAAATGCATTCAGAATGCGCCTTATTTCAAAGTTATCAATACCGGTTCACAGATTGATCTTGCTGTTGCAGCAGAGCTTGCTGACCTGGATATTGAAGACCTATACAAACTCAACCCGGGTTTTAATCGCTGGGCAACAGACCCTGCCGGCCCACACAGACTGCTGATACCAATTGAAAATAGTGAACAGTTTGAGGCTGAGTTACAAACTATTCAGGAAAAGAACCGCATCACCTGGAAGCGTTATAAAATAAGAACCGAAGACACACTCAGTCACATCGCTAACAAGTTTCATATTACCGTTTCGCAGCTCAAGCAAATCAATAAAATGCGTTCAAACAGCATTCGAGCCGGTCGCTACCTGATAGTTCCTAGTGCCAGCAAAGGCATGGCTCACTACGCTCTGAGTAAGTCGCAGCGAGATAAGCAACGTCGCGCCATTAAAAGAAGCGGTAAAGGTAACAAGATCTATCACACGGTAAAAAGTGGTGACTCGCTATGGGATCTGTCACAACTCTATAAAGTGGGAACACAACAGATTGCACGCTGGAACGGAATGTCACCCAAAGATGTATTGAAAGCGGGTCAGAAACTGGTTATCTGGACGAAGAGTTTAGTAGCACCGCGCATTAACAGCAGCATGGTAGGTGACTTCATCCGCACTGTTCGCTACCGGGTACGTAACGGTGACTCATTATATCTGATTGCCAAACGCTTTAATGTCAGCATTAGTGATTTAAATCGCTGGAATCCGGTACAGACTAAGTATTTGAAACCGGGTCAGTCAATCAAGGTCTACGTTGATATCACCAAACAGGCCAGCAATATATAACACCTCATCCCGCGTCATAAAAAATCGCACTGTTATTTATGACGCTAATCAGAAATACATACGACTACCGTACTTCAGATCAGCCTAATGTTCTTCATATCCCGGAATTGACGCATGATCAATTTCATCGATCTGATCAGCTGATAAAAATTTCTCGGCATAATCCAGATAAACTTTTTCACGAATAAAGACATTGAAGATATCGGGATCAATATGATGATCAATTTTCATTCTTCCCAGTATATGCAGGCACTCACTGATTTTTTTACCCTCTTTATACGGCCGGTCTTTTGCCGTCAGCGCTTCAAAAATATCAGCGATAGCCATTAAACGTGCCGGCACTGACATTTCAAAACCCATTAAGCCATTCGGGTAGCCTTTTCCGTCGATGCGTTCGTGATGACCACCGGCATATTCAGGGACATTTTTTAAATGATCCGGAAACGGCAATGACTCGAGCATGTTATTGGTAACGACTATATGATGATTAATTATTTCACGTTCTTCATGTGTCAGCGTTCCACGCTCAACACTTAAATTATAAGCTTCATTTTCCGTTAAAAAAGATACAGTTTCACCTTTATGATTGACCCAGCTAAATGATGTGGCGATTTTGCTGAGACGCTGTTTATCTTCATCACTCATAAATTCACTGCCGATATTTATCTGCCGGAGGAATTTCATATCATCATCTATTTTTTTAACAGATTTCAAATATTCTTCTTCTATAGCCTGTACATCAGCAGATGATTGCGTTTCAAGTGAAACTATTTTTTTCTCTAAAAATGCCAGTCTTGCATCTCGTTTTAAAATTTCAGCCCGTGCCTGCACTGTTTCAATTCTGTCGTAGATGGTTTCAAGCTTAGTGGATTTATCAACAATATATTCAGGAGTAGTGACTTTACCGCAATCATGCAACCAGCCGGCTATCCTGAGTTCATAACGATCTTTTGCTGTCATTTTAAAATTTTTAAGAGGCCCTGTTAACTGTGCATTGCAGACTTCAGCAATCATCATGGTTAATTCAGGCACCCGTCTGCAATGGCCGCCTGTATACGGCGATTTTTCATCGATAGAAGCAGCGATCAATTCGATAAACGACTCAAAAAGTTCTTTTTGCTGGTCGATGAGTTTTTTAGTGGTTAAGGTAACGGCCGCCTGTGATGCAAGCGATTCCGCCAGCTGCACATCTTCCTCAAGAAACGCCCTGACTTCGCCTGTACTCTTATCGATAGCGTTTATCAGTTGCAATACACCAATGATTTTATTCTCATGATTTTTCATTGGTATCGTAAGAATTGAACGTGTACGGTAACCCGTCGTTTTATCAAACTCTTTGGTGCCGGAAAAATCAAAGCCCTCTACATCATAAGCATCACTAATATTAATGATTTTGTCATCGAGCACCGCACAAGTGACAACCATTGAAGTATTAGGCTGACCGTTGATATACAGCGGTATAGGCGGAAACTTTACACGTTGACCGTCTCTTGCTCCGAGGGAAATATTTAATGAATCCGTCGTTACTATTTCAAACTTGAGATACTGACCATCAGTCAGCAGATAAAGACTGCCACCGTCTGCATCAGTTAACGACTTTGCGCCCATCAGAATATGATTAAGCAGATTTCTGGAATCTTTTTCAGCGGAAAGAGCAATACCAATCCGGTTAAGCTCTGATATACGAGAAATCATAATATATTCGCCTGCTGCTGTTTCAGCCAGTCATGAAAATAGCCGAAAGTATTACTTTGTTATTTATTATTATATAGCAGCTTGTCACTGCATTTTTAAGAATAGTTTACCCATAGTGTGCAGTTTTATGAAGTTAAGCTTTTGCAAGCGTAAGGTTTACTGACGCAAAGTTATGAATCTGCAAGCGTTAGCATGAACAACCCTGCCGCGCAGCGAAACCTGTTCACTTTAACTTTGCACCAGCTCACTCACTATGAATTATCCAGTTATACCCCCCTTTGTCAGTTGCATAGGACTAAGAATTTTTTCTAACTCAGACCGGCTTAAATCCGTCATTTGTTCGGCCACATCGATAACAGCGCGGTCTTCAGCATAAGCCGTCTTGGCGATTTTTGCGCCGAGTTCATAACCAATTATCGGGTTGAGAGCGGTAACCAGTATCGGGTTTTTATCCAGTGCTTTTTTGATATTCGCTTCATTGACGCTAAAACCCGCTATCGCTTTAGTGGCTAATACGTTAGCGCCATTAGCCAGTATCTCTATGCTCTGTAACAAGTTATAAGCAATCACGGGCAACATCACATTAAGCTGGAAATTACCTGACTGACCGGCAACGGTGATGGTTGCATCATTACCAATGACCTGTGCGCAGACCATAGCAACCGCTTCCGGGATAACCGGATTGACTTTTCCAGGCATAATGCTGCTACCAGGTTGCAGTGCTGGCAGTGCAATTTCACCGATGCCCGCCAGCGGCCCGCTATTCATCCAGCGTAAATCATTACTGATCTTCATCAGGCTCACAGCCAGCGTTTTTAACTGCCCGCTCAGCTCAACCGCAGAATCCTGAGTGCTTAATGACTCAAATTTATTATCATTGCTGGTGAATGCCTGCCCCGTAATCGCTGATAACTGGCTTGCAAAGGCCACGGCAAAGCGCTCATCTGCATTGATGCCGGTACCCACTGCTGTGCCACCTTGTGCCAGTGCATTTAAGCGCGGTAAGGTATCCATGATCCGGGCTTTTGCATTGCGAATCTGGGCTTGCCAGCCTGATATTTCCTGTTTCATTGATACCGGCATAGCGTCCATTAAGTGGGTACGCCCTGTTTTCACAATATGTGCAAGACTATCGGCTTTATCAGACAGCGTTTTCTCCAGTAAATCCAGTGCTGGTAAAAGCTGTTCAGTAACAGCCTGACTGGCACTCACCTGCAAGGCCGTCGGTATCACGTCATTTGATGACTGGCCCATATTGACATGATCATTCGGATGAATGGCGACCTTATCTTGCTGGCATAAATTCGCGATCACTTCGTTGGCATTCATATTGGTACTGGTACCGGAACCGGTCTGAAAAACATCAATTGGAAAGTGCTTGTCATGTGTACCATCAGCCACAGCCTGTGCATGCTTTACAATCGACTGCATCAGCTTTTCATCGAGGAAACCCAGCTCTGTATTGACCTTAGCGCAGGCAATTTTTACCAGTCCCAGCGCTTTAATAAAAGCTCTTGGCATGGTTAAGCCACTGATTGGAAAATTATCAACAGCACGCTGTGTTTGCGCGGCATATAAAGCACTCTGTGGAACCTGTAGTTCGCCCATGCTGTCTTTTTCTATACGATATTTCATTCTGTTACCTGTAAACGATGGTTTTAAAGCCGAGATTGATGCTCAATGCGAGATGATCAATGCTATAATAATGCATTAATTTTTCCCTAATCAATACAGAGCATAGCAAGTTTATATGGAACTCTCAGAACTAACAGCAATTTCTCCGGTCGATGGTCGTTATGGCAGCAAAACGGCTGATTTACGTACAATTTTCAGTGAATATGGCTTGATATATCATCGCTGCCTGGTTGAAGTTCGCTGGTTACAGGCTTTAGCTGCTGAAACTGCAATTAAAGAAGTACCCGCTTTGAGTGATGCTGCCAATCAGGTACTCAACAACATTATTTCTGATTTTGCTCTGGCTGATGCCGAACGGGTCAAGGCTATCGAAAGCACGACCAATCACGATGTAAAAGCCGTTGAATATTTCTTAAAAGAAAAAATCATGGGTAATGCCGAGCTTGAAGCGGTTAGTGAATTTATCCACTTTGCCTGTACTTCAGAAGACATCAATAACCTGTCTTATGCACTGATGCTGTTGAATGGCCGTAAAGATTCATTTTTACCTTTTGCTGATCAGGTCATCGCCAAGACTAAAGAACTGGCTCTGGAATATGCAGAACAGCCCATGCTGAGCCGCACACATGGCCAGCCAGCCAGTCCCAGCACCATGGGTAAAGAGTTTGCTAATGTGGTTTACCGTTTACAGCGTCAGCGTGAACAAATTGCCGCTATTGAAATCATGGGTAAAATTAATGGTGCAGTCGGCAATTACAATGCTCACCTGTCAGCCTACCCTGAACTCGACTGGGCCGCTTTTGCTGAAAAGTTTGTCACCTCATTAGGGCTGACTTTTAATCCTTACACCATTCAAATTGAACCACACGATTACATGGCAGAATTGTTTCATGCGATCAGCCGCTTCAATACCATCCTGATTGATATCAGTCGTGATATCTGGGGCTATATTTCAATCGGTTTTTTCAAACAAAAAACCATTGCCGGTGAAGTCGGCTCCTCAACGATGCCACATAAAGTTAACCCGATTGATTTTGAAAATGCCGAGGGCAATTTAGGTCTGGCCAATGCTTTATTTGATCACCTGGCGCTTAAGCTACCTGTTTCCAGATGGCAGCGTGATTTAACCGACTCAACCGTACTCCGAACCTTAGGTGTTGGCTTTGGTCACTCAAATATCGCCTACTCTTCGCTGTTACGCGGTTTAAATAAACTCGAGATCAATGCTGAGAAGCTCAATCAGGACCTTGCTGAGAACCTTGAAGTACTGGCCGAGCCGATTCAGACCGTTATGCGACGCTATGGCATCGAAAAGCCATATGAGAAACTAAAAGAGCTGACACGTGGCAAACGTATCACACAGCAAGACTTGCAGACATTTATCAGCAAGCTTGAAATACCGGATGATGCGAAACAGCAATTACTGGCTTTGACGCCTCACAACTATATTGGTAATGCAGTTGAGCAGGCAAAAAATATCTAACCAGCCATTACAATTGCTCGGACACCTGACTACCGAGCAATTTTTTAATGAATACTGGCAAAAAAAACCGTTATTAATCCGCAATGCCATTGATGACTTTGAATCATTAATCTCAGCCGATGAACTGGCAGGACTGAGTCTTGAAGATCAGGTTCAGTCACGTATTATCATCGAGAAAGATGCTGACAAACCCTGGAAAGTTATTTACAGCCCGTTAGAAGAAAATGTGTTTGCAGAAATGCCTGAAACACACTGGACATTGCTGGTCAGCGATGTTGAAAAACACATTCCGGAATTCACTGAAATCACCGATCAGTTCCGCTTTATCCCGGACTGGCGTATCGATGACTTAATGATCAGCTATGCTCCTGAAGGTGGCTCTGTTGGTCCGCACATTGATCAGTACGATGTCTTTTTGCTGCAGGCACACGGTCAGCGGCGCTGGCAAATTGGCTCCAAACCTGTCGAAGATGAAGACTTTATTGAAGGCCTGGAAATACGCGTTTTAAAAGAATTTTTTGCCGATCACGACTGGGTATTAAACCCCGGCGATATGCTGTATTTGCCGCCTAAAATTGCCCACCATGGTGTAGCGTTAAATGACTGTCTCACCTACTCTGTCGGTTTCCGGGCTAACAGCCATAATGAGCTGGCAGCCTCCTACGCCGACGAATTATTGCATAACAATAATAATCAAAAACGCTACAACGCTATCGACTTTCAGGATCACCCGGCCGAGATCACGGGCGAGACTATTCAACAGTTAAAAAACATACTGGTGTCCAGCCTGCTTACAGATTCGGCACACATTGAAGAATGGTTCGGACACTTTATAACCGATCAGAAGTTTGAACTCGAAACACTGCCTGATCAGGAATTTACCGGCACAGATGAAGTGTATCAATTTATATCCACTGTCGAATTCCTGAGCCGTCATCCGGCCATTCGTTTTGCATTTATCAGACACGGTGAACATTCAGATGTATTTATCAATGCAAAAAAATACACAACATCCACAGTCTTTGCTGAAACCATATGTGACGACAGGCATTTATCAACAGCGACACTACTGAAGACTGTTTGCAGCGATGAAGAAAAAAATGTTTTGCTAGAATGTCTTAATCAGGGCTACCTGTATCAGTGAGCGCAGACAAAATAATCATACGTGATGCTGACTGGCTGCAGGATAATTCGGATCTAAAATATATCCGCAGGGAAGTTTTTATTGTCGAACAACAGGTACCTGAGGCAATGGAATGGGATGAGCAGGATTTATCAGCGCTACACTGTCTGGCTATTGTAAATAATAAAGCCGTTGCAACGGCACGACTTCAGCGTAATGGTCAGCTAGGGCGTATGGCCGTATTAAAAGAATACAGACACCGCGGTATTGGCGGCATGCTTTTAACACACCTCATCAATAAGTACCCGCTACCAATTTCTACACCTCTTTTTTTACATGCGCAAAAACATGCTGTAGACTTTTATAAAAAATATCACTTCATCAGGGATGAAAATGAATTCATGGAAGCCGGGATTCCACATTATTTAATGACAATGAGAAACGATAAGTAAGCATGAAGCCATTGATTCCGCCACAGGCACCACCAGCTGATTTACCCGAGCGTTATGACCTGGGAAAAACCAATGCAGAGATTATCATCAACAGTGCCGCTGCCAACAAAAACGCAGCCATATCAATGCTCAATCAGGGCGCTCTCGCGGTGCACATTTACACTCAGGATTTAGACCCACTTGTACTTAATGATGAAGCGGTTGCGAAAAACCTATTGAAAATGGTTAAAAGCCATAAACAAATGCAAATAAAAATACTGATCAGAGACTCCAGCAAAGCCGTAAAGGGCTCTCACGCTTTACTCAGATTAGCCCAGCAACTCAGTACACATATTGAAGTCAGAGAAATTCCTCAGGCTTTTTATGAAGAAAAAGGATCTTTCATGGTGGTCGACAGAACAGGATTTTATTACCGCCCAAATGCCAGAGAGTTTGAAGGTTCTGTGAATTTCTATAGCCCGATTCGGGCAGTCAAACTGATCGATTTTTTTACTAATGTCTGGGAAAAATCAACACCTGAACCACATTTCAGGAAACTGCATATTTAATATTTCCAGGCACCAATAAAAAAGCCCCTGCAATAGTCATATCGCAGGGGCTTTTTTTATCTTAATAATGATTCATCAAGATGATTTGCCAGCATAGTCGGCAATACCCGGGTTGTTATTAACACCGATCAGTTCAGGATCATTTTGCTTAGGAATAACGTAAACATTATCTTCGCCACGGCGTCTGATCAGGTGATCACGTACCACATCCCATAACGGGCGACCTTCAGGTGTTCTGGTTACACTTGCCCAGCCCGCGACTGTATAGGTTTTTTCAGGGTCAATCGGCGTACCATCATCCAGTCGTGCATTGGTAATACGCTTGCCAAGTGTTGCAGCCGGCTCAATTGTGTAGTCCAGACCACCGACACGAACCATATCACCGCCTGACTGCAAATACGGATCCGGATCAAACAGGTTATCTGCAACGCCTTCCAGAGTATCCAGTAATTGCTTGCCAGACATTCCGCTAACATAGGTTTCACCGTAAGTCATTGAGCTCTGAGTCAGCACATCTTCCATTGTGATCCACTCGCCTTTTAGTTTACTGGTTCCCCAGCGAACACCGGCTGACATGGAGATATCCGCATCATACTCATCACGTAAAGCATTACACAAAATCTGATCCCATGTACCCATAAAGTTACCGCGACGATATAAGGTACGGTCTGCAATGGCTAATTTTTCAGACAGGATTTCTTCATAGGTTTTGCCTAAACGCTCTTTATTGTAGAAGAACTCTTTATTACGGCTTTCAATGATCTTGTCATCGTATTTTGTCTGACGCATCTGATCAATATAGGCCTGCATTTCTTTGTCAGCAGGAATCCAGTCAGTAATGATCGGCATCATTTTATAATGCATGGCTTTTACTTTACCGTCCTGAATATCAAAATCCATTACACCCAGATATTTAGAGTTAGATCCGGCATTTGTAACAAGGCAGGTATTACCCGCTACGTTCTTAACTTCAACAGGCTTTGGAATACCATCATGTGTATGGCCACCAAAGACTGCGTTCAGACCCGGTACGCGCTCGGCCATCTTGATATCAACATCCATACCGTTATGTGATAACAGTACGATTGCATCCGGCTTCTCATTTTTACGAATGCCTTTAACCAGCTCGATCATGTCATCTTCACGCAGACCGAATGACCAGTCCGGGAAAAATTCCTGAGGATTGGCATTACCAGTACGCGGGAACGCCTGTCCGATCACGCAAATACGCGCACCGCCAACATTCTTGATGACATAGGGTCGGAAGGCATGGCCGGTGTCTTCATTGAAGAGACCTGTACCATCGTATTTTTCTACCATTTCGGGATATTCATCACCAAACATCGCATCCGGTTTAACACGGACATTCTGGCCAATGAAATCACCTTTGAACAAAGTGACATTGTTTAGTACTTCATTCTCACGATAGGTAAATTCCCAGTGCCCTACCATAACATCCACACCCATGATGTTAGAGGCTTCCACCATATCAACACCACGAGTCCATAGTGAGGTACCGGAACCCTGCCACAAATCACCACCATCAATGGTTAATGTGTTTTCACGGCCACCAGCCTGCTCTGTCAGCTGATTTTTTAATGCTTTGATGTGTGCATAACCACCCGTTTTACCGTATTTGCGTGCCGCGTTTTCAAAATCGATATAGGTATAGGCATATGACTCTGGACTATTGAGCTGCATGCCCATTTTTTGCATTAATTTACTGCCAACAATGTGTGGCGGACGACCAAATGCATCACCCACACCTAAATTGACGTTAGGCTCACGAAAATGAACCGGGTTAAGCTGTCCATGCACGTCTGTAATGTGGAATATACGCGCATTACCTTTCATCGGCAGGTCATAAAAGCCCGCAGGCATCGCAGATGATGTATCAGTTTTGCCCGCTGAAGCAGCAGTATCCTGATCTGATGAGCAGGCAGGAAGCATAGTAGCGGCAGTCCCTGCACTCATTATTTTCAAGAACTCTCGACGGTCTATATATTTCATAAAATTAGATCCAGATGGTAAATGTTTGTAATTATTCGATTATGTCAGTGTTATATGTATTTTATCCGATTATAATGCGGGTCGCGGTTAACAGCGGCTGGCATTAAAAGCTCACTTATCTATTCGATTTATATCGATTTATTATTTTTAAGTGCCCATATATTAAAACATATTAGTCATTAAGCAAATGAATCATTTATCTATACTTAGTTTTTCTCTACAACTACGCAGCGCATTAAAAACATTAACCACACTGTTGGCAGGCTTATTGGTTTATTCACCGCTCACTTTCGGCGATATCGTTAAACCCGCGCTGATAGAGATTAGTATTTATAATAGCGGGCACTACCGTATTGAGCTCCGTGTCAGCATCGAGGCCATGATGACGGGAATTGATGCACGCTATAAAAACACTCAGGACTCACCAAATGCTGAGGCCTATGACCGGCTGCGTGCCATGCCAGCAGAGCAGCTAGCGCTTGAATTTGAAAGTTTCAAATCCCGTTTAACATCTGAAGCATATTTAAAATTTGATGATAAAAAAACACATCTACAGATAGCAGAAGTCAATATACCTGAACCGGGCTATTTAAAAGTACCACGTACCAGCCTGATCATCATGCAAGGGCAGGTCGATAAAGACGTTGAAAAGGTTATCTGGTATTACCCTCAAAGTTTTGCCGATAACGCTGTGCGCCTGCGCCAGGTTGATAAAGAAAAACAAAAATGGCACTGGTCAGGCTGGCAATGGTTAAGAAAAGATAAGCCCAGTGAGCCCTTCAGCCTGTCTGAAGTGTTTAACCCGCCAACTTTATTAGAGACCATTAAAACCTACACTGGCGCGGGCTTTGACCATATATTGCCCAAAGGGCTTGATCATATTCTGTTTATCTTAGGCATATTCTTGTTAAGCCTGAAAATGAGACCGCTATTATGGCAGGTGACTATGTTCACCCTGGCTCATTCGATTACTTTGTCGTTATCCATGCTCAACATCATCAGCTTACCCTCAAACATTGTTGAACCACTGATTGCACTGTCGATAGCCTACATAGCCATAGAGAACATTTTTATTAAGGATCACGATGAAAAAGCCAGAAACAGCCGCTTAGCCATCGTCTTTGCTTTTGGCTTATTACACGGACTGGGATTTGCCAGTATGCTGGCTGACTTTGGAATGCCGGATAATGCTTTTGCAACCGCTTTAATCAGCTTTAATGTCGGTGTTGAGCTGGGGCAGTTATTTGTTATTGCACTGGCTTTTATAGCGGTGGGATTCTGGTTTGGTAAAAAGCAATGGTACCGTCAGGCCATCATTATCCCCTGCTCTGCAATGATTGCCCTGACGGGATTGTACTGGACGTATGACAGAATCGTTTTTTAAAGTTAAATACTTTGCTGTTTTTTAAAATATACAAACAACCGGTAAGCTAATAAACCGCTAAGAATAATAGCAATGATAACCGGCTGGCGAAAATCAGCCCGTGTCATCCAGAAGTAATGAACAACAGCCATCAGTGATATCGGATAAATCATCTGGTGCAGGGTTTTCCAGCGTCTTTTCAACCTTTTCATCATTTTATTGGTAGACGTCAGCACCAGTGGAATTAATAAAATAAACGTTGCAAAACCCAGCGTAATAAAAGGACGTTTAATAATATCTTTAACAATTTCATTCCAGTCAAAATACTGATCAAACCATACATATGCCAGCAAGTGTAGGCTGGCATAAAAAAACATAATCAAGCCGAGCATTCGGCGCACTCGAATCAATGCCGTTAAACCCGCTATTTTTCTCAGCGGTGTTACCGCTAATGTAAAGAGCAATATATACAGCGCCCAGTCACCCAGAGTACGAATAATGGTCTCGGCCGGGTTTACCCCGAGCCCCTGATTAAAGCCGTTCCAGACAAGATTCATTAATGGCAACAAACACAATATAAAAACAGCGGGCTTAATAAGAGCCGGATTATACAAACTAGATGAGTATTTATTTGAGTTGATAACCGTATCCATTAAAAGTTTTTCTTCAAATCCATACCGGCATATAAGTGGGCGACCTGCTCTGCATAACCGTTAAATATTTGTGTATCATGCTTCGGTGCCCAGAACGGTTCACCGATTTTTCTTTCGGTTTTCTGGCTCCATCTTGGGTGGTCAACTTGCGGATTAACATTGGAATAGAAGCCGTATTCTTTAGGACCGATTTTATTCCAGGTTGAGAGCGGCTGATGCTCAGTGAAGCGTATTTTCACAATTGATTTGATACTTTTAAAGCCGTATTTCCAGGGCACCACCAGGCGTATGGGCGCGCCATTTTGATTGGGTAAATCATTGCCGTATAAACCCACAGCCATCAGTGTCAGTGGATTCATTGCTTCATCGATGCGCAGGCCTTCGGTGTAAGGCCAGGGCAGCACTTTTAGCACTTGCCCCGGCATCCGTTTAGTATCATACAAAGTCACAAACTCTACATACTTAGCCTTGGATGTCGGTTTAAACTGCTTGATCATGTCCGCTAAAGGGAAACCAACCCAGGGTATAACCATTGACCAGCCTTCTACGCAGCGAAAACGGTAGATACGTTCCTCCAGTGCATACGGTTTTATAAAATCTTCGAGATTAAAAACACCCGGCTTTTCTACTTCACCCTCGATGGCGACTGACCAGGGATCAGAATTGAAAGACTTTGCTTTTTGAGCCGGATCATATTTACTCGTACCAAATTCATAAAAATTATTGTAACCGCTGACGTCGCTAAAATCTGTCAGTTTATCGGCTGCACTGAATGCACTTTTTGGCAGATCACTGTATTTACCGGCAGCTGTTTTGGCGTGCGATAATGATATGTGGCCGCCAGTCAGAAGAGCAGCTGAGCCGAAGCCAATTTTTTTAATGAATTCACGTCTGCCTTCAAATACCTTCTGATCGGTGATTTCAGATGGCAAGATGTCGTCTGAACTTTTAATAATAATGCTCATAATTAACCTCGTAAGTGTCAATAAAGAGACACTGATACAGATCAAAAGTTCATGGTATTGACAGAAATATTCAAAGCAATCATCAAGATTGCAGTACGACAAAGTTTAATCAGTACTCCGCCAGCAGGCGTTCAATCGATGATTTAACACCAGCCACCTCAAATGGTTTATTGCAAATAGCTGAAACACCAGATTGTTGTACTGTCGTCAGAATGCGCTGATTCTCTTCCGAGGTAACCATTAATAGCGGCACCGATTTTTGACTGCTTTCTTTGCGAATATAATCCGTTAATGCCTGTCCATCGATATCGGGCATATGGTAATCCGTTATGATTAAATCAAAAAATTGCTTATCAATTAAAGCAATGGCGGCTGCCCCGCCATCAGCCTCAGCAAAGTTCTCAACCCCCATATCTGTCAGTACGCGCCTGATTTGTTTGCGAGAAAAAGCACTATCATCGACGATTAATACGTTCAAATCTTCAATAATGACATTTTCGAGATGCAGCTCATCAGGCTCAAGATAATCAAGTGAGTTGTATAGCGCTTTTCTGAACTGGGAAGCTTCAAAAGGCTTGGGCAGTAATGCCGTGATACCAGCCTGTCTTATCGGGTCCAGCATTTCTGTATGTGTTTCGCTGGATATCAAAATATAGGCAATGTCCATTAAATCATCCTCAGCGCGTATCATTTGCACTAGATCAAGGCATGACATATCCGGCAGGTACATGGCGCTTATGGTTAAATCAAAATGTCTGGATTGCATATGTTTAAACGCTTCACCGCCCGTTTGCACATATTCAATAAACTCAATACCTGCCTCGTTCAGCTCATTAGTGATGATTTTTGCTTGTGTCGATGATGGTTCAACCATCAACACCGTCAATTCATTCAGGGTTTTCAATGCTTTCAATCTCTTGATGTTAAGGTAAGATACGGCTTTAAAAATAAGTTTAGCAGCAAGTCTGTAATCCGCCATAAAATGTCTAAAAATTACATACCCTGGATAGACCCTGAGAAACTGGAATTCCCGCCAGTCAGTGAAGCATGGGATGAACCTAACGGCATCCTCGCTGCCGGTGGCGACCTGTCAGAGGCTCGCCTTATAGAGGCCTATTGTCACGGTGTTTTCCCCTGGTACAACGAAGATGAGCCCATTTTATGGTGGTCACCCAATCCGCGCTGTGTATTAAAACCGGCAGATTTAAAAGTTTCCAAAAGCCTCAGAAAAACCATCAACAAAAAAAAATATGCCATCACATTTGATCACTGCTTCAGTGAGGTCATCAGCGCCTGTGCTACTGGCAGAGAAGCAGCGGATAGCCACAGTTCCGGCACCTGGATTTCTGCTGAAATGAAACAGGCGTATATCGGTTTACACCAAAGCGGCTATGCACACTCTGTCGAGTGCTGGTTAGGTAAACAGCTGGTGGGTGGTTTATATGGGCTGGCAATAGGCAAGGTATTTTTTGGTGAGTCAATGTTCAGCCGGGAAAATGATGCATCTAAAGTCGCATTTGCTACGCTTTGTGAAAAACTAACTATCAAGGGCTTCGAGTTGATTGACGGACAGGTCTACTCACCTCACCTCGAAACCCTTGGCTTTACTTTAATTGAACGCAGCGAATTTGTAGCAAGTCTGAAAAATTTAACTAATAAAAGAGAAAAATCAATTTTTAACAGATCACTTATTTTTTAAGAAGTTATAAAAATTTTGTTTGCTGATGGCAGCCACTTCCTCAACACTCAGATTACGTTCGTTGGCCACACACTCGGCCACGTATTTGACATAGCCAGGCTGATTTTGTTTTCCTCTCATCGGAACAGGCGCCAGATAAGGCGAGTCAGTTTCAATTAAAAAACGATTCTCAGGTACTTTTCTGATGACCTCCCGGATCTGCTCTGCTGTTTTAAAAGTTGCTATACCACTGAATGAGATATAGAGGTTCTGATCCAGCGCTGCTTTTGCAAACGCCCAGTCCTCTGTAAAGCAGTGAATAACGCCTCCGCAATCCTGCACTGATTCCTCTTTAAGTATTTTAAGTGTGTCGGCCTGTGCCTCTCTTGTGTGCACAATAACAGGTTTGCTAACGGTTTTAGCGGCGCTAATGTGATGTCGAAAACGTAGCTTTTGCCATTCGGGCTTATCTTTTTGATAAAAGTAATCTAAACCTGTTTCGCCAACCGCAACGACCTCCTCTTTTGATGCGTATTGCAATATGGTCTCAACACTGAGTGCATCACCTACTGCATGTGTAGGATGCATACCAGCAGATACCGATATCTGGGCATAGTCTTTTACCGCATCATACATTTTATCAAAGCCATATAAATCAATACAAACACACAGCATATGCTCTACATTATTAGCTGAAACTTCTTTCATTAATTCATTAATATTGTTTTGATAACCATTCAGATCGATACAATCTATATGACAATGTGAATCTATAAACATTTACTATTTCTCACCTGTTAAATGGATTTATTGTGCTGGTTTTAATTCATCGCTTACGAGTAATCCAAGGGAACAACACACAAGATAACCGGGATAAAAATCTGGGGGATTTAAGAAAAGAAATTAATACCATACCTGTGTTTGTGACCACGGTAACTGGCGTAGTGAACAAACTAAAGCAGTAATAATATCAGATGCCGGGGTAATTAACATCTGAAAAAATCTACCGCAGGCAGCAGTATGTATGTGTCATACAACGCTTAAAGTGACAAGCCACTGAATGTTTGTTCTGCCCACTCAATTGAGCGTATATAGTAATCAGATAACTCAGATGAATCCAGCTCATTTATCTCGTTTAGCTTGTTTTTATTGAGGCAGCACTTTTCGTAATCTATAACGCACTGCAGGGTTTTACCCATAAATCCTTGTAGCAGCAGAGCCTGCCTGAGCTCATTACTGATAGCTAACTCATCAATGATGTGTTCCATAGACTGATCAAGCATAGCATCGAGTACGGATAACAAGCCTACTGTAAAGTAACTATTTGCATCTTCAGCGCCGACCTGCTCGGCAAGAATTTCACACATTTTCCCCCTGATGAGAGCCAGCTTTGACAGCTCTGTTGGTTTATCATCAACTCCGGTAAGTACGATAATGATAGCCAGTTTTTTGATTGCATCACGGCCTAAATAAACGATCGCTCTGCTGATTGAATTAATCTCATCGATATTAAAGCCTGCACTGTTAACCAGTCTTAATACCCGGTAGCTAAAACTGACATCCGAAGATATCAGTGCTTCAAGCTCAGTAAGGTCAAGCTCCGGATCAAGAATTCTCGAGAGTGTTTTAATAACAGGTAAAAGAATAGTTGGAACTGATTTTTGTGACGTCGTATCTGGTCTGCTAAGAAAAAAACCCTGTAGATAATCCACACCAAGATTAATCAAGTTTGGTATTTGCTGATAATCTTCTATATTTGTACCGATTATTTTGCAGTTGTGTTGTTTAGCTACCTGAGCAGATTGTATCAACTGTTCTTGAGTTAGTGACTGTGTATCACACTTAATAACATCAAATAACTGCATCATTGCGGCAGAGCTTTTTTCAGGTTTGAAATGATCAATAGCCAGCTTTATGCCTTCTGACGACAGGCGGGTTAATACTTCAAAATGTTTATCTGACAGTGGCTTAGAAATATCAAGTTCAAATGTAATAGCCAGAGAACCAAATGGAATATCAAAAATATCCTCGATATCATCAATATAGTCATCGCAAATATTAATATAGCAATCATGCCCAGATGTTATTTTTTCAATGCCAATATCTATCACCGATGATAACATCACTTTTGATGTCGCCAGATCCGCAGAGTCGTATACTGCACTATCATTGAATCCGTCACGATATAACAATTCATAACCGTGCAGGTTGTATTCGACATCAAATATGGGCTGTCTCGCCAAAAATATATCAGGCATTCTTATCCATAAATCCATAAAATTATTTAATACTTAATATAGACGATAATTCAAATTATGCCATTTGTTTGCAATACATAAGACTTACCTCTATACCTTATAGAATAAGACCTGAATGAAAGCATCCTGAATATGACTAATACTCGATTACGATTAAAATCTGTAACAGTTTCTAAATGAATAATTCGTTTTAATATGCAAACATGCCGGTAAACACTGTGCTAAAATCCTACTCTGTTTCCAGTTGCTGTCTTACTCATGCAGATATGATTTTGCTTGAATTCTTATTATCTCTACTGGAAAAATCAATTGGTGGACACTGGCATCTGGTTACCTATTTATCTGCCGATATGTGCATTATTGATATCGATAAAGAAGCTGGAAAAGAGCTATATAAGAAAAACCTGACAGCGGATAATTCACCACTAATAATTGCTTTGACATCCGACGGATTAATAAATGCCGGAAAATATCGATTAGAAAAACCATTAAGAACATCTGATTTTATTTCACTGATCAAAACTTTACTTGAAACTCATCCGGAGATTGGGCGAGAAGAGGACAGCCATGCAACACTAGATACAAGTTCTCAAGTCTCCTCAGGGATTTCATCGAAAAATAAAAAAATTGCCAATATAGAAATCTGCCGCCCTATAAAAGAACGCTTATTTAACTTCCTCATGAAATGCAAGAACAGGAGCCGCTCTGTATTAAGAATAAATCATCATGGTTTAACACTGTACATCGATTTTATATCACAACAATGCTACTACAAAGACGACTTACTAACACTCTCATCATTATTTAAAGCAGATTTAAATGCACTGCTGATCACTGAGATCGTGCAAGAAGACTTAACAAGGCTGATTGATAATCTCAAGCATAAATCTATTGATGAGTTATTGTGGTACTCAACCCTACTCGGAGCTTCAGGAGAGTTAGACGAATCAATAGATACTAAAACATTACTACATCTGCGTCGATGGCCTAATCTGAAATCACTGTACCACTTACCCGTACATTTATCATTAACGGCTTATATGACAAGTCACACAAACACAATAACAGAAGTGATTAGCACAACCGGTATCAACAAAGACATCACTGTTAATTTTATTAACGCCTGCTTAGCCATGAACTATCTGGTGACAGACAGTAACAGGCATACCATCAGCAACAGCACGTTCATTAATAAAAGCAACACCATTCATTTATTTGGCCGATTACGAAAGAGATTCAGTATAAGCACGACGAGCTGAGTCGCATAGGCTAGACCCACACGATATAAACCTATGCGTTTACATAAGATCACAGATACTTTCATGAGTATACATTTCAACTACAATTAGATTAATTGGCTTTTAAGCAACACAAAACCGTCCAATCTGAGGTAGATTTTTGTCATATTTCAAGTTTATTTTTACAGGTACGCCCGGCTCTGGTAAGACAAGTGCTATCAGCGCCTTAAGTGATAATCCGCCGATAACATCAGCCGCTTCTGTCAGTCAAGAGCTCTCAGATATCACATCTGGACAAAAAATTTCAATGGATTTCGGAGAAATCACACTAAAAGAGAACATCAAAGTACACTTATACGGTATACCTGGACAGGAACGATTCAGGTTTTTATGGGAAACAATTACCAGAGGCAGCATAGGCTTAATTATACTGGTAGATAACAGTAGACCTTCGCCATTAGACGACCTCGATATATATCTGGATAATTTCGCAAGCTTTATTAGCGAAACAGGTGCAGTTGTTGGTATAACTCACATGGATACAGCCGGTAAATGTACAACAAGCCTGGAAGATTACTACACACACCTTGAGCAACGTGGCATCACACTGCCGGTATACCAGACAGATGCAAGAGACCTTAACGACGTACTTTTTCTACTGGATACATTAATGGCAATTATTGAATACAGTCAACTGATAAGCTAAACGCCCTGCTTACAAACACAAAGAGCACTCATCAACCGGCTAAAAATCATAGCAAACAAACACTCCGCTAATGATTATCGAATTAATCTAAAGTGTCACACATTTGTTACAGCATGACATTAAATTAAAGCAATCAAGTTCAATCCTCAGTGAATTAGTCATTAATTGTAATAAATTCGTTACAAGTTCAATATATAAGCTCTTCATTATTGATGTGCTTCAATAAGGCGTGATAAAAATACTCCATCAAAAATAATAAAGCAGGAGAATCAGGATGGACAATTTATCTAACGAACGCAGAGACAGAACTCGCCTGGAATTACAAAACCTTATTAAAGATCGCACACAGGTTCTTTCGCAATATTGCCTGCTCGCCGGTACCTGCTCAAAAGCAGCCAATGATAATATTCAGGAAACGGATAACGACAAATTTCTATTGCAAGAGTTTTGTGAAAACCTCATAGACTATCTGGCAAGAGGCCATTTTGAACTCTACCAGCGTATTAATAATGGTGCAGAACGTCGTCAGGATATTGTAGAGCTGGCCAATAAATTCTACCCCCGTATTTCAGCAACAACTGACTATGCCGTTGACTTTAATGACGCATATGATCAGAGTCTGACAAAAATTGGCAGCTTCGATCATTATGGTGAACGCTTATCAAAACTTGGAGAGGAACTTGCCATCCGTTTTGAACTGGAAGATAAGTTAATCAGCTCATTACTAGCTGCATCAGACGACCTGCCGGAAGCACTTTCTGCATAACAAGCAATAAAGGATAATTTATTATAAATTATCCTTATTCTCTGGTATGTTAGCGGCGTATTCTCCAGCAATGATGGATAGCCTTAGGCCGGTTGAAATCTTCCGGCATTGTGGCTTTAGTAATATCCTGAACAGTGAAACCTCGGTCAGTCAGGGCTTCTTTATCCAGTTTAAAAGACTTCATATTATTGGAAAAGATTAACACACCGCCTTTTTCTAAAGATGCCATGCAAGCCTTAATTAAAAACAAATGATCCCGTTGTATATCAAAGCTGGATTCCATTCGTTTGGAATTTGAAAAGGTTGGCGGATCTAAAAATATCAGATCAAATTTCTTTTTGTTTTCTTTCAGCCACTGAATACAGTCGGCATGAATAAACTGAAACTCCCTGCTATCAAAGTTATTGAGTTTAAAGTTACGTTTTGCCCAGTTCAGATAAGTATTTGACATATCCACAGTGGATATTGAACGGGCTCCGCCTGCAGCTGCATAAACACTGGCTGTTCCTGTATAAGCAAATAAATTCAGTACTCTTTTATCATTACTTTCTTCACGGATTAACTGTCTGACCAGGCGATGATCAAGAAACAAACCGGTATCAAGGTAGTCTGTCAGATTAACATCAAACAACAGCCCCGATTCATTGACGGTGAAAAATTCCTTATCCTGCCGCTGTTTTTCATATTGCGCAACACCGCGCTGGCGCGCTCTGGTTTTAAAAACCAGATTTGAGCCATCGTCACCGGTAACATCCTTAACCACACACTGCATTTCCAGCTGACGCTTTTTAACTTTTGAGAGTTCTATCTGACCAGGGGCCTGATATTCCTGCACATGATAGTGGTCATTATAGATATCGATCGCAAATGCAAACTCCGGAATATCTGCATCATAAACCCGGTAGCAGGATATATTATTTCTTCTGGCCCATTTTTTCAGGTGCTTAAGATTCTTCTGCAAGCGATTGCGAAAGGTGATGGCCTGCTCACTTAGTTCATCGATGGTGACCGGTTTTTGTTCTTCAAGCAGCGGTAAAATCAGATAATGATTAAGCTGACAGGTCATCGCACCGTTAAAAAACTTATTGGTTTTATGTGCCCGCAGTGCGATATTTTTCAACAGCTTTTCATTACAACTGAAGACCGAAGCCTTCCAGTCTTCAAACTTTAGTTTTAATACATCGCCCAGATCAGAGTACAGATAACGCAGTGATTCTTCATCACCGAGGCGTTCACCATAAGGAGGGTTTGTTATGACTAAACCTGGCGTCATATACGCAGCAGGTTGACACTCGTCGAGTGTTTGCCGGCGTATTTTAATAAAATCAGAGAGCTCCATAGACTCGATATTGTCATGCGCCGCTTCAACGGTTCTGGCGTCTTCATCAAAGCCATAACAAACCGGTAGCTTATTTGACTCTAAAGCTTTATAAAAATCTTCCGAGGCTTTTGTTTTTATTTCATCCCAGTACGCTGAGTCGTGGCCTTTCCAGCCGATAAAACCATAATAGTCTCTCAGTACGCCGGCAGCGACGCCTGCCGCCATCAGTGCACCTTCGAGTAGAAAGGTAGCTGAGCCACACATAGGATCGAGCAAGGTACCGCCTGCTTTTGCAATTTCAGGCCAGCCAGCCCGCAATAAAATAGCTGCGGCAAGATTTTCCTTCAGTGGTGCGGTAACATTCGTAACACGGTAGCCGCGCTTGTGCAGTGACTCACCGCTCAGATCAATACTGATAGTGGCTTCATCATTATTAAGATAGAGATGCAAACGCAAGTCTGGCTGATAGCGTTCGACATTAGGACGCGCATCATGCTTTTCAACAAACTGATCGACGATGGCATCTTTAACTTTTAATGCAGCATAGTGGCTGTTCGTCATTTCAGAATTAGACACCACGGCATCTATTGCAAAGGTGGATAACAACTCCAGATGCTCATCCCAGTTTATATTCTGTACCATGGCATACAGTTCATCTTCATTAGCAGCGGGTGCCGTATAAACCGGCATTAATACCCTGCTCGCAAGCCGAGAGTACAGGCAGACATTATACGCATCATGAAGACTGCCATCGAACTCAATAACAAAGCGTTTCAAACGCGGCTGTGAAATACCAAGGGACTTCAACTCATCAATTAATAAGTCTTCCATACCTTTAGCAAAGATAACTCTGAACAATGTAGACATTATAGAGACCTGGTTTCGATGATTTTTTTAACCTGAGCAAGATCTTCCGGTGTATCAACACCATGACCCGGTAACTCAGCCGCTTCTGCTACATGTATTTTTTTACCATTCCAGAGAATTCGAAGTTGCTCCAGCGACTCATGTTTTTCCAGACTGCACACCGGCAACTGTGAATACTCTTTTAAAAAACTAACCCGGTAAGCATAAATACCAATATGACGCTGGTACAGGGCAAGCTCATCAGCTGCGATTGTGTTATCACGGTCATAAGGAATACCTGCCCGGCTAAAATACAGTGCAAAGCCATTGATATCACTCACCACTTTAACAACGTTCGGGTTTGTGACTTCATCGTGTGAAGTGAGTGCCGCACTTAAAGTAGCACATACTGCCTGCGGGTTTTTATGCAGGTTTGCAGCCACCTGTTTGATAATTTTTGCCGGCGTTAACGGTTCATCACCCTGTAAATTAACAACAATGTCTTCATCTTTCCACTGCATTTTTTGCGCAACTTCGACAATCCGGTCGGTGCCGGAGACATGATCCGGTGATGTCATGCAAACAGTGGCACCAAAAGCTTTTGCAACACTGGCAATGCGCTCATCATCTGTCGCAACAACCACTGTTTCGGCACTTGCTTTACAGGCGCATTCATATACATGCTGGAGCAAAGGTTTACCGCATAAATCAACCAGCGGTTTTGCCGGAAAGCGACTAGAAGCATAACGCGCCGGGATGACTATTTTGAATTCATTCACTGTCTTTATCGTCTTTTGTTGCTGCTAAAGAGCGCGCCTCTTCCACCAGCATAACCGGAATACCGTCTTTTATTGGATAGGCCAGCTGATCATTCTGACAAATTAGTTCCTGAGTGTTTTTATCAAACTCAAGTTTAGACTGACATTTTGGGCATACAAGAATACTTAAGGTTTTTTTATCCATGAGTTAATTGAACCACCTGTTTTTTAAAATCATTTAAGAATTGCTCAGTCAGTTTAATATCAATGGTCACATACCATAAATTATTATTGACTAGCGATTTGCATTTAACACTGTCTTTTTCTGTCATTAATACCGGCAGATCATCAGCAAAATTTAAATCTGACTCAGAGAACTGATAATGATCAGCAAAAGGATGTTCGATAACTTTGATACCGTGATCTTTTAACATATTAAAAAAGCGATCCGGATTACCAATCCCGGCGACTGCATGTACGGTTGTGCGGGTGAATGCGGACAATTTTTCAGTGCAGTCAGAGCCTAGTTGTTTTACATACGAAGGCTCAATAGTAAAAGAGTATTTTTGCTCACCGCCGTTATATATACACCAGCTTTGTCTGTTAAGCCTTGAGAGCGGTTCACGCAAAGGACCGGCCGGTAAACAAAAACCATTGCCAAACTGGCGCTGCTGATCAATCACTACCAGCTCAAGATCTCGTTGCAAACGATAATGCTGCAGGCCGTCATCAGCCAGGATAATATCAATTTCGTTTTGCTTGCATAGCAAGTTAGCATCTTCTACCCGGTCGGGGCCGACAACAACCGGTAATTTCGTGCGCTGAAAAAGCTGCACGGGTTCATCACCAGAAGCCTCTGCCTCAGCACCCTCATACAACTGATGTGGCCACGGCCCTGTGCCGCCATAACCTCGGGAAATAACGCCCACTTTAAGGCCGCATGATGAAAGTATGCGACATAGCTCAAGAATTAATGGTGTTTTACCGGTTCCGCCCACGGCTATATTGCCAATAATAATGACCGGTTTGGCAGCCTTAAAGGATTTAAAAACACCCAGCTGATAAGCCTTCAGACGGGCCCACACTAGCAGTCTGAACAATAGTGAAACAGGCCATAACAGAAAAGCGATCAGGTTTCTATCATACCAATAGTGATCAAGTGATTTCATAAATCAGATCAAACCGTGTTGCAGAGCTGGCATTAAGTTATACAGATACACTGTCATCAGCATCATTAAATTGAATTTGATGAAGCGCCGAGTAACTGCCGTTTTCACGTTTAATTAGTTCCTCATGTGAGCCCTGCTCTACAATATGCCCTTTATCCATCACCACAATCAGGTCTGCACTTTCTATGGTCGAAAGACGGTGTGCAATGACCATTGTCGTTCTGTTTTTAACCAGCTCTTCAAGCGCTTCCTGAATATGGCGCTCTGATTCTGTATCTAATGCCGATGTAGCCTCATCCAGAATCAATATCGGTGCATCCCTTAAGAGCGCCCTGGCAATAGCGATACGCTGGCGCTGGCCACCGGATAACTGAATCCCGCGATCTCCTACATAAGTATCAAGCCCATCAGGCAGTTCGTTAATAAATTCCATGGCATGAGCCGATTCAGCGGCTTTCAGAATGGCTTCTTCGCTGGCATCATTCATCAGCCCGTAAGCAATATTATCGCGCAAGGTGGTACTGAAAATAATGGTTTCCTGGCCAACATAGGCAATATGCTGGCGCAACGATGACAAACTATAATCACGGCAGTCATGCCCGTCTATTGTTATGCTGCCTTCATTGGTTTCATATAACCTTGGCAGCAGATTAACCAGGGTTGTCTTGCCACTGCCTGAACGACCAACAAAGGCGACAGTTTGGCCCTGTTGAATACGTAAATTAATATGATTCAGTATGCGTTTATGGCTGGTTTCATATTCGAAAGAAACATTATTATATTCTATGTCACCGACGACACCGTTTAGCTGAGTCTGACCGCTATCATTTTCTGTTTTCTGATCAAGCAGTTCAAAAATACTAATCGCCGCTGCGATCCCTTTCTGCACTTCCACATTAACATTAGTCAGGCGTTTCATCGGCGCAAATAACATCATCATGGCAATAAAGAATGACATGAAAGTACCCACATCAATCTGCTCGATGACGCCATCCATTGTGGCGACAAAAATAACCCCGGCCAACGCTATGGCAATGATCAGCTGTATAACGGGCACACTTAATGAGGTTGTCAGCGCCAGCTTTAACTGTTGCCGCCGGTTCTTGCTATTAATACTGGAAAATTCATTTGTTTCAAACTGATGACCACCAAAAATTTTAACCACGCGCTGAGCTCTGACACTCTGATCCACTATGGTACTGACATCACCCATTGAGTTTTGAATTCGCCGGCTAATAGCACGGAAGCGTTTTGAGACAACGATAATAAGTATGCCAATGAGCGGTGCTGCGACAACAAAACTTAAGGTTAAAAAAGCATTGAGGTATAACATCCAGCCAAATAGCGCAATAAGTGTTACCGTATCGCGAATTAATGTAGTGATGGCCTTTGTCGCCGCATTGGCAACCTGTTCTGTATCATAGACAAATTTTGAGATCGTTTTACCGGCTTCATTTTGATCAAAATACGCATCCGGCAACAACAGCATTTTATTAAACATTTCATTACGAATATTTAAGATAAGATTCCGGCCGATCCAGCTCATGCCATAACCTGAAACAAAACTGCCTAAGGTTCTGACCACAAAGATAGTAATTAAGCCCAGCGGTATCCAGGCAATCACATCAGGATCTTTTTTAACAAAACTGCCATTGAGCATGGGCTCCATGATGGCAGCAAAAGCTGTTTCAGTAAGGGCTACCACGACCATGCCGATAACTGACAACATAAACACCAGCCAGTACTGGGTAACATACGTCAGCAAACGTTTATACGTTTTTAGTGATTCCGGATTATTTTCTTGCATGGAAATATTTACTGCGTCTGCAAGGTAGCAATTGAAAGTTTCACCAGGCCCAGCTGGCTGGCGGCATCCATCGCAGTGACAACAGACTGATGCGGGGTTTTTGCATCTGCTCGTAAGGTAACAACCATATCTGTTTTACCGTTAGTGACTTTTTGCAGTGCAACTTTCAATGTAGCAAGCGATGTATTAACAACCTGGCGATCATTGATGTAAAAATGACCTTTGGCGTCAATGCCGATGGTAATTGATTTTTGATCCTGTACTTTTGCCTGAGCTGATGAATCCGGTAATTGCAGTTTCAGTGTTGCCTGCTTTTCAAAGGTTGTTGATACCATAAAGAAAATGAGCAGCAAAAAAACAACATCAATTAACGGCGTCAGGTTGAGTTCTATGTTGTCTTCTCTGTTAGGCTTCAAATTCACTTTGAGCTACCCTGCATCTGAACGTTTTTACTGTGCATCACATCGACCAGTTTAATCGCCTGTTGCTCCATTTCTATCACCAGTTCATCAACACGACCACGGAAATAGCGGTGAAACATATAAGCAATAATGGCCACTGTGAGCCCTGCTGCGGTGGTTGTTAAAGCCTGTGAAATACCGCCGGCTAACTCACCCGGATTACCGACACCCACAATGGTAATGGCCGCGAAAACTTTAATCATACCAACCACGGTGCCCAGCAGACCCAGAAGCGGTGAAATGGCTGCTATGGTACCGAGGGTATTCAGAAAGCGGTCCATACCATGTACCACCTGACGGCCCACTTCTTCAATACTTTCCTTCATTCTGGCACGATCTGACTGGCTGTTCATAATGCCGGTTGCAAGAATTTTACCCAGTGCGGATTCTGTACTGATAGCCTGTACTTTTGCCTGATCCAGCTGGCCTTCTTTGATCCAGTGCCATACGGTTGCCACCAGATGTTGAGGAATGATTTTACTGCGGCGTAAACTCCAGAAACGTTCAGCCACAATGCCTAATGCAATAATTGAACAGGCAATAATTGGAAACATTAACCAACCACCTGCTTTTACAAACTCTAACACGCCCGATACTTCCTGATTCACCAATTAATAGTAGGGAATGATACTCGAAAAGGCAGTTATTTACTAACCAAAGTAGCCAGCAATTGATTAAAAATTTGTTTTTAGTCATATACTTATGCCGCATAGTCAAACTATCCCCTTAATGCTCGGTACGATGCCAGTAACGCCGTTTTTGTTGACGATAGCCCTGTGCTCGACCGAACAGAGGGCTCTGATCTAGCAACAGGCTGATTTGTCCTTTATCGGCTGTATTGAGCTGGCTAACACCCTGCTGCTGATAACGCCCCACCACCTCTGGCCGGGGGAAATCATAACGGTTCAGATAGCCAATGGAATAAATAGCTATTTCAGGCTTTACGGCTTTAATAAAGCGCATACTGGAGGAAGTTTTACTGCCGTGATGGGGCACAATTAAAACATTTGCTCGTAGCGAAAAAGCTTGCTGACTTAATAATTCATTTTCAGCTCTTTTTTCAATATCACCGGCAATCAGTACACTGTTGACAGCATTACTGATCTTTAACACACAACTGTAATTATTACGCTTACGATAACGCTGATGTTGTGGGTGCAATATTTCAAAATCGACACCATCCCAGTTCCAGCTCTGGCCTTTTATGCAGTGCTGTTTGTTTTTATGCTTGATCATTTCAATATCGCGGCCGATAACCTGAACCGTTTCAATGACATCAAGCACTGCCTGGGCGCCTCCTATGTGGTCATTATCACCATTACTGATTACAACCCTGTCGAGTTTTTTGATGCCCTGATGCCTTAAAAAAGGCACAACCACTTTTTCCCCAACATCAAAGCGCTCACTGGACCGGCCTCCCGCATCAAATAATAAATGATGGCTTTTCGTACTGATCAACACCGATAAGCCCTGACCGACATCTAAGACATGTAATTCAAACACGGCATCCGGCAAGGTAGTGACTTTATGTAACAGTAATGGCATGAGTAAAAAGACCGATAAGAATCGCGCCGGAAAAGCAGTCGGTGCAAATAATATCAGCAGCCCGATCATAGCCAGTAGCAGAGCGATGAAACTGGTCTCACTGTGCACCCAGACAGCGTATTCAAAGTCAGCCAGATAGCGCAGAAGCATCAACAGATAAGACAAACAGTCCGCAGAAATAGCGATAAATATCGCAGACAGTCCGTCATGTAACGGCGCCAATAACAGAGCCAGCATCAGCAGTGGCAAAATCAGCATCCCTACCAGCGGGATAGCCACGATATTAGCCAGTAGCGCGATCAGCGATGTTTGCTGAAAAAAATAAAAGCCAAGTGGCATTAATACCACGATCACCACCAGCTGCGGCCATAACCAGAGCAATATTTTATTTCTACCCGGCAACCTGCCAGCCAGACTGTAGCTAATGGCAGCAACCGCCAAAAACGACAACCAGAAGCCCACAGATAACACCGAGCTGGGTGATACGATCAGTACAACGATCAGTGCCAGCGACAGGCTTTGTAATACTGTTAATTGTCGGTAAAAAAACAAACCAGCATAGACCACCGCCAGCATCACGAGTGCTCGCTGTGTGGGTATCGTAAACCCGGCCAGTGCCGCATAAATATAGGCAACGATAAAGCTATAAAGTAACAAACTTCGATGACCAAAGTAAGGCTGTAAAAAGCTGATGCGGCTAACTAAACGTAATGCTGTCCAGGCAAACCCTGCCATTAATGCAATATGCAAGCCTGATATTGCAATCAGATGATTTGTGCCCGTATTGATAAACAGCTGCCAGTTTTCAGGGCTAATATCACCGCGATAGCCGATTGACAAGGCACTTAATAGCGCAGCCTCATCAGCGCCAGCATTGGCCTGTATTAGCTGGCGGATGTTAAATCGCTGGCGATCAACCAGCGACAAAGCATTCGCTTCAGCTATTTTTTTATTAAGGGAGCTTGTCCTGACATAGCCGGTAGCATGAATATTTTGCTGGTAAAGCCAGGCTTCATAGTCGAAACCACCGGGATTCTGTAAGCCGGACGGAGGCTTGAGTCTTACCATTAATTGCCAGCGATCACCCGGCCTGATATCAACCGTCGAGTAATACCAGCTCAGCTGAATACGCTCAGGTACCGCTCCTGAGTACCCCGTCAGTTTGAAGTGTTCAATATCAATGCGGAATTTAATCGCGCGCGAACCCCGCACTGGCAGGTCGACGACAACGCCGCTAATCAATATATCCTGGCGTGCCAGACTCTGATCAGGCACGGCCTGTATATAATGCCAGCCCTGTAGGCTTGCCGAGAAAAATCCTGCCAAAAGGAAGATGAACCAGTAATGCTTTTTACGACGGTAAGAAACAGCGACAGCAACAACAAGAAGCCCGCTCCAATACAGATCAGGCAAGTGGGACTGCAGCTGTAAGCAAACAACACCGGACAGAAAAGCCAGTGCACAGACAGGCAACCTTAACACTGTAGGTATTACTTTATTCATCAAACATCCTTGTTATCCGTTTGCAATCATAATGCCAGACAGGCGATAATTCACCTTTAATGTTCCGAATTACAAAGATGCCAAAACACTTACTCAAAAAGTACATGCCGGACCCAAAAACAATCCGCGAACACAAATCACTACAAATCTTCGGCAAACTGCTTCATGACCCTAACTTGTGGCATTTAAACCGGCGTTCAATAGCAAAAGCCTTTGCTGTCGGGCTGTTTTTTATGATGATGCCGGTACCTTTCCAGATGGCTCTGGCAGCCGGTGCTGCGATTATCGTCAGAAGCAATCTGCCAATTTCAGTGGTGCTGGTCTGGATCAGCAACCCGGTCACCATGCCACCTATGTTTTACTTCGCCTATAAATTCGGCGCCTGGGTACTGCAGACACCCGAAACTCATTTCAGCTTCGAGCTGTCTATCGACTGGTTACTGAACGGCATGTCGGCAATATGGCTGCCTTTCCTGTTCGGTTGCATTTTGCTCGGTACTATTTTTTCTATTCTGGGTTATCTGAGTATTCGCCTGTTATGGCGCTTATCCATCATCAATAAGATAAGCCAGCGTAAAAACTCCCGTTTAAGTTAACCGCTGCCATTTAAGTTAACCACTAAGAGTCAGTATTTATAAAATGATCTGGAAACCTCACGCCACTGTATCGGCCATTATCGAAAAAGATGGCAAATTTCTGCTGATTGAAGAGCTGATTGACGGAATAAAAGTTTTAAATCAGCCGTCAGGTCATATTGAGCCTGACGAAAGTTTTGCCAATGCGGTCATCCGTGAAACACAGGAAGAAGCCGCCGTTGTGTTTCAGCCCGAATATATTGTTGGCCTATATCGCTGGGTTTTGAATGAGAAGGAACGAACTTATATTCGTTTGTGCTTCTCCGGAAAAATGCTCAGGACACTTGAAAACCAGCCGCTTGATACCGATATTATCAGAACCCTGTGGCTCAGCTATGAAGAAATCATCGCAAATAAAGAACAGTTAAGAAGCCCTATGGTACTGGAATGCATTGATGATTATCTAAAGGGAAGCCGCTTCTCACTTGAACTGCTAAAAGATCTGGGTTAGGTATATTGGATAAAAAAAATATCATTGTGGGTATGTCCGGTGGCGTCGACTCATCGGTTGCGGCCTTACTGCTGATAAATCAGGGTCATCACGTCGAAGGGCTTTTCATGAAAAACTGGGAAGATGATGACGAGGAAGGCTATTGTGCAGCAGCGGCCGATCTGGCAGATGCCCAGTCAGTTTGTGACAAGCTCGGCATTAAATTACACAGTGTTAATTTTTCTGATCAGTATTGGGACCGTGTTTTCGAAAACTTTCTCGAAGAATACAAAGCAGGCAGAACACCGAACCCGGATATTCTGTGCAATAAAGAAATAAAGTTTAAAGCCTTTCTGGATTATGCCATTGAGCTTGGGGCTGACTATATTGCGACAGGACATTATGTCCGGCGCTCTGAAAGTGATAATAAATCACACTTACTCAAGGGTCTGGATGCCAACAAAGATCAAAGTTATTTTCTCTACACATTAGGCCAGCAACAGCTGTCAAAGTCACTCTTCCCTGTCGGCGAGCTGGATAAGCCTATCGTCAGAAAAATGGCGAATGATGCAGGCCTGATTACCTATGATAAAAAGGACAGCACCGGTATTTGCTTTATTGGTGAGCGCAAATTTAAAGAATTTCTGGAAAAATACCTGCCCGCCCAGCCCGGAGAAATTCATGACCCTGAAGGCCGGTGCATCGGCAAACACCATGGCCTGATGTACTACACTCTGGGGCAGCGTAAAGGCCTGGGAATTGGTGGTTTAAAAGACAGCGCAGAAGAACCATGGTTTAGTGTTGCAAAAGATCTCAAGAATAATATCCTGATAGCTGCTCAGGGTCAGGAAAACCCTTTGCTATATCACAACACACTCAATGCTTCACAGCTATGTTGGACCGATACAGCACCGGCTAGCGGAGCTAAATTAAAAGCAAAAGTGCGTTACCGTCAGGCCGATCAGGATTGCACAATTACTCAAATAGACGGTGATTACTGCACAGTCGCTTTTGAGCACCCCCAGCGCGCCATTACTCCCGGTCAGTCCATTGTTTTTTACGCCGGCGATGAATGTCTGGGTGGCGCTATAATCGATAATATGTATAACGAAGATCACTAATAATGCCCTATACACAAGAAGATAAAACCATCGCCTTAGCCGGTGTTTTTCAGGCCGCCCAGCTTGTTACTGAAATTGCGCGTAAAGGTAAGTCCAATCAGGCTGCAATTGAATCAAGCCTTGAAAGCCTGCTACGGTTTGATGCACCCGATGTCGTTTCGGTGTTTGGCGATCTCACCGGTGTTATACAGGGCCTGCGCACATTACAAAAGCAGCTGGACAATACGGCATATGAAAGAAACACGGATATCACTCGCTATGCCATTACCATTATTCATTTACAAAGAAAGTTAGAAAAAGATCCTGCGATGCTAGAGCAAATCACTTCTCGTCTGGACAGTATCAAATCCCAGCTTGATTACTTTGACCTGTCTCATACCAACACGATTGCAAAACTTGCCGACATCTACAAATCAACCATCAGTAATATGCAACCAAAGATCATTGTGGAAGGAGAGCAGGCCTTTTTATCTAATGGTGTAAATGCAGATAAGATCAGAGCGCTATTGCTTGCTGGAATTCGCTCAGCTGTATTGTGGCGGCAGACTGGTGGCTCTCGTCTGCAACTCTTATTTTCCAGGAAAAAATATTTCTCTTCTGCAAAACAACTCAGTGAAAAGATACAGTAAGGTAGCGCTGTGATCTGCCATAGTATCAATTATGGCAGGTATGCTTTCAGCCACCGCTATGACTGATATGAAAAGCATCTGCGAATATTTATTTCCGTTATTTAAAATAGCGGAAATAGTTTGAGTCACTTTTTAGCTACTTTGCTAAAGCACCAGTGGTAATGTTTTTTCTATTAAGTCTCTGACACTTTGCATACCATCGACCAGATTCCTTTCAATTTCTTCCATCGTGATATTATCATTACAGCGTCCTGCTCCCCAGTTTGCTATTACAGCACAGGTTGCATAATCCATTTCCAGCTCACGAGCAAGTGCGGCTTCCGGCATACCCGTCATACCAACAATATCGCAGCCATCACGCTCTAATTTATTGATTTCAGCCGCTGTTTCCAGTCGTGGTCCCTGGGTAGCTGCATAAACACCTGAATCGACAATATTACAATTAGCTGCAGACGAAGCCGAAATCATCGCCTTTCTAAGCCGTGTATTGTAGGGGTGAGTAAAATCTATGTGCCTGTCCGGACTGAAGTCATCACTGTAAAATGTATGCTCTCTTCCATATGTGTAATCAATTAACTGATCTGGAATAACAATGGTTTTCGGTGACATTTTAGCGGTGATACCACCAACAGCAGCCACGGCGATAATCTGTTCTACGCCCAGTGATTTTAATGCCCAAATATTAGCCTGGTAATTAATTTTATGAGGAGGAATCGTGTGACCATGTCCATGTCTGGCCAGAAAGACAACCGACTCAGAACATAACTCTCCGGTAATAAGAGGCGCTGAGACCGCTCCGTAAGGCGTGTGAATCATCTGCTTGTTGATAATCGTTAAATTACTTAAGTGAGCAAGACCTGTTCCGCCAATTATTGCCAATTTAGACATACTTACCTCATAGGATGATTATTAGGTGAATAATAACTCATTATTTACAACATAATCCTTAAAATATTGCTAAAATTAAATTTCTTTTTAGATGATGCTTTTGCTCATTGAAAACCTTACAGTGCCCCGGCTACTACGGGCCATCACATTGAATAACACAGGATTCTGTAAATGTCTGAAAATACAAAAGTTCAAATTGAAACTACAATGGGTAGCATTATCATGGAGCTTTACCCTGAGAAAGCGCCTATTACTGTAGAAAACTTTTTGACTTATGTGAAAGATGATTTCTTCTCAGAAACCATTTTCCACCGCGTCATCCCGAATTTCATGGTACAGGGTGGAGGCATGTTAGAAGACATGACTCAGAAAACAACTCGCGACATGATCAAAATTGAAGCAGACAACGGTCTTTCTAATGATCGTGGAACAGTTGCTATGGCCAGAACAATGGTACCGGACTCAGCAACTGCACAGTTTTTCATCAATGTAAAAGACAATTCTTTCCTTAACCATACCGCACCTACCAGCCAGGGCTGGGGATACTGTGTATTTGGTAAAGTACTTGAAGGAATGGATGTCGTTGATAAAATTGTAGCTGTGCCTACCACAACAAAAGCAGGACACGGTGACGTACCTGTTGAAAGCATTATCATCAATAAAGTCAGTATTATTGACTAATAGTGAAAGCTGATCACCCTGAAATTCTTTTTATTTCAGACCTTCACTTATCACCCGATCGCCCGCACATTATCAAACTCTTTAGCCGGTTTGTTAATGAGCGGGCTATTTATGCTGGCGCTTTATATATACTCGGCGATTTTTTTGAATACTGGATTGGCGATGACGATCCGGCTGACGGTCTGGAAAGTGTTTTCACCGCATTTGATACACTCAAAAAGAATAAAACACCGGTATATTTCATGCATGGCAACCGCGACTTCCTGATCGGTTCTGATTTTGAACAACGCGCTCACTGTCAGATCATTCCTGATCCGCAAACTATCACTATCAATCAGCAGGCGGTTGTTTTAATGCATGGTGACAGCCTCTGTACCAAAGATATTAAATATCAGGAATTTAAAACGCTTGTGCGTTCAGAAACATGGCAAAAAATGTTCACTGAGAAAACCTTAGCCGAAAGAAAATCTATTGTAGCGTCACTGAGAAAAACAAGTCAGTCTGAAACATCTATAAAAGACGAAGTCATTATGGATGTTGATCGACAGGCAGTTGAAGATTTGTTTCATACCTACAAGAACAACTATCTGATTCACGGTCACACTCACCGGCCCGACATACACCAGCTTACAGTGGATAATAAAGCCGTAACGCGGATCGTACTGGGTGACTGGTACGAAAAAGGCAGCCTGCTATCCATATCAAATAAGGATGATACAGGCGACCTTGACTATAAATTAGAAAGCTTTCAGTAAAACTAACGCTCACCGAAGCTTAAATTATCCCCCATAGAATATTTTTTGTAGTCTTTTGGCAAAACAAACAGCGATTCTTTATATTGTGTATCTTTTTTATAAGTGGTCATGATTCTCTGCAAGCCATTTAAATGCCACTGTTGTATTGGAAAACCCTTCTCGTAAACACTGCCAGTATTATAAACATTGTCAATTAACAAACACGGCGTTCTCATATCTTCCGGTGTTGCCGCAATAGCATCAACCTGCCCCGCTGAAAGAGTTTGACGATAACGCTTTAACAGATGAGCTTCTTTTATTAAGAAACCTTCAACCACTTGAGCTTCTGTACAAACTTTTTCATTCGCGGACAGCCAGTAATTATACACTGGCTTACTATCAAAAGCCGGCGCGTCCTCAATCAGCCTCCAGCTCACATTACGCTGAAATGTAAAAACTGGCATTTTCCAGTCTTTATTTTCTATAACCAGAATTGTTGAGTCATCGTGGTTAACGCTATAAATAACACGCTTCTTGTCATCATATAGGATGAAGTCACCGTCATTTGTATTATCATCAACTCTTAAGATATTACCGGCAAAAATATAACGAACCGGATACGGATCAATCCCCTTTTCTCGTTCATCAAAATGAACTGTTATTACTGAGCGGCTTTCAGCACTTATATCAACTGAAAGCATACACAATATAAGAATTAACGTGCTAGTTATTATATTCAACATTAGTTTTTTAACCCATCTTCTAGTAATTTTAAGTCAGACATTTCCAGCTCAGTAAAGCCAGCCTGCAACCTGCTCCACTCATCAAACGGGCCTCTTAGGCCACTGTTCATATGCTGTTTTAATAAATTAATAAAGGTTGTCCTGGAGTCCACTTCAGCTATTTTACAACAGTAAAAAAACCAGCGACTACCAATCGCCACATGGCCAATTTCTTCTTCATAAATAATCTTCAGACAATCAACAAATGCCATATCACCTGCATTTTCAAGTTTTTTTATCATACCCGGAGTAACGTCAAGTCCTCTTGCTTCCAGTACTCGCGGTACAAGCGCCATTCGCTCCAGAAGATTATGATCCGTTTTTAACGCCATTTCCCAGAGCCCGTTATGAGCAGTAAAATCACCGTACCGGCAGCCATGCCTTTTCAGATAAGCTGTCATAAGACTGAAGTGATAAGCTTCTTCTTTTGCTACCTTCATCCAGTCCGTATAAAAGTCATCTGGCATTCCTCTGAAACGATATGCCGCATCCAGTGCCAGATTGATGGCATTGAACTCAATATGAGCAACTGCATGAGCCAGAATACTGCGCCCTTCTGTCGAATTGATTGAGCGCCTTGAAACGGCTCTCGGGTCGACCAGCTCGGGCTTAGCAGGACGGCCAGGTACAGGTATTTTCACAACTTCTGATCCATGATCAAAGATAAACCTGCCCGCTGTAAGGTCATCAAAACACTGATATGTTTTATTAACCTTTAATTCTGGATCCGTTATCATCAGACATTCAAAGACGCGGGAGAAAAAATGTGTATTCATATGTTATGATTATACCTGATATAGAAATATTGAATAAATATATTAGAGCAGCAGATAAATGAGTTTTTACCCGCTATTAAAAACAATCCATATATCTACCGTGATTTTTAGTTTTGTGTTCTTTTTAACACGAGCCTACTGGTTGCTGCGAAAGCCCGGACTATTACAAAATAAAGCGGTAAAAATACTCCCGCATATCAACGACAGTATTTTACTATTCAGTGCCCTGGCACTTGTCTATACGGGCAAGCTATTACCGCTGAGTGATAATCCGTGGATTATTGCAAAGGTTAGTGCACTGGTTTGTTATATTATTAACGGTGTTTATTTGTTTAGAATCGCCAGTACTCATTTTCAACGATATATCGCACTGACGATAGCAATTTTGATTTATCTGTATCTTTTACAAACAGCGGTTTCAAAAAGCATTATTCCGGTTATCCATTAACATTTGGCAAAACTTTGCCCAGCAACAAAAAAGCCTGCAGTAAGCAGGCTTTAGGCGATGGATTTTTAATTCGTAAATTATCTTTAATGACGGACCTCTATTAAAGTCCGGTTTTTTTCAACGATTTTTAAACCAATCCCTTTTACATTAACCAGCTCATCAGCACTGGAAAACTGGCCATGCTGATTACGATAGTTGACTATTGCTTGAGCTTTTTTAGAACCTATACCTTTTAACTCCGCTAACTGCTCGGACGTTGCTGTATTGATATCAATCGCTGCTGACCAGGCAGCCGTTGCAAATACAAATGTTGCTGCTAATACTAAAATCCTGAATATGTTCATATCACTCTCCTTGTTTTAGAACTATCGATCCATCGGTAGCTAAATCATAACCGAGAGCAAGCAGTTTATAAGTCAGATATTTCCGAATTAATTGTCCTCAAAATGCCAACAGGATCATCAGATTTAGTAATTGGCCGGCCAATTACAAGATAACTAGAACCGGCGTTAACCGCTTCGGCCGGTGTCATGATTCGGCGCTGATCATCAGGTGCTGAGCCAGCCGGACGAATACCGGGTGTTATCAGTAAAAAGTCATCTGTGAACTTCGCTCTCATCTGCACTGCTTCCTGCGCTGAACAGACAATACCATCAAGACCAGCATTATGCGTTAACTGCGCCAGTGACTGAGCTAATGTTGATGGCTCCTGAGTGATCCCCAATGCAGTTAAATCCGACTTATCCATACTGGTTAATACTGTCACTGCAATCAGATGCGCAGGTGAATTAACTCTGGACAAAGCCTCTTTTGCCGCCGCCATCATGCGCACACCTCCCTGAGCATGAACATTCATCATCCAGACCCCAAGGTCAGCGGCAGCTTCGCAGGCCTTGGCTACAGTATTTGGTATATCGTGAAATTTCAGATCAAGGAATACATCAAAGTCAGACTTACAAAGCTCTTTTACGAACTCAGGTCCAAACCGTGTAAACATCTCTTTGCCTACTTTTAATTTGCACAGATCCGGACTGAGTTTATCAATCAGTAACTTTGCTTCAGTGATATCGGCATAATCGAGTGCTACAATTATTTTGGAATCAATATTGTGCATTTATATTACCTGCAACCGGTTTAATTTCACCCCAGGCATGACAACTAGGACACTGCCAGTTTAATGTTCCGGAAGTGTAGCCACATTTATTGCAATGATATTGTTCATTCTGTTTCTTCATACTTTCTATCACTTTCTGTATTTCCTGAAAATGCGTATTACAAGTGTAATCACCCTGTTTATTCATTAAATTTATAAAGCTTGCCAGTCCATTCATACTCGGTGCTAATGATAACTGCTTACGTAAATAGCTTTGCGCCTCATCAGCGCTTTGATGTTCCGTAATAAGACCGGCGATTACTTCCGTTAGATTTATGTTTATATTTTCTTTCTCAACCAGTTTTAAATAGTCAATTAACTCATCCACTTTACCCAGTTCACGATATGCCTCAACGCAGTAAGACAGTACTGACAAAAAGTAGTCCGAGTCGGTTTGCTGAATCTGTTTTATGTATCTTATTGCATCTTTATATTTTTTTATACGAACAGCATTACGAACGCGGGCAATCAGTGCTCTGACACAGCCAGCGTTATAAGTTAAAGCATCCTTTATAGCAAGCTCGGCCTGCTTAATATTACCTTTAGCAAAAAACTGCTCACTAAGCTCACAATAAAGCTGAGCAATTAGGGGTTTCAGGTTAGTATCACCTTGCTGTATTAATGTTTTTGCTTCAGTGATCGCTTCCAGCCACTCTTTTTCTTGCTGATAAATAGTGAGTTTATACTGTCTCGCCGCTTTATCGTAAAAACCGCTCCTGATGACATCATTGAACAAACCCTCTGCCCGATCAAATAGGCCAGCTGTTAGATAATCACGCCCCAGCTCTAATAATGCTTTGCTACGGTATTTTGCGGATAGTGAAGGTTTTGCTATTAAATTCTGATGAATTTCTATTGCTTTATCATAGTTCCCGCTACGGCGGTAAATCGTTGCTAATGCAAGGTGCGTTTCAATGGTTTCATTGTCAATCTGAACCAGCTTCAAAAAGACGGGTAAGGCCCTGTCCTGCTGATCAGACAACAAATAGTTCAGGCCTTTAAAGTAATCTGAAGAAAGTGTGTGTGATGACTCGCTTTGATTATCAGCACTATTAGACCTGCCTTTTAGCCAGCCGAATAAATACACCACAGGTAACAGTAGAAATAACCAGGGCCAGTACTGAACAATAGTCTCCATATCGCTTATTTTATCCGTGTCATTTTGTAATGTTAATCTTTAACGCTTTTAACTAAAGATAATTTAGCAATTTTACGTTTTTGCAAGAATATCAAGCTGATATAAGAGAGTGTGGATACAGCTAAACCAAGCAGAAAGGACAGAAATAGCAAAACAGATAATGGTATTTGAGCTTTAGCGATGATGTAGTCGAAATAAACGCGATCAGAGTTTAGATAGGCAAGAAAAACTAAAGTAAGTAATAATATTATAAAGGTAATAACACTGGCTATTCTAAGCATATAAATAGTATCAAAGAAATACTGACTAAGAATTAAGCCTCAAATTCAAGGAAAGACTCATTAACTTTTTCCCTTAATTCTTTACCTGGTTTGAAGTGCGGTACATACTTGCCGGGTAACTCAACAGAATCACCTGTTTTAGGGTTACGACCTGCGCGTGGTGGTCGAAAATGCAGACTGAAACTGCCAAAACCACGAATTTCAATACGCTCACCCGATGATAATGAATGACTCATCTGCTCAAGTAAACTTTTAACTGCCAGTTCAACATCCTTATAAGCCAGGTGGCTTTGTTTGCGTGCCATCATTTCGATTAACTCAGATTTCATTAATGAGTTTATTGCAGAGTCTGGCATATCCCCTTCCTTCTTATTATTGTTTAGTAATTAGGGTGTGTGAAAACACACACCCTAATCATAGCACAGAACTAATTATTCGCTGTCTTTACCAGCTTCCATTTGCTCTTTTAACAAATCACCCAGTGTTGGGGCTGCAGCAGGAGCTGAACTTGAATAATCTTTCAGTGTTTTAGCTTCATCTTCGTTGTCTTTCGCTTTAATCGACAGGTTTACCATACGACTCTTACGATCAACACCGGTGAATTTAGCTTCTACTTCTTCACCGACTTTCAGTACTGTACGTGCATCTTCTACGCGATCACGAGACAGCTCAGATGCTTTTAAAGTACCTTCGATACCATCGCCCAGATCAATAGTCGCAGCTTTTGCATCTACATCTGTAATAACACCCTTAACAATAGAGCCTTTTTCGTTTTCAGCAAGGAAGCTTGAGAACGGATCAGTTTCCATCTGTTTAACACCTAACGAGATACGCTCACGTTCAGGGTCAATAGACAGTACAACGGCTTCAAGCTCATCGCCTTTTTTGAAGTTACGAACAATATCTTCACCAGTACTGTTCCATGACAGATCAGATAAGTGAATAAGACCGTCGATACCACCAGGTAAGCCAACGAAAATACCAAAATCAGTGATAGATTTGATAGTGCCGACAACTTTGTCGTTCTTATTGTGTGAAGTACCGAAATCATCCCAAGGATTAGCAGAACACTGCTTCATACCCAGAGAAATACGACGACGCTCTTCGTCGATATCAAGGATCATGACTTCAACTTCCTGACCTAAAGTCACAACTTTAGCAGGATTAACGTTCTTGTTAGTCCAGTCCATTTCAGATACGTGGACCAGACCTTCAACACCCTCTTCGATCTCAACAAAACAACCGTAATCAGTAATATTAGATACTTTACCTGATAAACGAGTGTGCTCTGGATAACGCAGTGCGATATCAGCCCATGGATCACTACCCATTTGCTTAAGGCCCAGAGAAACACGGTTACGTTCTTTATCAAATTTCAGAACGATAACGCTGATTTCTTTACCCACTTCAACGATTTCTGATGGATGCTTAACGCGCTTCCAGGCCATATCAGTGATATGCAGAAGACCGTCGATGCCACCCAGATCAAGGAACGCGCCGTAATCAGTAAGATTTTTAACGATACCTTTAACTTCCTTGCCTTCTTCCAGGCCAGCAAGTAATTTTTCGCGCTCTTCGCTGTACTCAGTCTCAACAACAGCACGACGAGATACAACAACGTTATTACGCTTCTGATCCAGCTTGATAACTTTAAATTCAAGCTCTTTGCCTTCAAGGTACGTGGTGTCACGAACCGGACGAACATCAACTAATGAGCCAGGTAAGAATGCACGGATGTCGCTAAGGTCAACAGTGAAACCACCCTTAACTTTACCAGTGATGATACCGGTAACAATTTCATCCGCTTCAGACGCTTTTTCAAGGCGAATCCAGGCTTTAGCGCGCTTAGCTTTTTCACGAGACAGACGGGTTTCACCCCAGCCATCTTCTAGAGATTCAAGTGCAACTTCAACTTCGTCACCGATGTTGATGTCGAGCTCACCGTTCTCATTATAAAATTGATTTTCTGCGATAACGCCTTCTGATTTCAAACCAGCAGCGACAAAGACAAAGCCATTGTGAATATCGACGATTGTACCGGTTACAATAGAACCGACTTCCATATTCGTCTCAACTAGACTCTGTTCAAATAATTCAGCAAAACTTTCAGACATGATTAAACCTTAAGAAACTGTTTATCCTTATATTGGCCATAGGACTGGTCAACCAGATAGACAGGGTTAGTGTTAAACAAATGGCCGGCTTTACGCAGACCGCTAATATCCTTTAATGGCGGATCAGCCAATGAACGTTAACTAAACAGCTGCTGCGCCAATTGAAGCACTCTGGCTTCGACTTCAGCGACCGATAAATCAGTGGTGTCTATGATGACAGCATCCTCGGCAGGCTTTAGTGGCGCTACTTTGCGATTAGAATCTCGCTCATCCCTTGCCGTTAAGTCGGCTACAAGGTCGCGGATATTAACATCAATGCCTTTATCTTTCAACTGCTTATAGCGCCGTTCAGCCCTTTCTTCGGCACTTGCTGTTAAATAGATCTTTAATGGTGCATCCGGGAACACAACAGTACCCATATCCCGCCCATCGGCAATCAAACCGTCTGTCGTTGCCAGCGAGCGTTGTTTATCAAGAAGTGCCGCACGAACACCCTCTACGGCTGCCACTTTTGAAGCCATATTACCGGTGGCTTCCTGACGAATTGTTTCACTGACATCTTCATTACGCAGCAGATAGCGCAAGCCATTAGCCGTGCTTTCAAAGCGAACATCCAGTTCAACCGCTATTTTTTCGAGTGCCAGATGGTTATCTTCACTGATGCCATCATTCATTGCCGCTGTGGCCGTTAAGCGATATAACGCCCCGCTATCCAGCACCGGCCAGCCCAGCTGATGCGACAACAACAGACAAATTGTGCCTTTACCTACGCCACTTGGACCATCAACGGTAATGATTTTTTGTTTGGATTTTTCTACAGTCATATTATTTGTTCGTTGTCAGTTTCAGGCCAACCTGATTAGCCAGCTCTACAAAAGTCGGGAACGAGGTGTTTACGTTGTCGCAGTCGTCAATAGTAATTTCGCCCGTCGCGGCTAGTGACGCCACACTAAAAGCCATAGCAATGCGATGATCATCATGACTATTCACAGTACCCGACTGAATCTGACCGCCATTGATAAGCATTCCGTCATCTGTTGCCGCGGCATCAACACCTAATGCCAGCAAACCATCTGCCATGACCTGAATCCGGTCACTTTCTTTTACGCGTAACTCATGCGCACCGGTGACAACCGTCTGACCTTGCGCGCAAGCCGCCGCAACAAACAAAACCGGGAATTCATCAATCGCCAGTGGCACCAGTTCTTCCGGCACATGTATACCTTTTAACTGACTGCTGCGAACCCGTACATCGGCGACCGGTTCGCCGCCAACTTGCTGGTGATTTAGCAGTGTAATATCGGCACCCATCAGTTTTAAAATATCGATCACGCCAGTCCGCGTCGGGTTAATACCAACATGCTTGATAAGAATATCCGCATCCTTTGCTATCGCCCCCATCACCATGAAGAAGGCAGCTGAAGAAATATCAGTTGGCACATCAATATCACAGGCAATTAACTTACCACCACCTTGCAAGCTCATTCGGTTACCATCCGTTATAACAGGATAACCAAAAGCCGTTAACATCCTTTCCGTATGATCGCGCGTTGGTGCAGGCTCGGTCACACTGGTTTCACCATCCGCATACATACCTGCCAGTAACAGGCAGGATTTAACCTGTGCGCTGGCCATTGGCATATCGTAATGAATGCCTTTAAGCTGACTACCACCGTGAATTTTTAATGGCGGACAGCCGCCTTCAGCGGTATCTACATTTGCACCCATCAGCGCCAGCGGATCTGTAACCCGCTTCATTGGTCGCTTAGATAATGAACGGTCACCAACCAACTCAACATCAAATGCCTGAGCCGATAACAAACCCGATAGCAGGCGCATCGACGTACCCGAGTTACCCATATCCAGTGCCGAATCTGGTTTATGTAAACCATGCATACCAACACCATGGATGGTAACTTTACCATCGCGCGGACCTTCAATTTGAACACCCATGGCTTTAAAAGCACGCAAGGTATTCAGGCTGTCTTCACCTTCGAGAAAACCGCTAACATGTGTCGTTCCCTCAGCAATCGATCCAAACATAATCGAACGATGCGATACCGACTTGTCACCCGGCACACGAATTTCACCAGTAATTTTAGTCGCCGGTTGTAGCTTGAACTGTAAGCTCATGAAAAAAACCTTATTTAAACTTTAAAATAAACAGCCTGAATTCATCTAGAAATTAAATTTGTCGCGTGATTCTTTAGCTGACTGAAAATAGGATAATAGCTGATCAGCATCATCTTTAGTTATGGCGTCTTTTAACCGCTCGAGCTCTGCCTGATACAGGCCCAGACTATCCAGCAAAGCGGTTTTATTGGATAAGCAAATATCCCGCCACATTACAGGATCGCTTGAGGCTATGCGGGTAAAGTCACGAAAGCCACCGGCGGCATACCTGAAATAACTTTCTGAGTTATTATTTTCAAACAGACAATTGACCAGGCCAAATGCCAGTAAGTGCGGTAAATGACTGGTGCCTGCCAATACCATATCGTGATGCTCTGCTGCCATTGACTCGACTTCAGCACCTGCTGCCTGCCACATAGAAACCACTGCATTGGCTGCCAGCTCATTCGTCTTTTTTGTCGGTGTAATAATAACGCGGCGATTTTTGTAGAGTTCTGCAAAAGCGGCTTCTACGCCGCTTTTCTCTGTACCTGCAATCGGGTGACCGGGCACAAACTGTGAGTATGACTGCTGTAGATTAGCTTTTGCATCTTCAATCACACTGACCTTTGCACTGCCACCATCGGTGACAATCGCGCCCGGTTTTAGATGACCATCAATCTGTTTGAAAACCGCTGCCATTGCACCCATTGGTACAGCAACAAATACCACATCGGCATCTGCTACCGCCTTCGCAAGATCGGTACTAAAGCTGTCGACAACCCCAAGCGCTAATGCTTTTTGTAAACGCTCTGCACTACGTCCGGCACCGATGACTTCATTGCAATAACCTGCGCGACGTAAAGCCATGGCGAGTGAACCACCGATTAAGCCCACACCGATAATGCAAAGCTTTTTAATCATATCCCGGCGGCCTGCGGATCATTAAGAACAATATCCAGAGCCATCAATGCACGCTCCACCTGCTGTTTACTACCAATAGTAATGCGCAGGTGATTCGGCAAGCCATAATTGGCCAGCGGCCTGACAATAACACCCTGATGTAACAAAGCACTGTAAATAGTAGCGGCTTCACGTTTAAAGTCGACCGTAATAAAATTTCCAATCGTGGGAATATAATCCAGATTCAAATCATCCAGTCCACGCAACAATAGCCTTAAACTAAATGAATTCATAAACACGCTTTTAGTGATGTGCTCCTGATCATCTAATGCTGCACAGGCGGCAAGCTGAGCTAAGGTGTTCACATTAAAAGGCTGGCGCACGCGATTTAACATATCGGCAATGGCTTCACCAGAAGCCGCATAGCCAACACGTAAACCTGCCAGTGCATGAATTTTTGAAAACGTTCGGGTGATAATCAGATTCGGAAACTCAGCCAGCCATTTAACCGATTCTGGCTGCAGCGTTTTTGGCATGTATTCAAAATACGCCTCATCCAGCACAATAATAACCGACTCACTGATTTTATTAAAAAACTCATACAGCGCTGCAGGCTCGATCCACGTTCCTGTCGGGTTATTTGGATTGGCCAGAAAAATTACTTTTGTTGTTGCATCGACCGCATCCGCAATGGCCTTCAAATCATGTCCGTAAGGCATCTCTTCATGCTCAGCAGGATAGGCTTTAGCAACAATAGCGCGAGCACCAATCGCTTGTGTCACAATCGGATAGACGGCAAAAGCATATTCAGAAAACACCGCAGAGTCTTTATCCGTCAGATAAGCTCGGGCAACTAATTCGAGCACATCATTGGAACCATTGCCCAGGGTAATCTGGCTCATCAGCAGCTGATGTTCTTGAGCAAGCCGCTGACGTAATAGATGAGCACTACCATCCGGATACAAATGCAGTGAAGACAGGTTCTGCTTCAGCACATCCTGCACTTTATGAGAAGGGCCGAGCGGATTTTCATTCGACGCCAGTTTTAGAGAATCACTGATTCCCAGCTCACGTTCGAGTTCTTCAATGGGTTTCCCGGGCTGATACGGTGTTAATCCCTGTACACCTTTGGTCGCCAGTTCTTTATAGGAGATTGTCATAATTTCACTTTACAGGACAGCTACAGGATAAGAGCCAAGCACTTTTAACATGGCTGATTTATGTTCAAGGTCACTGATCGCTTCTGCCACTTTGGCATCATCGCGGTGACCTTTAATATCGATGAAGAAAACGTATTCCCAGACGCCACTGCTTTTAGCCGGTCGCGATTCAATTTTACTCATGCTAATACCGCGCTCAGCAAAAGAAGACAACAGGCCATGCAGAGCGCCCGCTTTATTATGCAACATCACTAACAGCGATGTTTTATCATTACCGCTTGCAGGCACGGTTTGTTTACCAAGGACGATAAAACGTGTGGTATTGTCTAACTGGTCTTCGATATTTTTATTTAGCACAGGCACAGAATACAAATCTGCTGCGGCCTTACCGGCAATAGCGGCAGCCGCCGGATCATTCTTTAATAATGTGACAGCGTGACTATTACTGCTTACCGCAATGGTTTCAACAGCTGGCAGATTTTTACTCAGCCAGTTACGGCACTGTGCCAGCGACTGCTGGTGTGAGTAGACTTTCGTTACTTTGGACAAGTCATCACAAAAAGTAATCAGGTTGTGATGTATGGGCAAGTCCACTTCACCACAAACAACCAGTGATGACTGCAGTAACATATCCAGCGTGTAACTGATCACACCTTCGGTTGAGTTTTCTATCGGCACAATACCGAAATCGGCATTACCTGCTTCTACTTCACGAAAGACATCATTAATTTGTACAACCGGCAGACCATTAATCGAGCCACCAAAGTGTTTCATTGCTCCCATATGTGTATAGGAGCCATCCGGCCCTAGATAAGCCACTCTCAACGGTTGTTCAAGTGCCAAACAGGCCGCCATTATTTCACGAAACAGGCGGGCCATTTCATCGCCAGCAAGTGGTCCGCTATTGCGCTCTTTAACAGCGCGCAGCACCTGAGCTTCACGCTCGGGACGATAAAACAATGCCTTGTCACCGGCTCGCATTTTTACTTCAGCAACTTGCTGCGCACATTTAGCACGCTCTGAAATTAACGACTGGATCTCACGATCCAGTTCATCAATTCGTATCCGGATTTTATTTAAATCTTGTTCAGACATAACTTATTGCTTGCGCACCCTAAAGGGCCCTCACACTTAATACACCATCAACTGCAGCTAAGCTTGCAATATTCTCAGCAGACAATGGTGATTCAATATCAATTAATGTATAGGCTAATTCACCGCGTGAATCATTAATCATGTGTAAAATATTCACATTAGCCTGACCTAACACATGGGAAATCTGTGCCACCATATCAGGACGATTCATATTGGCAATCGCCAGACGGTTCTGACCCTTTCTGGCCAACTTAACATCCGGAAAGTTAACGGCGTTTTTTATGTGGCCGTTTTCAAGAAAATCTCTTAACTGATCGGCAATCATAACAGCACAGTTATCTTCCGCCTCACAGGTAGAAGCACCGAGGTGCGGTAGCGTATATACCTGTTTCTTACCTTTTAATTTAGGCGACGGAAAATCAGAAATATAGGCATACACCTTGCCACTGTCTATACCGGCCAAAACCGCATCATCATCAACGATGCCATCTCGGGCAAAATTCAGCACCACCACGCCATCTTTCATTGTCGATAGACGCTCTGCATTTAATAAGTGCTTAGTCGATGTAATTAATGGCACATGAAATGTTACAAAGTCACACTCATTTAACAGTGCTTCAGCCGTATCCATTTCCTTTACGTCCGCTGATAATTGCCAGGCACGCTTTATCGTAATGGTTGGATCAAAACCGATAACATTCATTCCCAGTGCAACAGCGGCATTGGCAACTTCCACACCGATGGCACCCAGCCCGATCACTCCCAGAGTACGACCGGGCAATTCAAAGCCGACGTATTGTTTTTTCCCGGCCTCTACTGCTTTACTAACATCAGACTCTGAACCTTCGAGATTTTCTGAATACCGCCAGGCATCACAGATATTGCGAGCAGCCATTAACATGCCAACAATAACCAGCTCTTTTACCGCATTAGCATTTGCGCCCGGTGCATTAAATACAACGATGCCCCGTTCGCTCATTTTATCTACCGGTATATTGTTAACTCCTGCACCGGCACGGCCAACTGCACGTACACTATCTGCGATCGGCTCGTCGTGCAATTTAGCAGAACGCAACATAATAGCATCAGCATTATCCATAGTTTCGCTGACTTCATACTGATCAGCTGGCAGCCTCGACAATCCCTTATCTGAAATATTGTTATAGGTTTTGATTTTATGCATTATTAGACCCCCTTCCCTTAACTAGCTGCGAAATTTATGCGTTATTTTTTTCAAAATCTGCCATAAATTCAACCAACGCATCGACACCGGCTTCTGGCATTGCGTTATAAATACTGGCTCGCATTCCGCCTAAAGAGCGATGACCTTTTAATGTGGTCAGACCATTTTGCGCCGCTTTTTCAATAAATAATTTATCCAGCGCATCATCTGCCAAAATAAATGGCACATTCATCCACGAGCGGTATTTTGGGTCTATCGGGTTACTATAAAAAGATGAGTTGTCAATCGCCTGATAAAGCTTACTGGCTTTACGCTGATTGATTTCCTGCATGGCCTTTACACCCCCATTTTCTTTAAGCCAGCTAAAAACAAGGCCTGCAAGATACCAGCCGAAGGTCGGTGGTGTGTTGTACATGGAGTCATTATCGGCGTGTATTTTATAATCGAACATCACCGGCATAGAAGGCATCGCCGTGCCAATCAGGTCTTCACGAATAATCACTATCGTTAACCGGCCGGGCCTATGTTTTTCTGTGCGCCTGCGTAGATAACACCAAATTGACTGACATCAATTTCACGCGACAAAATCGTTGATGACATATCGGCAACCAGCGGCTTGTCTGTTTCAGGAACAGCATCAAACTCTAAACCAACAATGGTTTCGTTTGGGGTGTAATGCACATAAGCGGCATCATCACTGAAAGTCCATTCAGAAGAGTCAGCTATTGTGGTGAAATTGCTCTCGGCATTGCTTGTGACAATATTAACATCACAAAAGCGTTTCGCTTCTGATACCGCTTTTTTTGACCACTGACCTGTCAGCAAATAATCTGCTTTTTTAGCGCCGTTAAGTAAGTTAATCGGTACCATTGAAAACTGACTGCTGGCCCCGCCCTGCAAAAAAAGTACTTTATAGTTCGCAGGAATGGCCATTACTTCGCGTAAATCCGCCTCAGCCTTCTCAGCCACCGCAATATAATCTTTACTGCGATGACTTAACTCCATTATTGATGAGCCAGTGCCTGCAAAATCCAGCATTTCCTGCTGTGCTTGTTTTAAAACAGTTTCCGGTAACATAGCTGGACCGGCACTAAAATTATAAACGCGACTCACACTTCACCCCACCAATAGAATTAAAAGCTAGCACTTTAAAATTAATTATTCTTCAACAGAATCAGAATCACCTGAGCCGGCATCGTCCGGATTGGAAATATCCGCATCGCTCTGTTCTGATGCAGTCACTTCATCCAAATCTTCTGTTTCGGTCTCGTTTTCTTCACCTTCAATAGCCAGGTTTTCGATGCGTTCTATCTCAACCAGTTTTTCATCATCACCCAAACGGATAAGGCGTACGCCCTGTGTATTTCTGCTGGTAATAGAAACGCCGGTTGATTCGGTTCTGACCAGTGTGCCACAGTCTGAAATCAGCATAATCTGATCCTCTTCTGTCACCTGCACAGCGCCAACCACAGCGCCGTTACGTTCACTGGTCTGAATAGAAATAACGCCCTGACCACCGCGACCTTGCAGTGAGTATTGGTCAAGAGAAGTTCGCTTACCATAACCGAATTCAGTCGCCGTTAAGATATAACCCTCTTCTTTAGCAACAATCATGCTGATGACTTTATTGCCTTCCGGTAACTTCATACCGCGCACACCTGCAGCCGTCCGGCCCATTGCACGTACATCAGTTTCTGAGAAGCGAATGGATTTGCCTGAATCGGCAAACAACATGATTTCAGATGAGCCATCGGTGAGAGCCACATCAACCAGCGTATCGTCTTCACGCAGGTCAACTGCAATAATACCGCCATTGCGCGGCCGCGAGAAATTCATCAGTGAGGTTTTCTTAACGGTAGCATTACTGGTAGCCATAAAGATGTAATGATCTTCATCGTATTCACGTACCGGCAAGACTGCATTGATGCGCTCATTAGCCTCGAGTGGCAACAGATTAACAATGGGTTTACCACGTGAACCACGACTTGCTATTGGCAGTTCATAAACCTTAATCCAGTAAACTTTACCGCGGTTCGAGAAGCACAATAAGGTATCGTGTGTATTGGCTACAAATAATTTATCGATGAAGTCTTCATCTTTCATCTTGGTTGCCGCTTTACCACGACCGCCACGGCGTTGTGTGGCATATTCAGACAATGGCTGTGCTTTCACATAACCTTCATGTGACATGGTCACTACCACATCTTCTTCAGTAATCAGGTCTTCCAGTGTTAAATCCAGTCGGTTCTGAATAATCTCACTGCGGCGCTCATCTCCAAACTTTTCAACTATTTCAGCCAGTTCTTCACGGATAACTTCTAACAGACGCTCCGGGTTAGATAAAATTTCCAGCAATTCCTGAACCAGATCAAGCAGCTGTTTAAACTCATCGATGATTTTATCTTGTTCAAGCCCGGTTAAACGATGCAGACGTAAATCCAGAATAGCCTGGGCTTGTGTCTCAGAAAGGTGATAACCGTCAGCCAGCAAGCCAAGTTCGGCACTGAGGTTTTCAGGTCGGGTTGCATCTGCACCGGCCCGGCTTAACATATCGGTAAGCGAACCCGGTAGCCAGACACTGGCAACCAGTTTTTGTTTTGCTTCGGCAGGATTTGCCGCAGTACGAATCAGCTCGATAACATCATCAATATTGGCCAGCGCAATCGCCAGACCTTCTAAGACATGAGCTCGATCGCGGGCTTTTCTTAGCTCAAAAATCGTACGACGCGTCACCACTTCACGACGGTGACGGATAAAGGCATCGAGAATTTCTTTTAAGTTAAGTAGTTTTGGCTGACCGTCAACCAGCGCCACCATATTAATACCAAATACGCACTGAAGCTGGGTTTGCTGGTAAAGATTATTAAGGATAACTTCACCCACTTCGCCGCGACGAAGTTCGATAACAATACGCATACCGTCTTTATCAGATTCATCACGCAGCTCCGTAATGCCGTCGATCTTCTTGTCTTTAACAAGTTCGGCAATTTTCTCAATTAAACGGGCTTTATTAACCTGATACGGCAGCTCGTGTACCAGAATGGTTTGTTTGCCATTCTTCTCATTGGTTTCAATGGTGCAGCGTGCGCGCATAACCATACGGCCACGACCGGTATGGTAAGCATCACGTATGCCCTTAACGCCATTAATAAACCCTGCCGTTGGTAAGTCCGGTGCAGGGATGTATTGCATCAGTTCATCAATGGTCAGATTAGGGTTGTCCACCAGTGCAACACAGGCGCTGATCACTTCGTTTATATTGTGTGGTGGAATATTAGTCGCCATACCCACTGCGATACCGGATGAACCGTTAATTAACAGACCAGGCAGGCGGCTTGGAAAGACAGTCGGTTCAGATTCAGAGCCATCATAGTTCTCGACGAAATCCACTGTCTCTTTTTCAAGATCAGCAAGCATTTCGTGAGCAATCTTAGCCATACGCACTTCGGTATAACGCATAGCGGCCGGCGCATCACCGTCAACCGAACCAAAGTTACCCTGTCCATCAACCAGCATGTAACGTAAAGAGAATGGCTGAGCCATGCGGACGATGGTATCGTAAACAGCTGTATCACCATGCGGGTGGTATTTACCGATTACGTCACCGACGACACGAGCCGATTTTTTATAAGCTTTGTTCCAGTCATTACCAAGTACATTCATCGCATATAAAACGCGACGATGGACTGGTTTCAAACCATCACGAACATCGGGGAGCGCCCTGCCAACGATTACACTCATGGCATAGTCCAGATAGGACTGACGCATTTCATCTTCTAGATTTACTGGAAATATTTCTTTGGCAAAATCAGCCATATTTTTTATAACTTCATGTCAAAACAAGTGTGTCCAATGATGGTTTTAATCGATTCAAATCAGGCTTTGCAGCACAAACATGTAGCATGTCAAAATCAAACGCTTTTTATCAATTTCCCAGTATTTTGGGCCATACCCTTCAAATGTTGCAGCTTGTTTGTTTTAATTATGGTTTGTTCAAAAAAACTGTCCCGATTCTAACACAAATCAAGCTCTTTCTGCACTAATATTATCTATCACAGCTAAAGCTCATGTTATTTATAAATCAATAACTTAGAGATACATCTTTATATTTTTGAGGATAATATTCGATTAATCTGCCGATTTAAATCCGCACTCTCCTCACATACCCCAAAACGATGGCCGATATGAAGTGAAAAACCCAACCATTTATATAAAAAACGATTCAAATGCCAGCGTTCCATTATTGCTGTCTCGGGTATATTTTTAAGACTCAGACGGCCATGATGCAAACTGCCACTGATCGCCTCTGCAAGACCGACATCATGATAGATACGAATTTTCAGATCAGGCTCTCTGATTTCACCTTGCTGCCGCCGATAGCAGTAAGTCAAGTTGATCAGCGTTGTAAACTTGCTTTGCTCAAGCACCTGCAGATGAAGATCCAGGCAGCCGACAACCGTTGACACCAAGGGAGTCTTACGATCAGCAAGCCATGGGATTAATTTCTTTAATCTCAGGTAATTGTTTTCATACAAATCCATCAGTGCCGCAAAGGACTCTCTGCGCACGTCATGACAGGCTTGTAAATGAGGGGGGATTTTATGCATTGATACCATTTAAGGGAAATACCGTGAGTCGTTTATTCATCCAGCGATTGATTTAACAGATCCTTAAGATTAAGAATTGTTAATCTTACTTTTAAACGCCGAAACACATCAGCATCTAGTACATCATACAGCAGAAGCGCATTAACTGTTTTACCAGATGCGGTTTTAAACACCAGAATAACCAGCCATGATGAATGAAAGCTCATTGGTGTTAAACAGGCTTCTGTGTATTGGCCATCGGCATATATGTGCCAGTGATTATCATCAAACCAGATGAGCTTCTGATAACGACTGACAGCCCTCTTCTGTTCGTTAAAGTAGATGATAATCAAAGCAACAAAGATTATCTGCACAGCCCAGTGTATTTGGGCAAGTAGTACGGCGGAGGTAGCCAGCGCGTGAATAAGCCAAAGAAAAGCATTTAGCGCTACCGATGGCTTTAACTCAAGCGTTAGTGGACTGGCGTATTCTTTTAACAAACTGACTGATATCCTTATCAGACGACTGCGTTTGATCCAGAAACAACTCAAGCAATAGCTGATCTGGGTAATCCAGCAAGCGGTCAAACACCTCAAGTTCGGTACTGGTTAAGGCTGCCACCTCATTATCAACAAATGACTGTAGCATTAAATCCAGCTCCAGCATGCCACGCCGGCAACGCCAGCGCAAAGCACCCGGGTTATATAACGCATCCGTGGTCATATGGTTTTAGTTAACATCATTTTCTTAATCTCACCAATCGCCTTGGTCGGGTTTAAGTCCTTAGGACAAACCTGGACACAGTTCATGATGGTATGGCATCTGAATAATTTAAACGGCCCTTCAAGTGCCTCCAGTCGCTCTGAGGTTGACTGATCACGACTATCTTGCAGGAAACGACCAGCCTGCAGTAAAGCAGCCGGGCCGAGGAATTTATCAGGATTCCACCAGAATGACGGGCACGAGGTTGAACAACAGGCGCACAAAACGCACTCATATAAACCATCTAACTTGTCGCGTTCTTTTGGCGACTGTTTTAACTCAAGCTCCGGCAATGGCTCTTTACGCGTCAAATACGGTTTAACTGCCCGGTACTGTTTGTAAAACTGATCCATGTCGATAATCAGATCCCTGATCACAGGTAAGCCCGGCAGCGGATTAATCTCAACCGGACTGCTCAGATCGGACAATGCCGTCACACAAGCCAGGCCATTTACGCCATTAATATTCATACCATCTGAGCCGCATACGCCTTCACCACAGGAACGCCTGAAACCCAGTGTTGGGTCCTGCTCTTTAATGATTTTGAGCGCATCCAGCAGCATCATGCCCGGCTCTACTTTATCTAACACATACTCCTGAACATAAGGCTTCTTATCTATTTCAGGATTAAATCGGTATATTTTAAATCGCATTATATTTTCACTCTTCTATGACCTTGCCTACACTCATTACCCGTACTTTTTTATTAAAAACAACTATTAATAAATCCGAGGCTTAGGAGGAAAACTATCAACAGACAACGGCTTGGTACGAACCGGCTTAAAGTCTATGCTTCTGTTCTCACTGAAATACAGCGTGTGCTTCATCCAGTTAATATCATCACGATCAGGGTAATCAATACGGGAATGAGCCCCCCTGCTTTCTGTTCTTGCCGCAGCAGAGTAAACCGTAGCCAGTGCAACATCCATGATGTTTTCCAACTCCAGTGCCTCGACTCTGGCCGTATTGAAAATATCTGAATGATCATCGATCACCGCATCTTTCATGCGTTCTGCCAGTGCTGACACTTTGGCAATCCCCTCATCCAATACTTCCTGTGTTCTGAATACACCGCAATTCTCATCCATGACTTTTTTCAGCTCCTTGCGAAGCCCTTCTACAGACTCTCCATCACCTTTTTTATCCCAGCGGAATAGACGTTCTAAAGCCTGATCGACACTGGGCTGATATAGCTGGCGATGAAAACGATTTTCCTGCAACTGAGTAATTATGTGATTAGCGGCAGAACGACCAAAAACAAGGATATCCAGTAATGAATTACCACCCAGACGGTTAGCACCGTGAACCGATACACAGGCACATTCACCCGCCGAATACAGGCCCTGCACTGCTTCTTCAGGAGTATCTTTTACCGGTGTTACAACCTGGCCATAACGATTGGTAGGAATACCCCCCATCGTATAATGCGCTGTCGGGAAGATTGGAATGGCTTTTTCCGCCGGATCCAGACCAAGAAATGTTTTACAGGTTTGACGGATACCCGGCAGGCGTTTTTGAATAACACTTTCATCCAGATGATCCAGTTTTAGCAGGATATAATCTTTATCCGGACCACAACCACGACCCTCACGGATCTCCGTAGCAATAGAACGACTGACCACATCACGACTCGCCAGATCTTTTGCATTGGGCGCATAGCGCTCCATAAAGCGTTCACCCAGCCCGTTCACCAGATAACCACCCTCACCTCTGGCACCTTCGGTAATTAACATACCGCGACCTGCAATACCGGTTGGATGAAACTGGAAGAATTCCATATCCTGTAATGGCACACCGGCGCGTAATGACATCGCCATACCGTCGCCGGTATTGATCAGGGCATTCGTTGTGGTTCTGTACAGCTGCCCCGCACCACCGGTTGCAATCAAAGTGGTCTTGGCTTCAATCACAACAATGTCACCGCTTTTGATATCAAAAATCAGCGCACCCTGAATATTACCTTCCTCGTCTTTGATCAGATCAACAGCAAAATATTCATCAAAGAAATGGGTTTTTGCCCTGATGTTCTGCTGGTACAGACTGTGTAAAATCGCATGCCCTGTTCTGTCCGCTGCAGCACAAGTACGCGTTGCCTGAGCGCCACCAAAATTTTTGCTTTGACCGCCAAACGGACGCTGATAAATCGAGCCGTTATCCAGGCGTGAAAACGGCACACCAAAATGTTCCAGCTCATAAACAACTTTTGATGCTGCACGACACATATATTCAATAGCATCCTGATCACCCAGATAATCACTGCCTTTGACGGTATCAAACATATGCCAGTGCCAGTTATCTTCAGACACATTTGCTAATGCTGCATTAACACCACCTTGCGCCGCAACGGTATGTGAGCGGGTTGGGAAAACCTTTGAGACCACAGCGACACTGGCTTCAGCCTCAGATAATTGCAATGCAGCGCGCAGACCGCCGCCGCCTGCACCGATAATGAGTGTATCAAAGCGTCGATAAGTGATATTCTTTTTATTCATTATGTATTTACCATCATTAATATTTTCAGCAGCCAAAAGCCTGAGCCGATAAGGAAAACTGCCACTGCAAATAACAGCATGAGTTTAAGCAGTAAGGGCTTTACGTAATCTAATAAAATATCGCGTACGCCAACCCATGCATGGATCAAAACAGCGAGATAAAACAAGCCCAGTAATATCTGATTTAACTCTGTTGCAACCCACGACCGCCAGCTATCAAAGCCAAGGTCCGCAAAAATTAACCAGTACGCAACCACATAAACAGCATACACAACAAGATATACAGCCGTTAAACGCTGCAAAACCCAGGGCCTCAAACCCTCTAACGCAACCAGACTCATAAAAACATACCTTTTATAACAAGCAGCATAACAATGGCTTCGATCACAACAACAGCCCAGGCCGACGTTCTTGATGTGTTTCTGTGCAAAAAGAACTCAAGATCAATGAGCAAAAAACGCATGCCCGTAATAAAGTGATGGACAAACGACCAGATGACCAGCAACACAAAAAAGCGACTTAGCGGATGTAACATCAGTGCGCTAACTGTATTGAATGAATCAAGATCAGTGATTGATAACTGCAACAAATACAGGCTCACGGGAATCGCAACAAACAACAACAGGCCTGTTAGCCTGTGGAATATTGAAATTATCCCGCTAATCGGCAATTTAATTTTTATCAGATTAAGATATATAGGACGGCTGTCAGATGACATTAGCTGTCAACTCCTTATTCATTTTTTATTCGTTAAGTTAAAATAACTCAGACATTTCAAATCGTTGTATTAGTTATAGTGAACACGATATAACTATACAAGGGTGATTATTTTTATATATGACCATATAAACAGTATGCTTGCTAATTATAATGATTTACATATCATTAAGTCACTATTTTTAAAATATTTCTTTGGAGTTAGCATGAATAAACAGTGGCTGGAATTTCTCAAGGACATGGGCGCTGAATTTTCAGGCAATGTTGTTAAACATTTTGGAAACCCTGAGCGAGAAAACCGTGCCAGTGACAACGGTCTGGTTGTTGCAGACCTGAGTCACCTCTGCCTGGTTAAAGCCAGCGGCGTTGACGCAGGCAGTTTCTTACAGGGACAGCTAACGAACGACATTGATAAGGTCATGCAGGATGCCAGCCAGTTAAGTGGCTACTGCAATCAGAAGGGTCGCTTGCTTGCGATATTTCGCATCTTCAAAAAACAGGATGATCTATTCCTGCTGATTCCTGAAGAACTGTATGAAGAGACCTTTAAACGCCTGAAAATGTATGTCATGCGTAGCAAAGTAGATTTCACTAACTGCTCCGCTGACTTCGCCTGTATTGGCTTTAGCGGGCCAAATGCTGATAGCGAACTACAAAATCAAATCAAAGTTATACCCACTGAAACCGATCAGGTTACTCATATTGATGACTTAAGCATTATTAAATTATCTGGCAACCAGCCCAGATATCAAATTTGCGGACCGGCTGATCAGCTCAGCGCACTTTGGCAAAACCTCGATGTAAATGCCACAGCAGTGGGTAAAGATGTATGGAATCTGCTCGAAATTCGCGCAGGCATACCCGCTGTTTATCAGCAAACCGTAGAGGCGTTTGTTCCGCAAATGCTGAATCTGGAACTCATTAACGGTGTCAGTTTTAAAAAAGGCTGCTATACCGGTCAGGAAATTGTCGCCCGCATGCACTATCTGGGTAAAGTGAAACGCCGCATGTACCGCGTCCATATTCAAACATCAGAAATGGTATTAGCAGGCGCCCCGCTGTTCAGTCCTAACTCGACATCCGGTCAGGGAACAGGAAACATTGTTATCGCAGCACCCGCCGCTTCCGAAAAAGGCTACGAAGCCCTGGCCGTAATTCAGGTTAGTGAATCTGAGAGCAAAGATTTACGACTAAATGATGGCGAAGGCCCAGCCATAACAATACTTGAAATCCCTTATGAACTACCTGCAGAAAAGGAATAGCGTATATTATTTTTCCTTGCCATTTAGCTCAGGCACTTTTTTGGAACAAGACATGCATTTTTAATATTGCCGTCTATACTTTAAGCCAAATACAGAGCACTAATTGGGGAACCCTAAATGAGCACCAAAGCGGAAGAAGTCTATAAGCAACTTGAGAATGCTATTGCCAGTGACCAGATCATATTACCGACCCTGCCGGAAGTCGCAATTAAAGTCAGGGATGCGGCTGAGGCTGAAAACAGCTCAGCACACAGTATTGCTGATATATTGTCGCAAGATGCATCGCTAACCACCCGCCTGATACAGGTCGCTAACAGCCCGTTATATAGAGGCAACCATGCTATCGAAGATATCCAGATGGCTGTTACACGACTGGGTATTAAAATAGTAAAGGATCTGGTTGTAAGACTGGCAATGAAACAAATGTATCAGGCGACATCTGATGTTCTTGATAAGCATTTTCGTGAAGCCTGGTCCACAAGTGTTGAAGTCGCTGCCATTTGCAGAATGCTGGCCAGCATGACAACCATCTCTACCGAACAGGCATTACTTGCCGGTCTGATCCATAACATCGGTGCCTTACCCATTCTGGTTATCGCTGAAGACGACGATGACTTGTTCAACAATGATGCGGCACTAACAGAAGTGATACAAGCCATCAGCGGACGTGTTGGTAAGCTAATACTGGAATCATGGAAATTCGGTCCGGAGCTCATTGATGCAGTGACCCTTTGTTATCAGTTTGACCGGCAGCACGATGGCGACGCCGACCTGACCGATATTATTCAGGTGGCTTTATTGCAAGGTGGCTTTGTTGAAAATCTACCCGGTGCAGATGACTGGTCATCCATTCAGGCTTTTACGAAATTAGGCATGGATACGGAAGTCAATACTATCGATATCGAAGAAAATAAAGCAATGATTGAAGAAACCAAGTCAGCATTAATGGTTTAAAGATAAACTTTCATCAATAAAAAGGAGCTTTACGGCCCTTTTTATTGCTTATTAATAGCTGAATCAGCTCATCCAGTTACACAGCCTGCGCTGCTCCATGTTCGCTAGGCTGCGAAAGCCCACCGGGCTTTCGTCCTTGCTCAACCCCGGGAGTACTTCTTCGGTCTGAGTATATCTCATGCCTCAGGGCACCCCAAGAGCACTTCTTCGGTCTGGGTATATCTCATGCCTCAGGGCGCACCCCAAGAGCACTTCTTCGGTCTGAGTATATCTCATGCCTCAGGGCGCATATGCGGGAACAAGATAACGTCACGAATGGTTGGCGAGTTCGTCAGTAACATTACCAGACGATCAATACCAATCCCCTCACCTGCAGTGGGTGGTAGTCCATGTTCCAGAGCGCGAATATAGTCTTCATCAAAGTGCATGGCCTCATCATCACCACCTTCTTTTTCAGCCACCTGATGCTTAAAGCGCGAGATCTGATCTTCCGCATCATTTAACTCAGAAAAACCATTGGCAATTTCCCGACCACCAACAAAGAATTCAAAACGATCGGTTACAAAATGATTGTTATCATTACGCCTGGCCAAAGGTGAAACCTCTGTCGGGTATTCCGTAATAAAAGTCGGGTTCATCAAACGATGTTCAACCGTTTTTTCAAATATTTCAATCTGAACTTTACCAAGTCCGTATGTATCTTTTAACGGTATTTCCAGTTGTGTTGCAATTGCACGAGCTGAATCGATATCGTTTAACTGCTCCAGCGTTAGCTCAGGGTTAAAATGCAGTATCGACTCGACCACTGTCATGCGGTCGAATTTTTTACCAAAGTCATAAACATCACCCTGGTATTCGATCAGTGTTTTACCGACAACATCTTTAGCAAGCCCGTGCAGTAACGCCTCTGTAATATCCATCAGATCATTGTAATCCGCATAAGCCTGATAAAACTCTACCATGGTGAATTCAGGATTATGACGGGTTGATAACCCTTCATTACGGAAATTACGATTAATTTCATAAACCCGCTCAAAACCACCAACAACCAGACGTTTGAGATAAAGTTCCGGGGCAATACGCAGGAACAGCGGCATATCCAGAGCATTATGATGAGTATTAAACGGCCGCGCTGTGGCTCCTCCCGGTATCACATGCATCATTGGCGTTTCGACTTCCATATAATCCTGACTGTCGAAAAAATTGCGGATATAGCTGATAATCTTTGAACGCAGCTTAAAGGTTTTTTGCACATCTTCATTCATAATCAGATCAACATAACGCTGGCGATAACGCGTCTCCTGATCCGTCAGGCCGTGCCATTTTTCAGGTAACGGCCGCAGCGACTTTGTTAATAGCCGAATATCGTCTACCTTAACCGATAGTTCACCGGTTTGGGTTTTAAACAGCACACCTTCCGCACCGATAACATCGCCGATATCCCATTTTTTAAACTGTTCGTTATAAAAACCGTCAGCTAAAGCATCACGCTGAACAAAAACCTGAATACGACCGGACATGTCCTGAATTTGTGCAAAACTGGCTTTACCCATAATCCGCTTTGCCATTAAACGCCCGGCAACTGAAACACGCTGATTCAGTGCTTCCAGCTCTTCTTTGTCTTTGCCGCCATATTGCAGGTGCAACTCTTCGGTCATCACATCCCGGCGAAAATCATTCGGAAACGCGATGCCGCCTTCCTCACGTAATGCGTTAAGTTTTTCTCGGCGCTGCTGAATCAGCTTGTTTTCATCTACTGCTTCTGCTTCATTAGCACTGGCGTTCTGATCTGTTGTATTTTCTTGAGTCATTTTAACTTTTTACTCTTATACTAAATTATTAATCACACATACAAGCCGGTTTTACAGGCCGCTCTTTAAGCTGGCTTCAATGAACATATCCAGACCACCGTCCAGAACAGCTTGTGTGTTACCGGTTTCTACATTGGTTCTGAGATCTTTTATGCGTGACTGATCAAGCACATAAGAACGAATCTGACTGCCCCAACCAATATCCGATTTGGTGTCTTCTAAAGCCTGCTGCTCACCCATGCGTTTTTGCATTTCAAGTTCATACAGCTTCGCTTTTAACTGCTTCATGGCTGCTGCTTTATTCTTATGCTGAGAACGGTCATTCTGACACTGCACCACAGTATTCGTTGGATTATGGGTAATACGCACCGCAGATTCTGTTCTGTTAACGTGCTGGCCACCGGCACCACTGGCGCGATAAACATCGATACGCAAATCTGCCGGGTTGATATCAATTTCAACATCATCATCCACTTCAGGTGAGACAAACACTGAAGCAAAAGACGTGTGTCTTCTGTTACCAGAATCAAAAGGCGATTTTCTAACCAGTCGATGCACACCGGTTTCTGTTCTTAGCCAGCCATAAGCATACTCACCTTCAAAGTGAATCGTCGCGCTCTTGATACCGGCCACATCACCGGCTGAGGCTTCCATTAATTCCGTTTTAAAGCCATGTGCTTCACCCCAGCGCAGATACATACGCAGAATCATCTCCGCCCAGTCCTGTGCTTCTGTACCACCGGAGCCGGACTGGATATCCAAAAAAGCACTATTGCGATCCATTTCACCTGAAAACATACGGCGAAATTCGAGCTTAGCGACCTGCTCTTCAAAGCGTTCAATATCAGCCACAACCGCATCGACGGTTTCCTGATCATCTTCTTCCGCACCCATTTGCAGCAGGTCTTTAGCATCACCCAGCCCGTTGAACAGCGTATTCAACGTGTTAACGACACTTTCTAACTGTGTTCTTTCCTGCCCTAGAGCCTGCGCAACTTCCGGATTATTCCAGACATCCGGCTGCTCAAGTTCACGCATGACCTCTTCCAGCCGCTCCTGTTTAGCCTCAAAGTCAAAGATACCCCCTCAACGTTTCTGAACGTTGCTTGAGGTCGGTTATGTGGAGGGCATATTGATTAATCTCTAACATTATCTGCTTTCAATCTTGGTTTATGAATTAACCGGTAATCATACTCTATTCAAGTGCTTACGTCAGGATCTAATCCCCCTCATAAACGGTTTTCACAGCTATTAGATCGATAAAGGTAGCGAGAGGTAGCACTATGCTATATTTAAGCGATCACTGACATGGCGTTGATCTGTAGCTAACAATATTAGACTACAGCGTGACATGCCGGGCTAAATATCAAATACATAAACTATATTTCGAGTAGTAATTGTGCCCTAGCTAAGATAATTGATTGAAAACCCTGCTTAGATTATCTATGATCCACCACCATAATTATGAATTATATATATTTAAAGTGATTATTAAGTAAATATTGAACGAATCTGTTTTTTCTTTTTTATTTACAACAAATAACGATAGATACTTAATTTGGAGAATTCTATGCAAAAAATCAAAAAAGCAGCTGTCTTATCTGCCCTTATTGCCAGCTTTACTGCGGGCGAAGCAATGGCAGCCACAGAGTGGAATGTATCGTTATGGGGTAAAAGACGCGCATTTACTGAACACGTAGAAAAATTAGCTGAATTAGTTGATAAAAAAACAAATGGTGATTTTAAACTCAATATCTCATACGGTGGTCTTTCTAAATCAAAAGAAAACCTTGACGGTATTTCGATCGGCGCTTTTGAAATGGCGCAGTTCTGCTCTTTTTATCACAAAGCTAAAAACCCAAGCATTACCGTTACAGAATTACCATTCTCACGCAATGTATCTTTAAGCCGAATTACTGAAATTTATCAGGAAGTATTCAAACACCCGATTCTGGTAAAAGATATGGCACGCTGGAACAGTACACTGTTAATGCCATCTCCAATGCCGCAGTACAATATTGTTAGTAAAACCGATGCACTGAACAGTCTTGAAGACTTTAAAGGTCTGCGTATTCGTGGTCCGGGTGGCATCATGGGTGTTTTAGGTCAGCTGGGTGCAATCAAAACCGGTGTGCCTTTCTCAGAAGTACGCCAGTCGATGGACTCAGGTGTTATTGATGCCGCATCATTTGCACCACATGCACATTTAGCGACTAAGTCTTATACCGTGGGTAAATGGGCGACGACTAACCTGAACTTAGGTACTGCAAACTGCCCAGTTGTGGTTAATACTGATGCTTTAAACAGCCTGAAACCTGCGCACAAAAAAGCATTACTGGGTTCTGTTGACGAATCACTGGCATATTATGTTGCCAACTACGACAACAACACGACCGGTAAGTATCAGAAAGCAATTGAAGAAGCCGGTTTAAAACAGATTACTTTCAATGAAGCTCAGACTGCCAAATTAGACGAACTATCTGTTTCAGTTCGTAAAAACTGGATTGATGAAAACAGTAAGAACTTTGATGCTCAGGCTTTATACAGCTTTACCGAAGCACTCTTTAAGAAGTAATTAACTTCTTAGTCTAAAATAGCCATATCGGTATAATACTGATATGGCTATTTTTTTAGCTACTCTCAAATTTAAGTACTGGTCATTGTATTCCGACTAGTATCTGCTTAACTGAAAAAGGTCTTTGCATGTCAAGCCCCACTTCTATTCTTGAAGATCAATCAAAATTAAGCTTAGCCGACCGAACTTTTTTTAAACTAGAGTCTTTTTTAAATTTAATGGGCGGTGTGATAATTTTCATGCTGGTTTTTTTAGCCACCACGAATGCTTTAGGGCGCTGGCTATTTGACCTGCCAATTAGTGGTTATATCGACTGGGTAGAACAGTCGATGGCATTTATGGCGTTTTTAGGTATCGCTTACACCAAGCGGGAAGGCGGCCATATTCGTATGGATATGCTGGTCAGTCGTTTACACGGAAGAAGACTCTGGTTAGTTGAATTATTTTCATCCGTTGTCATGCTCATTATCACCGTGGCACTGATCTACGGATCTTATTTGCATTTTTTACGCTCTTATACTCTCGGTGACTCATCACTGGATATCGATTTACCGACCTGGCCGGCAAAACTTGTCGTGCCGTTTGCTCTCACTATTCTGGCCTTACGCATTATGTTACAAATTTGGGGATATTCCCGCGCCGCTTTTGAAAACAACAATCAACCGGTCGCTGTTCCACTGATCGAAGATGCCGCTGCTGTGGCAGCAAAAGAAGCTGAAGCTCTTATCAAACCTGATTTGCAGGGAGATAAATAATGGGCATCTTTCAAACCATGGCTAGCATGGATTCCATCAGTATTGGTATCTGGGTAACCGGTATTATGTTAGTGCTTGTGGTGATCGGGGTACGGGTAGCCTTTGCCGCAGCAATGGCCGGATTCCTTGGCCTGTTCTGGATTTTCGCCGCTAAATTCGGCTTTGAAAAAGGTTTGCTAATCGCCATTAAAATGGCCGGTACCATTCCACATTCAAAAGTATCGACACTGGCCTTATCACTGATCCCTACCTTTATTCTGATTGGTTTTTTAGCCTATCACGCCGGTTTAACTCGCGCATTATTTGAAGCAGCAAAGCGCTGGGTTGGCTGGTTACCCGGTGGTATGGGTGTAGCAACGGTCTTTTCTACCGCTGGCTTTGCTGCGGTATCAGGCGCATCTGTTGCCACCTCAGCCGTATTCGCACGCATTGCAGTCCCAGAAATGCTAAAGCTCGGTTATAACAAACAATTTGCCGCTGGCGTGGTCGCTGCCGGTGGCACGCTGGCATCACTGATCCCTCCTTCGGCCATTTTGGTTATTTACGCCATTATTGTTGAACAGGATGTTGGTGCCCTGCTGATGGCAGGCTTTCTGCCCGGTGCCGTTTCTGCTGTTATTTATGCCGGACTGGTTGTCTTCCTAGCCACAACCAACAAAAACTTTGGCCCACCGGTCAAAGGCTATAGCTGGAAACAACGCTTTGAAAGCATCCCCGGTGCTATGCCTATTTTCATCGTGGTCGGCATTATTATGGTTTGTATATATGGCGGCGTCGGCACTCCCACAGAAGCCGGTTCATTAGGTGCTTTTATCATTTTTACTCTGGCCTTGTACAAAGGTATGCGCTGGAATGACTTACGCAGCTCACTGATGGAAACCGCCAAACTCACAGTGATGATTTTCACCATTATCTGGGGCGTATTGCTATATGTTCGTTTTCTGGGTTTTGCTGATTTACCCAGTGCCTTTTCGGATTGGATTACCGGCCTTGATCAGAGCCCGATGTTAACGCTGATTTTAATTCTGTTAGCCTACGCCGTACTGGGCATGTTTATGGATGCCATTGGTATGCTGCTGTTAACCCTGCCGGTTGTTTATCCTGCCGTGATGGCTTTGAATGGTGGTGATGCGGTAACAGCTGCGGATTCTGCTTTTGGTATGTCGGCTATTGGCTGTTCAATCTGGTTTGGTATTATCGTCGTGAAGATGGCCGAAATCTGTTTAATCACACCCCCTATCGGGCTCAACTGCTTTGTGGTTGCCGCTGTCAGACCCGAATGCTCGGTGCAGGATGTATTTCGAGGTGTCGCACCGTTTTTTGTTGCCGACGTGATCACGATCGCCGTACTGATTTCACTGCCCGGTATTGTTTTATGGTTACCCGGGCTGATGGGTTTCACCTGATACAGACTGCAACAATAATAAAAAAGGCCTGATTTTATCAGGCCTTTTTTTACTTATTTTTTACCACAAATATCACGGATTTTAAAAGAACAGCAATTTAACAATAAAGCAGGAAAGTGCAATATACATCACCACTTTAATCCAGGCCTCGCCTTTATGTACTGTGGTATGAGCACCATACCAGCCACCGACTGAATTACCGACCGCCAGACCTAAGCCCGCCCACCACAGTAATTCTAATTGCGTTGCAAAAATAGTTAATGCGACGATGGTATAACTGAGCACAACAAAGACTTTATACATATTTACACGGATCAGATTAAAGCCCATCACCCGGTGTAAAATTGGCATCAGAATAAAACCCACACCAATCTGAATAAATCCACCCCAGAAACCGGCACCCACCATACAGATATGACCTAATGCGAGGTTCTTAGGCTGCTTATTTTCATTCCCATCGTGCTTCATTTTTTTGCCGGTGGCCATAAGAATCATCACCAGAATCATCACAATGGCGAGGATACGATCGAACCACACACCTTCAAGCTTTACACCGAGCATAGCACCGCCAACCGCACCGACCGATGCCGCCAGTGACAAACTCAGACTCAGTTTGAAATCTGAAAAACCTTTGCGAAAAAAGGTATAAACTGCGGTGGTATTTTGTGCCAGTATGGCGATTCGATTGGTACCGTTTGCTACCGGTGCCGGAATATCCATAAACAACATAATCGGCACGGTCAGCAATGAGCCGCCTCCCGCCATCACATTAAGCCAGCCGGCAAAAACACCGGCAACCATTAATAGAATAATTTGCCACAATTCCATTAATGATTCCTCGCACAATTGTTTCTCATTAATTACTACCAAGTGTTGTTTATTAAAATTCTTTAGCTACTCGTATAAAGTCGCTACGTAAAACTATTTATTGTGTTACTTTTCACAAGCCGTTAAATCTGCCCGATTCAGACTCACATCCCTGCCTGCCAGCACAACCTTTACTTCCTTCTTAGCCAGTAACCTTTTTATCAGCGTCTCATTGTCCGGTACATGGAAAAGAAAAACAGGCAATCCTTCTAAGTTTTTTTCTGCCTGACTACCGTAATAGGGTTTTTCAAGCAGGCCATAACTCATCGCTATTGCCGTGATATTATTAAAATAATAAGCCATTTTATAAATATTGATGGCTATATTTGATAGCAGGCTGCTTTCATAGGGAGGATGTATACCCAGTATTGTTTTAAAGCCGGCATCGGTATATTTAGAAACGATAAGGGGGTTAGAGCCTTCCAGGTAAATGCGCTCCCTTATTGAATTCTCTGCACTTATGCTTAATAACCGGGCAATGGCTTTACTGGTCTGCTCACTGCTTAATCTGTCCAGGTTTTTATAATCCAGCCAGAAGTAATGATCGTGTCCCGTTTCTTTAAAAACCCTTTCAAGGGTGAGCACTTCTCCCTCTTTCAGCGTATAGGCCAGCTCACCCTCCTCTGTTGTTTTTGGACGGTCATGTGAAATAATAAAATCATTCGTTTTCACATCATAATACAAGTCAATTTCTGCACCCTTTGAGCCCAGTAAAAATGCACGCTTTAAACTGATTAAACTATTTTGTTCAGCATGATTTTCGTAAACACCACGCGCCGACCAGACTTTATGGCAATCATCATAGATATTTAGTTGTGACTTATTTTGTATATTATTATCAACATAGATAATCGTTAAGTTATATGCCGCAACGATAGTCAGCGAAATAATAAGAAGTGCTTTTTTGATCATTTTTATTTCTCAGCAAGGCACCGACTTAAATTTTTTAAATTTAAGTCGGTGCCTGTTGTTATTTTTGGCTTGATTTCTTTTTGGCCACATTATCACGCAGGTAAACCGGCTGAGCCTGATGCGCAGACATTTGTTTACCTGCGCGAAAATCTTGCGCGGCTAATTTGACGATATGTTCTGCTGAAGGCAAATAATCACCGTACACCATATCTTGCTTGATCCTGTATTTGGTGCTGAGTAATTCATTATATTCTGACCAGCCAGTACCCGCGCCCGCCCAGTTTTTGCCAGCTTGCGACGGCAGGTTTTCAACCGTACTAACCATTTCATGGTCGGTCAGTTCGATAGCGTCATCTGTTACATGATAGACTCCCCAGTAGACTTCTCCCATGCGCGCATCGATCGCTGTTAACACATCCTGATGGCCATGCTGATAATAAACACCGGCTGCTATCGCTGCCAGCGTTGAAACCGGCAATACGGGTATGTCAGCCGCATAAGACAGACCCTGTATAATACCCGCTGCAATACGCACACCGGTAAAAGCTCCCGGTCCCCGTGCGAATGACAGACCATCGAGTTGCTTAGCCAGAAAACCGGCATCAGATAGCAACTGATCAACCATCGGTAATATCAGCTGCGTGTGTTCTCTTGGCGCCAGTTTAAACGCCGAGCTCACTTCACCGTCGACATACAAAGCGGCAGAGCAAGCCTCAGTTGCCGTATCAATCGCCAGTATTTTCATAGCGCAGCCTCATTGGGTTCACGGATATTTTTGTAAAAAACCTCCACCGCCTGAAGCGATTGAGTGACCTTCATATCCGGCAGACTTTTAATGAAAGTTTTACCGTAGTGTTTGGACATAATTCTCGGGTCCCCGATCACTAAAACACCGTAGTCTTGAATATCTCGTATCAGCCGTCCGGCGCCCTGCTTCAGATTAATCACCGCAGTGGGTAACTGAAAATCCATGAACGGGTTGCCGCCATTATTTCTTATCTGATCCATACGGGCCTGTAAAACAGGGTCTCCCGGTGACGCAAACGGCAGCTTATCGATCATGACACAGGTCAGCGCATCGCCGCGCACATCTACCCCTTCCCAGAAACTGCTGGTACCCAATAAAATAGCCTGACCTGCTTGCTTAAACGATTCCAGCAACTGATGCTTGGGTTTTTCTCCCTGTACAAAAATTGGATAATCAACACGTTGCTTGAGAAAATCATTCGCTTCATTCATTGCCCGGTAACTGGTGAACAATAAAAATGCCCGCCCGTCACTGGCTTTGATAACCGGTAACATAGCCTGCATTAACTGCCGTGTGTATTGCATATCAGAAGGTTCAGGCAGCTCTTCCGGCAGATAGATAAGTGCCCGGTTTTGATAGTCGAACGGGCTGTGCCAGATACCATTTTTATAATTTTGCATGCCTAAGCGCGCTGTAAAATGCTCGAAATCACCACCTACTTGTAGAGTGGCTGAGGTCATAATCCAGGCGGCCTGATAAGCCTGCATTTGTTTTTGAAATCTTTCTGATAAATCCAGTGGGGTTTGATGCAAAATAAAACTGCGGCTAAATGTTTCATACCAGTCAATCGAGTTTTCCTGCTTACTGCAAAACTGCGTAAGCCGCTGATGCACCTGCAAACAGCGCTGATAACAATTTTCAAGACCTTTACTTCGCTCTGCCGCTATTTCCAGCACGTCCTTAAGTTCATCGAGTCTGGCTAATAAGTCATCAATCGCCGATTTAATACTCGGCTTATACATGATTTTCGCCCATGAATCCCGCGTGGTTTCAGTACCAAAAGCCAGCCTCATGTGCTTGCCTGTTTCAATAAGATGCTGCGCTAAATCACGTAATTCACCCATATCAGGCGCATCGGCAATCTGCTCTGCAATCACGTCATTGGCCAGCAACATCACTTGCCGGCTGCTGACAGACTGGCCAAAAAAATTGGACGCAATTTCAGGTAACTGGTGGGCCTCATCGATAATAAAGGCTTCTACTTCGGGCAATAACTCGCCAAAACCCTCTTCTTTTAAGGCCATATCGGAGAGTAAAAGGTGATGATTAACAACAATAACATCCGCATGCTGGGCTGCTCTTCGGGCAGTCACAACATGACAGTCTTCATACTGAGGGCAATCGCTGCCGAGGCAATTATCTGCCGTTGAGGTAACCATTGACCATACACGGGCATCTTCCGGTACTGAATCCAGCTCTGAAATATCGCCACTGCTGGTCTTGCCGGCCCAGTCTTTTACCTGAAACAGCTCCATCCTTGTTTCACGCGTCATGAACTCCATGTGCTCCGCATTTTTCAGCCGGTGTACGCACAGGTAATTTGCGCGACCTTTTAACAGGGCAACTTCCACTTGCATATCCAGTGCTTTAATCACTACCGGTAAATCTTTATGGAAGAGCTGGTCCTGTAGGTGACGTGTACCGGTTGATACCAGCGTTTTGGCACCAGACATTAACGCAGGCACTAAATAGGCAAAGGTTTTACCAATTCCGGTACCGGCTTCTGCCACTAAATAGCTTTCATTTTCAATAGCATCAAAGATAGCAGCGGCCAGCTTCTGCTGCCCCTCTCTTGGCATAAAGCCGTCTATTACCTGACTAATGAGACCATTTTCACTTAATGCGTCATTAACAGAAGCCGTACTATTCACTTTTGGCACTGATCAGTTCCTGCTACACGTCTTCTATTCACACTCAGCGTATTCTGCCGGGCGACGATTATTTAAAAAAGCTAATTTTACCGTATTATCACAGTCAAAACCTGCTAACAAACCAGTTTTTCTGTCAACCCAGTGATAATCGATGTTATCCGGCGGGTCCAGTTCAAGGTTAGCAATGGGCAGGTGTTGGAATAAGTCTGTCCAGACATTCAGAGCGCCACTGGACCCGGTCAGACCGGTTTCCAGATTATCATCATTACCCACCCAAACAACCGCCAGTTTATCGGCACTAAAGCCGGCAAACCAGCTATCACGCAAATTATCCGTTGTGCCTGTTTTACCGGCCACTGACATATTCAAAGCAGAAAGCTTTCTGGCTGTCCCTGTTTGCGTCACTTCATGTAAGGCTGTTTTTAACAGGAAGATATTTTCCTTGTCGATTGTGTAATTTTTTTGTTCCGCAAAATGCACCAACGGTGTGCCATCATGAGATAACACAGCTCGTATTGAGTGCAGCCCCAGTTGCTGACCATCTGCTGCAATTGTCTGATACATCGACGCCACATCGAAAGGCGTTAATTCAAAAGCACCCAGCAGCATTGACGGGTAAACCGGCACGTCTTTTTCTAAGCCAAGGTTTCTTAGTGTATTAACGATTTCTTCGAGCCCGATATTCAGACCAAGGCGTACACTGGGTATGTTATACGAATGAACAAGTGCATCATGAAAGATCACATTTCCCCGGTATTGTCTGTCATAATTTTGAGGTTGCCAGATATCCCCGTTGCCTGATCTTAAGGTCAGCTCTCTATCTGATAATGGTGTAGACAGGTGATAGTTATGCTGACTGGTCAGTGCAGCAAGATAGATAGCGGGTTTAATTAATGAGCCTATCTGTCTCGATGCATCCAGTGCACGGTTAAAACCCTGAAACGAGGCGTCTATATCACCGACTAAAGCCAGCACTTCCGAACTTGATACATCACTGACAACAACAGCCGTTTGTAAAGGTGGCGAGCTTATTTTTGCCTGTAAGCGGGAAAGCGTATTCGTTACCGACAATTCTGCCGCCAGCTGAACCTGAGGATCAAGTGTGGAAAATATCTGTAAGCCATCGCGACGTATCACATCGGATGAAAAACGGGACTGAAGCTGGCGCTTAACAAGATCGGTAAACGCAGGAAATTTAACACCCGAGCTCAGTGTTCTCGATGAGAGCGCTAGCGGACGTTTTATGTATCTACTATGGTGTAATTTACTGATAACCCCCTGCTCCAGCATAATATCTAGAATCAGATTCCTGCGTGCAAGTGCACGATGTTTATATTTTTTAGGGTTGTAGTATGACGGTCCTTTAATAATGCCTATTAATAAGGCTATCTCATCGGTAGCGAGTTTATTCAGGCTTTTATTAAAGTAAAACTGACTACCAAGTTCAAAACCGTGTATTGATGCATTTTTATTTTGACCTAAATACACTTCATTAATATACGCTTCCAGAATAGATTTTTTGTCATAATGAATCTCAAGCAATAATGACATAATGGCTTCATTAATTTTTCTCCAGTAGCTTCTTTTGGATGATAAAAACAGGTTTTTTACCAGCTGCTGAGTCAGCGTACTACCACCTTGTCTTTTTTCTCCGGCAGAAATATTTACCATCATTGCCCTGATGATTGCCAGAGGATTAACGCCAATATGATCATAAAACGAACGATCTTCAACCGCGATCAGTGTTTTTATTAAACGCTCTGGTACTTCTGAATAACGCACTAATTCCCGGTCTTCTTTATGTCCTGGAAAAATACTGCCGATAAGCACCGGATCAAGCCGTACGCTCTCAATATCTTCAGGTTTATACAGATGCTGAATTTCTGTCAGCTGCTGCGCCTCAAAACTCAGGCGCATTCCCACCGAGGGAGTCACTTCATCACTGTCTTTAAATTCCCGGCTTATGAGTTCAAACTGGTTTTGCCAGCGGCGATACTGCCCGGCTTGCTGCGGAAAATCTTTAACTTTAGCGTAAGCCATTAAACCCAGCTCATGTTCAAAACTATCAGGATCCAGCTTCATATTCGGTTTTAGTTCAAGCGGGCGTGCATACACCTTTGACGGTACGGTCCAGATTCTGCCTTCAAACAATTCGCGCACCTGCATATCCAGATAAAACACATAAATAGAAAATATGAGAAGGAAAATAACCGCAATCACGAAACTATACGGCGTCAGCAAGTACCTCAGACATTGCTTAAGAAACGATTTATGCTTCTTTTTAGGCTTATCTATGGCTTTAGTTGTAGTTTTCTTAGAAGGTTTTTTAACCGGGCGTTTTGCAAGCGGTTTTTTCTTCTTTTTTGCAAGACCAAGGCGGTTTAAAAAACCGGATTTAATTTTTGTCATCTATACTGTAAGTACTTAAAATACGTTAAAATCAAAAGACACATCATACTTTGACCGGAGCATTTACGCTATGTCTGTTACTACTTTAGAATCAAGAGAACCCATCATTGCCGCCATGCAAAGGCCTGAGTTCTATGACCACGATGTAACTGATATCGTTATGCTGCAAACACATATCTCCTGGGTTTTTTTAACCGGTCAATATGCATACAAAGTGAAAAAACCTATGGATTTTGGCTTTTTAAATTTCACCGAGCTCAGCCAGAGAAAGCATTTTTGCGAAGAAGAAATCCGCCTCAATAAACGCCTTGCTGATGAGATCTATCTCGAAACTGTATGCATAACAGGCAGTGCAGAAAGCCCGGCACTGAACGGTGCCGGTGATGCGATCGAATATGCCGTTAAAATGAGCCAGTTTGAACAGTCGCAGCTTGCTGATAACCTGCTCAATGACGGAAAAATACTGCCTCAGCACATTGATGATATCGCCGACCAGGTAGCCAGTTTTCACCAGTCGATTCAGGTTTCAGGTAATCAGTCAGTCCTTGGAACGTCAACTATCGTTAATGCACCGGTGATTCAGAACTTCGAGCAACTCGATCCTCTGATTAAAGATGATCATGCCCGGGCACAGCTTGCCAGATTAAAGAGCTGGAGTGAAACTGAGTTTGATAAAATCTGCCACTTACTAGACCAGCGTAAACAAAACGGTTTTATTCGTGAGTGCCACGGGGACATGCACCTCGGTAATATGGCCCTGATTAATGACCAGATAACCATTTTCGACGGCATCGAATTTAATGACGAATTCCGCTGGATCGATGTCATGAGTGAAGTGGCTTTTTTGTTTATGGATCTTTTCGACCGCAAAAAAACAAACTATGCATACCGCTTCTTAAATCGCTACCTTGAGCATACAGGCGACTATGAAGGTATGCAGATCTTCCGTTTTTATCTGGTGTACAGAGCGATGGTACGGGCAAAAATAGCCAGTTTCACGCTGTTAACGCCTGATTTATCAGCACAGGAACAGGAAAAAATAATGCTGCAATACAGCAGTTACAGCGACCTAGCAGAACATTTCACACAGACAGGTGAGCTATCCCTTAACATCACCCACGGGGTATCTGGCTCTGGTAAAACAACCATCAGTCAGCGCCTGCTAGAAGAAAAGGGTCTGATCCGTATCCGTTCAGATATTGAGCGCAAAAGGCTTTATCATTTAGCATCAACTGCAGCCAGTAAATCACCATTAGATGGCGGAATTTATAGCAAAGAGGCTGGCATCAAAACTTACATGCAGCTCAAAAAATTTGCTAGACTAGCCCTATCTTCTGGCTTCAGTGTTATCGCAGATGCAACGTTCCTTGAAACTGCCGACAGAAGGGCTTTTCAGGAGCTGGCTGCTGAGTTCTCAGCCAAATACGCCATCATTGAGTGCGAAGCTGATGAGACGGAACTGACAAAGCGCATTATCGCACGCCGCGGCGATGAAAATAATGCATCTGAAGCGGATCTGAGTGTGCTTAAAAAGCAACTCAGTAGCATGATGCCACTGGAAGAAGATGAGAAAGTTTATATTCAACCGTCGACTTTCTAAAAAATGGATGATTTATGGCAGAGCCAATAATTAATATTCTTATCATTGATGATAACACTGAAAGTGTTGAGCATATTCGTCATCTGGTATCGGCCTGTCATGAATTCGAGATCAGCCATAAACTGGACATCGAATCCGCCCTTAAATTTCTCAGAAAACAGTCATTTGATATTGTCCTGCTCCAGCTTACCATTGGCCTTGATGCCATAAAGCAGCTGAGATTAATTAAAGCCGATATTCCGATTGTCGTTATGGGCTGGATTAACGATGAAGCATCGATAGAAGAAATCCTTAAATCCGGAGCCAGTGACTATTTGCTTGAAAACGACCTTAAAGAAAATAAAATCAGGCGCACTATTCGTTTCACCATGGCGCGCTACAAAGGTCAGATTGAACCTCTTGGATGGACAACATCTCTGGTAAACAAGCTTCATTTGATGGAATCATTGTACAAGGTGATTTCACAAAACACTGAAGACACGACTGACCAGATTCAGATGATTCTAAAAACGGGATGCGAACTGTTCGATCAGGAAATTGCCATTTTTAGTCATATTAAAAAAAATGACTTCATAATAGAACAGGCCTACTCAAGCACCAAAAAGATCAACCCGGGCGAAAAATTCGATCTTAAAAAAACATTTTGCAGTATCACTATCGATCATAATGAGCCTATCGCAATCGATATTGTCAGAAAGCCCAAATGGAAAAAACACCCCTGTTATTTAAACACCGGCTTGCTCAGTTATATCGGTATTAATATATTTAAGGAAGGCAGCTTATATGGCACGCTGAGCTTTGCCAGCTCACAGCCAAAAGACCAGCCATTTCGTGAAAGCGACTTTGACTTTATCAAAACACTCGGCGAATGGATGAGAAATATTATCAGCCAGTCCCATACGTCAGTTGATTACGAACTACTTGATATGCACGATCCGGTTACCGGCCTGATGAACAAACAAACCTTCATTGAAGATCTCGATAGCTGTGTTAACCGGACACTTAAATCAGAGTATTATTATTTTGCACTGCTGTTTTTTGATATCGTAAACTTTCATGAAATTAAAACAATACTGGATAAACAGCAATCCAATAATTTCATGAAGCTGATAGGTAAAAGACTTAAAACCCAGCTACGGCCAAGAGACACAATAGCCCGTTACTCGGAAACAACCTTCGTGATCTTACTTGAGGATGTCTACATCAATGAGACATCATTTGCAGCCGAGAGAATTATCGCTGAAATACAAAAACCGATATCTATTGGAAAAAACATATTAAATGTCATTCCAAGTATTGGGATAGCCCTTAGCTCCAGCTACAAAAGTACAGATAGTATAATCAAAGATGCAGAAGCAGCCATCAAAGCGGCACAGGAACATCATCAGACATTTTACATCATCAATCCGGAGCATGATGTCAGCGTGAGCGAAACAGCTTCATAGCAGCCGAGTTACCAGCTACCGGTACCTCCAGTTTTATTCTTATTCTTTCTCTTTTTATCATTTTTCTTAATATAAGAAATCATTCTATTTTTCTTGGTTTGCTGACGCTTTGACAACACATTGCGCCTGCCAGAATACGGGTTCTCGCCAGCTTTAAATTGTATCCTAATTGGCGTACCTTTAATCCTGAGCACTTGTCTGAAAAAATTAATCAAATAGCGTTTATAAGGATCAGGAACAAGATCAGGAGAAGCCCCGTGTATTATTATAATCGGCGGATTTTTCCCTCCCTGATGCGCATAACGCATTTTTAGTCGTCGCCCTTTTACGACCGGTGGCTGATGATTTTCGATAGACTTTTCAAGTAACCTGGTTAGTTCCGGTGTCGGAAGATCTATAAATGCAGACTCATAGGCATCATTTATGGCTTTATATAGCAGGCCAACATTACTCCCGTGCAATGCAGATATAAAATAGATATCTGCAAAGTCAACAAAACCAAGCTTACGTTCAAGATCTATTTTAATACGGTCTTTATCATAATTATCCATTCCGTCCCATTTGTTGATAGCAATAACCAGCGCCCTGCCCGCATCAATAATATAACTGAGCAAACTCAGATCCTGATCAGAGATTCCCTCATGTGCATCAACAACAAGCACCACAACATTGGCAAAATCAATTGCCTGCAGTGCCTTTATCACACTAAATTTTTCTACTGCCAGTGTGATGTTTTTTCTGCGACGAACTCCGGCCGTATCAATTAAGGTATATTTTTTATCATCACGTTCAAACGGAACCAGAATACTGTCCCGGGTAGTCCCCGGCTCATCGAATGCCACAACTCGGTTTTCACCAAGTATCCGGTTAATTAAAGTAGACTTACCAACATTAGGCCGGCCTACCATCGCAACTTTAATACCATCAGCCGAGTCTTCTGTTAGTGACGGTTCAAATTCAAACTGGCTGAATATTGAGGCCATCATGGATGGTACACCGCGATTATTAGCCGATGAAATCCCGTACAGACTCTGCATACCCAGTGAATAAAAATCTGCTGTTACCTGCTCCACATCATAGCCATCGATTTTATTTACAACCAGAAAAATCTTTTTTCCATATTTACGCAACTGATTAGCTATTTGTTCATCAGATGCTGTCAGACCGTCTCTTGCATCAACCAGAAAAAGAATCAAGGTAGCTTCATCGATAGCAAGCAAGGTTTGTTCCGCCATCTGCAGATCAACACCTTCTGTTTCGCCACTCAAACCACCTGTATCAATAACGGTGTATTCAACATCTTCGAGCACAGCGTGACCGTATTTACGGTCACGGGTAAGTCCAGGGTAATCAGCTACAATGGCATCCCTTGTCTTAGTCAAACAATTAAATAATGTTGATTTTCCAACATTTGGCCGGCCAACAAGTGCAATAACAGGGTTCATAATTTTCTCAATAATTAGAAAAGATATTTTTCATGATATTATTACTCAAATCATCAAAGCCAACTCTCTGATCATTAATAATAAACACATTATCCTTACCAGATACATTCAGTTTAATCTTATCCAGATTTTTATCCAGATAGCGAAGTCTAAGCATATTTTTTAAGACTACATCGACATTTTTTACCGGCACATCTATATTTGAGAATACAAGTTCATACAGGCGTTTAAGCAAGTCTGTACTTAACCTGACACTAAGCTCGCTGTCTTTAGTTGATAAGTAATTCATCTGAGTCAGTTCATTTTTAACTGCAGATTTCATCAACATTGTTGCTGAGAATGTACCGTACTCAGAAAAGAAATTAAAATGATCAATATTTAAAAGATTATACTCGTATGCAGTTAGATCAAAATACGGCTCATTATATGCATAAAAAATATCTTTGCTTATTTTCCCGAGATCAAACTTTTCAACATTCAGGCCAAAAGACAAGCTATTTACTTGCTCATTAAACAAGTTTAATTTAGATGCGTTAAAATCCATTTCAAGGTTAAGTAAATCATCAGTTATAGAGTTTTTAAACCTGGACGATATAGCTTTCAGATTAACCGATCTCTGCATCAACCTGAACTTGAGTGCATCAAAGCTGAGCACGATATCACCTGATACACCGTGAGAGTCCACGACTTCATCAAAATTCAATAAAAAACGCTCTACCTCGACATGAGAGCGCCCGTATAGCAAGATAGAAGGAGTAGTAATATCGCCTTTAAAACGATTTTCATGTGAAAAATACTTCATTTTTAAATTAGCAGCGGCAACCTGAAAAGTTATTCCATCGACTTTTTGGCTGACTGCTGGTAATAGTGCTACGACTTCATCAACGCCATTAAACCCTATGTAAGCATTAAGCTGAACTGGGTTTGCAGATAATATTTTAGATAAGAAACTCTGATCTATTTTAGCCGGTTGTATCATTCCTTTGATAACCATACTCACTAGCGGAGAGCGCCCGTCTAATAACAAGCCTAAATATACCGGCCCATGTATAATCTTATGCTTGAATTTGTATAAAAACTGCTTATCCTGATCTTTTATCATTAATTCAGCATTTGAGCTAAACCAATGTTTCTCATAAGAAACAACCTCTATTACCAACCCGGAGTTATCAGACACAGAACTGATTAGCCGGGGATAATCAGACTGTATTTTAAAACCGTAAAAATAGGGTAATACCGTTAATAACAGCAGTGTAAACGAGAAAATTGCTAATACAATTTCAAGCCAATAATCCCGGATAATTCTCATTACAAAGCTGATACATTTAGCTCAAGGACATGGATAACAGACTGCTTAGACTGCACGTAAATTCTGTCTTGTATAATAATCGGATCAACATCTATACCCGAATCATCTACTAATAATCGCCCTGTCAGATGACCATCCGCCTTTGCCAGTACATGCAGGTAGCCCTGATAATCAGCGACCAGAATATACTCATCCATTATAACCGGTGAAGTTAGTTTGCGTGATGAGAAGCTCGCCTGCTTCCATATTGTGGCACCTGTCGACGCATCTAACGACCATAAGTGACTGTTCACATCGGTAATATAAAGTTTGCCATCATTGAGCCGCATATTACTGGTAACAGACATTTTTTTATTCCAGAGAAAACCACCCGAATTCAAATCAAGTGCGACAACCCGGCCCTGAAATCCTGCAATATAAATCACACTGTCATTAACCACTAAATCGGCATCCAGATCAACCAGTCGTTCCACTTCAGAGCGGCCACGCGGTACTGAGATTGTTTTTTCCCAGAACAACGCACCATTATCAATATTGATAATCACCAGTTTACCGTTATCAAGACCTGTAATCACTTTATCGTCTAGTATATACGGAGCACTGTTGCCTCTTACGCTAAGAGCAGGCACCTCACGCTGATATATCCACTTCTGTTTCCCTGAGTTCGCATCCAGCGCGGTTATTTGACCATCGATGGTTTTAACAATGACAGTGTTAGCGGAAATAACAGGTCGAGCCAGTACTTCACTGCTTACTCTTACGCGCCATTTAAGTTTGCCGTTAATCGGGTTGATAGCTAAGACTTCTCCACCGCGAGTACCCAGTAAATAAAGATGCTCATCACCACCGATTGCCGATGTAAAATTTACATCAAACATTTGTTGCCAGTGTATACTTAAGTCTTTTTTGCTAAAAACGCTCACAGTTCCTTTAGTATCAGAAAACACAATAACGTTATCTAATACCAAAGGCTTGATTCGCACATATTGAGACGATGAACTCCCATAAGGGATTTCATTAACAATATTTAACGAGGTTGTATGGGTAAATTCAGTCAGAGACGCTGGTGGGGTCGCATTATCTACCTCTCCACCACAACCAGATAAGATCAAAGACAGTATCAGTATTGCAGCGAATTTCATGCAGTCGGACTCACTAGAGAATCACCCAGATTATCTCTTTTCATTTGTAAGAATTTTTTATCGGACGATTTATTTAACAGTAAAGCTTTGTCATAGGCATTTCTGGCTTTTTCAACATTGCCTTTCACGACGTATGCATCTCCTTTTAACTCTTCAAAAATCGACTCAAACTCATCACTGACAGCGACTGACAAGACATCAAGCGCCTCATCTGCCTTACCCAGATCAATCAATATACGTGCCTTACGCTCCTGAGCAACCAATATCAGTACACTTTCTCCGTTACTCATTATCACCTGATCTAACACTTCAATGGCTTCGGTTTTATTGCCCGCATCATAATATGCTTTTGCCAACACCAACGCCGCTGACGGGAAATATGCTGTATTATTGTAATCTTTCTTTATCTTTTCAAATACAGCTGATTTATCGACCAGCAATTTAGAATCACTGCTATCTTTAATTACCTGCTCAAATAGTGCGCTTGCTTCTGATTTTTGAGTAGCGGAATACTGCAAGTAATATCTCCAGCCGAATATTAAACCAAAGCCAATAACCGCACCGAAAATGACTTGCTTACCATTTTCCTTCCACCACTTTTTTAATGCTTCAACCTGCTGTTCTTCTGTTTCAAAATCCATTACAAGACCTATTTATAATTTTTTAGAAATGTATTTAACTCGTTTAACGGAACAGTTATCTGTTCCTTTTTTTCTCTTAAATATTTAACGATAACTATCTTTTTTTCAATTTCTTCATCACCCAAAATAATAGCTATATTTGCAGCTGAGTTATCCGCCTTCTTTAACTGACTTTTAAGGCTGCCAGCTGAACAATTTGATAACACGACTAAATCAGGATTATCAGTTCTCAGCTGACAGGCTAAAGCCATACCCTCTATCTCGGCGACATCACCCAGCGTTACCAGGTAAATATCAGGTCTGACTGCCTCAGGAATCAGCCCGGCATCATCCAGTAAAGAAAGCAATCTTTCAAGACCGATAGCAAAACCTGCCGCTGGTGTATCTCTTCCACCAAGCTGTGCAACCAGACCATCATAACGCCCACCGGCACAAATAGTACCTTGCGCACCCAGCTTATCAGTAACCCACTCGAATACAGTTTTACAGTAGTAATCAAGTCCTCTCACCAGATTAGGATTGACGTTATATGCAATATCTGCCCGGTCTAATATTTTTTTCAGCTTTTCAAAATGCTGTCTTGATTCTTCATCAAGATGCTCGGACAATTTCGGCGCACCTTTTATGATGCTCATCATATCAGGATTTTTTGTATCAAGAATCCTTAGCGGATTCGAATAAAGTCGCCTGCTACTGTCTTCATCGAGCTGATCTTTATAAGCTTCAAGATAGGCAATGAGCATCTCTTTATACTGAGCTCTGGCTTCATTACTGCCTAAAGAATTAATTTCAAGTCTCACATCAGTGAGGCCAAGCTGTTTCCATAATTCAGCCGTCATTATAATTAATTCGGCATCAATCTCAGGATTGGGCATTCCGTATGTTTCAACGCCAATTTGATGAAACTGGCGGTAACGGCCCTTTTGTGGCCTTTCATGACGAAACATTGGCCCCATATACCATAGTCGTTGTAGTTGATTGTGCAAGATTCCGGACTGGATGCCGGCTCGAACACAACTTGCAGTGCCTTCCGGACGTAGCGTAAGGCTATCGCCATTCCGGTCCTCAAAGGTATACATCTCTTTTTCGACAATATCGGTTACTTCACCAATAGAACGAGAAAATAATGCAGTTGACTCCACAACAGGCATCCGGATTTCATGATAGCTGTAGCGTCTCATCTGGGCGAACAAGACAGACTCTAAATATTGCCATTTAGATGTATCAGCAGGCAAAACATCATGCATACCACGAATTGATTTAATATTTTTTGACATAGTTATGTAATTTATTTCTTAAGTTCAGTCATAATTACTGCAGGTATAAAGCAGATGAATTACTCTTTCTTTAATTAGTATTTTGCTTGTCGATAAGATCTTGTTTAACTTGATTTTCGAGTAAATTATCCATAGACATCGTAAAACGTGCTATCTGATTACTCCGAACATATCTGGAAGCATCATATTGAATATCATTTAACACGATAACAACGGCTTTCGCCTTGCCAAGGAAAACATTAAACGGCTCCTGCCCCTGTAGCTGAACCTCTTCACCTTTCTTTAATAAGCTAAAATAGAGCAGCTGATCATTTGCATCACTGATTTCAACCCAGCAGTCATCATTCGCCGTTAGTACAACAACATCGCTACCAACACTTGCTACCGGGTTGGCTTTTTTTGATAAGGCAATGACTTTATCTTTTTTTATTTCTTCGGGGTCAGCTTCCTCACTTGGCACCGACTCCTTTGCCTCTGTGTGTTTTATCTCAGTCACATCTGTATCACTAACGATGAGATCAGATTCAACAGCAGGCGTAGCAACAATCACTGGCAGATGCTCCTTAACCTGAGTCTCGTCAGCCACTGTCAGATTATTTTCTTCAGCAGCAAGATCCGTTACTATCTCATTATTATTTATAGCTACAGGGTCTGCGACTATCTCATTATTATTTAGCGCAACTACCGGTAGCTCAGTTTCATCCCGAGTGCTTTGAAACCACACAAATAACAACACAATTGCAACCAGAATAAATGAATAACTGGCAATCCGCATACTCAGGTCATTACTGCTTACCTGTGCCGGCAAGTCCGAAGTTGCACGAGGTACAGCATCAACCAACTCTACTCCTATCGACTGATTGTATAAGCGAACAACTTCGTCTTCATCAATTCCGACAAGTTTGGAGAATGATCTTATATAGCCACATGTAAATGCAGCTGGTGGCAATACCGCTGTATTTGATGCTTCTATATTTTCAATAATATCTATTGTTAATTTTAATGTTTCAGCAATATGAGCAAGCGAAATTTTTTTGCTTTCTCTGGCGGCTTTTAATGTATCCCCAAACTTATTATTCTCAACAGCACTCATTAACGCACTAACCCCATTGCAAGCCCTGCCTCGTTTGAGTCAGGAAATTTTATATTTAATGTTTGTATAAGTTTCGACATATGTACCGTGTCACCGAGTGCTTTTTCAGCCCTGATCTGGACCCATAAGCTTTCAGCAGAATGCCTGGCAACATCATGATATCGCTGTATATAAGCTCGCGTCATCAGGTATTTTTTGCTTTTAATACCCAGTAAGGCCATCGAATACAGGGCCTTAGCAAGTTTTGGGTTTTTCCTTAATGCTTTTCTCAAATAACGTTCGGCGAGGTCATATCTTGAGTTGTTCATGGCACACTGACCGGCATTTACCAGTGCCACAGTATGTGTTCTGTAATAAGGATCATTGATAGCCATTTTAAAAAGTTTTTGTGCTTCATCAAAGCGTGACTGGTTACACAGGTAAGTACCATAGTTGTTTTTGATGTCTGAATTAGACGGATCCAGACTCATCGCTTCTTCATAATGCTCTATAACATCTTCATGCTGACCGACATTTTCCAGTAGTAATGCCATCGTACTATGTGCAAGAGCATTATCAGGATTTTGTTCCAGCGCTTTTTCTAATTTATCCTTTGCAAGATTCAGCTTATTTCGTGCCAGGTATTCTGCGCCAAGCTGAACATTAATCTGAGAGGCTTTTACAAAATCAGTTTCATGTTTTTTACCACTCGATGCGCAACCGGTAATAAACTGCAGCCAAACAAGCATACCAATAGTTATTATTATTTTATTCATTAATTCATTCCATAGCGCGGATTTTCAAACTTACGTTCTCTTCTGCTTTTATCTTTTACTTTTCCAACAAGCTGACCACAGGCAGCATCAATATCTTCTCCCCGTGTTTTTCGGATAGTCGCAACCAGACCTGATTTCATCAATAACTCTTTAAATTCTTTTATTATTGGCATTGGTGAACAATCATAACCCGAATCCGGAAATGGATTAAACGGAATCAGATTAACCTTTGCCGGGATACCTCTTAATAGCGCCACCAATTTTACAGCATCCTGATGACTATCGTTTACCCCGTTTAGCATAACGTACTCAAAAGTTATATGTGTTTTCGCCGTCTGATTTTCGATATATCGACGACAGGAGGCCATCAGCTCTTTTAATGGATATTTTTTATTAACCGGCACCAGACTGTCGCGGATTTCATCTGTGACAGCATGTAAGGAAACCGCCAGTGCAACATTGCTGTCTTTGCCCAACAAGTCCAGCTTTGGTAATACACCTGATGTACTGACAGTGACACGACGCTTGCTTAAACCATAGGCATCGTCATGCATAAAGATGGTAATGGCTTTTAGAACATTGTCATAATTCAGCAGAGGCTCTCCCATGCCCATTAGAACAACATTAGTGATTTTGCGATCATCGCGGCTATTTTCGCCTAACAGACGACTGGCTATCCAGACCTGTCCAACTATCTCAGCGGATGTCAGATTACGACTAAAACCCTGACGTGCGGTCGAACAAAAGCTACAGTCCAGCGCACAGCCGACCTGAGATGAAATGCATAAAGTTCCGCGATTAGCTTCCGGAATAAAAACAGTTTCTATCTTATTACCACCTTCAAGCTGTAGCACCCATTTACGCGTACCATCAGCTGAAGTCTGATCGAACACAATCTCTGGTACGTCGATAGTGGCAACCTGCTTTAAGGTTTCACGTAAAGCCTTACTGATATTGGTCATTTCATCAAAATCTGCTGCCAGCAATTGATGCAGCCATTTCATGACCTGAGAAGCACGAAAGGCCTTTTCCCCCGACTCGGTGAAAAAGACCTCAAGATCCTGCAGGGTCATACCCAGCAGGTTTTGTTTAACCGGCTTTTTGAGCAAATTAACGGGTACGTTCACATATACCTTCTGGGAACATCAATGCAATTTCTTCTGCGGCAGTTTCTGCTGCATCTGAACCGTGTACTGCATTTTCATCAATTGAATCTGCAAAATCAGCACGGATAGTACCGGCCTCAGCATCAGCAGGGTTAGTTGCCCCCATGATATCGCGGTTTTTAGCAATCGCATTTTCACCTTCCAGTACCTGACACATAATAGGACCAGAAATCATGAAGCTAACCAGATCATTAAAGAAAGGACGCTCTTTATGAACACCATAAAAAGATTCAGCCTGTTCGCGCGTCATGTGGATCATTTTAGAAGCAACGATTTTCAAACCTGCTTTTTCGAAACGCGTGTAGATTTCACCAATTACGTTCTTGGCTACTGCGTCAGGCTTGATCATTGAATAAGTGCGCTCTAGGGACATTAAATTTAACTCCGATAAGTAATAAATAACAAGAATAAACAACCCGCAATTTTACGCGGGTTTGAGGTATGAATAAAGGCCGTAAAGCACCTATTTGACGGGGTTTATCAGTCTTTTTCTTCGATCCAGGCCATTTGTATCGCCTCAAGGATTTTTTCGCCCGATCTTTCCGGGTCATCATCAAAATCAGCCAGCTCGCAAACCCACTGATGAAGATCAGTAAAACGAATGATCCTGGGATCAACATCGGGGTGTTTTTCATCCAACTCAATGGCAATATCAAGCGTATCGATCCATTTAAGACTCATAACAAACTCCTAATGATTTTCTGAAACCATGTTAATCGTATATTTGGGAATCTCAATAACCAGATCGGTATCACCAACAACTGCCTGACAGCTTAAGCGAGAGTCCGGATCCAGACCCCAGGCCTTATCGAGCATGTCATCCTCTGTTTCAGTGGCTTCTTCTAACGAGTCTCCACCTTCACGAATATAGACATGACAGGTGGTACAGGCACAGGATTTCTCACAGGCGTGCTCGATATCTATACCATTCGCCTGAGCAGCATCACAGACAGTAACACCTGGCTCTACTTCAAACACTTTGCCTTCAGGACAAATTTCTTCATGTGGCAGAAAAATCAGTTGGGTCATTTAAATTCTAGCTCCCGCTTTTACTGTAATAAATTTATTTATCACTAATGTATTCATCAATTTTGTGACCGGCCATGGCATCATGAATACTTTGATTCATACGCCTGGCAATATAACTTTCACAGGTTTTTTCAAGCTCATTTACAGCCTGCTTTATGTCTTCGGCTTTTCCTGCCTTGCGTACTTCGGTCAACCTTGAACGGGACTTATCGATCTGCTGGCGCTCTTCTGCTGACAGCAGGCGTTCACCATCGGCGATCAATGCCGCATCAATTGCTTCTATTACACGATCAGCCTCAACCTGTTCTTCCCGTAATTTACGTGCTTCCATGTCATATTCAGCATGATCCATTGAGTCACGGAGCATGCCTTCAATTTCATTATCCGATAAGCCGTATGATGGTTTTACAACCACACTTGCTTCAACCCCGCTAGTTTCTTCGCGAGAGGAAACACTCAGCAAACCGTCAGCATCAACCTGATACGTCACACGTATTCTGGCTGCACCTGCAACCATCGGAGGAATTCCGCGCAGCTCAAAACGCGCCAGCGAGCGGCAATCTGAAACCAGTTCACGTTCACCCTGTACAACATGCACGGCCAGTGCCGTTTGACCATCCTTATAGGTTGTAAAATCCTGAGCTCTGGTAACGGGTATTGGCGTATTACGGTGGATTATTTTTTCCGATAATCCACCCATTGTTTCAATACCCAGTGACAGTGGAATAACATCCAGTAATAAAAGATCGCCATCCTGATTATTGCCTGCCAATATATCAGCCTGCAACGAGGCTCCGATAGCAACAACTTTATCCGGATCAATATTTACCAGTGGTTCTGTATTAAAAAATTCAGCTACACGCTCTCTGACAGCAGGCACTCGGGTAGAACCTCCCACCATAACGATATTCTTGATATCCTGTTTTTCAATGCCAGCATCTCGCAGCGCACGACGACAAGAAGTGAGTGTTTTAGTTATCAAAGAATCAACAAGTTTATTAAACTTTAATTTAGTAAGCTCAAGCTGTCTTTTTCCGCTATCCAGGTCCAGTGAAATCGTCACCGTATCAAGCTCGGTTAGCGATTCTTTTGCAGAGCAGGCCGCAGAAATAATTTGCCGGTTTAATGACGATGTTAATTCTGTAATACCGGCCTCAGTCATTATCCATTCAGCAATCGCCAGATCAAAATCATCGCCGCCTAAAGCACTATCACCACCGGTTGACAGAACTTCAAAAACACCTTTATTTAAGCGTAAAATTGAAACATCAAATGTACCTCCGCCCAGATCATAAATAGCGACAACACCCTCTTCACCACTATCCAGACCATATGCCACGGCAGCCGCTGTTGGCTCATTGAGTAACCTTAAAACATTCAGACCAGCTAAGCGGGCAGCATCTTTCGTTGCCTGGCGCTGTGCATCATCAAAGTATGCAGGCACCGTAATGACAGCACCGACCAGATCGCCACCCAGACTTTTTTCAGCGCGCACTTTAAGCGTTTTTAAAATTTCCGCAGAAACTTCTACAGCACTGAAATCTCCGGCAACCGTTTTAATACGCGGTACCGATGAATCATCAGCGACAAACTGATACGGCAGATGCTGGCTCAGTGTTTTAAGATCCTGAACCGCACGACCCATTAAACGCTTAACAGATACAATGGTATTGTGCGGATCGGTTATAGCCTGATCCTGCGCCTGATGACCAACCACCACTTCTTTATCAGCTGTATAACGTACAACAGAGGGCAAGATTGACCGGTCCTGATCATCAGCTAATGTAGAGGCCTGACCACTTCTGACAGTTGCAACTAATGAATTCGTCGTTCCCAGATCAATCCCTACTGCAAGACGATGCTGATGAGGGGCCGTTGACTGACCCGGTTCTGCAATTTGTAATAATGCCATTACCTACTTTCCAAACTTAATCCAGCAACTCATCTTCTATAGCCACGGCCACATCATCAAGTTCCTGAATGTTTTTATTTAAAAACTGCATTTTACGCGATAGCTCATGCGCGTTATCAAATGATTTTTGCTGATATGCCGCTGCAAATGACTGCATAACGGTTTTCATTTGTTCTTTTACCTGTTTAAGCAGACGGTCGACTTCAGACAGCGGATCACTGTGCGAACGAACCGATTCAATTTGTTCTCTTAATTCAATCTGCTCCATCAGAAATGACATATCCATCGACGTGTCTTGCTCGTGATCAATATCCATACCGGCGAGCTTTAACAGGTAATGCGCACGGCTAACGGGAGATTTTAAAGTATCAAACGCCTGATTAATTAACGAGGCCATTTGCACTGCCATTCTGCTTTGCCGCTCACCGCTACTGACAAAACGATCAGGATGAACTTCTTTTTGCAGGTTTCTGTATACCGACGTCAGTAAATTAATATCAACATCAAAGCTGGCCGGGAGATTAAAAATTTCGAAATAGTTTTTTGAAAACAAATCAGACATTTAAGAACTTAAACCGGTAAATGAAATAACCCCGGCTTATCACCAGGGTTATTTAAACGAAAGGAATCAGTTAAACAGTAAAGCTTTCACCACAACCACATCGATCACCCTCATTTGGGTTATTAAAAGCGAACCCCTCATTAAGACCTTCTTTAGTGTAGTCGAGCTCTGTACCGTTCAAATAAACAAGACTTTTTTTGTCGACAATCACTTTAACGCCATTACCTTCAAAAATTTCGTCATTTTCAGAAATCTCATCTACAAATTCGATAACATAAGCCATACCAGAGCAGCCTGTCGTTTTAACGCCAAGGCGAATACCCACACCGCTCCCCCTGTTATTCAGAAAGTTAAGAACACGTTCAGCTGCTGGTGCTGTAATCGTAATTGCCATGAGTAATGTAAACCTATGTTATTTCTTTGACTGATAATCTGCGATGGCAGATTTAATAGCATCTTCTGCTAAAACCGAGCAATGAACCTTAACAGGTGGCAAAGCTAATTCATCAGCAATATCCTGATTTTTAATAGCTTTGGCCTCATCCAAAGTTTTACCCTTAACCCACTCCGTTAACAGTGAACTCGATGCAATAGCAGAACCACAGCCATAAGTTTTAAATACCGCGTCTTCAATAACGCCAGCATCATTTACTTTAATCTGCAGACGCATAACATCGCCACATGCCGGTGCGCCGACCATACCGGTTCCCACGCCTTTATCATCTTTATCGAAACTGCCTACATTTCTTGGATTCTCATAGTGATCCAGTACTTTTTCGCTATATGCCATGATCTTTAACCCCTATCTATGCAGCGCATTTTACGCTGTTTTACAGTATTTCTAAACCAGAAAAAGCATTTTCCTCAGCTAAGCCCTACCCAGAGCCGCCAGATACACACTTTTCCCTTTTAATCGTTTGCGCTGCAGAGCAAGAAAACTGAATTTATAGCCCTGCATTACATTGAAAACATGAATTAATGAGCCGCCCACTGCACGCTGGCCAGATCAATGCCGTCTTTGTACATATCCCATAACGGGCTCAGTTGCCGCAGCTTCTCTACCGCTTTGCGCACTTCGGTAATCGCATAGTCAATCTCTTCC